>Ga0123338_10003885_pt1 | contig 13265 bp, 13 predicted proteins | sample grotaG_FD_89793 | JGI IMG/M metagenome (GOLD analysis project Ga0123338, IMG submission 89793) | Glacier valley bacterial and archeal communities from Borup Fiord, Nunavut, Canada, to study Microbial Dark Matter (Phase II) -... | ecosystem: Environmental > Aquatic > Freshwater > Ice > Glacier ... | reverse complement strand
TACGCAGCGATATCTATTCGCTAGGTCTTGTGCTGCATGAAATTTTTACCGGGCACAAGCCGGAACAGTCTAAAGCTCCGTCTACTTTCGTCCGCGATCTCGATCCCGCCATCGAGCGTGTCATCCTACGCTGCCTTGAAAGGGACCCCGCAGCTCGTCCGGTTTCAGCGCTCGCCGTCTCCGCCGCCCTGCCCGGTGGCGATCCCCTTGCCGCCGCGCTGGCCGCTGGCGAAACGCCGTCTCCCGCAATGGTGGCAGCCGCCGGCGAAGGCTTTCGCCTGCACACCGCGGCGGCCGCGGCTTGGCTCACGGGCATACTTATCGCATTGACTGTTTTGGCTGTTTTTACGGCGAACAATAACTTGCTCGCGCGCATTCAGCCGCCGTATCCGCCCGAAGTGCTTCGCCAGAAGGCACGCGATGTAATCCAGGAACTGGGCTACCCGAATCTCATCGTAGATAGCGCCATGGGCTTCTACTGGGATAACGACCAGGTTCAATTCGCCGGCGAACACGCCAAGCCCGCGCCCGACTGGAGTAAGTTGGCCCACGGCCCCATTCCACTTCTTTATTTTTGGTACCGGCAGGCAGAATCGCCGCTCCCCGGTCAAGCCTTCAAAGACGATAAGTTGTCGCCAGGCGTTGTCGAAGATTGGGATCCGCCCTCCACGGAGGCCGGCATGATCTCTGTCAATTTGAGCCCCGATGCGCGGCTAATCCGTTTCCTGGCTGTCCCCGATCAGCAGCGCCGCTCCCCCGCACAGCAAGTCGCCATCGATTGGAGCAAGCTCTTCAATGCCGCTCATTTGGATTCGGGACTTTTCCATGAAGTCGCGCCTGACTGAACCTTCCTGGTCGCCTCCGACACGCGCAAAGCATGGGTGGGAACGGCGAAAGACAGCACCATATTGAGGCTGCTGGACTGGAAGGCCACCCTACCGCATGGGAGGTGATGGGGCCATGGAAAAAAGCCGAGCATAACCTGGACGCCTCAAGCGGATGGAAGTCTAGCGAGAGTATTTGGTTCCTGGTCCTAATCACCATTGCCGCGCTTGCCGCCGCGCCTCTCCTGGCGCGCAGAAATCTCCTGAAAGGTAGGCGGCTACCGGCAGGGTGCGTTTCGCGCCGCCAGTTTCATTTTTGTTGTGCAAATCGCTCTCTGGCTTTCCCGCGCACATTTTACTTTCGCCCCATCCGGCTTTGGTATGGCCTTTATTGCGGTGGCCACTTCCGTGTTCTTCGCCGCGCATGCAGCGTTCCGGATGCTCCAAACAGAACCGGATATGAGTCGTCACAACCTGCTGCTGGGAGGGCGCGAAGCAATTGACGCGTGGCTCGTAAATGTTCCGGGTTCCATACGCTATGCTCTGCTACTACCTGCTGATCTTCGGTTTCCGCACGTGGTTTAAGCGCGAATGGCTAGCCAGCGCCTTATTCGTCCTGGTCTTTACGGTAGGGAATTGACAGAATAAAATCGTTCCCGCGCACGTCCTGATCAGTGTTGCGATCTATACCACCATCGTCGTTGTGGTTTTCCGCGCGGGCGTGCTCTCGCTGATCGTCGGACTCATTCTGGTCGGCGTGCTGGAATCCGTTCCCGTCACCTTCGATACCGCAAACTGGTATTTCGCCAACGCAATGTTTATGTTTGGCACCGTTGCCGCTCTCGCCATCGCGGCATTCCGCATCGCCATCAAGCCGGCACCTAACTCTGCAATTCTGCGATGACTTCAGCGGCAATACGGCGTGCTTCCACCAGCGCGCCAGGCTCCAGCGAAATGGCCCCCACACGCGCGTGTCCGCCGCCGCCATAGCGCTCGCAGATACTGGCCAGGTTGTGCTTCGGTTCTTCCGGCGTCCATGGATTGGAGCCGACGCTGATCTTGGTGCGAAAGCTGGACGGACTGACAGACACCGTGTACACACTGGTGGGGAACAGATAATAAGGGATGAATTTGTTGTAGCCTTCCACGTCGTATCCGGTCAAATCGAACGTCACCACAGGACCTTGCTGACTGGCGCGATCGCGGATAAAGTCCAGGTTTTTCAGGTGGCGTTCGTAGAGCGGCAGGTACTGCTCTTGGATCTCAGGCAGGGCAATAATTTCATCCAGCGGCATCTCCCGCATCCAGCCAATAATCTGTTGCACCACCGCTGAGCCTTTCGATCCTTCAATCACCAGCGTCAGCTTCATGGCCGGTTCGCCCAGTGCCACTGCCGTTTGCGCATCGCGGTACTGCGCGCCATCGATGATATTCGCCCAGTGCACCAGGTTGTCCAGGTCGGGCGCCGTGAAATTGAAACGCTCCCGAGCGATGGTTGAGATGTAAGAACAACAGCTCTTGAAGGTGGGGTCGTAGAGCTTTTGCGGGTTTTTCTCAAGGGAAAAATGGCGCGCGTCCTCAAGAGTCAGGAACGCGGATTGATGATGATCGAACCACCACGTGAGTTTGGAATTGGGCGAATATTTGAAATCGACAATCGCGTTCACATCGCCGTCAAATAAATTTTCCTCGAAGATTTGCGAGGCCTTGTGCGCCATGCCGGTGTATTGGAATGAAGCTTCGGGATAAAACGCACCCTGCATAAACCTTGTGAAATAAGCGGCTGAGGCTGCGCCGTCGAAACAATGATCGTGATAGAGGACCCGTATATTCATGTATGCGGAAAACCTATCAGGATGCCTGAAAGCCGCTGAAAAAGCAAGTTTCCAAGTTTTCGCTGTGTAAAATCGGGGCGCGGTGATCAAATCTATAGACATTCTCCTGGGGCTGACGCTGGTCATGCTCGTCGCCAGCATGGCCGTCACGGTGCTGACGCAGATCTGGACCACATTCTTCAACATGCGTGGCAAGCATCTGCGCGATGGCCTGATTGACTTGCTCAATCAATTGCACTGCTCGCTAACGCCCACCGACACCAAAGCCATCGCCGAGCACCTGTTGAGGCACCCCTTGATACGCGACGGCGCGAACCGTCTGGGCAGCCTGATTCACCGCGATGAGCTGACGCGGTTGCTGCTGGAAAGCGCGGCGGGGCAGGGAACGCACGTACTTGAAGCTTCCGCCCGTCAGGCCTTAGTAAAGGCGCTGGCGCACAACGGCGTCGCCGACCCGGATGCCTGCCTGGAATGCATTCGCACCGCAGCGCTCTCTCTGGAACTCAGCCAGCCGGCTTTGGCCGTATCCGCGCGCCATGATCTCGCCATTCTTCAAGCCGCCTCCAGCGACTTCGTAGCCAAGATCAACGGGTGGTTCGATCAAACCGTGGACCGCATCAGTGCCCGCTTCACCTACAGCACGCGCCGCGTTACTTTGTTCATTGCTGTCGTCGTGGTGGGCATCACACAAATGGATACGGTGTCGCTGGTGAATCGCCTGTCTACCGACGATGTCCTGCGCGGCTCGCTCGTCCAAAAAGCGTACGCTCAACAACAGTTGAGTAGCATGGATCCACACCAATTGGCCGCACTGGCTTCGCGGGATATCTTTCCCATCGCACAATCTCCCCGCGAATGGGTCAGCCAGTGGCAGCCCGCCAAAATTCCCGGCACCGGCCTCTCCGTGCTTCTCTTAAGCCTGGGCGCGCCGTTCTGGTTTGAAGCCTTGAAGAACATGCTCCGGCTGCGCAGCCTGATTGCCGTGAAGGACGACACGCAGCGTGCCCAACGCAACGAATAAGGCTTACTTCACCTTCGGCTTGCGGTCCAACTGGGGAAGCAATCGTGCCTCTCCGGAGAGTTCAATCAGGGTGGCCAGCCGCTTCACTTTGGTCTCTTCCCGCTTCGCGCTGATTACCCACCACAGAGCGATCCTTCGATAGCCGGCTGGCTTCGATTGGAAGAATTGCCAAGCTGCTTCATGTTTCCTGAAGTACAATTCCTGAGCGGCGCTTAACTCCACGCTTTCCTGCTCGAACGCGTAAATGCCTGACCGCGCTTCCGTGCGGGCTGCGAACGCGGCAATCCCGGCTGGCCGCATCAAGCCAATGGCGGTCAGTTCAGCGACGCGAGCGATGTTGACCGCGCTCCAGATGCTTTTCGCCCTCCGCGGCGTGAAGCGGATGCAATAACACTCTTCATCCAGACGGCGGCGCACGCCATCGATCCACCCGAAGCAAAGCGCACCATCGACGGACTGTGGCCAATCGATACTCGGCTTGCCCGTTCCCTTCTTATAGAAACCAACGACCAGTTCTTTCGAATCGCCATGATGCTTTTCAAGCCAGCGATACCAATCGTCTAGTGTCGTGAAGAACTTGGCCTTCGGCGTCATGTGCGGCTCAGGTTCGCCTCCGCCGCATCCGCTGTATTGCGCATCAACATGGCGATGGTCAACGGGCCCACCCCTCCCGGTACCGGGGTCCACGCACCGGCCTCGCGGGGACCTTCCACCGGATGCACATCGCCCACCAGCACGCTCCCTTTTTCATCGAACGCTGCTAAGCGAGGCGAATCCGCGCCAAAGATTTTAGCCACCTCGGCGCGAACGGTCAGCCGATTGATCCCGACGTCGATGACCGTTGCTCCGGGCCGAATGTGGGCCGCGCCCAGGAAAGCGGGCCGTCCAATGGCCGCAATCAGTATTTCCGCCTCCTGACAAACTTCCGGCAAATGTTTGGTTTTCGAATGGGCGATGGTCACCGTCGCGTCTTCCCGCAACAGCAGCATCGCCACCGGCTTGCCCACAATGTCGCTGCGCCCCACAACCACCGCGCGCTTGCCGGCCATGGGGATTTCGTAACGCTTTAGTAACTCAATAATGCCCGCCGGCGTACACGGGACTGGACCTGGGCGGCCCGTCGATAAATTCCCAACGTTTACCGGGTGAAAACCGTCTACATCTTTCGCGGGGTGGACCGCCAGCAAAATTCGCTGAGCATCCACATTCGCCGGGAGGGGTAGTTGCACCAAAATGCCATCGATATCCGCGCGCAGGTTCAGCCTCGCCACCATATCCAACAGTTCCGCTGTGGTTACACTCTCCGGGGGCGTCAGCGTTTCGCTGGCGATGCCCAGGGCGGCGGCGGTCTTTGTCTTATTCCGGACATAAACCTCGGAAGCCGCATTGTCCCCCGCGCGAATCACGGCCAACCCCGGAGGCCGCCCCAGGGCATGAGTGATCCGTTGCACACGCGGCCTGAGTTCCTCCAAAATCTGATCCCTTACACGGTTTCCGTCCAGCAGAGTATTCAAGTTTTCAGTTTAAAGGTGAACGGTTCCGCGCACCCGCTCGTAAGGTATTTTTAAGGATTCTGTATGGCGAGAAAAAAGAAACGAATTATCTGGGTATCGGCAATAGCGGCGGTAGCCCTGGCGGGCGTGTTTTCATTCAAAGCGCTGAGTCATACGGTTGTCAAAATCGATCCCGAAAAGATGGCCAACGTAGAGAAGACCGACTTGGCGCGCTCCGTTGTGGCCACCGGAAAGGTGCAGCCCACCACGCAGGTGGAAATCAAGAGCAAAGCCAGCGGCATTATTCAAAGGCTGCCCGTAAATTTTGGCGACATTGTGCGTCGCGGGCAGATATTGTGCGAGTTGGACAAGAACGATCTTCTTCCGCGCAAACGTGAAGCCGAAGCTTCCCTGCATGTGGCTGAAGCGCAAGTGTCCAGCGCCAAGGCCGATTATGAGCGCTTCAAAGTGGATGCCGAAGGCCCTGACCTTCCGTTTCTCAAGCGGGATCGTGAACGGTCCCGCACCCTGTTTAGTGGGGGCTTGATTGCGCAGAACGCGCGCGACGACGCTGACAAGAACTATGAGATGGCGCTCAATAAACAGCGCTCCGCTCACGTGAATCTTGCCAGCGCGCAAGCCGCCATTGCGAAAGCCGAAGCCCAGTTGCAACAGCAGCAAGCCATACTGGCGCGCACCGAAGAAGATATTAAGAATGCCACCATCGTGAGCCCCATTGATGGCGTGGTGCTCTCGCGCGATCTGGAAGTGGGCGGCGCGGTAAGTTCCATCCTGACGCAGGGGGGCGCGGCGACGCTGATCATGACGTTGGGCGATCTGGGCGAAGTGTACGTGAAGGGCAAAGTGGACGAGACCGACGTCGGCAAGATTTACCTGGGCGAAGTTGCGCGTATTACGGTGGAAAGCTATAAGAACGAAAAATTCTGGGGCAAGGTGACCAAGATCTCCCCTCTTGGCACGGAAAAAGACAATGTCACCACGTTTGAGGTACGCGTCAGTATCTCGAATGAATCGGGCAAGCTGCGAGCTTTGATGACAGCGAATGCCGAAATCATTTTGGAAGAACACAAAGGCGTTCTCACAATCCCCGAAGGTGCAATCCTTTACGCGAAGGATAAATCCACTGGGGTAGAAATTCCCGATCCCGCCAGTGACAAGGGCAAAAAGAAAATCAAGATCAAGACCGGGCTCAGCAATGGTTCGCGCACCGAGGTGGCAAGCGGCCTCACACTGGGCCAGCAGGTAATTCTTCAGTAGCCGGGGCTCTTAGCCGCATGACGTACCTTCGCGAACTCTTCGGACAGGTTTTCTCATCGTTCTATCGCAACAAGCTGCGCAGTCTCTTGACCATGGCGGGAATCGCATGGGGCATCGCTTCCATCGTTCTGATCGTCGCCATGGGAGATGGGTTCAAGGCCGGCCAGCGCAACAACATGAAGAGCCTGGGCGAAAATATTGTCATCCTGTTCGGCGGCCGAACCTCCTCGCAAGCGGGCGGGCAGCGCGCTGGGCAGCGGGTTCGCCTAACAGAGCGCGATGTTCGCGACATCCGCACCGAATGCTATCTGGTGCGCCATGTGACGGGCGAGTTGGAAAATTCTACGCGCGCCACCAGTGATTACAACGCCTCTGCCTTCGATACCAATGGCGTGGAGGCGATCTATCCATTGGTGCGAAATGTAGCGCTCTCCGACGGGCACTTCTTCACCGATAGCGATCAGCAGGATGCGCAGCGCGTTTGCATCATCGGCCGCAAGGTGAAGAAGACGTTATTCGGAACCCGCACGGATATCGTGGGCCGTACCGTGATGCTGAACAGCATACCCTTCCGCATCATTGGCATGATGGCGGATAAGAACCAGACTGCCAGCTATAGCGGCCTGGACGAGGAAAAGATCTATGTCCCTTACACCACCATGGCTCACGATCTTCCCCCGAAAGAAAATTACCAGCGTGGGTATGTGAACGAGATTATCTACATGCCCAACTCCGTGGCTGATTTTGAAGCCGCGCGCAAACAAGTGCGCCGCGTTCTGGGTCGCAACCACAACTTCGAGCCGGAAGATAAAGGCGCGCTCGGCGTCTGGGACACCATTGAAAATGCGCAGCAGGTGGATGCCATTTTCGAATCGATGACTGCTTTTCTGGGCATCATCGCCTTGGTGACGCTGACCCTGGGCGGAGTCGGCGTGATGAACATCATGCTGGTGACGGTCAGCGAACGCACGCGCGAAATTGGCCTGCGCAAGGCCCTCGGCGCCACTCGCGTCCGTATCCTCGTAGATTTTCTGGTGGAAGGGACCGTGCTCGCCATGGTTAGCGGCGGCATCGGCTGGGCCATTGCCTTCGGTCTTTCATATTCCTTAACTTTTGTCAAAATGCCGGAAGCCTTCCCCGGGCTGCCCGTAAGCATACTCACTACCGTGTTCACATTCACCGCGCTGACCGTTATCGCTGTCTCGAGCGCTCTCTTCCCCGCATGGCGCGCGGCCGCCCTAACGCCTGTGGAAGCGCTGCGGTATGAACGATGAGATTCCGCTCCATACTCGGTGAAGCTTGGCAAGCGCTGAAATTCAATCGCCAACGTAGCCTGCTGACTGTCGTCTCGCTGGCCTGGGGCGTGGCCTGCTTCGTGATTCTTTATTCCTACGGCGAAGGGTTCGATTTTGCGCTTCACTTTGCCTTCCGAGCCGTGGGCCAGGATCTCATCGTGATGTTTGGAGGCAATACAAGTTCGCAAGCCGGTGGCGAGCGTGCCGGCCGCCGCATACGCCTCGAATTGTCAGATGTAGAAGCGGTGCGCGATGCCGTCCCCTTGATTGCCGCCATCAGCCCTGAAGTGATGGTCCGCCGGTCGCAGGTGCAGCACGAATACCGCCAGGAAAATATGCAGGTGCGCGGAATCTGGCCCCCTGAGTACGGCCGTGTTCTCAACATGGAGGTAGCCACGGGCCGCTGGCTGTCCTCCGAAGACGATTCGCAAAAGCACCAGGTAGCCGTGCTGGGCGCCAACGCCGCCCACAAGTTGTTTGGCGAAGTGCCGCCCGAAGGCGAACACATCACCATAAATGGAATGCAATTTGCCGTCTCCGGAGTGCTGAAGAAAAAAATTCAGATCGCCAACTACAACGCTCCGGATAATGAGTGCGTCTTCATCCCGTACAACACGGCAGGACTGCTCCGCAACATTCAATACCCCGACGACATCGTATGGATGCCTGCGAACCCCATCTTTCGCAAATCCGCCATCCTGCAAGTACGCTCCACGTTGGCGGCGAAGCACTACTTCTCGTCTAAGGACGATCGCGCAGTCGAGATCATCGCCTTCAACGACTTCATGCAGCAGATTGATGGCATGTCCATCGCGCTCCGCGTGCTGCTGGGCTTCATCGGCGCGCTCACGCTGGCCATCGGCGGCGTCGGTCTCACCAACATCATGTTGGTCAGCGTGACACAGCGAACACGAGAGATCGGCGTGCTCAAGTCTCTCGGCGCCACCCGCCGAGCAGTGCTGTTCCAGTTCTTAGCGGAAGCCATGGCGATCGTCACCCTAGGCGGCGCAATTGGCGTGATGATTGGCTATGGCCTTACGGAAGGAGTTGGCAGCCTTCCGTTCCTGGGGCCCATCTTCAAAGACGAATCCGGCACCGGCGACATCCACCTTCGCCTCTCGCAATTCGCGGTAGTCACCAGCACCGTAGTGCTCGAAATCATAGGCCTGGTAGCAGGCCTCCTCCCGGCCTTAAAGGCCAGCCGCTTGGACCCTATCGACGCTCTGCGTTACGAATGAATCGCCCGCGACAAGCAAGCTTTTCTCTGCGCCTCTGCGTGACCAGAAAAAACTAACATCCCACCAACCGGCCCGGCCCAAATCCAATCTGACCTTGACCTGCCCGCCAACAAGCCAGCGCCAGAGCAATCACCAGATCGTCATGCTCGCCGCACCCATCTGCCCCCAACCGAGTCCGCCCCGCGCCAGTCAGTTCCATCCGCATATCCCGCAGTTCACGCAACAAGCTGCCCGCCTCCCGAAGATCCTGCGCGATACGAAGATTCCCATTCTCCAGCAGCGTCTGCACGCCGCTGATCAAGTCCACTTTCGGCACCGTGAATCGCGCCACCCCGCCAATGCTCCCCGCCGAGCGAGCCTGCGCACCGCTGGTCATCGTCACCGCCCACAACCCGCACCCCAGCCCCGCGCGCTGCATCATCTCTACCACGGGCGCTCCCACCCCGGTCGCATCCACCGCCACGGAGCATTGGCCCGCCAGTTCGGCATGCTGCACCGTCCGCCGCACGCGCTCCACCACCTCCGGATACGGTGTTCCCAGCGGCACCCGAGTCACACCCCGCACTAGCCGCTGCTTGCTGTTCTGCCACTGTTCCACCACCGCGATGGCCGAATGATCGCGCCGTTGCCCCAGGTCCACGCCAACATAAAACATTAAGCGAACACCAGCGCTTTGACACTGTTGTCCAGCGCACCCTCCAGCATTTCGCTTCCGAACAACTGCTGCCCGTTGTCCACGAATTCACAGCCATATTCCTGCCGGAACCACAACTGCCCCAAGTGTTCCCGCTCCTCCTCCAAGAATTCCGCCGGAATGCGCGGACACTCCGTAGTCGGCACCGTCACCTTGTGCCATCGGTCTCCCCCATGTGCATAAGCTTCATGAAAGAATCCGCGCCGTCCATAAGGAGTGCTCATCAGCCACAGGTCGCCCGCCCCTACTGCCAGCATCGGCCGCAGCGATTTGTACATGGCATCCTCCACCCGGCTGGCTTCATCGATCAGCAGCAGGCTCACCGCCGAAAACCCGCGCACCGTCCCTTCACTACCGGGCAGCCCAACAATCCGGCTCCCATTGGGCAACATCAGCGAGATTTCGTTATCCCCGTCCCCCACCGGCGAAATCCCCAGCTTCCGCAGCATCCCTGCAGCCTTCCGCAAGAACTCCGCGCTCTGCCGCCCCGAAGGACTCGCAACCAGCACCAAGCTCTCCGCCTGCGAATAAGCCCGATGCACTGCCTTCACCGCGGCAATGGTTGATTTCCCCCACTGCCGCGTACAATTCAAAATCCCCCGTTTCGCTCGGCTCAGCAGCACCTCCTGCTGCCGCGCATCTGGTTCCAAGCCCAGCCGCCCCCGGCAAAACTCCACCGCATCCACAAAACTGTCGAGTCTGCGCTCGCTCTTCAATATCACCCTCGAATCTAAGAAAGTATTAAAAATAATCACGATATAGATGTACCATTTAGTACCAAACCATCTTGATCAAACGGGTGGCTGGAAAGGTGCGACAAGCAGCCAAAAAATGATTGCTTGCAGCAACATACGGCATCTTAACAATTTCATTCTAAATATGTGATCCGTAAGATAACGAACAAAAGAATGATAAATTCATTTGCCCAGCATATTTGATTGCCACGCTCAGCAGAGACATCGCACCCGTGTCAATACGCAAAATTCAATTGCGAAAGTACTAGTGCGGGGTTGCAAGTCAATACAAAAATCGCTGACAGCGTTTTTTTAGGTGCACTCCTCAATTCACCCAGAACATTGTTACTCTGCGCTAAGTCCATTCACGGACAAACGCGATCCCGCATCAGCTACGGGCAGCTTCGCGACCTTGAGTTACCGTTCCCACCACTCGCGCAGCAGAAAGAGTTTGCCTCCAAGGTCAGCAGACTGGAACAGTTTTCTTCGCGGGCGATGAAAGGGTTGGGCCTGAGGGCAATCTTAAATAGATCAGTTACCGCCCGAGCATTTTGCGGGCAACTCTAAAAGCTACTTGCCCCAAGCGCCTTACGCTTTTTCTCTGCGCCTCTGCGTGAAATTCTCGTTGCTCTAAGCCCCGGCTCCTTTTCCGCTTGCCCGCTTCCGCGAACCCTGATATCGTTCCTTCTATGAAGTTGCCATCCCTCCTGATGGCCGGCGTTACTGTCATATGCATCCTGCCGCTATCGCTGTCGGCTCAGCGAATGGCGCCCACAGCCGCAAATCTCCAGGTCTTCATTGACGGTTGCCCTCAGAACGATCCCTACTACCCCATCCTGCGGCGCGATTTTCAGATTCTGCGCGACGGCGCCCCCTCCACCCAACTCTCGTGCACCGAACCGTATTCCAAGATCCCGGCCTTTCAGATCACAGACGAACTCACGCTCATACAGAGCCTGCGGTTCGCCTATTACATGGATATGGGGCGCTCTGGCCACCTGCCCTGGACGTCCCTTCGCTTATACGACTGGTTCAAGTCCCGAATTGCCGGAATCAACATTGACACCAGGTTGGCTCCCGGCTCAGTCGCCGCATTTTGTTGCTCCACCATCAACGGTCAGCAGTTCATCGTTGTAGCACCTATCGCCAACGACCTGAATCGCCAATATCGCCAAACTGCGAATGGGCTGGCAGCTCAGGTTATGCTGATCGCCCATGAAGTGCGCCACAGCGAAGGGAGTGGCTATTCCCACGTCAGTTGCTGCGGGATACCCGGCGGCTGCGATCAGACTTACGATGAGACCAATCTTTCGGCGTATGGCATCCAGTATTATCTCGCCAAGCAATTCCTCACCGGATCCATCAACCTTGGATACTCGTGTGATCAGCAGACAAGCACACAACTCGGGAACCAATTCCGGGGCTTAGCCAACGTCTACCCGATTCGCTTCTGCGATACCAAACCGGCCACACTGCCCCTGCCCCCCTCTCCCGGTGGCGCGTGTGTGCCCGCTTGCCGGTTGGCCCTCGGCACTCTCACTTCCTCTATCCCTAGCGGGGGAGGATCGTTTACGCTTGGCGTCCTGGCATCCACCCAGGCCTGCGGGTGGACTGCGGACAGCCCCGATTCCTGGATTACGGTAACTTCCGGCAAGAGTTCCGCCGGGGATGGTTTGGTTGCCTACAGCGCGGCCCCAAGCCAGCCCGTCGCCTTTCGCACCGGAAACCTGATTGCGGCCGGGTTCAAAGTACCCCTTACCCAGACAACGTCGCCGTGTTCCCTATCGTGCTCGGCGTCGGTGGCTATTTCCGGCCAAGCCGGTGCACCGCTTCAGTTCTCAGCCACCGTGAATTCATCTGGCTGTGCCCCGGTTCAGTTCGATTGGGATTTTGGCGACAGTTCTCCTCATGCGTCGGTACAGAATCCCACGCACAGTTATGCCAACGGGGGCACTTATAGCTGGGCCTTGGCAGCCTCCAGCACCCCCGCCTCATGCCAGCAAATCGGTGCCGTGCGTATCAACCCAACCGTAACGATTACTTCCGTCGCAAGCGCCGCACCTGGAACGTCCGCCATAGCCAGCGGCTCGTGGGTGACCATCTATGGCGATAATCTAGCTGGCAGCACCAGAACCTGGGGAAGCGCCGACTTCGCCGGAAAAAATCTACCGCTCTCGCTCGACGGCGTAAGTGTCAAGATCAACAATAGGGACGCTGCGGTTTACTACATCAGCCCAACCCAGCTTAACGTTCAGGCCCCTTCCGATACCGCCACGGGAGCGGTGCCGGTGTTAGTCACCACAAAGACCGGAACGGCTATCGGTACCGCAACTCTCCAAACCTTCGCTCCCGCGCTTTTTCTGTTCCCCAATAACTATGTAGCGGCGGTGCACGCAGATGGAGCCTATGTGGGTAGCAGCAACCTATTTACGGGAGCGGCAGCGGCCCGCCCCGGCGAAACTGTCCTGCTTTTTGGTACGGGGTTTGGTCCCACGAATCCTCCCGTCAGCGCAGGCCAAGTGCTCACTGGACCGGCGCCCTTAGCGGATTCTACCCAGTTGCATTTCCGCATTGGCGGCAAGATCGCTCAAGTGATCTTCGCTGGCCTAAGCAGCGCCGGCCTGTACCAATTTAATGTGGTGATCCCGCAAGTTTCGGACGGTGATGTCGAGGTGCTCGCGGATATTGGCGGAGTCACCACCCCCTCCGGAAAACTAATCACTGTTAAAGGTGAGAATTCCCCAACCCCACCCACCCCCCTGTGAATGACCGAAAATGAAATCACCAAACAAGCCATAGACGCAGCCTATAAAATCCACACCACCCTAGGCCCAGGCCTCTTAGAATCCGTCT
>Ga0123338_10003884_pt1 | contig 13267 bp, 9 predicted proteins | sample grotaG_FD_89793 | JGI IMG/M metagenome (GOLD analysis project Ga0123338, IMG submission 89793) | Glacier valley bacterial and archeal communities from Borup Fiord, Nunavut, Canada, to study Microbial Dark Matter (Phase II) -... | ecosystem: Environmental > Aquatic > Freshwater > Ice > Glacier ... | reverse complement strand
GCTCCTTCGCGGGTTCGACCGGGGGTGCAAGGGAGGCTTCGTCGGCGCCATGGAGTCCATCGAGAAGTTCGATCCGCTGCGACGCGCCGTCGTAGCCGATCGCTTCAAGCTCCGCGACGATCTCGCCGCGCGTCGATTCGAGTTTGTCACGGTCGCGGGCGACGAGCACGACGCGCGCGCCGGCGATCGCAAGCAAACGGCCGATTTGCGCGCCGATGCCGGCCGATCCGCCGGTGATGAGCGCGACTTTGCCCAAGTGCAAGCCGATGAGGCTCTCGCTCTCGCCGAACACGGCACGGCGTGCGCCGGTATCTTCTTCGAGCGATTCGGGCAGATACAGATTGACCGACTTCACCTTGCGTTTGCCATGTAAGAGTTTTGCCGACCACGCGGCGGCGAAGCGCAAGCTTTCGTCTTCGGCATTCGTCCAGCGGACGATCTGATTGACCCACTCACCCGCCGGCCGTAAACCGTTTTCGGAATCGAGCTGGGTCTCGTCGCGCCAGACGCGAGCCAACTGCTCTTGCGCCGCACGCAGAATGTCGGCGTACACGTTGCCCCGGCCATCGTCGCCGTTCGAAAGAAACGTCACGCGCCGCGAACGATTCGCGTCCCGACCTTTCCAGTGCCGCGTCAATTCGCGCGCGATACGCAGCGAGCCGACCAGTTCGTCATCGATGAACGCGGCGGCCTCGGCATCGCCGCAGTCGGCAAGCGCGGAGTGGAATCGCTCGGGGCCGTGAGCCGGAAGGACCACGGCGCTTGCCACCCGGTTGCCGAGAGACTGGAGCAGCCCGGCCATCGCTGCGGGATCGGATCGATCGAAGCGCAGCGTCGAGATCGCGCGGTCGCTGCCAAAGGGGCTGAGCGCATTGTGCGCCGCGGTTACGGCAGCGGGCGAATCGAAGCCGATGATCACCTCAGCATTACGCGATGCGTGGACGCGTGCGATTTCGAGAGCATCGCGGACTTGATCGCCGGCGATGACGATGAGCGTGCTGCCGCCGGCATCGACGATGCGTAGTCCGGGCCGCGAGACGAAGGTGCTGCGGCTCTCGGCATGCACGACCATGCCATGCGTGATTTCGAAATTATGTCCGTTGATGGCGGCGGAATCATCACTTGCGAGAAACACGACGGAATTCGAGACATCCGCGATCGTCGGATACGTGCGCGAGAGCGGCAACTCGCCGTCGGTTCGCGAGAGCGTCATCATCTCGAAGATTTCGTCCGCCGTCGTTCCGCCGGGTGCGTTGCGCAAGCGGTCCATGGTCGCGAAGACGCTCGAGATACGGTCGCTTTCAATCGGACCGGGCAGCACCGTATTCACGCGAATACCGGCATTGCCAAGTTCGTAGGAGAGGCGGCGCGACCACGTATTGAGCGCGGCTTTCGGAACGACGTACGCTGCTCGGCCGAAGTATTTCGTGCGCGAAAAAATCGTCGAGACGTTGATGATGGACGCGCCTGGCTTGAGGTGCGGTGCGGCGGCGCGCACCATATTCCAGGAAATACCAAAGATGTTACGGGCGGCTTCGCCCACGGTCTCAATGTCGGTTGCGCCCGCGGCCCGAAGCGTGTCGAGCTCGGCGCGCGAGATCGGAAGATCCCCGATTCGTTGCCGCGGACCGACGGAGCCCGCGTTGTTCACCAGGACGTCGAGTTTGCCGAAGTGTTCGAGGACGCGCTCGACGGCACTACGCGTTTGGCCGGGGTTGGCGCCGTCGCAGGCGACCGGGAGGATGTTCGCGTGGTCGACGCCGGTCGCTTCCCGTAGCGCCGCTTGGGCCGCGCTGAGTCGATCGACGTCACGACCGACGAGCGCAACCGCGGCTCCCTCGCGTAAGAACCGCAGGCAGATCTCGCGGCCGATGTTCCCGGCACCACCGGTGACGATCGCGACCTTCCCCCGAAGGCGCCCGGTCGCATCGATGAACCGCTCGGTGACGTCGGATTTCATGAGAGCTTGTCTCCGCTCGGCTCGAAAAGAAAAGTCTGCCATACTTGCATGCCATTGATCCACTCCCTGCCATCCAATTGGTTCTCGTCGGCAGGACCGGCGCCCGCAGGCATCTCCTCCGACAAGCAATGACGTTTCGAGCGGCGAGGCCGACGCGCGCGACGGGCAGAAACGCGTCGTTCTTCATGATGATCGATCTCCGCTTGCTTGCCGCCCTAGTCGTCCTCGCCGTCGTCAGCTCGACGCCCGGCAAACCGGCCATAGGAGCACCAATCGTGTTTCCAACCGTCACCGGCAGCAATCTCAACGGCAAGACATTCCAGCTCCCGCGCGATTTCCAAGCGCCGGCGAGTCTCGTGTTTATCGCCTACCAGCGCGAGCAACAAACGGATGTCGATTCATGGAAATCCGTCGCCGCCGATCTGCGCAGACGCTTTCCGTTCGTCGGTGAATACGAACTGCCGACGCTCTCGCGCAACATCACGCTTTTTCGCGGGTTTATCGACGGTGGAATGCGGCGAGGAATTCCCGATCCCGCAACGCGAGCCGCGACGATCACGCTGTATATCGACAAAAACGCGTTCAATCGAGCCCTCGATATCGGCGACGAACGCGCGATCGTGATCGTCCTTGTGAAACCGGACGGCACGATCCTCTGGCGCACCACCGGGAGTTATGCGACCGGCAAAGAGTCCGGACTCGACGCCGCCTTGGCGCCGCTGAAAACATAGCTGCATACGGACCCCGCTCCCGAGAGCAAAGAGTCCACCTGACGATGAAGTAAGCGGCATTCGCTGAGAGGGTGCTGCATGCTCGGACGACGTGGATTTCTCGGGATCGCCGCTATCGCTGGCGCAGGACTGTTGCCCCGTGTAACCGAGGCGGGCGGGTCGAGCGCAACCTCGCCCGCGTCGGATTCCCCTGCGGCTATCCGTGCGTACAAACGTCGCGTCAAAGCAGCAGCGAAGGACATGGCCGCGTTCCGCGCTAGCGTCGGCAATGGCGACGCGGAGCGCTACGCCGCCTCGGGCGCCGTAGTAACGTACGCGAAGGGCTTCGCTCGTGCGCCGAACGGGCGAGTCGCCCCCGAACTCTACGCGTCGTATTCGCGAGCAATCGCAAGCCGCGACCCGCTCCTTCTCGATCGGAAAATCGAAGGCATCAACCGCAACCTCCTCGAGTACGTCCTTGGAGACGCGTGCGTTATCGCAGGCTGCGATCCGCGTGGAATTACTCTTCCACCAGCGCCCCCGATTGCGAGTTCCGAGCAGGCGCGCGAAGCCGTCGAACTGGCGTGGCTGGCGCTCGTACGCGACGTGCCGTTCGCGGCGTACGACACCGACCCGCTCGTGAAGATAGCGGCGAGCGATCTCGGCTACGAACCACGGACGTTGCTGCGTCCACACAAACCGACGATGACCGGACCCATGATCTCGCAATTTGCGTTACGCGACATTCCCATGGATCCGTTCGGGAACGTCTCTCAGCGTCTCGCCTGCTTCACCGCCAACACGGACCACCTCACCGCACGTGACGAATGGCTTCTCGTGCAGAGCGGTGGGCATACCGGCAAACGCAACGTGTATGACTCGCGCCCGCGCTTTATCGCCACCGCACGCGACCTTGCCGGCTGGGTGGCTGACAACGATCCCTTCATGAACGCCGCGGCCATCATCGATTCACTGCCGTACCAAGCTCATGCACGTAGTTTTTCTCCTCAGTCGCAAAGCGGTCTGCTCGGCTTCGGAAGCGGATGTAAGGGCGTCGGAATCATGTTCCAGAAACTCGTCATCCATCGACGGTTGCGGCCCGAGGAGCTATTCGGCTTTCTCGATCGTCCTGACAGCGACGTGCGTTTCGACGACGCCCTCAACGCTTCGCCCGCGCTCGATCGATTGCACGAGCGCTTCGGCTCGCGACTCCTTCCGCAAGCATACGCGAGTGGTGCACCGTCCTACGCCGCGTATCCGGCCGGGCACGCGGTAGGTGCGGGTATCGCCGCGACGATGCTCAAAGCGAACGTTCGCGGCACGTACGTGTTGAACGATCCCGTCGTGCCCAATCTCGACGGTTCGGCGCTGATTCCGTATGTTGGGCCGCCCCTTACCCTCGAAGACGAGATCGACAAGCTGGCCTACAATTACGCGTACGGACGGCACGCCGCCGGTGTCCACTATCGCAGCGATAGCGACGCAGGCCTTCGCTTCGGCGAACGAATCGCTCTTGGCGTTCTGCGTGATCTTGGCGCCATCGGCGGTTCGTCCTCATTCGGATACCGGCTGCGGACGTTCGACGGCCAAACGGTCACGATCGGCTCGCCGTGATCCACGGCGGAGGCACGTTCGCGACTCGCGATTACACCGCAGCACATTTCGCGACGACGCGCCTTCGGATTCGAGTAACCTACGACAGCCTAACAGGTATAATCTACACGCTTGCCATTGCTGACCCGAGGATAATAAGCTGATTCAGCCGCGCCAGGTCACGATCACGGACGGCAGCGCTTACATCAGGTACACGCCGGAAAAACTTCCTGTTGTCGAAACCCGAGGGATACTTTCGGGCGGCTCGGTCGCTTCGGATCTGGATGCCGAGGGCCGAATCATCGGCATTGAAATCCTGGATGTCACCGAAGCAAGCCAGCTATCCGCAGCTCGGGAATACGCACGCACGAACGATCTCGCGTTTCCGAGAGACCTCGCGGAAGCAATCGCGATAGCCTAGGCCCTCCTTCAAACCTTGACGAGCCGGACGCTTCCGGGTAAGTCGGGCGCACGAACGATCACGGGCGTTGCGAACAGGGACCGTAACGAGGCCTACGAAGGCGGCCCTATGACATCCGCCTTACTCTCGCGCGTCATCGCCGCATGCGCCGCTGCCCTGCTTCTTCCGTCGCTTGCGGTCGCGCAAACCGCCGACCCGCTCCCGGCAGTCGCGATCGATCCAGCAATCGCTGCGGCGATCGCCACGGTTTCGCCCGACCGGCTGCGTGCGTTCGATACGCGGCTCGTCGGCTTCGGTACGCGCAGCACGTTTTCCGAAGCGATGGGGCCTAAGCGCGGCATCTTTGCGGCGCGCGATTTCATCGCAGCACAATTCCGCGAGATCGCAAAAACCTCGGGTGGTCGCCTGACCGTCGCTTACGACGAACACATCCAAAAAGCGGATGCCAAACGTATTCCGCGCGACGTGCTGATCTCAAGCGTCGTTGCCACCCTCAAAGGCGACGATCCGAGCGGCCCGACGTACGTGATGTCCTCGCACATGGATTCGCGCAATTCGTCGAACGACGACGCGATCAAAGATGCGCCGGGCGCCGACGACAACGGGTCGGGAAGCTCCGCCGTCGTCGAGGCCGCTCGCGTACTCGCGCCGCTGCACTTCCGCGGAACGATCCTCTTCACGACCTTCGATTCCGAAGAGCAGGGTCTGCTCGGCGCAGCGAACCTGGCGAAGAATCTCAAAGCCGCGCACACCGTGGTCGATGCCGACATCAACAACGACATCATCGGCGCGTCGGTCGGACACGACGGCATCAAACGAGCCGATCTCGTTCGCCTCTTCAGCGAAGCGTTGCCGCCCGATGCCAATCTCAAGAACGTCAATACGTATGGCTTGGAGAACGATTCGCCTTCACGCCAAGTCGCCCGATTCTCCAAAGAGATCGGCGAGGCATACGTGAGCGGAATGCATATCGACATGCAGTTGCGCGCCGACCGCTACGGACGGGGCGGCGACCACGAAGCGTTCAACGAACAAGGCTTCGCTGCCGTGCGTTTCACCGAGGCCGCCGAGAATTTCGATCATCAACATCAAGACGTACGTATCGAAAACGGCATCCAATACGGCGATCTCTTGCAGTACATGGACTTCGATTACCTCGCCCGCGTCACGCAAATCAACGCCGCGATCGTCGGATCGCTTGCAGCCGCCCCCGCGATGCCGAAGAATTGCACGACGACGAATCCGCCGTATGTCTACGACACGACGCTCGCGTGGACGGCCAGTCCCGGTGCGACGGCCTACGAAATCGTCTGGCGACGTTCGAGCGAATCGCAGTGGACGAATGCTCGCAACGTCGGCAACGTGACAATGTACACGGCTCGCAACCTCACCAAAGACAACTGGCAGTTCGGCGTGCGCGCGCTCGACGCGCAAGGCCACCGCAGCCTCGTTGCGTTCCCGACGCTCGTAAAATAGCAACGTGCCGCTCTGCCCGCATGACGACGTCGTGTATCGCGAGCCAACGCCATTGGAGCGCGCATTTCTCGCCTTGGTAACGCGAGCGCATCCCGGCTTCGCGCGGCAGGTCGAGCACGTCGTGGTCGGCGACTACGATCCCACTGGCTGGTGTTTCACGCGCATCGAGAACGCGGATGTCGCGCCGGTGCGCGACCACGCCGACGGGCCGACGCTGAGGCGAAACCGCCCGAATGAAAAACCAATCTACATCGAAACCATCGGAGCATCGAAAGCGGCCCGTACGCGCTCTTTCTCGAAGCTGAACGATTCGGAGAAATCGTCGAACCGGGTTCTGCCGCATGATGCGAAGCTCGCTACACGCCGCGCAAAAACGTGGTGAGCAGGTCGTTCAACTTCGCGAGCGCCGGCGAGAGCGCGGGGCGCTCGCGTGGTGGCGGCGGTCCGAAGCGGTCGTGGAGAAACGTCTTGTTCTGTTGCATCCGCTGCACGGCCGCATCCGCGACCGAATCCCGTAGCGCTTCGAGGCCGGCGCGTAAGGCGTGCAATTGATCGGCGAGTTCCTCATCCGGTGAGGGCAGACCACCACGTCGACGGCCACGCAGTTCGACGGGCACGCAGAGATAGGCGGCGATCGTTTCGGGGAGATAACGTCGCAACGTCTCGCGCGCGGTAAACCCGTCCAGCTGACCGACCAGGTTGGCTCCATCGTGCTCGCGAGCGATCGCGACGATCCGGCGAGCTTCGCGTCGGTGACGCACCGGTAACGTGCCGATCAGCCGCGCCATCGCAAACGACGACGGCGCGCGGTCCCGTCGCGCGGCGGGAACACGACGCACGAGAACCACGGCGGAACCCACAGTGACGACGGCGGTACCACCCGCCCAGGCGAGCAATTCAATGATCTCGAGCACGTCTATCTCTATACGGTAGGCCTGACCGCTCTGTTTCGACGGTGGCGAGGACCTACCCGGCGAGCGTCTCGATCGTCTTTGCTAGCTTGAAATCGCGATCCGTCACGCCCCCGACGTCGTGGGATGAGAGAATGACGGTCACTTCGTTCCACGAAACGCGAAAATCGGGATGATGATTTGCGGCGTTTGCCGCCTTCGCAATTTCATTGACGAAGGCAATCGACCCATCGAAACCACCGCGGTCGAACGTCTTCTCGAGCGCCGACTGTTCGCCGAACACCCAACCCGGCAGCTCGGCCTGCAAGCGCGTTGCAATTTCGATCGTGTCGATGAGTTCGGTCTTTTGCATTAGATCATTCCTTGCGCGCGGATCGCGTCGAGCGAACCGGCGATTGCGAGTACCGTCGCCTCGACATCGGCATCGGTATGCTCGGTCGAGAGAAACATGACCTCATTTTGCGACGGCGCCAAGAGAATACCCCGCTCGCGCATGGCGTGATAGAACGCAGCGAATGCTCGCTTGTCGGCGGCGCGTGCGTCATCGTAGTTCATCGTCGGCGGCCCCGGTCGGAACTTGAAATCGACGATACTTTCCGCGTGCAAAACGGCGTAGTCGAGCGAACGCTCTGCCAAGAGTTCTCGAATCGCCGCAGCGAGTCGCATGGCGCGCGCATTCATCGCCGCATAGACGGAGCGCGCTTCGAGAAAATCGAGCACGCGATGCCCGAGTGCAACGGAGAACGGATTGCCCGCGTGGGTGCCGCCGGTAAAGCACGGCCCGTCGGGCGCGAGCATCGCCATGACATCGGATCGCCCGCCGAATGCGGCCAGCGGCAAACCGCCGCCGAGTATTTTTCCGATCGTCGTCAGATCGGGTGTACATCCGAGCCGACCTTGCGCGCCCGCAAGCCCGAAACGGAGCCACGTGATTACCTCATCGAAGATCACGAGCGCCCCACGCGCGTGTGCGCGCGCGATCAACCCGGCAAGAAACCCCTCACGCGGAAACACGAGTCCCATGTTTCCGACGATCGGTTCGACCACGATTGCGGCGAGACGATCGCCAAGGTCATCGAGCGCGCGATCGACATCGGCAAGATCGTTGTAGCGTGCGACGGCAAGATCGCGCGTGACCGAACGCGGGATGCCGGAACGCGCGGCATCGCTCGTATGCGCCGATGCACCCGCATCGAGCAAGGCCAGATCGAAGTGGCCGTGATAATTCCCGGCAAATTTGAGAATCGCATCGCGTCCGGTAAAGGCGCGTGCAACGCGAATCGCACCGGCGACGGCTTCGCTCCCGGTCGTGGTAAAGCGCAAGCGCTCCATCGATGGCAAATGCGTGCGGATGCGTTCTGCAAGCGTGATCTCACTCTCGTGTGTCGAGCCGAACACGGCTCCAGCCGCCAGCACCGCTTCGAGTCCTTGCGTGAGCGCCGGATGACCGTGGCCAAGCAACAGCGGCCCATACGCCATGAGGTAATCGATGTACCGTCGACCGGCAGGATCGTAGGCGTAGGCTCCCGCGCCGCGCGCTTGCACGAACGGTTCGCCGCCGACGGCCCAACCCGAGCGAACGGGCGAATCGACGCCACCGGCCAGCACGGCCCGCGCGCGTGCGAAAATGGCCGACCCGTTCGCAATCATTTACGCTTCCGCGGCGGAAATGTCGGGTGCGTGGGTACGAATCACGCAGATTGTTCCAAGCTCGTTGTCGTTTGCAAGCCGGACGAACACGACGTTGACTTTTTGCGGTCCGCGCGAAAACGGGAACAGAAATTCAAACGGCTCGATGCTGGTTTCATTGGACGTGAGAAAATCGCGAAAGCGGCCTTGAAATTCCTGAATGGCCGTGCACGGCGCGATGTCCCGGAAAAAATTGAGCCCGACCACGGGGCGCGTCCCCATGTGCGCCATCTCCCGCTCGTACGCATTGTATTCCACGACCGTGCCGTCTCTGTCCACGACGATCACGCCAAATGGAAGCACGTCGAGATCCTCGCCGTGCAGACGTTTGGCTCGTTCGAGATCGAACGCGTTGAACCGGGATGACACGAAAGAGGCTCCTACTTCGTAACGTGCGCGATCGCGCAGGCGGCAAGGGCGAGATCAGCGGAAAAAACGCCGGCACCGCGGGAGATGGCCAATGCGTTCCCCGCAAATGCGGCTTCTCCATTCGACAAAAAGCGCAAAGCGATTGCGTCCGAGCGCCGCCGTCCGTGCCGCCGGCCCGGCATCCGGAAGGTAGTCGCTTGCGATCGCACCGCCCGCAGCGGCGATTTCCTCAACGAGATCTCCGTGCTCGGGTGGAACCGACCGTGCGATTCCGGTTGCCACCTAGGCGATCGTCGGCATGCCAAGCGCGAGTCCGCTCACGAGGGCAGCGTACCGCGAACGCCGAGATACGCGGGCGGATCGGCTCGATCGTGCAGCCCGTTTGGATCCCAAGCATCGGCGATCGTTACCGTATGCGCTGCGGCAGCATGCATCGCGCCGGGCTTCGGCAAGCCGCTGCGCCGAATCGTATTGCACGAAGACGTCGCGCGCTGACGCGCGAGCGCGTAGCGGCGTAGCGAACCAAGGAATCACGGTCGTCGGTTGCGATCGACCGCGCTTATCTGCCGGGTGCGTACCGCGCCGTGATCTCTTCGATCACCGCAAGATCCACATCGGTCCCGCGTTCGCGCGCGAGCGACTCCGCCTCCGCGCGTAATTTCTTGTTCACGGAAACGCGCACGAAGAACGGTACGCGCTTGAGCGTCTTCTCCGTGAGCGCCTTTGCCTCGTCGGTCCAGCTCAGCACGCTGTTGCGGCCCTTGGCGCCGGTTTCGATCTCGGTTGCTGCGCTCAAGAGTTGCGACGTTGGAACGGTCGCTTTGAGCGGCGGCGATGCCGAGGTCGGCAAATTCGCGAAGAGCGTATCGAACAAAATCTCGCACACGAGCTGCAAGAGCCAGACGGCACCGGCGTAGCCCATGAACGGCGTACCCGTCGCGCGGCGCACGACGGCGCCCGGAAACGAACATTGCGAGAAGCGCGTCGGCATCTTCTCTTGCGCGAGAATCATGCGTTCGTTGATCGAACCGAACACCATCATCGGCGACGGGCTCAAATCGCGAAGCGCGACCCGTACGTCTTCGCTCGGCGTACTCTCCGGCCCGGTACGGTACGCACTGTAGACGATCGGCAGACCGAGCTCCTCACCCAAGTAGTACGTCAGGCCGTCTTTGTATGTCGGCGGGGCGACGATCGCGATCGGACTATTCGCAAAGAAATCACTATGCGTCGAACGCCAGATGTCTTGCCACGCGGCAAGCGTCGTCTTCTTTTCGTGGGAGATGAACGCCGCAACTTCCGCTTCGAGACCGAGCGTCGTCCCCAGACCCTGCAGAAACGTCGTGGTCGCCTCAAGACCGATCGGGCCGTTGAACGTCGGCAAGCCGATCTCGCGCGCCATCGATTTGCCGTATTCTGCATACATCACGATCGTCGCATCCGCGTCGGCGAGATGCGGCGTATCGTAGGCCTTTGCCTCGAACGGATAGATCAGATTGATATCGGCGCCGATTCCCGCGATGAGACGCTTGAGTTCGGCGATATCGCTGTACGAGTTGAAGTTCCCGTACGTGGGGCCGATGATATTGACGCGCGGCCGCGTCTTTGCCGGATGCGGCGCGACGCCCGCGGGGCGCACGAAATGGTCGCGGTGTTCCCAGAGAAAAAGCAGCGCGCGGTCGCGCGACTTCCATTCATCATCATCGAGCGAGTGCGAATCGAAGAAGAGCGCCGAACCTTTGATGTGCGCTTCGAGCGTCGTCCACGACGCGCCGATCAGCTCCGAGACGGGCGTGCTCACGATGAAGACTTGTCGGCCTTCGACCTGCGAACGCGCGACTTTCTCTTTGAGCGCGCCGAGCGTACCGGCGATCGTTACTTCGGTCTCCGAAAGTTCCGAACACGTGACGTTTTGCAGATACGGAATGCAGTCGGTGTAATTGATGACGGCGACGGCCGGCATCACGTGGCAACCGACCGGCCCATCGAGAACCACATTCGAATCGCCCAGCGAAGCGAAGACCTGCATCGCACCCGTATCACCACCGGCATGATCCAGATCGGTCACGCGCTTGCGAATCGGGGTATTGACGACATCGGATTGGAGTTCGCTGCTCGGGCGCGTGCGCGGCGGCGTTATTGCCATCAGACGATGGCTTTCGGCACGGCGCCCGCATGCGAGATGATGGCATCGTTTGCGATGAGGTGCGTGGTGAGGTCGATCTTGGGCGCCCAAGCGGAATACGTCTGAACCGGTTTCTCGCCATCGGCAAAAAAGCGGGCGATCTTGTCGTAGCGGTCTTTCGCGCGATACGTCTGCATGATCAACTGCAGAATATCGGCCGCTCCCTCGGCGAACATCATCGAGCGCGTCGCTAGGGCGTTGGTGTAATAGATCGAGGGGATGCCGAGTTCTTTTGCATGCGCGCAGAGCGGCGTCGTGCCGATGACCACGTCGTAGGGGTGATCGGTGAGCGCGCCGATTTCATCATCGAAGTTCGCGCCGTAGAGCACTTGGCAGCCGCGTTCGGCAAGCCACGCTTCTTCGACACGCGCGAGCGGGTTGGCATTGACGGACGTCGAGAGATACGGCACCTTGGCACCCGCCTCGATGAGCAGGCGAACGAGGAGAAACTCGTGGCCTTCGTAGCCGGCAACCATCATCGTGAGGCCCGCAAGCGGATAATCCGCCATGGCGGCTTTGACTTTTTCGCGCTCGTCGGTGGCAACGTCGTGTGCGGTCTTCGTATCGAGCTTCATCGCCTCGGCGACGCCCGTGATCCACGTATAGGTGCCGTCGATTCCGACCGGCGCGCCTTCGATGAACGGCAGACCCTGCTTCATCTTCATGCGCTTCACGCTCTCGCTGTAAAACGGATGGAGCGGCGCATTGATCGCACCGTCGACCATCGCAACGTAGTCCGACCACTTCGGACCGGGAACATGCGTATTGACGTGCGTGCCGATCTTGCGCAGCACTTCGTCGATCTTGATCGGATCGCTCGGAAAAACTTCACCGATCAAATTGACGCCCGAGCGCGTTTTGCGCTGCGGCGGCAAGCGCCAGGTTAGCGAATCGACGACGATGTCTTTCGCCCGCGCATGCGTGTGAACGCTATACGCAGGAAGTGGAACGTAGATGATCTCGGTATTACCGATTTGCTTCGGCAAGAGATCGAACGGCAACCCGACCGTATCCGAAACGCAAAGCGAACAAATCGGAATGATCGATGGCTGATGTTCCTCGGCCATCTGGTGCACCATCGCTTTGAGCTCATCGAACACCGAGCCCTTCGCCCAAATCTCCGAACTCACACCCGGTGAAAACACGGGCCGATTCGCAACATAGAAATGCGCCACGAACGTATGCCCGTACAAGCACCCATCGCCGCTCGAAATAACGATCGGCATGGAATCCTCCATGCGAAGCAAATTCCGAATCGCCCCGAACGCGGGGCACATCGACGATGCTTGTTTTGAGATCTTATTTCTCCCAGGCGGCTGCGGGAACGTTGCCGCCACCGACGCTGACGATCGTCGGGATGAGGACCTTGTCGCCGTCACCTTCGGCTTCGAGGTAGCGGTGGTCCATTGCGCCGCCGTTGGGGATGCCGGCCATCGCGGGCATCTTGATGATTTCCGGCAAGCTCCAAAGTTCATCGGCGGTGACGGCGGTGCCGTCCATTTCCGCCGCGTTCCCCGAGAGGTGCATCATGAATTGCACGAAGTCGACTTTGTTCGGTGCGAACGTCGGCGCTTCGTCGATCGCCGTGATCACCTTTGCAACCGCGTCTTGAATCGATTGATGCGGCACGCCATCGACGATCACTTTATCTTGATCGATGAGCGGCATGTGCGCGAGCACCGGAATTCCGAGCCACTCCGCCATCCTGGCGGCTTTGCCGGAACCGTCGTCTTTGTTGACCACAAGGCCAAGGCAGCGCGTCTTTCCGCCTTGATCGGCGAAGTATTTCACGGCTGAGGCGATGTTGTTGGCAGCGTACATCGACTGGCCTTCGTTGCTGCACACGATGATGAGCTTATCGGCCATCGAGCGCGCGATCGGCGTACCGAAGCCGCCGCAGACGACGTCGCCCAAGAAGTCGAGCAGCATGTAATCGAAGTTCCACTCCGAGAG
>Ga0123338_10003879_pt1 | contig 13276 bp, 8 predicted proteins | sample grotaG_FD_89793 | JGI IMG/M metagenome (GOLD analysis project Ga0123338, IMG submission 89793) | Glacier valley bacterial and archeal communities from Borup Fiord, Nunavut, Canada, to study Microbial Dark Matter (Phase II) -... | ecosystem: Environmental > Aquatic > Freshwater > Ice > Glacier ... | reverse complement strand
TTGGCGGGCCGGCGCCCGGGGACGGGCGATATGGACCGTTCCGTTGTGCGGAGGGTGCGCGGGGAAGGCATCGATATCGACCTGCAGGGCAGGCCTGTGCTGTCGCTGGCGAGACCGCGGCTTGTGAAGGCGGCACAGCAATTCAATGCCGCGTTTCATTACCTGGAGCATCGATTGTTATGGGCGGGCCAGGCTGGACTTGCCGAACCGAAGCTTACGGAGAGCGAGTGGCGCACCTTTACCGATGTACTTTTGGAAGGCAGCAGTGCAGCCGATTTGTTGGAGCTGCGCCATCGGTTCCTGCGGCCCATGCAGGCTCACCTCACCGAACACTATGCGCGCCGGGATTATAGAAATCTGGGGATTCACTATCCGCAATCGATGCCACGAAGAGCACGCTCCGCGCATCGTGATCGTCCAGTAGACATCATCGTCCCTATCTTCGCGGGGCGGCGCCAAACAGAGGCATGCCTGAAGAGTGTACTGGCTTCGCCGTGCGGTTGCCGTTATCAGCTGATTTGCGTTTTGGACAACCCCGAGGCGGGCCATTTACGAACGCTGCTGCAAGGCTTTGCGGCGGCTCATGAACAAGTCTTGGTGATTGAGAATGAAACCAGCGTTGGTTTCGCGGAGAGCGTAAATCGCGCCCTGGCTTTGCATCGCGATCGCGATGTCCTGATCCTGCAAGCCGATTGCGAAGTTCACGGCGATTGGCTTTTACGCCTGCAAAATGCCGCCTACGAAGGTGTGGGTGCGGGGATGGTGAATCCGCTTGCCGATCGCGCGGAGTTTCTGAGCTATCCGGCCTGGGACGTCGATTTGCCGCCCGACACAGCGTTTAAATGCCTGGATGAAATGGCAAGGCGCGCGGGGCCAGGGCGCACTGTTCCTATCCCCGCCGCCATGGGCTTCTGCCTTTATGTGCGCCGCGGTTGTCTGGACGATCTGGGTTTCTTTCACAACGATGAGGCTAGCGGCGGTTACTACGCGGAAAAATATTTCAGCGTGAACGCCGCCGCGCAGGGCTGGCGCAGCGTTGTGGCGCCCAACGTCTTTGTGAAGCACCATCGGTTCGTATCGTTTGCCGAGCGCGATGGCAACGCGATTGAGATGGCACGAGACGCTTTCGAGCGCTGGTGCCCTTTCTACGCGGATTCAGTCACCGACTTTCTGGTGGACGACCCGGTGCTGCCGGCGAAACGCGAATTGGATTTGGCCAGGCTGGAACAGCTCGAACAGAATTTCTTCTGCCTGATCAGCCACGGCGGAGGCGGGGGCACGGAGCGCCATTTGCAGGACATGGCGGAGGCTATGGCAATGGATGGCTTGGGCGTGATTGTGGCTTTCGTTCTCCCCGGAGGAAGGGTTTCGCTGACCACCTTCGCGCTTCCAGGCATTGAAAACTTAAGATACAGAGTGGATTCCGAGTTCGACCGTCTGGTCGGAGATCTGAAAAGACTGCGTGTGCGGCATATCCATATTCACTCGAAGGTGGATATGCCGCGTCAATTATTCGCGCTGCCAGGAAGGCTGGGTGTTCCCTACGATGTCACCATTCACGATTACGCATGGTTCTGCCCTCGCGTGAATCTGGTGAACCGCTCCGGTGAGTATTGCGGTGAGCCGCCGGTCATCGTTTGCGAAACGTGTGCCGGGGGCGGTGTTTCCGCACTTCTGGAACAATCGCAAGAGGATCTGGCTGGGGCGCGGCAATTGTTCTGCCCATCGGAGGATACTCGCGATCGAATGCGGCGACATTTTGACCTTCCCAATCTGGAGGTTCGCCCCCACCCGGAGTGGATCGGTGTACCGGAATGGCGGACGGAGCCGGTTGCCGCGGGCGACGTGGTGCGGGTGGCGGCCATTGGGCGTTTATCGGGGCACAAAGGCTTGCGCATTTTGCGCGAGTGCGCGGCACACGCACTCGAGTGGAACTTGCCGCTGGCATTTGTGGTGGTGGGTTCAACCAGCGACGATTCCCAATTCAGCCGCCTGCCGAATGTGGAAATCACCGGGGCTTATGATGACAGCGAGGTGGACGGCCGGATTGAACGCCTGGATGTTCGCGTTGCGCTGCTGCCCAGCGTCTGGCCTGAAACTTATTCCTACACCTTGTCCATAGCTCTGCGCTGCGGTCTTGTACCGGTGGCTTTCGACTTGGGTGCTATTTCCGAACGGCTGCGTGCCGCGAAGACCGGAGTGCTCTTACCGCTGGGCACGGGCGCGCCCCGTATCAATGAAGCTCTCCTGCGGGCGGCCCAACTGCGCGTAGGGAAACCTTGCGCGCGCGGCACCGGCTACCTTAATATGTTGCGGGACTACTACAACCTTGCCTAAGGCCCCACCCATGACTTCGCCGCTGGCGGTTCGCCGCTTCTCACCGAAACGATATCGTCCCGGCAATTTGGGCACATGGTCCGGCCACCTGCCGTTCGCCAAGGACCTGGTATGCAGTCTGAAGCCAAGTCTGCTGGTGGAGTTGGGCACGCACTATGGCGAAAGTTACTTCGGTTTCTGCCAGGCAGTTCGCGAGTGTGGAATCACTTGCCGCTGTTTTGCCGTGGATACCTGGCAAGGTGATGAGCATGCCGGGTTTTATGGGGAAGAAGTTTACCGCGAGGTGGAAGATTACAACCAGATGGAATATGCAGCGTTTTCCACGCTGGTGCGCGATACCTTCGACCAGGCCAGTGCGCGGTTTGCGGCGGAATCGATTGACCTGCTACACATCGATGGACTGCACACATACGCGGCGGTGAAGCATGATTTCGAAACATGGTTTCCGAAAGTAAGGCCGGGTGGGGTGGTGCTGCTGCATGATGTGAATGTGAGGCACGCCGATTTCGAAGTTTGGCGATTTTGGGAGGAACTCGCGCGCGATTACCCGAGCTTCAGCTTCCACCATTGTTGGGGCCTGGGAGTTTTGTTGAAGCCCGGCGGTGACAGTGATACTCCGTTTCTCAAACTGCTTTTCGAGGCGGATGCGGAGACCGGGGATCAAGTTCGCGAACGCTATTACGACGCCGCTGATTTGCTTGACTTTCGAGAACGCAGCCCCAAAACGGCACAAGCCGCGGCAGACGCCGACCGGCCGTATCTGCAAGTGTTTCCCGCCAGGGACGATACAGGATTCGTGGAGAAGGACAGCGTCGTATCGAACATTGAGGGCGGAACGTGGCAGGAGCATGTTGTGGAACTGCCTCACGGCGCACCAGGGGGAGCGATACGAATCGATCCTGTGAACCGTCCAGCCTGGATTGAACTTTCCGCTCTCACGGTTCGCGATGGGGGCGGAAGCACGCTGGTTCAGATGGACACGCAACAGCTTGCGGAATTGGGCGGCCTGCACGAACTGATGCCGTTTGCCGCAAGCGATACGCCTCGCTTTTTCAGTTGGGGCAACGATCCGCAATTCGTCATTGAGGTGCCGGGAACTAAAGACAAGCGAGCGCCGGTGACGCTGACAATGACGATGCGAATCGGCTTCAGCCTGGAGGAAGTTCGCGATACGCTGCTGGCTCAACGCGCGGCGACTGCCGTGCACGGTCAACTGCAAGCCGAAGTTGGCGAGTGGCGAGCGCACGCAACCGGGCTGCGCGCGACTCTCACTCGGGAAGAGAATGTTCGCACGCGCCTGGAATGGGATCTGACGTTTTTGAAGACCCAGGTTTCCGACCGCGGCCAGACAATCAAAACTTTGCAAAAGAAACTCACCGCGCTGCAAACTGAGGTGGAGCAGCTCCATCGGCAAGTCGCGGTAAAGGATGCCGCGATGCTGAATCTGCAACACCTGGCGGCGGCGCAGCAAGCTCGCGCGGAAGGCCTCACTGAATCTCTCTCCTGGCGAATCACGGCCCCGTTGCGAAGCATTGCGGGTTCCTTTCTGCGCGAATGATTGCGCCACAGTGGCTGCATCGCCTGCTGCCTCTTCCTAAGGCTCGCGTGGACGCGGTGGCGGCCGGGTTGCTCGCGGAACAGGTGGCGGCACTCGAAAACGAAGTCTCAGATTTTGTGGCATTGGGAAAAACGGTAGGGGCCGTTCTGTTGATTTCCCGGAATGGCGAATTGGCAAGCTCCCGCGCGTTTGGGTGGCAGGACCGTGAAGCCCGCATTCCCATGCGCAAGGATTCTATTTTCCGTCTGCTCTCCATGACGAAATCCGTCACCTGCGCAGCGCTGATGTGTTTGGTGGATGAGGGCAAAGTCAGCGTGGAAGACGCGGTGGAACGGTATCTTCCTGAGTTGACCGGCGTTCGTTTTGCCGATGGAAGTAAGCCGAGCGCCAACCCCAAGCTCTGGCAGCTGATGGCTCATTCCGCTGGGCTGGTGGATGCCTTTTCCACGGAATTTCTCAACACGGATTTCGCTTTAAGCGACTTGGCCCGCTTCGCGGCGCGCACTCCGTTGGGCTATGAGCCGGGCACGGGCTGGGCCTATAGCAATGGCGGGTTCGCCCTGTTGGGGCGCATCGTCGAACAGGTCTCCGGCATGGAGTACGATCGGTTTGTTCAAAGGAAAATCCTGGATCCGGTTGGAATGGCCAGCAGTTATTTCCACGTGCCAAAGGCGGAGCAGCGGCGCTTGGCTACCATTTACCGCATTGCCGAAGGCGTGGTTTCGCGTGAGCCGGATGATCCGCTGAATCGCGATCTCCGCTATTCGTCGCCGGTGAATGGATTGCATACCACAGCAATGGACCTTTGGCGTTTTTACGAAATGATCCGCGGCGGGGGCAAGGCGCAGGGCGCGCGTGTTCTGTCTGAAGCCAGCGCGCGTGCGATGGTGACCGTCCAGACAGCGGACCGCAATGCCGGGTTCCTTCCGGGAATGGGCTATGGTTACGGACTCTCTTTGGTCACCACGCCAAACGGAATCTTCCGCAATCATGCGAAGGGCACATTCGGACACGGAAGTTATTATCAGACGCATGGCTGGGTAGACCCGGGGAAAGGCATCACGGGAATCCTGTTCTGCCAGAACCGGGCGGATTCCATGGTAGTGACCGACGAAGTGGCAAAATTCGTCACACTTTTAGGCGCGCTGGAACCAAGCAACTGAATTCGTGAGAGGATTTGCAGCCGACACAGCACTTCAGGTTCAGCGATGAACCCTTCGAAAGTGATCGTGGTTGCCGGTGCGCGACCGAATTACATTAAAATTGCGCCGCTAATGCGCGAATTTGCAGCACGTCCCGCCGAATTCCGCGCGATTCTGGCGCACACCGGCCAGCACTACGGCGAAGAGATGTCCGATTCGTTTTTCCGGGACTTGGAAATGAAGACGCCGGACTATAACCTTCACGTGGGCAGTGCTTCCCACGCTGTACAAACCGCCGAAATCATGAAGCGGTTTGAACCTTTGGTGGAGGCGGAGCGACCGCGAGCGGTGATTGTGGTGGGCGACGTAAATTCCACGCTTGCCTGCGCACTGGTGGCCAAGAAAATGGGAGTGGCGCTGATCCATGTGGAAGCCGGGCTGCGCAGTTTCGACCGAGCCATGCCCGAAGAGATCAATCGCCTTGCGACCGATGCCATCGCGGATTTGCTGCTGGTGACCGAAGAGACCGGATTGATGAATCTGGTTCGGGAAGGTGCGCAGCGCGAACGGGTTCGTTTCGTGGGAAACCTGATGATCGATTCGCTGCGGTTTCATCTGCGCAAGGCGAAGGAGCGCGATACGCGCGAGCGCCTGGGTGTTCCGGCCGGCAGGGCTTACGGTGTGGTGACGCTGCACCGTCCATCGAACGTAGACAACCCCAAGGTGCTCAGCAGTATTGTAGAGGCGCTCGCACAGATCTCCGACGAACTGCCGCTGTGGTTCTCCGTCCACCCGCGGACTCGCGAGCGGATGCTGGCGTCGGGCCTGGAAATGCCGGACAACCTGCACTTGACTGGTCCGTTAGGTTACCTGGATTTTCTGGCTCTGATGGAAGGCAGCGCGGTCGTGCTGACGGATTCCGGCGGCATCCAGGAAGAGACCACGGCGCTCGGCATACCGTGCCTGACTCTGCGGGAAAACACAGAGCGGCCCATTACCGTTTCGCAGGGTACGAACGTGCTTGCGGGAACATCCACCAATTCGATTCTGCGCGCCTGGCGCGATCAGCAGGACCGGCCTAAACAGGGTTCGATTCCGGAGCTGTGGGACGGCTGGGCGGCGGAACGTTGTGCCGATGCGATTTCGAGCTTCCTTCACGATTCACAGAGTTCCATGCAAGCGCGGAAAGCAGCATAATCACCAGCACCAGCGACGGCTCTTCAAAGGGATAATCCACAAAGGCGTGGCAGAAGACGGCGGCCACGCCAATGGCCCATCCAGTTTTCAAGCCCACCCAAGAAGACCAACCTGCAAATAGGAACATCGCGACAGCCGCGCAGATGCCGCCTTCCGCCGCCCATTGAGCCCAATCGTTGTGAGCTTCGTTGACCAGCACGCCGGGATCGACGCGGCCATACGCGGGGTACACCGTTCGGAAGTTGCCCAGTCCCCATCCGACAAGAGGACGAGCGCGCGCCATATGGAGTGTCGAAAGCAGAATCTCATGCCGCACCTGGTAGGGATGCTTTTCGGCGAATCGCTTTTCGATTGTTGAGAAGCCTGCAAGGCCTGCACCCGCCAACACGCATGAGGCCAGCAAGAGCGCGAACGTGACTGACGCTTTCGGCGTGAACCAACGTTTTTGAGCCGCCAGCGCGAGCAGGACAACGAGTTCCAATCCGACCATGATCAGGCCGGTCCTGGACGCGGACACGACCACCGACGAAACTTGCACCGCGGCAATCATGAGAAACAGAGCCCGTCGCTCCGTTTCGCGAATGGCCAGGTAAAGCACTATAGGAAGCGACAGTTCGACGAAGGCCGCGAGTTGGTTGCGGTAGACGTACGGCCCGAAGACTTGTTCAAAGCGAACCTGCAACAACCAAAACAGATGAAACGGTGACGTGAACGCAGTAAGGATGGCGCAGGCGCATACCGCGCCCGAAAAGCACGCCCACCAGACCAGGAGGCGTTCCCGAATTGTTGGGGCCTGCATGACTTGCACCGTCAGCCATCCGCAAGCCAGGTATGCGGCCCAATCGAGCGCGGCGCGCGCGGTGGGCAGCGCGTATACAGTCGAGTGGGCAAGCAACTGAGCGGTGCCGATGATTAGCAGCAAGGCCGGCGCGGCCAGGAACCACGGAAACCGTGCGGCGCTCCCTTCGCGAAATTTGCGATGCGCTACCCAGGCAACGCAGGCGAACAAGCAGACTTGCGGAATGGTGACAGCCCACAGTCTGGGCAGCCCAGCCGCCAGTACGGCGTACATGACGGTGAACAGCAGAAGGTAACTCATTGCGGCTTCAGGCTGGGATGCTGCAGCCACACAGTACCTTCGAATCGGGAATATCCAGGCGTGCGGCCGGTGTGGAGCGCGAATCGCACGAGCGTCGCAGCGGCAACGACGAACTGCTTGCGATCTTCGCGCCAATCCGCCGCCGATTGCACGGCATGTTGAAACAATTCCGCTCCCGAGCGGGAGTCGGTAGCTTGCCAGAAGAATCCAGCCGGTGCTTGTGGAGGCGACTGTTTTGCTTCCCAACTGAACACGTACGTACCCGGTTTGAGTAGCACGGTTTCAAATACCAGCTCCAGCGGGTCGGGTTGCAGACCGGTCAAATCGAAGCGGGCGAAACTGTCGAAAACGATCCGGCTCTCCGGGATCGAATTGTAATGCCAATCGAAGCCAAGCTGCCGCACATCTTGAAAGCGCGTGTTGGTCAGCAACTCGCCGGATGGTTCGGGCGGGGTGATCCGGTCCCAGATCGAGCGAGCGTCAGCGGCGTTCTTTGCCGAGAGTAGCCGGTCTGAGACTCGCAACAGAAGTTCGTTATCGGCCTTCTGCGCGTGGCCGGCTAATAGCATTGCCGGCGCGCTCAAAGCGTTTGAGCGATTCGTCTCCAAAAGAAATGCCAGGTAAGACCGAAGCGCTTCAGGAGCGCTCCCCACCACTTCACGCCGCAGAAACTCCGCATCCGGACGGAAATTCCAACACATCTCAAACAATGCTGCCGTGGGCTGCCCGCCGTGAAGCGCGATCCGCAAAGCCTCCGCCAAAAGCGGCCAAGCTTTTAGGTCCTCATGCCGCAGGTACAAATTCGCTAATGTCCAGCGAGGCAGATAGCCGCGATCGAGAGCCAGTGCCCGCGTCAGATCGGCCTCAGCTTGCGTGGAATTACCTTCCTGCTCCTCTAGAAGCCCCAGCCCCATCCATGGCGCGGCACTCATGGGACTCACTTTTGCGGCGCGCCGAAATCCTTCCCTGTTGGCCTGACGCAGGTATGTTTCCGCATCGCCATACGGGGACGGTTGTACGGATGCGAATACCGCCATTCCCGCCAGCAGTAGCGCCGTCAATCCCACACCGGCGCAGAGCACTCGTTCCATTCGCAGCTCTAGTGCTCTTCACCCCTGAACAATCTTCGCCAGCCGGGAGAAATATTCAGCAGCGTGCGCACTTGAACTGTTTGAAAGTGGAGTTCCCCCCTATGCCCAAACAGTCTCGCTTTCTCCGCGCCATAGTTTCCTTTGCGCTGCTCGGCCTTGCCGCCTGGGCGCAGGATCGCCCCAGTGCGCCTGTTTCCGACACCTCCGCTCCGAATCTGCAAGTCCAGAAAATTGGCGCGAACGATCTTGTGGCGCTCTCCGTCTACGACGCGCCGGAGATGTCACGGACTTATCGTGTGGGCCCCACCGGCCAACTGCATCTGCCGATGCTGAAGACCCGCATCACCGCCGAAGGATTGCTACCCGCTGAATTGGAAGAGGCAATCGCGGCAGCACTCGATCGAGAAAAGATTCTGGTGCACCCCGTCGTCACCGTCACCATGGCCGAATATGCCAGCCGCCCCATCAGCGTGGCCGGCGCCGTGAAAACACCGCTTAAGTTTCAAGCCATTGGCAACGTCACGCTGCTGGACGCCATTGCGCGCGCTGGCGGCTTGAGCCCGGAAGCGGGCAGCGAAATTCTGCTCACGTTAGCTCGCACCGGCAAAGACGGCGAACCCGGCCTGGTGCGGCGCATCCCTGTGAAGAGCCTGATCGATGAAGCCGACCCGCTCTTTAACGTGATGCTGACCGGCGGCGAAGAAGTGCGTGTGCCCGAATCGGGCAAAGTGTTCGTGGTGGGTAACGTGAAAAAGCCCGGCGCTTACCCCATCGGCGGCAAGAACGAATGCACGCTGCTGAAGGCACTCGCGTACGCCGAAGGTCTAATGCCGTTCGCCCAAAACACGGCCTACATTTACCGCCGTGACGATGGCGGCGTGAAGCACGATATTCCCGTGGAATTGAGCAAGATCATGTCGCGCAAAAGTCCCGATGTGGTTCTATTGCCAAACGACATTCTGTACATCCCAGACAACGCCACCAAACGCATGACAACCGGCGTTATCGAAAAGGCTCTGGGCTTCAGCAGCGCCACGGCATCTGGCCTTTTGGTGTGGAGACGTTAAATGACGAACAAACCGATTCCCGCGGACACGTCCGTGCAAAATAGCCTGGCGATTCTGGCCGAGATGTATGGAAGCGGCAACAATCGCGATCAAAACACGGAAGACAGTTCGGTCCCGCTCAGCCACTATTTGTGGATCGTCCGGTGCAATCGCTGGCGCATTCTGGCCTTCGTTGCTGCCAGCGTTCTGGCCACGTTTGTTGTTTCCAAGCGCCTGACGCCCATGTTTGAAGCCACCACCGTGATCGATGTCGATCGCCAGAGCCCTTCGGCGCTGATTGGGCAAGATGCCACGCGTGCCGCCGCCAACGATTCAGACCAGTTTCTTGCCACGCAAATGCGGCTGCTTACCTCCGATGCCGTGCTGCGGCCGGTTGCTGAAAAGTACAAGCTACTGGAACTGGAGCAACAGTTCAAGGCTCGTTCGGAAGAGGGACGCCGCACAGCCGGTAACGCGCCAATTCTGTTGAAGCAGATTAAGATCTCGCGACCGCCGAACACATACCTGCTACTGGTGAATTACCGTTCACCAGACCCGCAGCTGTCCGCCGATGTGACTAACGCGGTGGCGCAAAGCTTCCTTCGGCACACCTATGAAATTCGCTATAACTCCTCAGCCAGCGTTTCGGTGTACATGGAGAAGCAACTCGAAGAGTTGAAAGCCAAGATGGAACGGTCCGGCGCCGCGCTGGCCGCGTTCGAGCGCGAACTGAACGTGATCAACCCGGATGAGAAGACCAGCATTCTGTCTTCCCGTCTTCTGCAGCTCAATACGGATTTCACCAACGCACAGGGCGAGCGCATGAAGAAGCAGGCCGCGTATGAATCTGTGAAAAGCGGCAGCATGGAAGCTGGACAGGTTTCATTGCAAGGCGAAGCCTTGCGGCGCTTGTCTGAAAAGCTGAGCGACGCCGAAGAGAAGTATGCTGAGGTGGCGAGCCGTTTCGCGGCCAACCATCCGGAAAACCGCAAAAGCGCCGCACAGATTGCGGAGATCAAGCAGAGTATCACCGCCATGCGCGAAAAGATCACGCAACGCGCGCAAGTGGAATATTCCGAAGCTCTCAATCGCGAAGCGTTAGGGGAGCGCGCGGTACATCAGGCAAAAGCAGAGTTCGATCGTCTGAACGCGCGCAGCTTTGAATACCAGACCGCGAAGCGCGAAGCCGAAGCCGATAAGAAGCTCTACGAAGAGCTGGTGCGCAAGATCAAGGAAGCCACCATCAACACCAGCTTCCAGAACAGCGCCATCCGCATCGCAGACTTGGCGCGACCGGCCTATAAAGCAATCTTTCCCAACATCCCTCTGAACCTGGGTGTCGCGTTTATTTGCGCTCTGCTGTTGGCCGTCGCCGCTGCCATCACCGCCGACGTTCTGGACAACACCGTGCGCGATCCAGAACAGATTTCACGCGGCATGAATACCGTGGTGCTAGGCAGCTTGCCCAGCGTCCGCAACTGGCGCAATCAGATCACCGGCGGTTCCGGCTCTAGCGGCCTTGTGCCTGCCCAAGCTGCCGCCAACCAACGCCACTCTGAATTTCAGGAAGCCGTACGCACACTGCGCAACTCCATCCTGCTGGCCGATTTCGATCGCAACCTGCGCTCCATCCTGGTGACCAGTTCGAACGCAAGTGAGGGTAAATCGACAGGCGCTTCGCATCTGGCCATCGCACACGCCGAACAACACAAACGTACCCTGCTGATTGATGGAGATCTGCGGCGCCCCAGCCTTCACAAGCGCTTCGGCATCTCTGGCCAACACGGCCTGGTGGACGTATTGGAAGGAAAGAGCGATTGGAAGGACCTTCTCCAAAAAGTGGAAGGCTACCCGGACCTGGATCTGCTCACCGCCGGACTTCCGTCCACCTGCGCGCCTGAACTGATGGGCCGCGGCATTGGCCGGGTGATTGAAGAAGCCACCATCGAATACGACCTGGTAATTCTGGACGGCCCGCCTGCCATCGGCTTTGCCGAACCGCTCACCATGGCCGCCGCGGTGGATGGCGTAATTGTTGTGGCGCGTGCCGGCCAAACGCAGCAAAAGGCTGTTGCTTCGCTGCTGGCCACGCTGCAGCGGCTGCGCGTCAACGTCATCGGTGTGGTGTTGAACCAGGTGAATCGCGATGTGACCAACAGCTATTACTACCAAGCCAATTACGGCGGTTATTACACCAAGCCGCAAAGGGCGGAGAGCTGATGTTGGCGCCCGCGTTAAGGCCGAGACAACTCGCCTGGCGCGCGTTGTCACTGGTGCCCCATGGCTTGCGGGAAAGCGGCCCCTATCGAACCTGGCGCGCTTTCCTGAACGCCGGCGCACATTGGAGCCCGGAACAGATTGAGCTCTGGCAGGTGGAGCAGCTTCGCAAAACGGTCCGCTTCGCCATGGACAACACAGAAGGGTACCGCGAACTTTACACCAAAGCCGGCGTTCAAGTGGAAGACATCAGGTCCACCGCCGATATCCGCCACCTACCCTTTACAACGAAGCAGATGCTGCAGCAGGAACTGGAAGCGTACAGCGTACAGAGGGCTGGCCGTAGGTATTGCACCACCGGCGGCACTACCGGAACTCCCGTGGGCTTTTATCAAGTGAAGGGCATGCTCTCTGTGGAGCGCGCCTTCGTTCACGACGCCTGGAGCGGCTTCGGCTGGACACCCGGCGCGCGCATGGCCGTGTTGCGTGGCGGCTTTATCGGCACACGCGAAAGGCCCTGGCAGTGGGATCCATACCGCGGCGAACTGCAATTGTCTTCTTACTATCTGACGAAGGAGACGCTCCCAACTTACGCCGACGCGGTGTCTCTTTACGGCACCACAATCTTGCAGGCTTTTCCTTCCGCCCTGCACATCTTTGCGGACCTGATACAGGAGACCGGCCTGGCTTCCCGGTTTCCATTTCGGTCACTATTTCTTGCCTCTGAAAATTTCTATGACTGGCAGATTAAGAAGACGGCCGAAGTGTTCCCCGACGCCACGCTCTTTGATTTCTACGGCCAGAGCGAACGCGTGATCTTTGCCGCCTGGTGCCCGCAATCGCGCCAGTATCACGTGAACCCTTACTATGGCGTGACCGAACTGGTGGAAGGGGAATTGGTGGGTACCAGCTTCCACAATTTCGGCACTCCTTTCATTCGCTACCGCACCATGGATCGCGCGGAACTTGGCGATACTCACTGTTCCGCCTGCGGGCGCAACTGGCAGTTGTTACCCCGTCTGCTGGGGCGTCAACATGAACAATTGGTCACGGGAACGGGACGCTATATTTCCATGTCCGCCATGAACATGCATGACCGCATCTTCGATCGCCTGATCCAGTTTCAATTCATGCAGGAGCGGGCCGGTGCAGTAAGTTTTCGCTACGTGCCACGCGCGCCGCTTACGCCCGATCAGGAAAACCATGTGCGCCGCGGCCTGATGGCCAAGCTGGGCTCGGGCGTTCTGTTGACCATGCAACCGGTTTCTGAGATTCCCCGCACCAGAGCCGGTAAGACTCGTCTGCTGGACCAGCGCCTGCCGGTTCGTTATGGAGAATGCGAGGCCGCCGATGCGCTGTAACGTTGCAGTGGGGCGCACCGAACCCGTGTACTGCGGTGAAGCGCCTTTCCACCCAAATCAGCACTTCCCCGAACTGCTTTTCACGGAAACTTCTTCTTCGCCGAACGCGCCCTACGCACTGCTACGGAACCTGCTGCGGGAACTTGGCCTGGATCGGGAACGCTTCGGTAGCGCCGAATGGAACCCGCTGGGAGCAACCATTGCGCCCGGACAAACAGTAGTGATCAA
>Ga0123338_10003876_pt1 | contig 13281 bp, 11 predicted proteins | sample grotaG_FD_89793 | JGI IMG/M metagenome (GOLD analysis project Ga0123338, IMG submission 89793) | Glacier valley bacterial and archeal communities from Borup Fiord, Nunavut, Canada, to study Microbial Dark Matter (Phase II) -... | ecosystem: Environmental > Aquatic > Freshwater > Ice > Glacier ... | reverse complement strand
CGCCGATAAAGCCCGCTACGTGCAGCAATTGCAAGTGGAGGGGAAACGGGTGGCAATGGTCGGCGATGGAGTCAACGATGCGCCGGCGCTGGCCCAGGCCGACATTGGCATTGCCATTGGGGCGGGCACGGATGTGGCGATTGAAACCGCGAAAATCGTCCTGATGAAGAGCGACCCGCTCGACATCCTGCGGGCGATTACCTTATCGCGGGCCACCGTCAGCAAAATGAAGCAGAATCTGGTCTGGGCTTCCATCTACAACGTGTTGGCGATCCCGGTAGCGGCGGGGGTCCTCTACCCGTCACTGGGGATCATGCTGCGGCCTGAATGGTCGGCCTTGCTCATGTCGCTCTCCTCGATTATCGTGGCGGTCAACGCGGTTCTGCTGAAAGGGGTGGAACGTGAATTGGCCGCACCCCCAGCGGGTGCCGCGCAGCCGACACAGCCGGCCGCAGTGGGCGCTTAATGGGGCCATAGAACTAACCTCCCTACTATGATAGTACCTTGACATATCTACTATGATCATGTATACTTAGGTCAGGGGAAATCGCGGTAGCAGACCGGTAAATATTAGGGAGCAAAGCGCCAGATGCCCACAGAGTTACAAGAGCAAGGAACACGCGTGCCCAACGAAGAAAAAGAACTGATCCTCCATCCTGACCGTCCCGGTCTCAGTATGGTCTTGGGCGAGTTGGAGGCGGTGATCATGGAGGTGATCTGGCGGCAGCCGCCGGAGAGCTGGACGACGGCGCGGGATGTGTATGAAACGCTGCGCCAGGACCGCTATCTCGCTTATACCACGGTGATGAACACCATGACCCGCCTTGCCAAGAAGGGGGTGCTGGCGAGTGACGCGCGCGGCCAAGCATACCTCTACCAGCCCTGTCAGAGCCGCGAGTCCTTTATCGAAGCGGTGGTCGGCCATGTCCTGGAACGGCTGCTGGTGCAGTTCACCGGTCCCACGGAAGCGGCTCTCCAGTTGTATACCCAGCAGCATCCCAGCCAGGAGGCGCGCGTCGCTGATCTGCTCACCGAAGTTCAGGCGCGCCGGACCGGACTACCGGCCCTGCATGAGGAACTCGGCTGATGCACACGGCGCTGATTGGGCTATCGATCTTGCTGGCCGGCGCGGGCAGTTGGTGCTGTGCCCGCTTGTTGGGGCGGACGACCGCTTGGTCTAGCCGGCGCGCGCTACAGATCCTGGGGCTTCTGCTGCCGGCGCTGGTCCTTAGTGTCCTAGCTGCTGTGCTGATTCACTTCGTCTCCCAACTGTGTTTTCTTACCGCCCCGCCGCTGGATGTCACGCTCACGCAGGCGCTCGTTACGCTGGGCGGCCTAGCGCTGGGCGCGGGGTTGCTCCTCAACCTCCTGCGGATGCTCCTGCTGCCCTGGCAAGTGCGCCGGCGCACTTGGCCCGCCCCGGCCGCTCTGGTGGCGCGGGTGGGCCTACAAGCAGACACCCTCGGCCTGCGTCGGGCACCGCAGGTCCGCATAGCGGCGGATGCCCGCTCCTGGGCGCTGGTCGCCCATCCGCTACGCCCCACCCTGGTGCTTTCACGCGGGCTGCTGACGCTGCTGGATGCGGAAGAATTGGCGGCCGTCCTGCGGCACGAACTGCTCCACCTGCGCCACGGCGATCTCTGGTGGACGGCCCTCGCCGGGATTTTACATGACCTAGTCCCCTTTTGGGGACCGACCCGCCGGCTCTACCGCCTCCTGCGGCTGGAACAGGAGCTGGCGTGCGATGATGGGGTGGTCGGGGAATCCCGCCGCTTGGCCCTGGCGAGCGCCCTCGCACGGGTGTGGCAAGCCGGCTTGGGGCCGGGACCGGCGCTGCGCGGCACCCTGACCCTGCTGCCGCCTGCGGCGGGGCTGCCGGTCGAAGCTCGTATCCGCCGCTTGCTGGACCGCCCCGGTAGCGTGCCCGCTCCGCCGCTGTATCGCGCGCTTGGTGCCGGCGGGGCCGTCCTCGGCGTGATCTTGGGCCTCCAGGTCGCCGCAACCGTGTGGACGATGGGGCAATTGCAGTGTGATTGGCACCAACTCGGTATGCTGACGGCGCTGATGCCGTAAGGGTGAAAGGAGCAACGATGGGCTGGATTGGGTATGCGGTGGTCGTGCTGATCGTGAGCGGGATCATTGGCCGCCACGTCGGCCGCTTCCACGAGGCGTGTACAGAGATGCTGGGCATGATGGTGGGCATGACCATGGGGATGCTCAACGGTTTTGTCCTCGGCTACTGTGCGGCGGCGGCGCTCAATAGTATGTTCTGGGGCAACCTGTTCGGCATTGGGCTGGGTCTCACCCTCGGCCTCTACTTCGGGCGCGGCGGTGGCCTGATGGGCATCATGGACGGCGCGATGGGCGGGGTGATGGGTGGCTCCATGGGCGCGATGCTGGCGGTCATGGTCCAGTTCCCCGACTATGGCTTGTTTTGGACAGCGGTGTTGCTCGGCGCGATCTATGTGGCGGGCATGATCAGCTTGGTGGTCCTGATCGAGCAGCGCGCCCCGGCCCACGCGCACCTGCATCGCTTGGCCCCCCTATTCACCCGCCCTGCCGCCGGCGAGACGGCAGACCCCACCCGCCGCCCCGCTGCCGCCGCGCCGGGGCTGGTGAACTACTATGAGATGCTGGACCTGCCGGTGCAGGCGACCACGCGGGAAATCGCGCTGGCCTATCGCGCCTATACCACGGATGCCGCTGAACCGGCCCGTGCCCTCGCCGATAGCGCCCTGGCAACCCTGTGCGACTCCGCAACCCGCGCTCGCTATGATCGGGAACTGGCGGTCGCGGTCGGACGGGGCGCGTGCTGCCCGCCCCCCCGCCGCACGCCGATTGCCTCCGCCGGCAGCGCCCCTACCCCACCCGCGCCGGCCCCCCAGCGCAGTCAGGAGACGATGGCTCGTGGACAACACTAAACGCGCGGCGGACAGCCCGCCCCGCCGACTGGTAGACTACTACCGCTTCCTGGGGGTTCCCCAGGATGCCACGACCGCAGGGATCGTGGAGGCATATCTGGGCAAAGCCCAAGATCCCGATCTGCGGGTGCAGGAACGCGCGGAACAGGCGCTGACCGCCCTCAGCGATCCGACCACCCGTGCCGCCTATGATCAGGATCTTGCCGCCAGTCAGGCCGCGCACAGCGGCACGGCGCGGCGGGAGGGGGCCAGGAGTGTACAGGTGCGGCCTGCCGGCACCCCCGTCGCCCACAACGCGACCACCCGGCAGCCGCGTCCGCCCACCACCCCGCCCGCGACGGTAATTGATGTGAACTGGCGTTGGGCGCTGGCGGTGATCCCCGTGCTGCTGATCCTCGGCGCGCTGTTCCTGGCTAATCCTGGCTCGCGATCCGCAGCCGGGGGGAGTAATGCCGCCGTGAGCGCTGCAGCGGTGGCCGCGCCGGTTATTAACGGGGTACAAACGTTAGATGTCTTGTTGAACGGCGATACCTTTCAGTATGAACCGAAGGCCATTCGGGTCAAGAAAGGCGTACCGGTACATTTCAACCTGAGCGTGAAAGGCGACCCTGGCTGAGGGCGACTCGTAGTGCTCCAAGGTCTTGGAGCTCGCGCCGTGACTGCGCCGGGGCAGGTTACGCCCCTGGACTTTACGCCCGCGCAGGCGGGCACCTTTCAGATAACGTGTGGCATGAATATGTTCGGGCCGGGCACCCTGATTGTCACCGAGTAGCCCCCGGCCCACCGTCCCACCTGGCGGCCCTGCGGCTGCCGGGTGGGAGTTAAAGCGGGTATGCGCGTAATGCCTAGCAAACGTCTAATCCGTGGGGCGCTCGGCGGCCTGCTCATCGCGGCTTTGGCCGCCGTGGGTTATGCGCTCCTGCAAACCAATCGTACTCCTGACGGGCAAGCGGCCGGCCGTACCCGCCTCGCGCTGCAGCGCCCCGCCCCAGACTTCACCGCCACCACCCTCGACGGCACGGCGGTCGCCTTGCGGGCTTGGCGCGGCCGGCCGGTCTGGATCAACTTCTGGGCCACTTGGTGCCCATCCTGCAAGGACGAAATGCCGCTCATGGAGCAGCAATACCAGCAACATCGGCAGGCAGGGCTAGTGATTCTAGGGGTGGATCTGCAAGAAAGCCCTGCGGCCGTCCGCGCTTGGACGGGAGACCGGTTTCACTGGTCCTTTGTGATCGACTCGGGGGGCCGTTTGGCCGATCTTTACAACCTGGAAGGCGTGCCCAGCCATGTGCTTATTGATCGCGCCGGCATCGTGCAGAGTATCCGGGTCGGGGATCTCTCTGCGACCGACATGGCGGCTGATCTCGCCCGCATCCTACCCCCCTAAGCACGACGACGGTCTGTTCGGTATAGCCCCATGAACAGCCGGAACAGCGGCTGTTTCCAGCGCAGTAAGTAGGCCGACCAGGGCTATTGGGCACGTTGGGGGCACTGTAGCAGCGCACGGCGTGCTCGGGTCCGTAGGCGGGACTAGTGGGAACAGGACAAATAGCCCTGGTCGGCGCAATAAGCGCGTCGCATTTCCCGGATACCGAGATCGAAAATTAGATAAGTGTTCCGTCTGGAAGCAGAAAGCGCGCGCAGCCGGTCATTCGAGTCCGGCTGAACCGCGCTGCTGGGATAGCTGTTGTGGCCCCCGGCGCGGCCTCCTACGCACTGGGAGCCACCGCCGCCTACTGTGCGGTGTAACCGCCGTCGATCACCAGCTCGGTGCCGGTGACGAACTTCGACTCATCCGACGCGAGGTATAGCACCCCGTAAGCGATGTCCGTCGGCTCGCCCAGGTGGCCCATGGGATGGAGACCCTCCAGATATTTCTGCATCGCGGCGGCATCGCCGCTGTCCGCCAGCGCGGTCTGCACCATCGGGGTGACGATGTAGCCGGGGTGGACCGAGTTGACACGGATGTTGTAGCCCGCGCGGGCGCAGTGCAGTGCGGCGGACTTGGTGAAGAGCCGCACCCCGCCCTTGCTGGCGTTATAGGATGCGGCGGTTGCCTCCCCCACGATCCCCAAGATCGAGGACATATTGATGATGGAGCCGCTATTGCTCTGGTCGTGGCCCCCGCTTCTGCTTTGCTTCATGGCCTGGATGCCGTACTTGGTGCCCAGAAACACCCCATCCAGGTTGATGCTCATCAGGAAGCGCCAGTCGGCCAGTGTGGCCTCTTCCACGTTGGTGGTCTTGCCCACTCCGGCGTTGTTCACCACCACGTCGAGCTTGCCATAGGTGTGCAACGTCGTGCGGATGACGTGCTGCCAATCGTTCTCACTCGCAACGTCGTGCCGGATAAAGAGGGCCGTGCCACCCGCCGCCGTGATCTCCTCGACAACTTGGCGACCTTCCGCTTCTTTGATGTCGGTGACCACGACTTTCGCGCCTTCTGCGGCCAGCCTGCCGGCGCAGGCCCGGCCAATACCGAGCGATCCGCCGGTGACGATGGCTACTTTGTCTTGCACACGGTTCATAGCGTGTCTCCTCTCACAGGGCCAAGTCGCGCAGCGCTAGCACTGTACGGTCTGTCCTACAACGTTTAGTGCCCGGCGCGGTACAGCGTTCTAGCGCACCGACGCATAATAGAGACTTGCGTACCTCTGTTGTCCCCTTGAGTGTCTTTCGTTGCCTTGCGGGCGCAGCAGTGACCCCTTTTGACTTGCAGCACCGCACGATCCGCGCTGGGGGCACTGCCGCCGGCCCGCATATTTCAAAATCGCCCCGACTAAGCAGCGCGCACCCGACTGAGGAGCAGCCCCAGGCTGGTCAGCAGTAGCGCGGTCAGCAACAGCGCGCTCGCCAAGAGCAGCCCTGCGCCGTTCCCTGTCGGCGGCAGCCCGACGGCGCTCAGGGCCGTAATGTCCCCACAGGCCGTGTAGGTCGTGATCGCCGCCGGGGACTCGTGCAGATTGATCGCATAGTTGCTCGCCAGCAGCGCGGTCAACGCGACCGGCACAGTCGTGTCAGACTGCCCGTTGGTCACGGGGTTGAGCGGGAAGGTCGGCGTGGGGTTGAGCGCGGCGCAGCGGCCCTGGTGGATGTGCGCCGGGTGGTTGTGTTCCATCGGCATGGTGCCCCCCATCTGAATCACGACCCGCACTTGGTTCGGGCCCACAGCGGTCAGGGTGGCCGTGCCGAAGTCCCCCGACCCCTGCACCTCGTTTAATTTGATCGTCACCGCTTGGCCTTGCGCAGCGGCGGAGCCCAACGAAAGCGCGGCTAAGGCAATGACAGCGAACATAATCGTAATGGACTTCTTCATGTAAGTGCTACCTCCTACCCCTGCTTGGCAAGGGTCTATCCCCTATAGATGCGCTGTGGGCTGGTGCCCGTAGGAGCGCGTGTAGCGGTGCGGCCCCCGCAACGGACCAGGACACAATCCGCCTGGGTCCGCAGCGGGGGCGCGCTTAACGGGTGGCCCCGCCCATCATCTGCTGCATCATCCCGCGCATTGGCGCGGCCAAGTTGCGGGTGCTATCCTCCCCGTACCAAGTCTTCAGGTAGCCCGCCATCTCGGTAATCTCGGCGGACTGCCCGCTGATAATGGCGCGCGAAAGCTGCTTCAATTCCTCATGCTGGGCATTCACCAGCGCATCCTGGGCCATGTCAATCGCCAACTGATGGTGCGGGATCATCATCCGTAGGAACATCCGGTCGGCCATCGCGCCGCCCCGCATCATGCCAGTGTACGGGGTCGGCGCGTTGGTGGCGGTCAGCACGCCCCGACCCATCATGCCGCCACCGCCCATCATGCCGCCGCTCATCATGCCCATGCGGGTGGTGTCCAGCGGGGGCGCGTCGGAATACCACTGCCCGCGCCAAGCGCGCATCTGGTCAATCTGCTGCTGCTGAACAAGAACAATGCGGCGACCCAGATCCCGCAGCTCTGGGTGGGTCGAGTCGGTGATCATCATCTGCACTGAGAGGATCGCCCCCGCATGATGCGCGATCATCTCGTCCAGGAAGCGCAAGTCGTAGGGCGCTGTGCTGTCTGTCAGGCCCATAAAAGCGCTACCGGTCGGCAGGCCAGGGCCGGCGACGGGCTGCGCCGATTTTGCGCCGCCGGCGACCGCCAGCCCCAGCACGAAGGCCGTGGCGATGAGGGCCACCGTGATCGCCATGGCCCGATAGGGGCGCGCCTGCGCTAGGCTCTGGTGGGGCTGCGCCGCCGGTGCGGGCAGGGTCGTGCCGGTTACAAGTTGTTCACTCATGGTCCATACGGCGCGCGGACCCAGCAATGGGGAGGAAGCGCCGCCTCCTTACGTCCGGTCGAACCAGCCCTTCCTCGCAGGAGGCCCGTTCCCTAATGTTTGAGACACCGCAGGCCCGTCATATCTGCCTGCTATGACCAGTGTAGCCGTTCGAGGTTACGGCGGGTGTGTACCTGGGTGAACGCTAGGTGCATATATTAAGCTAGGATCGTAGGTTTCGATCTTGTGTAAGTTGCGGAGTAACGGTTCAGTCGGCGCGGGAAAGCGGGGAACGGTCATGGGGGACACCGGGAAGAATCGGCCACCGCGCAGATGGGTCCCAGAGCGGCGAGCTATCGCGTGTGCCGGGGATGCATCTTCCACTTATGGCAGTGATCGGGCGGGCAGCAGCGGCAAATTGCCGCCCGCAGGTTACACCGGTGGCAGGCGGTATTACGCTGTCTCCGGGAGTCGGTGCTAGGTGTGTACACGCCGCCCCGCTCTAGTCACCCACATCCTGGGCGGAGGATCGCCGCTGCGGTATTTGGTTCACCACCACGTCAAGGTGGCAGCGGCTCATCACGCTGCGTCCGATGCTGATCAGATTGTTGACGCGCCGTAGCGCGATGGTCTGCTGCTCCGGGTCTGCCGCCATCCGCCGGCGAATCATCTCACTAGCCACCTCGCTCACGATGTTGGCGGCGATGATGAGCGCGTGGATGGTGTAGCCCTGCGCCAACCGCTTGCGCGTGGTCCGCTCCAACAGGTTGGTGAGGTGGGAAGGGTCGCGCGCGATCAGGCTACGGATCATGTCATCCACAATCGCGGTGAAGCGGGCCGTGACCACCGCAGGGGGCGCGGTGGCGTAGTCGGGGATTTCGTGGCTGACGCGCTTGACGATGTGCGCGATCAAAACGTCCCGCTCGCTGTCCAGTAGCGCGGGTAGGGGATCGCTCAGGTCTGGGATGAGCATCGGTTGCGGATGGTCCCAGTCGGGTGTGGGCTGCATAGCTACCTCAACGAGTGCGGCAACGGCGTAATTCGACGCTATTATAGGGTGACTATAGCAAAAGGTGGGCCAGCCTGTGCTAGTCTCCCGTGGGGGCCGGCGGCACGACTGATCCGCCGATTTTCCTGTGCTACCCACGCGCCCGCGCTTACGTATATAATGCAGATGATGGATACCGAGATTGATGGGGGAGCCGCGACCGCGTGGCAGGGCCGGGTGGCAACGGCAGAGGATTTGCGGGGCTGCGTGGATGCGCTAGGCTTGTTGCCGGTGGCCGCCCCCACCCCGTGGCCCAGCCTGCCTGCGGTGCTGGCCCCCGGCGTGACTCTGGCGGTGGCGTGGAGCTGGGTAGGCGCGGCAGTGGCGCGGCGGCAACTCTTCGCAGGACGGGTGGTGCCGGGCTGGCCGGCCGGCTGCCTGACCAGCCTGCCGGTGTTTGCCTGGGCCTTCGCGCGCGGGCCGGGCAGCGATCCATTGTTGGCCTATAGCCGTGGACTCTATGGCATCACCGCCAAAGCCGTGGTCGAACTGCTCCAGGCGCGCGGGCCGCTGACGGTGCAGCAGATGCGGCTGGGCCTAGGCCAACATAAACGCTTCCTCATCGCCGACACGCCGGCAGCGCTGGCCGAACTAGAACGGGCGCTGATCGTTGTGGCGGGTGCGCCGGAATTGGCCGCCGACTGGCGACCGGCGCGGGGGCCGACCCGCGCCCGTTCGCGCTTCAACCCGCCGCCCACGCCGGGCTTTGATCTGCGCGTGTGGGAACTGACTATGCGCTGGGCGCCGCCTGCGGCCCTGGCTGCCGCCGACCGCCTGCGGGAGCAGCTCGGTCAGGCGCGTCGCCTGCTACAGGCACACTTACGCGGGCTCAACCCGCTTGCCAACGACAGTGAACTCGACACCCTACTGGGAGAGGATTAGCAGCATGAGTCGCCGACCAACACCAATTAGCGATTTTGACCCCGATGCCCGTATGCAAGCGCGCACACGCGGCGCGGGCCGTCCGCCCACGCCGGCTGCTGGGCGCAGTGGCGGCTTTCCCGGCGGCTGTGCCGGCCTGATCGGGCTGGTGGTGCTGCTGTTCCTGCTGGGACCGGTGCTGCTCGAAATGTCGGTGGACTGGCAGTGGTTTGGCAGCCTGGGCCTGCAAAACGTCTTCGGCACGCGCATCGGCGCAGCGGTCGGCACGTTCGCGGTGGGCTTCGTGATCGCGGCGGCGTTCCTGGCCCTCAACTGGCTGATCGCCCGCCGCGTGGCCGTGCCGCGCGACCTGTTTGCCGGGCAACAGCTCTCTATTTCGACCGGCGCGCTGCGGCTGGGCATCGCGGCGGGGATCGCTGTGGCGGCGTTGCTGCTGGGCTTCGCGGCGGGCGGCGAGTGGAGTACCATCCTCACCTATTTCAATCACACCGCCTTCGGCAGCGCCGACCCGGTGTTTGGACAAGACATCGCCTTCTACGTCTTCGAGTTGCCGTTCTACGAGTTCCTGCGCGGCTGGGGTATCGGGCTGATCGCGCTCGCGGCGATTGGCGCGGCGCTGATCTATGCGACCCGGCCCACGCTGCTCGGCACTGCGGGACGCTTCGCCCCCGACCCGCGCATGGTGGCGCACGGCACCGCGCTGGGGGTCGCCTTCCTGGTCCTGACGGCGGTCGGCTACTGGTTCCAGACTTATGATCTCTTGTTTTCGGAACACAAAGCGCTCTATGGCGCGTCGTACACCGATGTCAACGCCCGGCTGCTGGCCTTGCGAATCTTGGCCGTGGTCACGTTGGGCATCGGGTTGCTGTTGCTGGTCAACTTGCGGCGGCGCGCGTTGCTGCCGCTGGCGGTGGGGGTCGGCGCGTGGATCGTCGCCCAGGTGGTGATCGGCGGCATCTATCCCACCATCGTGCAGAGCTTTGTCGTCACGCCCGCCGAGCAAGACAAAGAAGCGCCCTATATCACCAACAATATCCAGGCCACGCGCGCCGCCTTCGGCCTCAACCGCTTCCAGGAGCGCCCGGCTCCGGTGGCCGCGCAACTACAGCCGGCCGATGTGCAGACCAACAACGATCTGGTGAGCAGCATCCGCCTGTGGGATTATCGCCCGTTGCGCGACACCTACGTTCAGTTACAGGCGCTCCGCCCCTACTATAACTTCAACGGCGTGGATCTGGACCGCTACCAACTGGCCGGTGGCGAACAGCAAGTGATGATTTCGGCGCGTGAACTGCACACCGCCGATCTGCCCAGCCAATCGCGCAGTTGGGTAAATCAGCATCTCGTCTTCACCCACGGCTACGGCGTGGTCGCCAGCCCAGTCAATCAGATCGAGAATGCCGGTCAACCGCGTTTCCTGGTCCATGATCTGCCGGTGGTGAGCGAAGACCCGGCGCTGACCGTCACGCGCCCCCAGATTTACTTTGGCGAGGCGGAGGATAACTATGTCGTGGTCAACACAGCGGCCAAAGAGTTCGATTACCCATCAGGCAGCGGCGACGCGACCACCACCTACACCGGCACCGGCGGCGTGCGGATTGGTGGCTTCACCAACCGCCTGCAACTCGCCAGCTATTTCGGCGATTTCACCTTCTTGATCTCCGAATATATCCAGCCCGACAGTCGGGTGCTGTTGCATCGCGACATTCACGAAGCCGTGCGGCGGGTCGCGCCGTTCCTGACCTATGATGCCGACCCTTACATCGTGATCGCCGACGGCAAGCTGTACTGGATCCAGGATGCCTACACCACCAGCGACCGCTATCCCAACTCGACTCCCTTCACGCAAGGGGACTCCTCCCTCAACTATATCCGCAACTCGGTCAAAGTGGTGATTGATGCCTACACCGGCGCGATGGACTATTATGTGGTGGATGCATCCGACCCGCTGATCGCCACCTACCGGCGCATTTTTCCGACGCTGTTCAAGGACAGCAACACCATGCCGGTAGCCTTGCAAAGCCACTTGCGCTACCCAGAGCAGTTGTTCAACATCCAGGCCCAGCAATACGGCGTGTTCCACATGACCGACCCTGCGGTGTTCTATAATCGGGGTGATGCGTGGCACGTTCCGTTCGGCAGCACCGGCGGCGGCCAGGGCGATGTCGGCAGCACCGCGCTGGAAGCCTATTACACGATGATGCGTCTACCGGGCGACAAGGGTCTCCAGTTTATGCTGATGGTGCCGTTCACGCCGGCCTCCAAGCCCAATATGATCGCCTGGATGGCCGCGCGGGGCGATGCGCCCGATTATGGGCGGGTTGATGTGATCCGTTTCCCCTCAAACACGGTGGTCTACGGGCCGCAACAGATCAGTTCGTTTATCAACCAAGATCCGACGATTTCGAGCCAGTTGACGCTGTGGAACCAGAGCGGGAGCCATGTGGTGCTGGGCAACTTGCTGGTGTTGCCGCTGGGCGGGTCGGTGCTGTCGGTGCAGCCGCTGTTCTTGCAGGCGACCGCCAGCAACTCGATCCCCGCGCTGAAGCGCGTGATCACCTCAGCGGGCGGACAGGTGGGCATGGGGGACGACCTGAACGGCGCGCTGGCCGCGATGTTCCGCGCGCAGGCGCAGCAGCCGGCTCCTATCCCGGCGGGTAACGGCACCCCGGTCGCGGGAGTCACCGCCCCGCCAAGCACGCCGGTTCTGCTCACCCCCGGCGTGCCCGGCACCGCGTCGGCCTGCACCGGCACGCCGCAAAGCCTGAGTAGCCTCGCGCTCGATCATTACCAACGCGCTCAGGCCGCGCTGAAACTCGGCGACTGGGCGACCTATGGGCAAGAGCAGGCGCAGGTGGAAGCGGCCTTACGTTGCCTGCAACAGGTGACACGATAGGGCAGGCTGCGGCCCGGCTGCGGGCGTTTCTCCAGGCCCACGAGCAACCGCTGGCGATCTGGTTGGCGCTGCGCGTGGGCCTGACCTTGGTGGCCGTGCTGGCCGGGCTGTCGCTGCCCAGCCGGACCCCCGGCGGCACGGCCCCTTACCACCTTCCGCCTACGCCCGCCCTCTGGGACCGCCTAGTGGGGGTCTGGGCGCACTGGGACGGCCTCTGGTATCTGCAAATCGCCAGTGTCGGCTACCGCCCCAAAGACGGCACGACAGCGTTCCTGCCGCTCTACCCGTGGGCGGTGGGCGCGCTCGGCACGGTGCTGGGCGGGCGCTATCTCGTAGCCGGGGTGCTGCTCTCGTCGCTCCTCTTTGCCGGCGTGCTGCTGTTGCTTGACCGCTTGGTGCGCGATCAGTATGGCCCGGCCCTCGCCCCTCGCACGGTCCTGGCCCTGGCCGTGTTCCCCACCGCCTTTTTCTTTTGGGCCATCTACAGCGAAGGCTTGTTCCTGCTGCTGGCGTTGGGGATGTTTGTGGCCGCCGGGCAGCGGCGCTGGCTCCTGGCCGGCCTCTGTGTTGCGGGCGCGCTCTGGACGCGGCCTTTCGGCGTGGTGCTGCTGCCCTGCCTCGCGTGGGAGTGGTGGCTGGCCGCCCTCACCCCCCAACCCCCTCTCCTGAAGGGCGAGGGGGAGAAGGACGCCCTCACCCCCCGGCCCCCTCTCCTGAAGGGCGAGGGGGAGAAGGACGCCCTCACCCCCCAACCCCCTCTCCTGAAGGGCGAGGGGGAGATCGTATCCGGCGGCTCCGGTCCGGGCGATGAATCGCGCCGCTACAGCGCCCCGCCGAATCCCCATTCAGAAATCGGGGGACACCGCCCCCTCCTACACTCAGAACCCCGTCGTCATTCCGCATTCCGCATTCCGCATTCCGCATTCCAAGCGTTTGTGCCGCCGCTGCTGGCGGTGGGCTTGCTGCCGGTCTGGTCCTTCTGGGCGGTGGGGCGGCCGCTCGCGTTTATCCAGACGCAAGCCGAGTGGAACCGCGCCTTTAGCTGGCCCTGGACCACCGCTGTCAATGCCGTGCGTGTGGCCGCCGACACACCGTTCCAGTATCAGGAAGAGTCGCAAAGCTGGTTCTATCTGGCGACGCTGATCCTGTTTGGCGGACTGGCGGTGTCCGGCTGGGTGCGCGGGTGGCTGCGTCCGCCGCACGCGCTCTATCTGACGTTGGGGTTGCTGTTCCCGCTGTTCTCGGCCACGCCGCACAACCCCCTGCTGTCGCTGCCGCGCTTTGTGCTGG
>Ga0123338_10003873_pt1 | contig 13288 bp, 9 predicted proteins | sample grotaG_FD_89793 | JGI IMG/M metagenome (GOLD analysis project Ga0123338, IMG submission 89793) | Glacier valley bacterial and archeal communities from Borup Fiord, Nunavut, Canada, to study Microbial Dark Matter (Phase II) -... | ecosystem: Environmental > Aquatic > Freshwater > Ice > Glacier ... | reverse complement strand
TGCAAGTCATCATAAAGCTCCCAAACGATTTATCCGCCCCGACGACTGCGTAACATCAGTTATTAGTATCGAGTGCATTCAAGCCTGGATTGCGACGTTCTGACATCCCACTGATTGACCAAGTCAAAGATTATTGGAAGTAGGGCCAATAGTAGCCAAACTCACTCCCCCAAATCTCATTCTTGATGTACTTCTCGAACCGGCCAAATTCCGGCTCGGGTTCGACGTTCTCGTACCAGGCGAGGACCATTTCGGCCAGGTTGTAGTGGTGCTGGGGGCTGATGGTGGCGCCCGGCACGAGGGGCCCGGCCGCGTCGTGCTCGTAGCCGAGGAGCCAGAGGAGGTCGGTCAGGGCGGTGGGGGCAACTGAATGCTGGGTTTATAAGCAGCAAATAGGCGGTCATGCAGAGCGGCAGCGAAGCATCTTGCCCGCTGCGTTGCACTAATTGATTTAGTGGCCCTGGCAAGATGCTTCGCTGCGCTCTGCATGACGTGCTGTTGGTTAGAGGGAGAAGAGGTTAATTCCCCAGCACCACTTCCACGCGGCGGTTTTTGGCTTTGCCCTCCACCGTGCCATTGCTGGCTACCGGCTCGGTGGCGCCGTGGGCGTACACCTGCACGCGGCCGTCGGGGAAGGCGCGGGGGCTTTTGGCTGCGAGCCAGTGTTGCACGGCCAAGGCACGGTCCTCCGAGAGCTGCTGGTTGGCTTGCGGGTCGCCGGCGTTGTCGGTGTGGCCGTGCACGGCCACTTTCAGGCTGCCGGCCACCACCAGGTCGTCGAACAAGGCATTCAGCTCCTTTTCCGCCGCGGGTGTGAAGGTGCTCTGGCCCGAATTAAACGCAATGTTCCAAGCGCGCTTGCTCACGTTGCGGCGGATTTCGTCGCCGGCGGCAAACTGCTGGGTTTCGGCCGGGGCCACCGTTTTGCCTTTGTACTGCTGCTGGAGCTTCTTCAGCGGCGTGAGGTCCAGCATGTCGTTGAGCGGCACGTAGCTGGGCAATTCCTTGGGGTAGAGCTTGCACTGCACGTCGCCGAAGGTTTTGTACACCGCCGCGTACACGTTGGTGCCGCCCTCGTCCAGCCCGAACAGGTTCAGGTTGTCGCTAAAATTGAAGGCCTTGCTGCCGCCCAGCTCCACCACGTTGCCGTTGCGGTCGGCCTCGGCCACGCCCTTGTAGTACTTCAGCCAGTAGGTGCCGGGCTTGTCCTGGTCGCCGTACACGGCAGCCGAGATGTCGGCGGCGCGGGCCAGCGCTTCGGGGTGCGACTTCACTTGGTCGCCGGCCACGGCCAGGCCGGTCATCAGGCCCAGTACTTCCCGGGGGTGGGCGTCGTACCAGCGTTTGGTCGTCACCATGATGTTGGGCATCTGGTTCGAATATTCCTTGGTGGAAACGATGTTGACGAGGCCGCCGCGCTGTTGGGCGATATTCACGTCGCCGGGCGTCCAGGTGGCCACGGCGTCGGCCACCACGTCCACTTTCACGCCGGTGTTCTTACCGTCCACCACTTTCGTGCGCGCTTCCGGCTTGCCGAGGATGTACTTCTCGGCCGCCACCAAAAAGTCGCTGCTCGACATGAAGTTCACGGCCTGCGGGTCGTAGGTCGTCTCGTCGGGGTTCACCTTCAGGCCGTTGTCGGCGCACCACTTCAGGGCAATGTTCTGGTCGCCGTCGCGCAGGTAGCAGGCCACCGTTTTGCCCAGCGCGGTTTTCGGGTTGTCGAGCCATTCTTTGGGGCCCATCAGCTTGTCTTCGCCGAAGCTTTTGCCGGGGCTGTAAGGAATGATTTGCAGCTGGGTACCGGCCTTTTTCAGCTCCACCTGCACGGCCGAGAAGCCGGGCAGCCCGTCGCCCATGATGCTCACAATCAAGCCCGGCGTTTCGGGCTTGTTCTGCAAGTCGAGGGCGTTTTTCACGAGGTCGGCCTGCATCTTGCTCACGTCGTCCTGGCGCACAATCTGCAGGTCCACGCCGTTGGCGGCCAGGCTGGAGCCCATCGTAGTGCGGGGGCCGCCGTTGGCGAGCATCCCGGCCATTTGGGCGTTCCAGGCCATTACTTCCCAGGTGATGGGCGTGCCCTTGTCGGCCGGGGCGGTGCCGGGCAGGGGGGCCAGTGGGGCCACGGCGGTGGCCCCGCGGCTGCCGCCGGTGGCGGCCGGCAGCTCAATCGAGTTCAGCAGCACCGACTGCGTGTCGGCTTTCTTAAAAACGGCACCGCTGGATACCAGCTTGTTGATGCCGAAGTACAGCAGGGCCACAATCAGGGCGCCGAGTAATACTTTTCCGCGGGTTGTCATTTTAATAAAGGAAAAAAGATTGGGGAGCGCCCGTTTCGGGCGCTATGTTTTTTTGGTTTTCGTGTGGGTGATTGGCTTGGCTTAATGCCTATCCAATCTGGCCATGCACATCTGGTGTCCGCGCAGTCGAAGCATCTCTACCGCTTCGTTGCAGACGCATGAATTACATGCGCACGCGAGATGCTTCGGCTGCGCGGACGCCAGATGTGCATGACGTTCTTTTGAAATGGATTGTGGTGTCTGGCCCAGCAAGCCCACCAGGCCGGCCGCCAGCAAAAAGCTAATCAAGCAGGCTAGAATAGGCATCATCGGAAGCTTTTTTGGTGGTGAGGGCCGACAGTTGAACTTGCGGCGTTGAGTTGAGCACGGCGTTGAATTCGCCCTTTTGGTACTGGTCGAGCAGGCGCTGGCCCTTCTCGGACATGACGCCGTTCTGGATGTCCATCTCCTTGACGAACGCCTGCGAGTAGCGCATGGCCTGCTTGATTTGGCCCAGCTGTTGGGCCATGTCCTGGGCCACGCGGTCGGTGGCCAGGTCGAAGAAGTACTTCTTGTCCGGGTCGCCGCGCAGGATGTTCATCGCCGCCCGCATCCCCGAACTCGTGCGCTTCACCAATGCGTATTCGTCCTTGAGCAGGTTGACTTTGAACTTGCTGCTGTCGATTTGGCGCAGGGCGGCCTTGAGAATCTGGCGCATCACGACCGAGACGTTGGCCGTGGTGGTGGCCATCGGGGTGAGGCGGCGGTTGTAGTCGTCGAGCTGGGCGGCGCGGCTGGCGTAGGATTCGGCGGCGTCTTTTTCGCCTTGGCGGGTGGCCGAGTCGGCCAGGGCCAGGTATTCCTGCATCTGGGCGGTATTAGCGGCCAACTTGCGCTGCACCAATTCCTTGGCGCCTTCGATGTTGCTCACCTCGCCGTCCATCTTGCGGGCCTCTTTCTCGGTATTCGCGATGTAGTCCTCCATGATGCCAATGGGGTCGGTGTTGACGAAGATGCCGGCCATCGTGCGCAGAATGCGCTGCCCGGCGTACCACAGCCCGGCCTTGATGCGCTTATTCGTGGCCAGCAAAAACAGCACAAACAGCACGCCCAGGCCGATACCCAGCTTCACGGTGTCGAACACCATGTCCACGAGAAAGGGCAGAATGGTGCCCCAGAAGTACACGGCCGTGCCCAGCAGCCCCAGCAGCAGCACGCGGCCGGCCATTTTTTCCGGCTGCTGCCACTTGGGCAAGCCGGGTTCTGAATCAAGCGCAACGAGGGAGTTCATAAGAAAGAGGCTTTAAAGGTTAGCAGGTTGAAGTAGGGTGTGTTCCCCCATGCCAATACCAGTGCCGATTCAAAAAATTATTTGCTTAAAATATGTAACTAATTGATTTAAAATGCGGTAAATAAAAAACCCCGCCGGGCGCCAGGCCCAACGGGGAGTATAATTTTCAAAACGGCAAGCCGGTTTTTCCAAATCAGCAAGGCCGGGGCACCAACGGGCCCGGTTGCTACTGCACCAGAATCAGCGCCGAGCTGGCGGGCACGGGCACGGCCGCGCCGGCTACCTCGACCAAATCGAGGCCCTGCTCGTTGAGCTGGTCGCCGCGCAGCACCGCGCGGTAGCGGCCGGCCGGCACGGGCACGCGGGCGGCCGCGCGGCTGCCGTTGAAAATCACCACGATGTTTTGCCAGGCGTCGCCGCCGGCGTGGTCTTTCAGCCGGTAGGCGATGGTGCCGGCGGGCAGGTTGGGCAGGAATTCGAGGTGCGCCTGAATGAGCTCGGCGGTGGGCAGGCGGAAGGCGGGGTGGGCGCGGCGCAGGGCAATGAGCCGGCGGTAAAATTCGAACACCGGCAGGTACTTCGCCTTACGCGCCCAGTCGAGCTGGTTCACGCTGTCGGGCTGATTGTACGAGTTGGCCGAGCCGCCCTTGGTGCGCAGAAACTCGTCGCCCACCGGCAAAAACGGCACGCCCTGCGACGTGAACACAATGGTATTGCTCAGTACATCCATCCGAATCAGTTCCGCTTCGGTGGCGCCGGGGTTGGCCGCGGCCAGCTTGTCCCACAGCACCCTATCGTCGTGGCAGGCCACGTAGTTGATGGCCTGGCCCGGCGCGGCGGCCCAGGGCGCTTTCGAGTAGTTCACCTGGGCGTAGTCGAGCTGCGGGTGCGGGGTGGCGGCCACGATGCCAAACTTCACGCTCTCCTCCAGGCCGGGGCGGCCGCTGGCAAAGCCGGGCTCGGTCTGGCGGGCGTAGTGGCCCTTCACGCCGTCGCGCAGCTCGTCGCCGAACGCGGCGATGCGTGGCAGCCGGGCCAGGTTGGCCTTCACGGCGCGCTGGGTTTCGGGCAGGGGCGAGGGGCCGGCGGTCCAGCCCTCGCCGTACACAAAAATGCTGTGGTCCTGCTGGTCGAGGGCCACGCGCACAGCGCGCATAGTCTCGATGTCGAGCACGCCCATCAGGTCGAAGCGGAAGCCGTCGGCGTGGTATTCGCGGGCCCAGTACGCGACGGATTCCACGATAAGTTTGCGCACCATCGGCCGCTCGGAGGCCACTTCGTTGCCGCAGGCGGTGGCGTTGCTCAGGCGGCCGCCGGCGTTGTGGCGGTAATAGTAGCCGGGTACCAGCTGCTCGAAAGCGCTGCGGCCGGCGTCGGCGGTGTGGTTGTACACCACGTCGAGCACCACGCGCAGGCCCGCGCCGTGCAGGTTCTCCACCAGCTGCTTGAACTCGCGGATGCGCACGGCGGGGTCGGCGGCGTCGGTGGCGTAGCTGCCTTCGGGCACGCTGTAGTTCAGCGGGTCGTAGCCCCAGTTGTAGCGGTTGGCGCGGGCGGGCGCGGCTTCGTCGATGGAGGCAAAGTCGTTGGTGGGCAGCAGGTGCACGTGGGTCAGGCCCAGCTCCACCAGGTGGTCGAGGCCGGTGGTCACGCCGTTCGGCCCGCGGGTGCCCAGCTGCGCCGCTCCCAGCAATTTGCCCTTGTGCCGGATGCCCGACTGCGGGTGCGTACTCAAGTCGCGCACATGCACTTCGCCAATCACGATATCGGTGGCTTGCTTGAGCGCCGGGCGCAGGTCGTCGGGCCAGCCCGGCGGCTGGGCGAGGGCGGGGTTGAACACGGCGCCGCGCTGCCCGTTGAGGCCCACGGCGTGGGCGTAGGGGTCGGCCACCTCGGCCATTTTTCGTCCCGCAATGGTGGCCTGCACGGTGTAGAAGCCGGCGGTGCCGGCGGGCAGGGCATGGGTCCACGTGCCGCCTTCGGCTTTTTTCATCAGGAAGATGGCCGAAGCCGCGCCGGCCGCGCCGGCCGCGTACAGGCGCAGGTGCAGGGCCTCGGCGGTGGGGGCCCACACGCGCAGGGTGGCTCGGTCGCCGCGCCAGGTCAGGCCCAGGTCGGGGCCGAGGTAGGTGGGGTACTGGGCGAAGTCCGGCTGGGGCGGAACGGCGGCGGCGGCGGAAAGGAGCACAAGCAGCACAAGTGGACGAATCATGGCGGCAAGTTCGGGGAAGATGGGCGGAAGCGAACGGCGGGGCCATTATATTAAACATGGCGCAGGGTTCGCACTCCAACACTGGCACTGCCCACCGATAAATCCCCGCTTGCCGTCGATACAATCCTGCTTGCGGTCGGTTTGGCAGGGTTTGGTGCGTTGGGGTCCACTAAGTTTGTTTCGATTCTTCCCTTGTTCATGGCCGTTCTCACCCCCCGACGCTACCTCGCCCCGCTGATTCACGTGCTGGTGTGGGGCTTGTTTGGGCTCACGTTTCTGCTTTTTCAGCCGCTTACGGGCCGGCTCACGCTGCCCCCGCAGTTCTGGGTGAAGCAAGGCTTGATGTTTGGCGTTTGGATTGCCACATTTTACCTCACCGCGCGGGTGAGCGTGCCGCGGCTGCTTTTTCCGGGGCGCACGGGCTGGTTCGTGCTGGCGTTGGTGAGCACCACGGTTGCGGTGCTGCTGTTCAGCAAGCTAATGGATTCGGCCCTCCACTTGCCAGAGCTCATTAAAAAGGCATTTGAGGCGCGTATCGGCCACCCGCGGCCGCCGCGCAACGGCCCGCGGTTCGACGCCATGGGCCTGCTCACCACCATGCTCGTGCTGGGCATCAGCACCAGCATCACGGTGGTGCAAAAGTGGCAGCACGATGCCCAGATTCGCCAAACCCTGGAGCAACAGCGCGTCAGCGCCGAGCTGCTGGTGCTCAAGGCGCAAATCAACCCGCACTTCTTTTTCAACACGCTCAACAACATCTACGCCCTCACGCTGCTCGACGGCGAGCAGGCCCGCACCGCCATTCACCGCCTCTCGCGCATGATGCGCTACGTGCTGTACGACACCGCCGGCGGCCTCACCCTGCTGAGCCAGGAAATTGCCTTCGTGCAGGACTACATCACCCTGATGCAGCTGCGGCTCGACGAGCGGGTGCGCGTCACCTTCGAGCGCCCCGAGCCCGTGCACGACGTGCCAGTGGCGCCCATGCTGCTGCTGCCCTTCCTCGAAAACGCTTTTAAGCACGGCGTGGCGGCCACCCAGGCCAGCAGCATTTTCGTTGCCCTGCGCCAGCCCGCGCCCGACGTGGTAGAATTGGAAGTGCGCAACACCCGGCTCGCCTTGCCCACCTCCGACCTGGCCGGCAGCAACGGCATTGGGCTGGCCAACACCCGCCGCCGCCTCGACCTCCTCTACCCCGGCCAGTTTACCCTGCTGGTCGAAGACCACACGCCCGCCCGCGAGTTTCGGGTTCACCTCACGTTGCACGTCGCATGAGCAGTTCGACCTTGCCGCCCCTCAAGTGCATTGCCGTCGACGACGAGCCCCTGGCGCTTGGGCTGGTGGTGTCCTTCGTCCAAAAAACGCCTTTTTTGGAACTGGTTGGAAAATTTGGCAGCGCCGTGGAGGCCCTCAAGTACCTGCACGAACACCCCGGCTCGGTCGATTTGGCCTTTCTCGACATCCAGATGCAGGAGCTCAACGGTTTGGAACTGGCCCGCTTGCTGGGCCCGGCGGGGCCGCGCGTCGTTTTCACCACCGCATTCAGCCAATACGCCCTCGACGGCTACCGCGTCGACGCCCTCGACTACCTCGTCAAGCCCTTCAACTACGAGGAATTCCTGCGGGCCGCCGGCAAGGCCCGGGCCTACGCCGAACTGACCGCGCAGCACGCCATTGCCCCGCCTTTTGCCGGGTCCGAGGAGGAAGAATACCTGTTTTTGAAAGCCGAATACCAGCTGGTGCGGGTGGCCCTGAGCGACGTGCTTTACGTCGAAGGCTTGAAGGATTACGTAAAAGTGCACCTCAAAAGCACGCCCCGCGCCTTGCTTTCCCTCATGAGCCTCAAGGCGATGGATGAAAAGCTGCCGGCCCGGCGCTTCATGCGCATTCACCGCTCGTTTATCGTGGCGCTCGACAAGATTGAGGCCGTGCGCCGCCTCACTGTCCAAATCGGGGCCGTCACCATCCCAGTCGGCGACCAGTACAAAGAGGCCTTCCTGCAGTTTCTCAGCCGCTGGACGTAGCGGGCCCCGTGTTTTTGGCTGCCGGATTTCGCCGGTGGCGCAGGCAGCAGGCCGTGCCTGCCTGACTAGGGCGTGTGGGGCGCGGCGGCAGGGTTAACGATTTAGTAATTGCGGGAAGGGAGAAGCAACGGGGCCGTGTTATACTTTTGTTCTCGACGTATACACCGAATTAATTTTACTTATACGTCTTAAATAAAGTCTTTTATGAAAAAAATGGCTACCCATTTATCTGCGAATGGCCGTTGGTGCGGAGGCCTGCTGATGATGCTGTTGTTACCCTTGCTGGGCCGGGGGCAAGTAACAATCGCTGGATATGATTTTGAGGCCACTCCGGCCACCCCCACGGCTCCGGTAACGCTTTCGGGTGGCGTGCTGTATTCGGGCAGCTCGGCTTCGGGCGACCGCCCCGCCAGCAGTACCTTCTTCAGCCAGGGCGCTCAGGCCTACGGCCTTTCCAGTACGTCATCAGCCACCGTCACTGCTACCGTTGCGTCTTCGGCCAACATCGATGCCAGCACTTACACCAATATTTCGGTCAGTTTTCGGTTGGCGGCTTTCTCCGTTAACAGCTCAGCCAATGGAGTTGACGGTCCTGATTTTGTGACGCTTGAGGTCAGCACCGACGGCGGAGCTACCTATTCGAGCGAAATCCGCGTGAACGGCAACAACAATGCCTACTGGCATTACACCACCGGCTCGGGAACCGCCACCCGAGCATACTCCGGCAACAACACCCCTACCGCGTTTGCGCCGGCCGGCGGCGGTGCCCGGACCACCGACGGGTACAGCACCGTGTCGGTAACTGGTATTGCGAGCACCACGAGTTTGCGTTTCCGCATCGCCATGAGCGATAACGCCATCAATGAGCGCTGGGTAGTTGACGATGTATTGGTGAAGGGTAGCGCAGCTACTGGCCCGGTGATAACCACCCTGAGCCCCGCCACGGCCGCCGCCACGGCCGCCGCCACGCCCTTCACCGTGAACGGTTCGGGGTTTGTGGCGGGCAGCGTCATCAATTTCAACGGCGCGGCGCTACCCACCACGTTTGGTAGCGCCACCCAGCTCACGGCCAGCATTCCGGCCGGGACCATTGCCACCCCTGGCAACTACCCGGTGACGGTGAACAACGGCGCCAGCGTTTCCAGCGCGGTGAATTTTCCGGTTACCGGCGTTTACTATTCCACCGCCGCCAGCGACCTGAGCGACCCATTGAACTTTGGGACGAACACCAACGGCACGGGCGCCAATCCGACTTCCCTCACGCTGCCCAACACTATTTACTACGTTTCGGGCCTGGGGCATACCTTCAACTCGGCCGTGGTGCTGGGCAGCGGCTCGAAGCTGGTGCTGCAAGCCGCTTCGGACGTGACGATTGGCAGCGGCGCCAATTTGACGGGCTCGGTTGACATTAACGCCAATGCCATGCTGGTGCAACAAAACGCCGCCCCGGCCGTCACGTTTGGCACCGTGAGCCCGGCCAGCACCGTCGAATACGGCCAGAGCGGCAGCTACGCGCTGTTAGCGGCCGATATTCCCAGCACCGGCTTCGGCAACCTCACCCTGCGCAACGGCACGAAAACGCTGCCCGGCGTGGCCCTGGCCATCGCCGGCAACCTGCTGGTCGATAACGTGACCGGGTTTAGCGGGAACGTGGCGTCGCCGTTCACCACCCTCAACCTGGGCGGCAACCTCACCCTGACCGGCACCACGACGTTTGAAACCGTGGGCACCGGCCGCATAACCGTGAATGCCACCACCACCACCACCCCGCAGCTCATCAGCGGCAATGGCAATGCGGTGCGCTTGTTCCGCCTCACGCTGCTTGCCGGCCAGGCCGGCGTGAGCCTGGCCGATGCCAGCGGCGGCACCAGCCTGGAATTGGGCAACGGTACCGGCGGGGGCGGCTACTCGCTGGCCACGGGCACCATCCTCAACATCAACAACAACCCCCTCAGCTTTTTCCCGTTGGGCCGGGCGGTTATCACCACCGGCGCGTCTACGCAGGGCACCCTGGCGTTCAGTCCCGGCGCCAGCCTGGTATTCAGCCGCAGCTTCACCACCCCGCTGGGCACCCTGTTACTGACCCCGGGAAGTACCCAACTGACCAACTTGACCCTGGACGTACGGGGCGCCCCTGCCCCCGGCAACACGCTGGCCCTGCCCAACGACCTGACCGTGACCGGCACGCTGTCGCTACAGAACGGCATCCTCGCGTCGGGCACCGGCAACCTCACCCTGAACGGCCCCGTGATGACGGCCTCTACCGGCTTGCTGGCCGTGGGCCCCGCCACCACTCTGACCATTGGCGGCAGCGGCGCCCTGGGGCAGCTCTACACTTCGCCCAACGTCGCGGCCGAGGTGGGGACGCTGACCCTGAACCGGGCGGCAGCCACGCTGCGACTGGGCAATTCCCTGAAGGTGAGCAACGCCTTGACTCTTACCGCCGGCACGCTGGCCATTGGGGCCGCCAACACGCTGGAAATTGCCGGGGCCCTCACCGCGGCCGGGGCGGCATCGCCCATCCAGGGGTCGGCCACCAGTAACCTTGTCTTCTCGGGTTCGGGCGCCGTCACGGGCTCGCTGGCCATCATTCCATCGGGCGGCAACGCCCTCAACACCCTGGCCCTCAACCGCACCGCTTTCGCCCTGATTCCCGTGGCCAACACCGTTTCCGTCGGCACGCTGTCGCTGGTCCTGGGTGCCCTGCAAACCGGCCCCACCGACCGCATCGTGGCGGGCACGCTCGACCCCACCAACCCCGGCAACGCCAACAGCTTCGTGAACGCGCTGACCCTGACGACGCCCAACGCCGCCACCAGCGCCACGCTCACGTTCCCGCTGGGTTTCCAGCAGGGCGCGTACCGTCCCTTGGTCTTCGGGGCCACGCAAAACCCGAGCGCCACGGCTTACACGGCGCGCATTACCGAGCAGAACACCAACGCCCGCGGCTACACGGGCAGCATCACGCGCGTTTCCAGCATTCGCTATTTCACCCTCACCGAAGAAGCAACTTCCAACTTCCAGCTAGGCACGGTCACGCTGGCGTACGGCGGCGACGACGGCGTGACGGACAACTCCAACAGCGGGACGCTGCGCGTGGCCGCTTCCGCCGGGTCCGGCGTGCCGTATGCCGACGTGGACCCTGCCACCAACCCCAACAACACCGGCCCGCCCACGGCCGGCACCATCACCGTGAGCTTGTCGGCGCCGGGGCAGCTGGGCGATATCGTCCTGGCCACTACGTCGCCCACGGCCCTCGTCAACCCCCTGCCTGTAGAACTGACCAGCTTCACCGCCCGGCGCCAAGCCGATAATGCCGTATCGGTGAAGTGGATCACCGCCAGCGAGAAAAACAGCGCCTACTTCGAAGTGCAGCGCAGTGCCAACGGCCACGATTTTGCCGCGGTGGCCACCGCCCCGGCCCGCGGCAACAGCAGCCAGCCCACCGCCTACGCCGCCCTCGACAAGGCCCCTGCGGCCCCCGCGCTCTACTACCGTCTGCGCCAAGTTGATACCGATGGCAAAGCCGCTTTCTCACCCGTGGTGGCCGTGGCGGGTGCTGGCACAGGCTTGGCCGCCAAGGTTTTGCTCTACCCCAACCCGGCCCGCACCGCCATCAACTTCCTGACTGAGGGGGCCACGCCCTACCGCGTGCTCAACCAGCTGGGCCAGCCCCTGTTGCACGGCACCACCCAAGCCGGCACTGCTCACCTCGCCCTCGACACGCTGCCCCCGGGCCTCTACTTTTTAGAGCTGCAAACCACCACCGGCCGCGTTGTACAGAAATTCGAAAAAGAGTAGTGTCCGAACCGCGAATTGGTCGGATGACCCGGATTTTGGGGATGAACCGAGCCTACGAGAAAAGAAAAGGCCACCCATCGGGTGGCCTTTTGTATGCGGGACGAAAGGACTTGGCGCGGTAGTGGTGTCGCCCACAAAATCAATCCGACCAATCCGCGGTTCAGACAGAGAAACTCTCACCGCAGCCGCACTCGCGCGAGGCGTTGGGGTTGTTGAACTGGAAACCCTTGCCGTTGAGGCCGTCGGAAAAATCCAGTTCCGTGCCGGCCAGGTAGAGGAAGCTTTTCATGTCGACCACCACGCGCACGCCCTTGTCTTCGAACTCCTGGTCCATGGGCCGCACCTCGTTGTCGAAGTCCAGCTTGTAGCTCAACCCCGAGCAGCCCCCGCCCGCCACCGAGGCGCGCAGGCGGTAAGTCTCGTCGAGGTGCGCGTCCTGAATCAGGCGCGTCATTTTTTCTTTGGCTTTGTCGGATACGGTAATCATGGCAATAGTCCGGCTAGCGGAATGTGAGAAGCAGTTTCATCAGGATAATAAACCGCCGTTCGGGCTGGTTCGTTCGCGCCGCGGACGGGGGCAGCTCCGTACCCTAAGAACTCGGATTTAGCACCACGCTGAACACGGTAATGGTGTTCAGGTCGCGACCAAAATAAAGTTTGTCCAGGGCCTCGTAAGCGTTGTGTGCCCGGAAGTAGGACGTTTGTAATTCCTTGTCGCCGCGGGCGCGCCATTGCAAGGTGTACGAGCTTTCGTTGTCGCGGAAGCGGCGCACGTAGTCCAACATTTTTTGCAGGCATTCCGTTTCGTCGCGGCCCGTTTCGAAGCGGAACAAAAAGCGCTGCTGGTGCCGCGGGTTCACGGTTACCAAGTCCAGACGCGTGAGCCCATCCAACCGGCGAAACTCAAACTGCAACTGCTCCGCGTCGAGCCCCAAATATTGCTCAATTTCGCGCTGCAAACGGGCGTCCTCAAATCCGTCCATCTGTTTTAAGCAATTGAAAATGGAGAAGCAAAAATGACAGTCGTATTTGACGCCGACTTTAATTTTTACTTCTCCATTTTTAGTTGAATTAGTGGTGCGCCAGCTCCAAAGCAGGCAAGCCGTTCTTCACGCGGTAGTCCGAAATTGCCGACTTGATGGCATCCTCGGCCAGCACCGAGCAGTGGATTTTCACGGGCGGAAGTGCCAGCTCTTCCACAATCTCCATGTTGTCGATGGTCAAGGCTTCGTCAATGGATTTGCCCTTCAGCCACTCCGTGGCCAGCGACGACGACGCAATGGCCGAGCCGCAGCCGAAGGTTTTGAATTTGGCGTCGGTGATGGTGTTGGTGGCCTCGTCCACCTCAATTTGCAGGCGCATCACGTCGCCGCATTCGGGCGCGCCCACCAGGCCGGTGCCCACGTTCTTTTTGCTCTTGTCCAGCGTGCCCACGTTGCGGGGGTTGCTGTAGTGGTCGATTACCTTATCGGAATAAGCCATGTCGCTTTGCTTGAGTTAATAATGAAGAATGAAGAATGAAGAATGAGGAAATGAAGAATGAGGAAATGAAGAATGAGGAATTAAAGCAAACGAGGCGTCGGAAACAATTCTTCATTCCTCATTTAATTAATGTTCCGCCCACTCGATTTTGCTCAAATCGATGCCTTCCTGGAACATCTCCCACAGGGGCGACATTTCG
>Ga0123338_10003872_pt1 | contig 13291 bp, 10 predicted proteins | sample grotaG_FD_89793 | JGI IMG/M metagenome (GOLD analysis project Ga0123338, IMG submission 89793) | Glacier valley bacterial and archeal communities from Borup Fiord, Nunavut, Canada, to study Microbial Dark Matter (Phase II) -... | ecosystem: Environmental > Aquatic > Freshwater > Ice > Glacier ... | reverse complement strand
TAGTAAGTTGAAGCCCGAATTGAGCAACATTACCTATAGGCCAAGGACTTGAGGGCCTCTTACCTTTGGCTCGTTGTTCGAACGACGGGTGATAGCCGAAAAGCCCAAAACAGAGTAGGCCTTTTTCTACATTTTTTCTTTTTTTATGAAAATTAATTTCAAATCAGCCGTTGCCGGATTGGCTCTAACTTTCGCTGGTACCCCGCTGCTGGCGTCACCGATGATGCGGGTAACAGAGTCTGCTAAAGTCACTACGCACACTACACACAAACCACTATTGCCAGGTATGCGAATAGAAAACTGCACCTGCACCGTATCAATAGGATACGGTTCAACAAGTGCCTCTTTTACTGCTACGGCGGCTACTTGCGATAGAGCGTTTGATATGGCTTATGCTGGCTGCCTTCGTGTAATACAGACGGTAAAGCGTTAGTATTATTGGGACGCTTTTTTGTTGTCTCAAAGCAGCAAGAAAGCGTCTCTTTACAGGGGAAAGAATCTGTAAATCAGAAAAAATTTGTATTTCTGCTAAAATAAATTTTTGGAAATCATTTGCAGACTGCTTATATCCTCAATTATTACATCTTTTCTGTCTTTGTTCTTATGAACTCACCAATTACTTTGTTTTTTAAGAATACCTGCTTACTGCTTGGTATTATATTGGGGGGAGCCAATTCCAGCCGTGCACAATCTATTCAGGTACCAAACAAGGCTCCCAGCAACATGCCTCAGGGTAGCGTAATATATAGCCAGCACCTAAACGCAACCGTTCCGCCGACTGCGACGCTTATTTTTACGGGGCAGAAATCGTTATACTATTACGCTAGAAAGGACGTAGCGAACAGTTCGCATGCCATGCAAAAAGTTGAGGGCAGCGCCGAAGGCAGTAACTCCTTCACCATTGATGTCCAAGACCAAGAAGGACAATGTATTTATGTTGACCAGACACGGCATATTTTACTCAGCCGGCAGTACATGCTCATGCTCAATGACAATGTGCTAGTAGAAGAGCCGGCACCCTCTTTTAACTGGGTAATTGGCAACAGAACCAAAACCTTGGGCAAATATCGGGTACAACAAGCTACTACTACTTTTCGGGGACGTAAGTACGAGGTCTGGTTCGCGCCTGATTTGCCGCTACCGTTGGGTCCCTGGAAATTCGGGGGCCTGCCCGGCCTCATTTTGGAGGCTTATGATACGGACAAGCTGTTTGTGTTCGAGGCCATGACCATCGACCTGCCTGCCAAGGTCCTTACGCCCGTATTGCCTCCTACTCAGGGGCAGAAGGTAGCAGGCTGGGATGCCTACTGTAAATTACTAAAGACTACCCGAGTTCGCTGGCTCAAATCCATGCAGGCCGAATCGCCGGGCGTAACGGTGACTATTTCCTCTGCAGACGGCCAGGAAATCATGCCGTAGCGGGTTTCTGTTAATCAACCCTGCTTATGCTCCTGTTTCTGCCCCGGCAGCACTCGTTATGGCGTGGATGGGCAGTCGGGTTTCTGGCGCTGGCGTTGCTGGTTACGATGCATGCACCCGCTCAAAATGTCATTACAGGCCAAATCACCGACAGTCTGCGCGCCGCGCTACCGGGCGTATCCGTTTTCCTGACAGCCCGCGGTAGCGGGGCGGGGCTGGTTTACACCACTTCCGATGCCACCGGCCGTTATCAACTCAGCCCCCCGGCGGGGGTACCCGACACGCTCCAGCTAAACCTGCGCCTGCTGGGCTTCGCGCCGCTAATGCGGCCGGTGGTGCTAGCTGGCCACAACCGCTTGGAGCTAAACTTGGTGTTGCGCGAAGCAGTCACGCGCCTGAACGAAGTGGTAGTGCGGGCCCAGCGCCGGGGCATTCGCTATAACGATACCACCACCTACCAGGCCCAGCAGTACGCCACCGGCACCGAGCGCACCCTGGAAGATGTGCTGAAGAGCGTGCCCGGCTTCGTAGTGTCCCCGGAGGGGCAGATTTCCTACAAAGGCACACCCATTTCGGGTGTTTACGTAGAAGGCGACAACCTGACCGGGGCCGACTACCAGCGTATCTCGCGCAACCTAGACGCCACTTTGGTGGACAAGATTCAGCCGGTGGAACACTTCGTGGAAAACAAGTTGCTCGGCGGGCTCGTTCGTTCAGAAACCACAGTGCTCAACATTACGATTCCGGCTGACCGCAAAAAGCCACTCTTCGGCAACGTCGCCGCCGATGCGGCACTGCCCAATTACCGCAACGCCAGCGTCAACCTGTTTTCGTACCGCAAGCGCAGCAAAGCCTACTTCATAGGCACCCACAACAACGTGGGTACCACCAAGGACCCCATTGCGGAATCGCTCACTACCCGCGCCAGCGCCAGCAGCTTGCGCCAAGAAGTGCAGTCCGTACGGGCACTGCTGGCCCCTCCTTCGATGCGAGCCAGCGACTTTCAACCGGAGCTTTCGACGCTCAACAACGAGACTACGGGCGGGCTTATTCACGTAGTAAAACCTGATTCGGGGCACTGGAAGCTACTCACTGACTTTTCGCTTTACACCAATCAGCTGCACCAGACCCGGCGCGCCAGTACAAGCTACCTGCTGGGCGACGCCGACTTTCTCCGACTGGGCGAACTTGACCGCGCCCGCCAGACCACGACCAGCGCCCGCCTGCGCAACAACTTCTTCGCCACGCTTGGCAAAAAAACAAACTTCACCTACGAAAACCGACTGAACTTACTCCGCAATAACTTTTGCGACACCCTCGGCTTGACAACGCAAGTGCCGCAGGCCACCAGCCTCGAAACCATCCGCCAGGGCATCGCCTACCGACCGGTGCAGTTTGGGCAGAATGCCGTGCTCACCAACCGCTTTTCCGAAACGGAGGCGCTTCAAATCCAGGTTGTGCATACGTATGACCAGCTGCCCGCGCAACTCGACATCGAATCAGACTCGCCCACGCGCCAAGTTGCTTACCTGGGGCAAGCCACAAACGGGCCGTTGCGGCAAACGGGCCGCACTTGGCAACACGCTTTAAGCGCCGACACCGAATACTTCCGCACGGCCTGGTGGGTTAACTATTCGGCGGTGTTGGGGTTCGACTATGCGGCCACACACCTGGAAACGGAACTGCTGCCGGTCGCGGCGGCTGATATTCCGCTCCCAACGCAGTACGCCAACCGGCTTGCGGTAAGCCGAGGCCGGCTCTACGGGCAAATCAAGTTCGATAAAACCCAGGGTCGTTTAAACATAAATGGCTCACTGGGCACCACCAGCCTGCACCTCGTTGTGCGCGACCAAAAGACGCGCACGGCGCAGGAATTTAGCTATCCTACCGGCCGGGTGACGGCGCGTTACGCGCTCAAGCCAAGCGCCTACGTAGAGCTAGGCTATACTTTTGAGCAAAATTTCTCGTCTCCTGAGGACCTCCTGCCTCAGCCAATGCTGGTCGATTTTCGCTCATTTGCGCGGGGCACGGCCCAAGTGCTTGTCCAACCAGAACATCACCTGAACCTAAATTTCGACCAGCGTAACTATGTCACCCTGACGGAAATACAGGCCAGTATTCAGGTTAGCCGCCGCGCCGCTGATTTAGGCCAGCGCCTGCAAATCAATGAGTTGCTGAGCCGCTCAGCTTTATTCGTCGGACCGGCTACCCAGGCCGCTACCGCTCAACTCAAGGCCGCCCAGTTCATCAGCCCGCTCTCGACACGCATTCAGTTAGAAAGCGCCAGCACTTACGCCGAATCCTACAACCAATTCAACAGCAGCGGACTGCGCCTTAATCGACTAGCACTATTTCGAAACCGCCTACAACTGGGCACGGCCTTCAACATTCCGGTTAACCTATTTGTGGGAGCCACGCTAACCAAGAACGTCTTGACCAGCCAAATCGGGGGCGGCGAAATTGTAACAAGCCACAACAGCCGCTTTCAGAGCGACTGTCAGGTCGTTGTCCGGCTGAAGTACTTGACGGCTACCTTGCGCGCTGACCAACTAAACGTATATCAAAACAATTACTTTTTTCTAGGAGCCGATGCTAAATACGCCCCAGTCAAGGGGCGACTCACCTATTTTTTAACACTGAGAAATTTGCTCGATACCCGTACATCTACCAAGGTCATTTTCACCGACCTTGTGACAAGGACTACAAGCTATGAACTGCTGCCACGTCTGATTATGCCCGGTGTAAGCTGCCGGTTCTAAAAGTCCCCTAGCCCCGCCAAGGCCTGTTCCAGCGCCGCGATTTTGGCCTCGGCATCGGCCAGCTTCTGATGCTCCTTTTCCAGCACTTCGGGCTTGGCGTTTTGGGCAAATTTTTCGTTGCCGAGTTTCTTCTGGACCGAATCGCGGAAACCCTGGGCGTATTCCAGCTCTTTTTCGAGGCGGCCGCGCTCGGCTGCGAGGTCGATGTGACCTTCCAGGGGAATGAAAAACTCGCTGCCGCCGAGCACGAAGCTCACCGAAGCGGGGGGGCCGGCGGGGGCCAGTGTCACCGCAGAAATGCCGCCCAGCTTGCGGATGACGCCGTTATGAGCGGTGAGCAATGCGGGCTCGTCGGATTTAGCAATCAGGGCCAAGGGCTTGTTGGGGCCAATGTTTTTCTGGTTGCGCACGGCGCGGATGCCGGCCACGACGGCCAATACTTTCTCCATTTCGGCCAGCGTGCGCGCCGAGTCGGCGGGCAGGGCGGCGCGGGGCCACGGGGCCACGCACACGTAGTCGCGCGGGCCCCGCTCGGCCAGCTCGTGCCACAGCTCTTCGGTGATGAAGGGCATGAAGGGGTGCAGCAGCTTGAGCAGGGTTTCGAGGTAGGCGGTGGTGTGGCGCAGGGTTTCGGCGTCGACGGGGTGTTGGTAAGCGGGCTTCACCATTTCCAGAAACAACGCGCAGAAATCGTCCCACACCAGCTTGTACACCGTCATCAGCGCGTCGCTCATCCGGAATTTTTCGAAATGGTCGTCGAGCTCGATGACGGCGGCTTGCAGCTTGGCGTTGAACCACGCCACGGGCTTCTCGTTCACGAAAGGCAGCGCCGCGTCCACCTCCCAGCCTTTCACGAGGCGGAAGGCGTTCCAGAGCTTGTTGCTGAAGTTGCGGCCCTGCTCCACCAGCTTCACGTCGTACAGCAAGTCGTTGCCGGCCGGGGCCGAGAACAGCATGCCGGTGCGCACGCCGTCGGCGCCGTACTGGGCGATGAGTTCGAGCGGGTCGGGCGAGTTGCCGAGCTGCTTGCTCATCTTGCGGCCTTGGGCGTCGCGCACGATGCCGGTGAGGTACACGTTTTTGAACGGCACTTCCTGGCGGTACTCGATGCCGGCCATAATCATGCGGGCCACCCAGAAAAACAGAATGTCCGGACCCGTCACCAAGTCGTTGGTGGGGTAGAAATAGTTGATGTCGGCGTTGTCGGGGTCCTTGAAGCCATCGAACACGGAAATGGGCCAGAGCCACGACGAAAACCAGGTATCGAGCACGTCCTCGTCCTGGCGCAGGTCGCTGAGCTGCAGGTGGGCGTTGCCGGTTTGCGCACGGGCCTCTACCAGCGCCGCCTCGGCGGTGAGGGCCACCACGAAGGTGCCGTCGGGCAGGTAATAGGCCGGGATTTGCTGGCCCCACCAGAGCTGCCGCGAGATGCACCAATCGCGCACGTTTTCCATCCAGGCGCGGTACATGTTCTTGAACTTGGGCGGGTGCAGGCGCACGGTGTCGTTTTCCACTACTTCCAGCGCGGGCTTGGCCATCTGCTCCATTTTCAGGAACCACTGCAAGCTCAGCCTGGGCTCAATCACGGCCTTGGTGCGCTCCGACGTCTGCACGATGCTGGCGTACTCTTCGGTTTTAACGAGCAACCCGGCTTCCTGCAAATCCTTGGCAATCTGCTTGCGGGCGGCAAACCGGTCCTGGCCCACGTAGAGCACGGCTTTTTCGTTCAGCGTGCCGTTATCGGCCAGAATATCGATGACCGGCAGGTTGTGCTTCACGCCCAGCTCGTAGTCGTTCAGGTCGTGCGCGGGCGTCACTTTCAGCGCGCCGGTGCCGAAGTCCATTGACACGTATTCGTCAAAAATCACCGGGATTTCGCGGCCCAGCAGCGGAATGCGCACCTGCACCCCGGCCAAGTGCGCAAAGCGCGGGTCGTTTGGGTTCACGGCCACGGCCACGTCGGCCATAATCGTCTCGGGCCGCGACGTGGCCACGGCCAGGAACTGGCCCTCCTGGCCCACGATGGCGTAGTTCAGGTAGTACATCTTGGCCTGCACGTCCTTGGCAATCACCTCTTCGTCGGAAATGGCGGTGCGGCCTTCGGGGTCCCAGTTCACCATGCGCACGCCGCGGTAAATCAGGCCCTTGTTGTACAGGTCCACGAACACGCGGAGCACGGCATCGGTCAGGTCGGGCTCCATCGTGAAGCGGGTGCGGTCCCAGTCGCACGACGCGCCCAGTTGCTTGAGCTGCTCCAGAATGATGCCGCCGTACTTGTCCTTCCACTCGAAGGCGTGGGCCAGGAATTGCTCGCGGGTGAGGTCAGTTTTGGCAATCCCCTGCTCTTTGAGCAGGGCCACCACTTTGGCTTCGGTGGCAATGCTGGCATGGTCGGTACCCGGCACCCAGCAGGCCTCCTTGCCCTGCATGCGGGCGCGGCGCACCAGCACGTCCTGAATGGTGATGTTCAGCATGTGCCCCATGTGGAGCACGCCGGTCACGTTGGGCGGCGGAATTACGACGGTATAAGGCGCTTTTTTGGGGTTGGGTTTGGCCTTGAAAAAGCCCTGTTCCTGCCAACGCTGGTACCATTTGGCTTCAACGTTGGCGGGTGAATAAACGGTGGCGAGGGACATACAATGAGACGCAAAAAGCAGAACGAACAAAAATAGGCATTAGAATCGGAGGCGAGAAATTCCCGGGCGTGGCGTCAGCCCAAGGGCTAACGCCTTCCGTACGCTACCTCCTTTTCAGCCAAATTTCACCCTCCGTAAATTATTGATTGCAAGTTTTCACAGGCGGCTTTTTACCCGTCTGTCCAGACTTGCTTTTCCGATGAGTGATTAGTCCGTACCATAAAATAAGTAGCGCAAGCTGCTGCCAATGGCTGCGCCTTAATGTCGTTACCCAATACGCTTGATTTTGCCTGGACGCACCCCAGGGCCTCGCAGAAAGCTCAACTCAACCTCCGGGACGTTCAGCCACTATTTGTGCCAGACGGCAGTCCTGCAGGGCGTCTACGTGTGCGCCGGCTTTCCCGCCCTGAACGGGGCACCTGAACCGGATTAGGATAAATATTTCAATTGCGGCGCTCAGGTACTGTAATAAAAAACCCCCTTGTTTAGAGGGGGTTTTTTATTACAGTACCTTAAAGTTAAGCAGTTATGTGCAGCCACTCCTTTTTTTCGAGCAGGCGCTCGCGGGTTTCGCGGTAGTCGGGGTCGTCCACGCAACAGTCGACCGGGCACACGGCTGCGCATTGGGGCTCTTCGTGGAAACCCACGCACTCGGTGCATTTGTCGGACACGATGTAATAGTATTCATCCGAAACCGGGATTTGAGGGGCAGTGCCCGACACCACCCCGCCGTCGGCGGTGGCTACTTCCTGCAAGGTGGTGCCGTCGGCCCAACGCCACTGGGCGCCGCCTTCGTAAATGGCATTGTTGGGGCATTCCGGTTCGCAAGCACCGCAGTTGATGCACTCGTCGGTTATCATGATGGCCATGGGGCGTCGGGGTCAGGTAAAGGGGGTGATTGAAGGAACCGAAGCAGCTTTACGCAGAACGCCGGAGCCGCGCCGTATTTTGGGCAGTGCAAAATTAACCAACAGCGGCCGGGTTTGCATGGTTTCGCCCAATTTTGCACCCTCATCCCCCACGCCGGGCCCGGGCCACCCCACCGGTCCGCTTATCTATTCATGAATCATTCCGAACGATTGGCCGCTTTTGTGGCTCTGGGCCAGCAGCTAGCGGCCCTCCCACCGGCCGACATCGCGCCCCTGGCCGCCCGCGCCCGCAACCAAAACGCCTGGTTCGACGAGCCCAGCGTGACGGCTGCCCTGGCCGGCATTGCCCACCTACTGGCCGAGGCCCCGCTGCGCCACTGGGCCGCCCGCTACCCGCCCGAGCCCACCGCCGTGCACCAAATTGGCGTGGTGATGGCCGGCAACATTCCGCTGGTGGGCTTCCACGACCTGCTGTGCGTGCTGCTGAGCGGCCACTGCTTGCTGGCCAAGCTCAGCGCCGACGACACCGTGCTCATGACTTGGGTAATGGAAAAACTGACCCGGCTGGAGCCGCGCTTCGGCGACTACCTGCGGGTGCTGCCCCGGCTGAACCAAGCCGAAGCCTTCATCGCCACGGGCTCGGACAACACCGCGCGGTACTTTGAATTTTACTTTGGCCAAAAGCCCCACCTAATTCGGCGCAACCGCACCAGCGTGGCCGTGCTCACGGGCGCCGAAACCAGCGCCGAGCTGGCGTTGCTTGGGCCCGACATTTTTCAATACTACGGCCTGGGCTGCCGCAACGTGAGCAAGCTGTTTGTGCCCAGCGGCTACGATTTTGTGCCGCTGCTCGACGCGCTGCAAACCTGCGAGGGCGTGCTCAACCACCACAAATACAACAACAACTACGACTACAACAAGAGCATTTTGCTGGTGAACCGCGTGCCGCACTACGACACCGGCTTTCTGCTCGTGACGCGCGGCGCGGCCCTGGTGTCGGCCATTTCGGTGCTGCATTACGCCGAGTACACCAACGAAGTCGACCTAGTGGACCAGCTGACCGACGTGGCGGCCCAAATGCAGTGCGTGGTATCGGCCGGTGGGCGCTTCGCGGGCAGCCTGCCCTTCGGCCAGGCCCAGGCCCCCGGGGTGGCCGATTACGCCGACGGCGTGGACACGATGGAATTCCTGGCCCAGTTGGTCTGACCCGCGGATTTCTCGCCCTTTTGCGTAGCAGCGAGGCGAGGGGGTAAAGTTGGCCACGGCCTGGGGCGCGGCCCGCGGCCCGCCGGCCTACAGCGCCAGGGCCTGCAACTGCCGCAGGGCCGTCTGGCCGTTTTCGTAGAGCTCGGCCCCGCAGTACACGAACTCGTCGTCGTAGGCCGTGATGCAGGCCGCGTTGAGGCAGGTGCGGCGGTTGACGCGCAGGAACTGTTCGCGCAAGGCGGCGGGCACCAGGTTGTCGAGCACGTAGGCGATGGAGCCGCGCAGGGGGTAGCCCGTTTTGTAGGCGGCCGTGCGCAGGGTGACGTAATTCTTGCCCGCTTCGATGGCCGACACCTCGGCCCAGTGCAGCTTGTGGGTGCGGTCGCCAAGCTTGACGAAAAAGTAGTCCGGCGGCCCTTCCGGGACCGGGGGGCCGGCCGCCGGGGCGGGCGGGGCGGGCGCGGGCCGGTGGGTGCGGTGGCGCTCCAGGGCCGTTTGGATGGCGGCGAAGAGCGTGGCCCCGTTCACGGGCTTGATGAGGTAGCCGCTGGGCCGCAGCCGGGTGGCCTGGCGGATGGTGTCGAGGTCGTTGTAGGCGGTGAGGAAGACGAAGGGCGGGCCGGGCGGGCCGCTCAAGTGCCGGGCCAGGGCCAGGCCGGTGTGGGCGGGGTCGGCGCTGCCCAGGTTGATGTCGAGCAGCACGAGGTCGGCGGCAAAGCCGGGGCGGGTGAGGGCGGCCTCGGCCTGGGCGTAGGTGTGGCAAGCGGGGGGCGCGGCGTAGCCCAGGTCCTGGAGGGTGAGGCGCAGGTTTTCGGCAATCAGGGCATCGTCTTCCACGACGAGGATGGCGAGTTTAGGCTCCATGCGGAATGCGCAGTTCGTAGTGGTAGGGCTGGCCGGGCCGGGTGGTGAGGACGGCGCCGAGCTGTTGGCTCAGCAAGGTAATGATTTGGGTGCCCAGGCCCGACGCGTCGGGCGCGTCGGGGCCGGGCACCGGGGCCGACGCGGGCACCCGGCCGTTGTCGGAGTACTCAACGAGCACGTCCTGCGCCCGCTGCCGCACCGCCACGTTCACTTCGATGGCGTGGTCGGCCGGCGGGTCGGCGTACTTGATGGAGTTGGTCACCCACTCGTTGAGGATGAGGGAAAGGGCAAAGTAGCTGTTCACGCTCAGGTGCAGGTCCTCGGTCGCGAGGTGGGTCACCACCTGCCGGTCGTTGGCCAGGCAGCCCACCACCGCCGAAATCAGGTGCTTGAGGAAAGCCGTCAGGTCGGGCACGTTGGGGTTGCGCAGCAGCTGGTTTTGCAGTCCCGCGATGCTCTCCACCCGCAGGCGGGCGGCCTGCAGGTTTTCGATGACCTCCTCGTTGTCGGTACGGCGCTCCTGCATGTGCAGCAGGCTGAAAATCATGTGCAGGTTGTTTTTGACGCGGTGCTGAATTTCCTTGTTGAGCAGCTCCACCTGGGCCACCTTCTCGTCGAGGGCGTGGTTGGCGGCCACCAGGCGCCCGGCCTGCTCCCGCGAGCGCCGCGCCTGCCGGTAGAGGTAAAAGCTGAGCAGCGAAATAATGGCCAGCGCGGCGCTCAGGCCCGCGATGGCGCGGGCGCGGGTGGCCAGCGCAGCGGCTTCCACGGCGCGCTGGCGCTGCCCGGCCCGCTGCTCGGAAGCCCGCAGGGCCTGCTCCATTTGGGCCACGCTGCCCCCATCGTTGAGGCTGTCGTTGAGGCGCAGGCCGTTGTCCTGGTAGGCGTAGGCGGCGCGGTACTGGCCGGCGGCGGCCGAAAGCCGGGCCAGGTTCTCGGAGTAGTAGCGCCGGTCGAAGGGGTTGGGGGCGCGGCGGTACACGGCGGCCAGCGAGTCGAGGTAGGGCGAGGGCCGGCGGTGGCGGTGCAGCACGTCGAGCCGGCTTTGCACCAGGTAGTAGTGGTCGAGGTAGGCGTAGGTGCCGGGGTCGTTGCGCACCCAGGCCCGGCGCGTGAGCTGGCGCAGCAGCGTGTCGGCCAGGCCGTAGTTGCGCACCGCGGTGGCGCTCAGGGCCATCTCGACGGTGAACGGCAGACGGCGCAGCAGCGTGTCGGGGCGGCCGGCCAGCTCGCGGCGCAGGCTGCGCAGCACGGCCACGGTGCGGGCGCTGTCGGGCACCTTGTCGTAGGCGTGGGCCACCAGGTGCCGGGCGTAGAGGGAGCGCACGTACTGGCCGGGCAGGGGGCGAAAGAGGGCGGCGGCCTGCTGGAAATACCCGATGGTTTTTTGCGGCTCCTTGTTCCAGGCGTCGTAGATGCGGCCGCGGGCAAACACGGCCTCGGCCAGCAGCAGCGGGTCCTGGGCGCGGTCGGCCAGGGCCTGAGCGCGGTCGTAGTAGCTCAGGGCCTGGGCAAACGACCGGTAGCCCGCCTTTTGGGCATACACCGAGTCGCCGGCGGCGAGCAGGGCAAAAAAGCGGGCGCGCACCGGCACCGGCCCGGCCGGCGGCGCGCCCGGCCCCGCCGGCTGGCAGGCGGCCAGCCCCAGCAGGGCCAGCGGCAGCGCCCGGCGCAGCCAGGGCAACAAGAAATGAAAGCGGGTCATAGCGGAAAAAGGCCTGGCGAAGGGCAAAGGTAGCCGCGTCCGCCAGGGCCCGCCGAACGCCCCAACCTCAAAAAACGGGGCTTCGCACTCAAATAGCCGGGGCGGCCGGCCGCACTACTTGGGTGGGCGCCTTAGCCCAGCCCGGCTGCGGCCAGCAGGGCGTCCAGCTCGCCGGGGGCCAGGTCGGCCCGCTCGCTTTTGTCGTAAATAGTCAAGACGTAGCACACATGGGCCACCACTTTCACGCACGTTACCACACGGGCTCCGCCGCGCTTGCCCTGGCCTTTGGATTTGATGGCCAGCCGGAGCTTGTAGCAGCCCTGGCCCAGCGGCTCCCCTTGCACTGGGTCGGCTTCGAGTCGTTCCGTCAGGGTCATCAACTCGGCCCGCAGGCTGGCGTAGCGTTTGAGCAAGGGTTTGGCAGCCCGGCCAAAACCGGGCGTAACGACTACTTCCGATTTCATGCTTCCCGCAGAAAGTCGCGCATGGTTTGCAGCGTGATTTCGCCGCGCTCATGCCGCTCAACGTCGAGCAGGCTCTGCTTCAGCTCGTCCACGAACTGCTGCTGCCCGGCCGTGAGGGCGGGCGGGGCCGCCGCCCCGGCCAGCTTGCGGGTGTGGGTAATCTGGGCCCCGCGCAGGTTTTGCAGCAGTTTTTTAACCGGCCCGAACAACTCGTCGGGGACTTGGATGGTGAGTTCGCGCATAGCTCAAAGATACAAAGCGGGCGGCGGCCTAAAATCCCTCGGCCCGGAGGCGCTGCTTGCTCGGCCTGGCCGCCCGCCGCGTCAACCTCACCCCCTAGCCCCCTCTCCAAAAGAGAGGGGGGACTAGTTGAAGCTGTTTGGAAAGTCGATTTTGGCGAAGCAGCTGGCGGGCTGCCGGCTTTTTGCCGGCTGTCCGCTCGTTGGGCGTACCGCCTAGTGCTTGCAGCGGCGCGGGCGCAGCCGGTTTTCCAACGCCCAAAAAAAGACCCCGGCACCAGGTGTCGGGGTCTTTTTGGTGCTTGCCAGGCCGCGGGGGGCTAGGTGGTCAGCGTGGCTTTGTGGGCTTCCACTTCGGCGATGGCGGTGTCAAGCTCGGGGAGCTGCACGGCCACCTGGCGCACGTCCACGGCTTTGAGGAAGGCGTTGACCGGGTCGGCGGCGGTGCTGGCGGCGGCGGGGGCCGTCAGGTCCTGCACGCGGCGGGTGGCGCGCACCAGCAGGCGGTTGTTGAGGATGTACTCGGGGGAGCCGGGCGTGAGGCCGGCCACCAGCGGGGTGAGCTGGGTCACGCTGTTCTGGGCTTCGGTCAGGTCGGCGGTGCGGGCGGTGGCCCGCTCGCCGGCCTGGTCGGCGTGCAGGTCGAAGGTCTGGTTTTGCAGGTCGAGGACGCGCTTCTCCTGGCGGAGGGACGCCAGCGTGGCATCGCAATGGGCGCGGGTAGGGAGCAGGGCAACGGGAAAGGCCATAAGTTTTAAAAAAATAGGGGGTGAAAAAGACCCGCGGGCACTCGCCAATGGGGAAACCAAATATAGAGGAAAATAACAAGGGGGGTTCGCGGAGGCGGGCAGCGGGCGCCCTCCGCGGGCGCCTCACGGGACCCCTTTGGGGCTAGCCCCCTCTCCGATGGAGAGGGGACTGGATTTTAGTTTCTGGCCTTTTTTTAGAGCTGGAAACTAGCTCCCCCTCTCCTTCGGAAGGGGGGTTGGCCCCAAAGGGGTATCGTGAGGCGTTTCGTTGCACGGCCCTACCCCGCCAGCGCCAGCAGGGCGTCGGCTTCGGCGTGGCGGGCGGCGGCGCGCACGGCCAGCGCGTGGCGCTGGGCGGCGGCCTGGGCCGGGCGGGGGTCG
>Ga0123338_10003867_pt1 | contig 13309 bp, 12 predicted proteins | sample grotaG_FD_89793 | JGI IMG/M metagenome (GOLD analysis project Ga0123338, IMG submission 89793) | Glacier valley bacterial and archeal communities from Borup Fiord, Nunavut, Canada, to study Microbial Dark Matter (Phase II) -... | ecosystem: Environmental > Aquatic > Freshwater > Ice > Glacier ... | reverse complement strand
GGTAGAAACGCACGCTTAGGTGCTCGTCGTCCCAGAGATACAGGTCGTCTTCCCCCGGGATCGAAAATGCCGAATTCCACGCATGCCGCGACCCACTCGGTGTGCTTAAGAGGGGGTCGTCACCTTCTTCCAGGTGTTATACGAGTAAGAGCCAACGCCGAACCTTGCTGCCACTTGACCGTTTGCCGTGTCCACCAGCAAGGGGAGTACGAACGGGATGGTCAACGGGATGCATGAGAATTCCGGCGCGCTCTAGCGCATGACACGGACGGATCGAAGTTGCGCGTCTTCCAGGCGTTTCGATTCCTGCCAGGTGTAGAGCATCCGGTGGATCACGGTCCAGTTCGATAGGATCGATATGACCCAAAGCGCGGGAGCCATGCGGTCGAACAAGCCACCGATAATGATGAGCACCACGCGTTCCGGGCGTTCGAGGAAGCCTACTTTACATTTCGGAATTTCATTTTCAGCGCGGGACCGCGTGTAGCTCACCATCACGGAGCCCGTCATCGCGATGGCGGTGAGCACGATATAAAAGAAGCGATTGATGGACGCGTAATAAACCAGCAGGCCGAAGTAGAGGCCCAGGTCCGAATAGCGGTCCAGTACGGAATCGAAGAAGCCGCCGAAGCGCGTGACCCGGTTGGTTTCGCGCGCTACACGGCCGTCCACCATGTCGAAAAGTCCGGCGCCGATGACGACCAGAGCTGCGGGGAGAAATCGGCCCGCGGCGAACAAGAATGCGGCCCACACATTGATCAGTAGGCCGATGAAGGTCAGCACATTCGGATGAATGCGGGAGAGCGCGAGCGAAGTGACGATCGCCTCAAGGATCTTGCCGCAAACCGCGCCTATGCTGCGTGTGACAGTCATGCTGCTTATGCCAAATCGTGAATCGTTTTGAGCCTTAAGATTTCCAGTTCTTTCACGCCGCCAGGAAGTTGCACCTTGACGACGTCGCCCACTACTTTGCCAACCAGGCTCCGGCCTATCGGGGAACCTGTCGAAATCATCCCTTTTGAAGCATCGGTTTCTTCAGTCATGACCAGGATATAAGTAAATTCCTCGTCCTTCTTCAGATCGAGAACCACCACGTGAGAGCCGAGGCCGGCACGGTCAGTGGGGATGCGGGTGAAATCGATCATGCTGACTTCGGCAAGGCGGCCTTTGAGCTGGTTTAGCTTGGCGTTCACCATGCCCTGGCGCTCTTTGGCAGCGTGGTATTCCGCATTTTCTTTCAGGTCGCCATGAGCGCGCGCGGTAAGAATCTGCTTGGGCAGTTCAACCCGCATTTCGATTTCGAGCGCTGCGATTTCGTCCTGAATCTTTTTCTTAATGTCGATCATGGGGATACTACTTAGAGAATCTCCTAACCTGCCATTATAGCGGCTTCAAATCGCCCAAAAGCGTGGGAATGAGTTCGGAGACGGTGGGGTGGATGTGCATGGCGCGTTGAAGGGTTTGGTACGGCGCTTTGGCATACATCGTGTCCAGAATGCAGTGGATGACTTCGTCGCATTCGACGCCCAGGAGAGAGGCACCGAGGATCTGGTTCGATTCGGCATCGACCAGGATTTTGAGGAAGCCCTTGGTTTCGCCTTTTTCACTGGCGCGCGCTACTTTGGTCATGGGGCGGATGGCCATCAGGGCCGGTTTGCCCGATTTACGAACAGCGGTTTCAGACATGCCGCAACGGGCGAGCGGGGGATCAATATAAACGTTGTAGGCTTCAATGCGATCCGAGACGCGGCGCGACCCGGGCTGGGCGCGGTTGGCGGCGACGATTTCGAAATCGTTATAGGAAGTATGGGTGAAAGCGCCTTCGCCGTTAGCGTCGCCCATGGCCCAGATGCCGGGGACATTGGTGCGGAGTTCGTCATCCACTATGATGTAGCCGTGTTCGTTGAGCTTGAGACCTGCGGCTTCGATGCCAAGATCGTCCGTGTTGGGGGTGCGGCCGAGGGCGATCAAAAGATGGGAACCTTTGGCTTCGCCGCCTTTCCAGTAGATCACCGGATCTGGCCCTGCGCCGCGGATTTCCTGCGCCCCGGTAACAATTCGGATATTCTCGCTTTCCAGGATTTCGCGCACGGCTTCAGAGATATCGGGATCTTCGCGAAAGATCAGATGCGGCGCGCGTTCGATGACGGTGACCTGGCTGCCGAAACGCGCGTACATCTGCGCGAATTCGAGGGCTATATAACTGCCGCCCAGGATGAGCAGGTGCTCGGGTAAGAAGTCAAGATCCACCATGCCGCTGTTGGTGAGATAGGGGATCTCGTCGAGACCTGGTACAGGCGGGATCGAGGCTCGCGCCCCCGTATTGATGAAAATCTGGGGGGCTTCGAGCATCTGCCCGTTTACCTGAATAGTGTGGGGCCCAGTGAAGCGTGCGTGGCCTTCTATAACGCTGCACCCTTTTAGTTCCTGCAACGATTTGTGCACTGCAGTTTCCGACTTGCCCGCGACGGAATCTTTGCGAGCCCTGACTCTCTTCATGTCGACGGAAACCGGGCTCCCGATTTCGACTCCGTATGTGGCTGCGTTACGCGCGACCCATGCCGCGCGCGCACTGGCGATCAGTGTCTTGGTGGGAATGCAGCCCGTGTTTACACAGGTGCCTCCAAAACGCTTGCGCTCAATGACAGCGATTGCGAGCCCTTCTTTGACCAGGGTGCTCGCGAGCGAAGGTCCGGCTTGCCCGGTACCGATGATGATAGCGTCGAAGTTTTGGGACATTTAACTTTTCATCCTTAGCAAAAGATACATGCCTGCAAGCGCGAAGAGCGCGTCCGGTGCCCATGCGGCAACCGCGGGAGGCAGGTGATTCACATTTCCCACCTGTTCGAAAAGCTTATCGATGCCCCAGTATGCCATGGCGACAGCCAAGCCAACTCCAATACCCGCCATTGCCCCGCGGTTGCCCACCAGGAAAGCGAAGGGGATGGAGATCATCGCCATGATGAGGGCGAACACGGGCACGGAAAACTTCTTGTAAAGCTGGACGCGCAACTGGACCGTATCGAAGCCGCTCTGTTGCAGGTCTTTGATGTAACGCTGCAGCTCCAGATAATTCATTTGCTTATCCTGTTTCACTTCTTTGATGAAGTAACTCGGCGGCTCATCCAGTTCACGGAAGGTGGTGGCCTGGAACGCTTCAAACTTACTTTCGATCACTCCGCGCACATCGCGCGACCAGCCGTCCTGAAAGATCCAGCTCTTTAAAGATGGCTGCCAAAGAGCGCGCTCGGCGGAAATTTCCTTGCGCAGTTGGAAGGTGGCTGGATCAAGCTCATAAACGTTTACGCCCACCATGACATTCTGCGCGGTATCGAAGAGCTTGTAGTAATAAATGCGCGAACCGGCGGAACTATAAATCCATTTGCGGTCGGGCCGTAAATACGTCTGGACCGGACGGCCTTTGATCTCGTTGCGGATCGCGTCCTGCTTCAGGTTCGCTTTGGGAATGTAGTAATAATCGAATGCGAAAAGGCCTCCGCTTAAGACAATGCTCAGCAGAATGACAGGCAGCCCCAGTCTGCGCACACTGACTCCGCTGGCCTTGAAGGCCGTCACTTCATTGTTCTTGGTGAGCACCCCGAAGGTGACCAGAACGCCAACAAGTACGCTCACGGGCAACGTATCGTAAATCAGCTTCGGAGTAAGAAACGCAAGGAACGTGAAAACTTTCAGCAGCGGAATTTTATTCTTGATGATGTAACTGAGGAGTTCGAAAAAGTTGTAGATCTGCGCCATGGCCACAAAGCTGGCCAGCAGTATGGTGAAGTAAAACAGGAACTGGCTGAGGATATAGAAATCTAAGATCTGGAACAGCAGAAAGCGCGAACTGGAGGCGCGGGAAGCCTGGGCGGGGGCGCGGCGGGGACGCACCATAAGCTTTCGCCAGAAGGCGGAAACAGAATCGCGTACGATGCCGATCAGGTCGCGGTCGCCTGGCCGTTCGAGCAAGGCCAGCATGACCAGACCGATTCCCAGGCACAGCAGATCAGGCAGCCAGGTGGCCAGTTCCGGCTCAATAGCCCTCTGGCGAGCCATTCCGGTCAAGCTGATGTAAGACAGGTAATAGCAGAAGAAAGAAAGGAAAATGGCCATGACATAACCGCCCGATCTTCCGCCCTTTCGCGATTGGACACCAAGTGAAACGCCGATCAATCCGAGCACCACGCAAGCCAGGGGAAGCGCAAACCGGCTATTCAATTCCATGCGCGCTTCGATGCTCTCTTCCGACTTCTGGCCCGTTGCTTTTACGAAGCGATAAAGATCTGGCGTGGGCATTTCGCTGAATGCCTTGGAAGCTTTGACTTCAGAAGGAGGCGATGCATCGAGTATCTGTTCACTGCGCGGATAAGTCTGGTGGTAACCCTGGCCATCCTTCGCGATTTCATGATTGCTGCCGTTTTGCAGGGATAGCTGGATGCGGTTGTGAGCGGTATCGGGTACGGCGATAATGCGTTCCGCAATAGTGATGCGGGGCCCTTCCGCCAGCTTGCCGCTGATCATGGGGCGTTCTTCCGGCGGCGTCAGGTCGGCCATGAAGACATGGCTCCAGACGGTGGGCTTGCCGGGTTTCACATCGCTGACATAGAGCACGGTCTTGGGAAAGCTTTCCTCAAAAACGCGGGGCTGCACCTCTGCGGTGAGTTGCTCCGCAGCCACGCGGTTCATGATCTTCAGGCTGTTCCGAATGGCAAGGGGCGTAAGCCAGAGCGATGCCGCGGCTGCGATGGAAGCAGCCAGGAAGCAGAACACCATGACGGGGACGGTGACGGTACGGCTGGAAATGCCACCAGCCCGCATGGCGGTGATTTCGCCATCGGACGCCATGCGGCCCAATCCGATTAAAATTCCCACCAGAACGCCGAAGGGAATGGTGAGCGGCAAAACGCGGGGCAGCGCGTACAGAAATAACTTGATGCCCGCTTCCGGGGTAATGGATTCGCGGACCACCACTTCAAGCAGCAGTTTCGCCGGGCCTTGCAGGAAAACTACAAAGGTGGCGAGCACCGTTCCCAGGAGGGCGCTGGAGAGCACTTCCCGGAAAACATACCTGCTGAGAATCCTCATCGAGACGAAGCAGGCGGTGGAACTATCGGCAGTTTAGGCAGCTCATCTTCCAGAGGAAGCAATTCCAGATCATCCACCAGAATGCTAGGTGCCACGACGGTTACTTCAGCGGCTTCCGAACCAGCGCCCATCAGGGCAAAGGGGAAGCCGTTTTCCAGATAGTCGAAAGCTGTCGCGTCATTACCGGTCGCCATGATGTCTTTGAGCGAACGGACATTGAGCCCGCGGAAGCGCAAACCCCGTACCAGTTCTTCGTGGCCATCAAGATAAACGCGATAGGTCAGCACCGGCACGCTAACAGCGTGGCTGGCGTTCTGCCCTGCACCCGAAAGTAATCGGCGGGCTTCCTCAAGCGACGCCGACGACGGGAAATCCATTTTGCGCACTACGATGCCGTATGGCTTGCCGCGTTGCCTGCAGGCATCGATCAGCTTCTGGCGCAACTGCGCCGCAGGCAAGGAATCGGAAGCCTGAATGAACAAGTTCGAGATGGCGGCTGTGCGCGCACCATAAGAACCGGGGAGGCGGGCGCGCCCGTTGGAGGCTACGAAGCCGCGCACGGGCTGGCGCGTCAACAGGAAATTTTTTAGCACTCCCTTTTCCACGATGGTCAGCGGCTGCGATTGAACGCCTTCATCGTCAACCTGGAAACTGCCGAAAAGTTTGTGGCCCTGGAACTCGGTCTGTGTAGGGTCATCCACAATCTGGAAAGTATCGGGAAGAATGCGTGCGCCTTGACGCCCTTCGAGTTCGCTCGAGGGGACCGAACCAGGTGAGCCAGGTTCCAGAACGGGTTTGCGGGTAAGTGAAAGATTCTTACCGAGAATTTCCGCGAAGATCTGCGGCCCGGCGACGCCTTCGAACAGGACAGGGCCCGAATAGGTCTCGCCCATGGGGGCCTGAACCAGCTTGCTCAAATTTTCCGCCATCGCACGAGCCGCGCGTACCATTTCCGCCTCGCCAGGGAGGCGCGCCTGGTCGAGAGTCTGGAATACTGCCGCATCGCGAAGCAACATGCCGTCGGGGGCCTGGGCACCCGCGCGAAGCCGGACGACACCCAGGTTTGAGTGCTGCCGGACTTCCGTGCCTTCCGAGCTGATGAAATAATGAGTGCCGTCGATAGCCGAAAACTCGGCCGACGAGATCTTCAGCTTCGGGTAATCGGAAAATACATTGGAAAGCGTTCTGGTGCGCTTCAGCCAAGGCTCGAAAGCGACTGTAGTGGCAGTGATGGGGTCCAGCAGGTGGACCGCGGGCGCTTTCGCAAAATCGGCCAGCTTTTCGGAAACGGAAACATTCCGCAGGGCCGCGCGTTTTCTGGAGATGGCTTCGAGCGCGGATTTATAGCTCTGGTCCGTGGCAAGCCAAAGGCTTTGGCGCAGAACGGGGTAGCTATCGTCAAGCGGCAGTCGGACATCGTAGCGTGAGCCGAAATTGAACCCGCTGCCCACATAGTTGGTGTTGTCGAAATCGTAATTGCCCACGCGGACATGAACGCGCGGCACACGGAAGCGGCCTTCCGAGGAGTTCAGCAATCCGCCCATGCTGGCAGTGGCCGTGTATTGCTTTACGTCGTCCACTTCGTATTCGATGTAATACGGCGTTTCCAAATTGGTCAGCTTCAGCGTAAGAGATCGCGCCAGTTCATCGCGCATCGCCTTCAGGATGGTGTCGTCCTGGGCGCTGGCCGCGAGGGCCAGTAACAGCAGCAAGGGCAGAAGCTTCATCTAATTGGTGGGCCCCATTTCCGGACGCGGGAGCAATGGCGGGCGCTCTTGAGACTTGTCCTTTTTCTGAATTTCGATCTCTGAGATGAGAATGGCGGGGGACACCGCTGAGACGGGAACGCTGCCGGATTCAGCACCGCAGTAGCCGTTGAAGACATCCATTCTGTCAGAGGTGGCGAGAATCTTTGAGAAACTGGAGAGCGGGGTACCGACAATATCGGCGCCGCGGATCAGTTCATCGGGACGGCCGTCGGGATAGACGCGATAGACCATGACGGGGATTACCTTGAAGGCTTGCAAACCTGACCGGCCGGTGGTGGTGAATCCGCCGGTGATGTCCTCAAAATAGAGACCGTACGGCTTCCCTTGACGCTTCACTTCTTCAATCAACATTTCGCGCAAGCGGGCTGCGGGAACCGTCTTTGTGCTGTTCACCAGAAGGTTCGATTGGCGCGAAACAATTTCGAGGCCAGGCTGCCGGCGGCCGTGCCCATTCGAGTGGACAAAGCCATCGATCGGGGAGCGTGACATCAGGAATGCTTTCAGCACGCCTTTATCGACCAGACGAATGGGCTTGGCGGCGATACCCTCATCGTCGTATTCGTACCAACCATTCAGATCGATGCCGTTCACCTTGCGAAGCGTGGCGTCGAAATCGACCGAGAGGAATTCAGGCAGCACGCGCTCACCCAGGCTCTTGGTAAAAGTCTGCCCTTCGGTGTCGTCTTTCTGGCGATGCCCTTCAATGCGATGCCCGAAAATTTCGTGAAAGAAAACGCCTGAAGCGCGGCCGGAGAAAATGGCCGGGCCAACGATGGGCTCGGTAACTGGAGCTTTGAGCAGCGCTTCCACATGCCCGGCGACACGCGCGACGGAAGCCATCAGCACATCGTCTTTCGGAAGATTTGCCGCATCGACCGCGTCGAAATATTCCGCGTCGGCCAGATCCATGCCGTCCGTGCTCTTGGCTTGTGCGGAAATGATGATTCGAGAGAATCCGCGTCCGTGTTGCACGCGGCCCCCTTCACTACTTACGAAATAGCGCGTGTCCCCTTGAGTGGAAACCAGCACGCCGGAGTTCAGCAGCGCGGGGTGTTGGGCGAAGGCGAAGGATAAGCGACGGACCCGCTCTTCCCACTTCGGGCGGTCGAATTTGACTTCGTGAACCGCTTCGGTGTGGGCGGAGACAGGGTCTGCGGAAAAATCGTCCGAGCCATCGCGCTCGGCGACTTTCACTTCCTGATTGGTACGGATCTTGATGAGGCGTTCCGCGGCAAGCCGGTAGACGCGGTCGGTCTCCAGCCAGAGACGCTGTTGAATTGCTTTGGGGTTATCGTCGATGGAAAGATTGACGCCTGAAGTAAACTGCACGCGCTCTCCACGCACGCGGTGGTAATTATCCAGCTTCGGGCTGCCGACACGGACGGAGACGTCCAGATAGCGGCTTTTCGAATCGCCGCTGCCGTTCAGCGCGCCCAAGGACGCACCGGCTAGGTGAAATTCCTGTTCGGTGACTTCATAGGAGATGAAGTACGGCGGTGGGTCCGCCTTCTGCTTCAAGCCAATGAAGTTGCGCTGTAATTCTTCAGAAAGAGTGTTGAGAACAACACCGGAGGGGGCCGCTAATGCTGCCGCGCAGCAGAGCATCAGGCCCAAAAACCAGACAGGACGCAAGATACTTTGAAGATATCATGCCGCCTGATTGGCGCTGGTTTTCAGACGGCGCCAGCGCTACATGACTGCGAGATTGAGTTGGCCCTTATCGCGCAGACCGGAGAGGGCGAGCCCATAACGGCCGCGGCAACCGGTCTTCTCGAAGATATGCTTCAAGTGAATTTTCACCGTGCCGGTTTGAATGCCCAGGCTATGGGCAATCTCTTTGTTGCGTAGCCCGTGTTCCACCAGTTCCGCCACCTGATGTTCGCGGGCGGTGAGGTGAGACCGGTATTGTTGATCGCGCTCGGGAGTCTGGAAGATTGTGTCGGACATCCAGGTGGCACCGCCCGCCGCGGTGCGCAGGCAGGAGATCAACTGGTCCAATTCCGCGGTCTTGTGAACCACGCCGCGCGCACCTGCCTGCACCAGCCGCAAGGCTTCGGCGTTGCCAATATTTGTGCCCCAAACCACAACCGCTGTGCGGGAATTGCGAACTCCGCGCAGCCAGTCCGTGATGGCTTGCAAGCCCACGGCTTTATCCACCAGCGCGACAGCCGGTTTCAAACTGTTGACCAACTCCATGGTGGCTAATAAACCGCAGACACCGCCTGCGTACTTCAAATCCGGGCATGTGGCCAGAAGGACTTTTATACCTTCCATCGATACCGGTTGCGTATCGCATACGATGACAGCCTTGCGGCCTGTCGGGGTTTGGGCATTCATTGGCTAGTTTCCGTTCCTAAAAGGTTGAAACTAGCTAGTCGGGGATCTGGGGCGGATGTCTCAGGTTTATTTCACGTTGATGGTGCCACGGCATTTGGGCGAGCCGCAGTGACAGGGGATCCGTTCAATGTCTTTCGAGAAATGATAATCCACAGTCAACTCTTCGCCTTTGCGAATGGCGCGTTTGGTCATGTAGAGGATGTGGCTTTTGGTGACCAGTACGCGGATGTTGGGATCGCAGCAGTGATTGATGTACTCGGCCCCGCTGCCGCCCACCGCACCATCGAGCGTCCAATAGTTATCGAGCGTGAACAGGTAAATCATGGAGCCCTGTTCTTCACTGCGCTTCCGGGTTTCGCGGCGGTTGATGCGCTCGCCGGTGTATTCGATCACCTTGCGATTTTTCGGCATATCTTCACCGGCGAAAATTCCGTATCGGTGAATGCCACCTTTTCTGATACTGATTTTAAATTGGGCATGATTAGAATCGATGCGGGGCTTTTTGGCGCGGAACGCAATCACTTCCGGAACCAGTTCCGGCTCCGGTGCGGGGGCCTTCTTTCTTGCCTTGGACTGAACCTTCTGAATGGCCGGTTTCACCTTCTTGACAGTGCGGCTGTCCGGCGTGCTGGATGGCATTGTCACAGATTGTAAACGATTGGATGAAGCTGACGCACCGATATAATGTTGTGGTTCCCCAGGAGACAACGTGATTGAACTGAACGCGCGAGCCAGCATGGGCTTGCTCAACGAGACGATGGATACCGTGCGGCACCAGATACGCGCGCTGGTGGAGAAACACCCTGATTTCTACCCCATGTACACGCAGGGCGGCAAATGGAAACATGAAGGCGAAGCCTGGACACACTGGTGCGATGGATTCCTGCCGGGAATGATGTGGATTGTTTATGCGCAGGAGCAGCACAAAGGCAGTGCGGAAGCACATTGGTGGCGCGACCACGCAATCCGTTATTCGAAGCCTCTGGAGCCCCGGCAGCATGACCGCAATGTTCACGATCTAGGTTTTATTTTCATGTCGACATATCACCGCTGGTATGAAATTTCCGAAGAGCCCTTCTTGAACGATGTCCTGATTCAGGCCGGGCGCACGATGGCACTTCGTTTCCGCGAAAAGGGCCAATATCTGCGATCGTTCGTTTCGGAAGATTCGTTATTCATCGACATCATGATGAACGTGGGGATCATCTTCTATGCGGCTTTGGAGACCGGTGACGAACAATTGCTGGATCTGGCAATGCGGCACTGCCTGACGACACGGCGGGTGATTGTGCGCGGGGACGGATCCACCTCGCATGAAGGCATGTTCGATCTGGAAACTGGCGAATTTTTGAAGCAGACTACGCACCAGGGCTTTCGCGGCGATTCGGGCTGGTCACGCGGCGTGGCTTGGGCTTTGTATGGTTTCGGGACCTGTTACGAATTTACGCGCGATCCGCGGTTCCTGCAGACGGCGGAGATGTGCGCCGATTATTTTCTGGAAAACGTACCGGCGGATGGCGTGGCACCGTGGGATTTCGATGCACCGGTCGAGAGCCGCCGTCAAGTGGATACTTCCGCTTCCGCCATCGCGGCGTCGGGATTATTTCAGCTTGCGGAGTTGAGTGCGGACCGTGTGAAGGGACGCTTTTATGAGGCGGCAGCGCGGCACATGGTGAACAGTTTGTGCAAGAACTATCTTGCCAAGCCGGATTCCGGGTGGGAAGGGATTTTGAAGGGCGGCGTCTACCACATCCACAAAGGCTTGGGTGTGAACGAATCTGTGATGTGGGGCGAATACTTCTTCGTGGAAGCGGTAGACAAGGCGATGCGGTCTATTTGAGCTTGTGGAGCAAGCGCGCGGGTACCCGGAAGGGCGCCTGCTTGCCGATGCGGATTTTAGAAAACTTCGGGTGGCGCGGATTGAGGATGTAGTTGTGTTCGGTGTGGATCAGGGTGCTGGGTAGGCGCAGGATGGTTGAGCTTCTGTCGCGCACCCAGCTATCGCCTAACGCGCGGCACTTGCTGGGGATAGGGTCTGCATCCCAGCTCTTCGGCAGAGCCGAATCCAAGTTGGTGACCAGGGCTGTTTCAAAAGTGATTTCGAAAACCACGTAGTGGAACAGCAGGTCCGCCGATTCCAGATGGACCAGCATCTCGAGCGCGGCAAGCGATTGCGATGCCGAGGTGTAAATCAAGGCAGTTCCGGGATTATTCCAGCGGCCGCCATAGAGCCGGGAGCCTTCCCCGCTGAACGCATCGCGGGCGTGTTTGCGCTTGACGATGCGCCAAGCAGTAGGCATGTGATGTGACCTTTAAGAGAACACGCCGTGTTCCAGGCGGCCGATCAGATTTTCCACTTCGCGGGCCCCTAGTTCCGTGCGGCAGTAACGCAGCGGCACTTCGCCCGAAAGCGCAGCCTTGGGTGTAAGCAACCATTGCACTGCCGGTGCCACTTCCCATTCGAACAGAGCGACGGCTTTTTCAAATACGGAAGCGACCCGCACCAGGCGGTCTGATTCGTCAGCGGTGAGCTTTCCGGCAATTTTCCTGCGGGCCAGCGTGCGCTCTGGAATGCTGATAATGGCACCGATTTCAAATATGGATTGGCGTGTGAACCGCGCCAGAATTTCCAGGCTTTCGAACGGAAGCCCTTCTTCCACCTGATGAATCAGTTCCGGTGTCTCTTTCACCCGGAGGCCGATGCTGGAGCCCATAACACCGTGCGGCAGCGATTCAGAGGGTGTGATGAAGAGGGCAGCCATGTGGAAAGGATAACAAGATTACGGCCATTTTGCAAGATTGGCATGCCAAATGGCAGTGTATATTAGAAGTGCATGCCTCCACTGACGATAAGAACCTCCCCGGTTATGAAGTCGCTGAGAGGCGAACAGAAGAAGAGCACCGGGCCCGCCGCTTCTTCCACGGTGCCGGGGCGGCCTAACGGGCAGGTGGTCTTCGCTGCTTCAAGCAGTGCCGGTTGCACGCCGATTTTTATCTCGCGTCCATGCATCTGGAGTGGCGCTGCTTCCGGCGTCATGGGTTGAATCAGACGCGTTTGGATGAGCCCGAATCCAACGCAGTTTACATTTACGTTGTAGCGGCCCCATTCCTTGGACAGGACTCGCGTGAGCCCGATGACCGCGGCTTTGCCGGAACCGTAACCTGCTTGTCCCGCGCCCCCATCGGTTGCGGCGATGGAGGTGATGTTGACTACCTTGCGCATGGTACGCACGCCTGCCGCGCTCTCACGCTTGGCGGTTTCACGCAGGTACGCCGAGGCGGCACGGAGCAGGCGGAACGGCGCGGTGACGTGGATGTCCAGCATGGCTTGAAACTGTTCGTCCGTGGTCTTCTGGATGACGCTATCCCATGTATAACCTGCGTTGTTGACGATGATATCGATCGCGCCGCGCTCTGCCAGAGTGCGGTCCACGAGTTGTTGCGGGAAGCCCGGCGCGGTGATGTCGCCTGAAATCGCGAGCGCACCGCTGCCCAGCGCAGCCGCGGTCTCTTCAGCGGGCGCGACATCAAGATCGTTCACGATCACTGTTGCGCCGGCCTTGGCGAGTTGCCCTGCAATCGCCCGACCGATTCCCCGCCCCGCTCCTGTAACAATCGCGACCTTGCCGGAAAGACCGATCATCGGAGCAGGTCTTCCAGCTGCACGCGCGCGCCGGTTTTTTCGTCGCGATATTTTACGATCACCGGAGTATAGATCGAGATACCCCAATCCTTACCGGGCCCGTTGGTGACGGCGCGGCTGCCCGCAATCACAACGGCGCCTTCCGGGATGATCAGCGGCGTATCGTCTGTTGCACGAAGGATCTGGTTCCGCGCAAGATCGTAAACCGGAGTAGAGCGGTTCAGAATGGTACCGGTGCCCAGCACGGCACCGCGCTTGACGATGGTGCCTTCGTAGACACCGCAATTGCCACCGACCAGAACCTCGTCTTCGAGAATGACCGGCATGGCGCCGACCGGTTCCAGCACGCCGCCCAACTGTGAAGCCGCGCTGATATGGCAGTTCCGTCCCACCTGAGCACAGCTACCAACCAGAGCATGGCTATCCACCATGGTGCCTTCACCAACGTAAGCGCCGGCGTTGATGTACATAGGAG
>Ga0123338_10003866_pt1 | contig 13309 bp, 10 predicted proteins | sample grotaG_FD_89793 | JGI IMG/M metagenome (GOLD analysis project Ga0123338, IMG submission 89793) | Glacier valley bacterial and archeal communities from Borup Fiord, Nunavut, Canada, to study Microbial Dark Matter (Phase II) -... | ecosystem: Environmental > Aquatic > Freshwater > Ice > Glacier ... | reverse complement strand
GGCCAACTCACGATAGCTATTCTATACCGATGAGCTTCAACTGGGCCGAGTATCTGGATGTAGCTTATGAACTCGCCGCCATCTCAGCGGCTACGGCGGTTAGCCAAGAAGCACAACTGCGATCCTCGATAAGTCGCGCCTATTACGCAGCTTATAAAACAGCCACAAACATAGTAAGGAGTAAGGATCAGTTTGTAGAACTACCCACGGGGAGTGGGCATAGACAACTTATTCAGCATTTTCGTAATAGTACAGACCAGCAATGCAGAGCAGTGGGATCGGACCTTGATTTACTGCTACGGTTGCGGCGCGAGGCAGATTACAACGAGTTTATCGCGCCGCAAGTCCTTCGACGTAACACAGGATTTTGTCTCCAAGTAGCAACCCATCTCCTGAGCAAACTCACGCAACTGTAGCCGCCTATATACTCCCGTCAACAGGGCTCCCCCCCGTGCGCGCCACCACCACACCGTAGACCGCGCCCGCGCCCGCCGCACGCAGCGCATCCGCGCACAGGTTCAGCGTGAAGCCCCGCGTATACACATCATCCACCAACACCAGTGGGGCGGACGGCGGCGGAGCCGGCCCTTGCCACGCGAACGCCTCTTCCAGGTTCACCGCCCGCTCATCAGCGGTCAGCCGGGCCTGCGGCGCGGTATAGCGCACGCGCGCCAAGCCCGCTAGGATCGGCCAGTCCAGCCGCGCCCCCAACGCCCGCGCCAGCAGCGCCGCTTGGTTGAAGCCGCGTTCGCGCACCCGCCGCCGGTGCAACGGCACCGCCACCAACTGCGGCGCCGCCGCGGCCCCCCACGGCGCGGGATAAGCCGCGCAGGTCGCCGCCAACAACCCGGCCAACGGCGCGGCCAACACCTGCCAATTCTGGTACTTCAAGCGCTTGATTGCCGCGCTCAGGGGATCGGCATACGCGCCCGCCGCCAACACCCCCAGCAGCCCGCCGCTATCGCACCCCAGCGGGCACCCCGCCCCACCCGGCCCCGCCACCAATGGCCCATTGCACACCGGGCACATCCAGCCAGGCAAGGCCGGCGGTTGCAGCGCCGCCAAGCAGTTCACGCACAGCCAAGCCCCCAGCCGGTCGCAGCCACCACAGCGCCGGGGGTACACCAAGTCCAGCAAGCGATGCAGCAGGCGCGCAGAGGCAGCGGGCGGGGCAGACGGCATGGGTGGCAGACCTACGCTGGGGGGTCGCGCAGGGCCAACTGATCGCCGACCTGCGTGGCGCTGGCCGTGAGGCTGCCCGCCGGCAACTCCACCACCCGCTGCGCCCCGCGCACGATCCGGCTGACCCGCCAGGGCCGCAGCGCCACATAAAGGAAGAGGACGCAATCCGCCGCGTCGAGGAACAGCACATCAAGCGGAAAGCGCATAAAGAACATATGGATACTGCTCTCCGGTTGCAAGATCAGCGCCTGACCGGGCGCAAGGCCGGCGTGCCCCATCAGCCCCAGCCCGCGCGCCCACGGCGACCGTGCCATTCGCACCGCGCCCGCCACCACCGTCCCCCGCGTCACATTGACCAACGCCGCAGGGGTCGCCCGTCCACGGGTGAAAGGCACATCATTGTGGGGCTTCACTAAAGCAGACATAAGCAGATCACAAGTCGCTAACGCTCTGTAAAATGTCGTCCGCCTGCAACAGGCTGAGAATCAGATTATTTTGGTTAATGGCTGGGTACAAGTACTTCGACCGTGGCGGATGCTTGTAGTAATCCGCACTGATGCGCGCCCGAAACAAGTTATCTAATTGCGCGCTAATCTCAAAGCGACGCGGGTTTTGTGAGGCGCTATACCAAGCAATCAGTGCCTCATGGGAACCTTTACCTGCTGGTCGCTGGTAATGCTGACGCTCGGCATAAGCTAAAGCAATATGATAGGTGGCGTAGTATGCGCGACTAATCGCTGCCCGCCAGTACGCCTCATCACTAATCGTCGTTGCGCCCATTCCCGTAATGTTATAGGCCAACAATAGAAACTCCGGCCAGTCGAAGATCACAAATACTCGGGGGCAAGCATCAAAGCGCCACGGCTGCGCGCCACATTCGGGGTCCACCAAGCGTGTTGTAGCGAGTGATAAGCAGCCAACGCCTCAGCAGGCGGCACCAGAGGATGGATTGACAGTACGAGCTTCGTTGCCGCCGCGCCATCTTCTGGATTGGTAAAAAGGCTGTAGCTGTAGGAAGCATTACCGAAATAGCGTGCGATCTTACCATGCGCTTCATCAAGCAGAGGCAGCAAAAAACTATGTGTCGCCAAAAACTGCGCCACCTCCCCAGGAACCCCGATAGCCTGGGTGTTTAGCCAATGCTGGACACCTGCTACGTCGGTCTGTACTGAGATCGTGTCCACAGATTCCACTCCCTGCCGCCCCATTAGCCAATGTGGAAGAAAGCGTGCGCGAACTTGGGCACCGACGGCCCCAAGATCACCACATACATCGCCGGGAAGATCAGGAACACCATCGGGAAGATCATAATGACCGGCGCGCGGTGCGCCTGCTCTTCTGCCCGCTGGCGGCGCTTGATCCGCATCTGGTCCGACTGAATCCGCAGCACCTTCGACATCGCCACGCCCAACTGGTCCGCCTGGATCACCGCCGAAATAAAGGTCGCCACATCGGCCACCCCGGTGCGAAGCACCATCTCGCGCAGCGCATCCACCCGTCGCTTGCCCACCCGCGTCTCCGACAGCACCCGCTGGAACTCCAGTGCCAGATCGTTGGTGAACTTATCCGACACGCGCTGCATCGCCAGATCGAAGCCGAGGCCGGCCTCCACGCACACCGTCAGCAGATCGATCACATCGGGCAACTGCCGCTGGATCGCCTTCTGCCGCGCCTTGATCTTCTGCCCCAGCCAAATCCCCGGCAACATATAGCCGACGACCAACGCGATCACGGTGTAGAGGAACACATTGACCAGTTCCAGCTTCATCACGACAATAGTCAGCAGCAGCGTCGCCACGGTCAGGCCAATCGCCGCCACGATCCGCATCCCAGCGAACTCCGACACGCCCATGTTGTTGGGGTTGCCGGCCATCGCCAAGTTCAGCCGCACCCGCTCGGTGCTTTGCGACGGGGCCAAGCGGCCCAGCAACGCCGAAGCATTCGCCAACAGCGGCCGGATAATCCGGTCGCCAAACGACTGCTCCATTTCCATCTCTTCCAACGAACGGGGCCGCTCGGCATAGGACGCGAGCCGCTCTTCCACGCTGGCCCCCACCCCCACCGGCCGCCGCGCCATGACCACGAACACGCCCATGATGGCGACCATCACCAACGCCGGCAGAATAATTTCGATGCCCATAGCAAACACTCCTACCGCTAAGAACGACCAGAACACGCCACGCCTATACTTCGATAGTCACGATCTTCATAATCAGCCAGCCACCCAACGCGATCAGCATCGTCGCGCAAATCGGCATACACACCCACGGCCAGTCAAACATCGCCTTCATATAGGTCGGGTTGATCAGCATGATGAACGCGCCCAGCGCGAATGGCAGCAACGTGATGATCCACCCGGAGGCCCGCCCCATCGCCGTCAGCGTCTGAATTTCGCCCTTGATACGGATGCGTTCCCGAATCGTATGCCCAATCGTATCCAGGATCGTGGCAAGATTACCGCCCACCTCAAACTGGATCGTCACCGCCGTGATCATCAGGTCCAGGTCTTCCGACGGCACCCGCTTATAGAGGTTCAGCAACGCCGCCTCCACCCCCATGCCCAGCCCGATCTCACGTACCGCCCGCCGAAACTCCGTACTCATCGGCGGCGCGACTTCTTTGCCGATCAGGTCCATCGTCTGCGGAAAGCTAAAGCCGGAGCGTAGCGAGTTCGACATCAACACAATCGTATCAGCCAACTGGCCGTTGAACATACGGATGCGTTTGCCCTGGCGATACTTCACATACCAGTCGGGCGCAAACCACCCGATGACGGCGAAAATCACGCCAAAGACGAGAGGCACCACCCCCGTCTGCTCGCGGGTCATGAACTGGCCGACCAACCAACCGCCCACCACGCTGAACGCTTTGATCAGCAAGAACTCCGTGATAGTGAGCTTGAGATCGGCCTGCGCCAAGTTGCGCGCTACCCGTTGCGCGTAGGCCATGCCGCCCAATGCTTTGTCGGTGCGCGCGGTGAGCCTTTCGCGGTCCGTCCGACCGTTGGCGCTGGCAACTTCCGGCTGCCGCCCGGCAAACTCCTGCACACGGGCTTCCACATTGCCACTGCTCGCCATCACCCGCGACAGCACCATGAAAAACATGAACACGCCCGCAGCGCCTAACGCCGCAATCGCCAACGGAGTCATCGGTCGTACCCTTTCCCGCCCGTTTAGAAGAAGCGATCTGTCACGCCAAATACGTTCGGCGGCAGATAAATCCCGGCCAACTCAAACCGCTCCACAAACTTGGGCCGAATGCCGGTCGCCTTGAGCCGGCCGATGATCTTACCGTTTTCGGTGCCGGTTTGCTCAAACTTAAACACCTCTTGCAACACCACCACATCGCCTTCCATGCCTTGCACTTCGGTGATGCTGACGATTTTGCGGGTGCCGTCTTTCATGCGCTCCAACTGCACGATCACCTGGATCGCCGCCGCCACTTGTTCGCGGATCGCCTTCACCGGCAGGTCATAGCCGGCCATCATGACCATCGTTTCGAGGCGCGAAATCGCGTCACGCGGCGTGTTGGCGTGCAGCGTAGTCATTGAGCCGTCGTGGCCGGTGTTCATTGCCTGCAACATCGCCAGCGCTTCCTTGCCGCGGCATTCCCCCACGATGATCCGTTCCGGGCGCATACGCAAGGCGTTGATCACCAGATCGTTAATCGTGACTTCGCCCGTGCCTTCGATGTTGGGTGGGCGCGACTCCAGCGTGACGACGTGTTCCTGCCGCAACTGTAGCTCGGCGGCGTTTTCGATTGTCAAGATGCGCTCATCGGGCGGGATAAAGTCGCTCAGGATGTTGAGGCAGGTCGTTTTGCCCGACCCGGTGCCACCCGATACGACCATGTTGAGCCGTACCTGCACACACGCCTTCATGAAGGTTGCCATTTCCGGCGTGATGGTGCCGAAGCGGATATAATCTTCGATTTTGATCGGGTCTTTGGCGAACTTACGGATGGTCAGCGTCGGGCCGTTCAGGCACAGCGGCGGGATGATCGCGTTGACGCGCGAACCGTTCTTGGTACGCGCATCCACCATCGGCGAAGACTCGTCAATACGCCGGCCCAACGGCGACACGATGCGCTCGATAATCCGCATGACGTGGTTATCATCTTGGAAGTGGATGTTGGTCAGTTCCAGCTTGCCGCGGCGCTCCACATAGACCATTTTGGGCCCGTTGACCATCACTTCGCTGACTTCCGGGTCGTCCATCAACGGCTGGATGGGGCCGAGGCCGAGGATTTCCGCCGCCACCGACTCGAATAGGCGGGCGCGCTCCACCCGGCTGAGGGGAATATTCTGCGTCTCCAGAATCGAGTTGAAAATATCTTCCACTTGGCGGCGCACTTCATCGGTCTTACTCAGATCCATCTTGGGGTCAAGTTCCGCGATCAATTGGCTCTGCACTTTGGTCTTGAGGTCCATATAGCTATCGCCGCCCGGCGGCTTGGCCGGTGCCCGGCGCACCAACTCTTCGTTGCTGCCCGTCGGCGAGGGGGCCAAGCGGGCTGGTTGGTGCCCGCTCCCCGGCGGCGCCGGAATGCGCCCGGTCAGGTTGCTGGTGGATTGCGGCGGCGGGGCCGCGCCACTAGCAGGGGCAGGCGGCGGGCCACCCAGGCCGTCACCACCACCAATGCGTTTCAAGAGGGACATACAGGCTCCTTTCAGGGACGAGACTCCAGGGCGGACCGGCGGTTAGCGGCGCGCCGGCAAGAACCGCGACAGCAGGCTCGGTGCCTGGTCGCCTTTTTTCCCAGCGCCGGGTGCGCCGGCGGTGTCCGCCGGCACCACGGTCTCCACCGTGGTGACGATCTTTGCCAGGGCCATGATGTCTTTGCTGAACTGGGTGTCGCGCCCGCTGATGACCAGCGGCACACCCTGGTTGATCGCGGTCGTCACCGCCCGCCCATCGCTGCAAATATTGGCGGTGATCTTTTTCCGCAGCGTGTCTTCCACGCTCTCGGTGCGAATGCCCAGCTTGCTGTCGGCCCGGTTGATCACCAACAGCACTTTGTCGGGCAGGTAGCCCAGCTTTTCACAGATATCGAGGAAGCTGCGCGTGTTTTTGATCGTCGGCAGTTCCAGCGTCATGATCAGCAAGATGCGGTCGGCCATATCGGTCATCGCCAGCACTTGTTCGGCAAACGACGGCCAAGTGTCAATGATCACATAATCAAAGGCGCGCCGCAGTTCCTGGAGGATGCGCGTGACGTGGCTCGCCTGGATGCTTTCGCCGTCTTGCGGCAGTAAGGGCGCCAGCAACACTTTGATGCCCGACGAGTGCGGCACCATCACATCGCGCAACAGGGCATCGTCAAGTTCGTTGATGCGGTTGGAGAGTTCCAGGATCGTCTTGGGGTTCGACAGGTTCAGCAGCACGCCCACATCGCCGAAAAACAGGCTGCCGTCTACCAGCGCCACCTTTTTGTTGGTCATCTGCTTCAGCGCAACCGCCAGATTGGTGGCAATCGTCGTGCGGCCCACGCCACCTTTGGGGCTGAACACGGTGAACACACGGCCCAGTTCCGTGCCCTCTTCCGCTTTGTTCGCCGCCGCGCCCGCCTGGGTGATCTGGAAGTTGCGCCGCTTGCTGGAGTCCAGCCGGAACACCTGCCGGATGCTGTCCACTAGTTCGTCGGTGCTGAACGGCTTCACCAAGAACTGCCGCGCCCCGGCCAACATCGAACGGCGCAGGTAGTCCTGCTCACCCTGCACCGACATCATGATCACCGACGTGTTCGGCAGTTCCGAGGTGATCAGTTCGGTCGCCCGGATGCCGTCCATGTCCGGCATATTGATGTCCATCAACATCACATCCGGCTGCAAGCGGCGGGCCACTTCGAGCGCTTCAGTGCCGCTGCCGGCGGTGCCGACCACCTCAATGTCGCGCTCAAACATGACGAGCTTACTCATCTGGTCGCGGGCATCTACATTATCGTCCACGATGACCAAGCGGATTTTCGGTTCGCTCGACATTCGGGTTCCCCTTCCGGCGGGCCGGGGCCGTCGCCGTTACTTAAAGATGATTTCGGGCAGCACCACCCCGTAATCCTCGGTCATGATTTTGTCGGTGATCCCGGTTGTGCGCTCCACATCCGTATCGCCCTGCGCGCGCAGCGTCAAGTTCACGATCCCCGTTTCGCGGGCATATTTAATCACTTCCGCCTGTTGATCGGTGATGCCCAGGATCAGCGCCGCCGAGAACGGGGTTTCGGCGGTGCTGCCATATAAGGCTTGGGCTGCCTGTGCTGCCGCCGCCTGCTGCGTGGCCGCGTCCGCACCGCTGCCGCTCTGTTGCGGCGTAGTGTCCACCGTCGAGTTCGTACTCTTTTTCTTGGCGCCGCCCGCCGCCAAATGGATCACGCGCACGACTTTAATGTTGTCAAGCACTTTTTTCGTGGTCGGGAAGTTGCGCGTCAATTGCTGCGGCTTGCCGTCCGGTCCCACAATCGAGGTGATGATCTCAAACTGGCGCGTCCACAACACATCCACCACATCGCCGTCCACCAACTGGCCGCCGAAATTATCCACTTCACGAATCGGCAGCACAAAGCCGCGTTGGCCTTTGGTCAGCACCTGCGATACGCCAGGGTCCGACACATCATTCGTGTTGACTTGGCTGCCCTGCGCGTAATCGCGCGTCAGCATCTTACCGACAATCTGCTGCGGAATCTCAGTCGTCGGCGAGATGACTTGGTTCACCGGCAAGTTCTTCACCGTCAGGTCTTCGGCCTTCAAGATGGTGAAGCCCTTCACATCGCGGGCCACCGTCACCACACTCTGCTTCGGCACCTCAGTCGGGATAATCGGCGCGAGCGGGGCAGTTCTCCCCCCTTGCAGTGCCAAATACAAGACCACAAACGCCAGCAACGACAACACCGCGCCCAGCAACAACATCGTGCGTCCGCCACCACTTCGCCTCATCCGGTTCCTCCCCTTCCAGGCTGCCCAACCGCGCGGCAGGCAAGCATGACCGTCACTCTGTTCCCCTCGGCTACAGCGTTTAACTTCATTATAGCATTGCCCCCCCCAACTTGCAACACAAAGCCGCCGATCCAGGCCAATATAGACCGAAAGTACTACTACCACCCTGCGTGGCAGTCGCCGGCCGCCCTGCGTCGGGTCCGCCTCCCGCAGCGCACGCCATACGCGGGGCCAGGAAACGGCGCATCAGCAGCCCCGTAGGAGGGGGCTATGTCCCCCGGCGACGGACGATTGCGGATTGCGGATTGCGGATTGCGGATTGGTGACGGGCGGTGGTAAGAGGCGGTTCCACCCCGGCGATTGTGCGCCGGTAGGCGGCGGTTCCCCCGGCGACCGTTACCACGCGCATTGTAGGAGGCGGTTCCCCCCGGCGACCGTGCCCCGGTAGGCAGCGGTTCCCCCCGGCGACCGTTACCACGCGCATTGTAGGAGGCGGTTCCACCCGGCGACCGTGCCCCGGTAGGCCACGCTGCCCCCGGCGACCGTGCCCCGGTAGGAGGCGGTTCCACCCGGCGACCGTGCCCCGGTAGGAGGCGGTTCCCCCCGGCGAGGTCGGCCTTATGACAAGTGTTCCCCATTAGGCATACATCGCAAAAATCACCCAGCAAAATCTCCGTGGCTCCGTGGTACCACCGCCGGTAAGGGTGCCGTTCAGCCCCCGTCAGCCTGCGAAGGCAGGCTTCGTAACGGTAGGCGCGGCTTGAGCCGTCCGGCCCCCGCGACCCACCAGATACGCCGCCATTACGATTTGTGAGCAAGGGCGCGCTATGGTATGATGGCTCCCATGAACACCGATCCCCGCCGCAACCTGCCGCCGGTCAACGATCTACTCGCCGCGCCCGCCCTGGCCGCCTGGCACAGCCGCCTGCCCCACGCCCAGCTGATCGAGACCGCCCGCGCCATCCTCGACGAGACGCGCGCCGCCCTGGTCGCCGGCGCAGCCCCGCCCAGTGCAGCGGATCTGGCCGCAGCCGTGGCCGCCCGCCTAGCGACCGCGACCCAACCCGGCCTGCGCCCGGTCATCAACGCCAGCGGCGTGATCCTGCAAACCAACCTGGGCCGCGCCCCCCTCAGCGCCGCCGCCCAGGCCGCCCTCACCGGCGCAACCGGCTACACCAACCTGGAATACGACCTCGCCGCCGGCGCACGCGGCAGCCGCTACCACCACGCCGCCCCCCTGCTCACCCGCCTGACCGGAGCCGAAGATGCGCTGGTGGTCAACAACGCGGCGGCGGCGCTCTATTTGGCGCTGCTCGCCTGCGCTGCCGGGCGCGAGGTCATCCTGTCGCGCGGCGAGGCCGTCGAGATCGGCGGCGGCTTCCGCATCCCCGACATCTTGCGCCAGAGCGGGGCCACCCTGGTGGAAGTCGGCACCACCAACCGCACCTACACCCACGACTACGAGGCCGCCCTCAGCGCACGCACCGCCGGCCTCTTGCGCGTCCACACCAGCAACTTCCGCGTGATCGGCTTCACCCACACGCCCGCCCTGGCCGACTTGGCGGCCCTGGCCCACGCCCACGGCATCTGGCTGGCCGACGACACCGGCAGTGGCGCGCTGCTGCCCACGGCTCGCTACGGCCTCTCGCCGGAACCCCTCGTGCAAGACAGCGTGACCGCCGGAGCCGATCTGGTGCTGTTTAGCGGCGACAAGCTGCTGGGCGGGCCGCAAGCCGGCATCATTGTCGGCAAGGCCGGTGCCATCGCCGCGCTGCGCCGCCATCCGCTGGCCCGCGCGCTGCGTGTAGACAAGCTGACCTACGCCGCCCTCGAAGCCACCCTGCTCCACTATCTACGCGGCGAGGCCGAGCGCGAGGTGCCCGTCTGGGCCATGATCAGCGCCGACCCTGCCGCCCTACAGCGCCGCGCCCACGCCTGGGCCGCCACCCTCAGCGCCGCCGGCCTGCCCGCCGCCGTCATCCCCGGCCACAGCGCCGTCGGCGGCGGCACCCTCCCCGGCGACACCCTGCCCACCTGGCTGCTCGCGCTCGGCTCCGACCGCGCCGCCGCCCCCACCCCCCAACCCCCTCCCCTAAACGGAGAGGGGGAGCTAGACCAGAACTCCCCTCCCTCTGTAGGGGAGGGGGCGGGGGAGAGGTCGTCATCCATTCCGCATTCCGCATTCCGCATTCCGCATTCCGCCGCCGCCCTGGCCCGCCGCCTGCGCCAGGGCACCCCCGCCGTCGTCGCCCGCGTCGAACACGACCACGTACTCTGCGATCCCCGTACCGTCCTGCCCGATCAAGATGCGGCGCTATTGGCCGCGATCCAGGCCGCGTGGCAAGCGTAAACACACCGGCAAGCCAAACGGCAACACGGAGCTACGGAGACACGGAGACGAGATTTTACGGTGCAACAGGAAAGCTACGACCGCGCCTACACAGAACAACAAAATCCCGCATTTCGTTCTCCGTGTCTCTGTGTTGAACACGCAAACGCGCGCCTACGGCACCAGCAACGCGCCCCAATCGGCCCCCACGGGGACCACCAAGTGCCCGCCCTGCACCGTATACGCCGTGCCGTTGGTCAGCCGATCATGCAACACCGCGCCGTCGGCCAGCACGCCCTGCACAGCCAAATCCAGTGTTTGCGCCGCCCCGCCCAAGTTGAACGCCACCACCGCCGTCGTCGGGCCCTCCTGGCGCGCGAAAGCATACAAGCGGTTCGCATCATGCACCAGCAGCCGGGTCGTGCTGCCCGTTCGCAAGGCCGGCAGCGCGTGGCGCGTCTGGGCCAGCGTCTGGTAGAAGTGGATCAAGTCTGGGTCCGCGCTGCCCCATGGATAGGTGCGCCGGTTGTCCGGGTCGGCTCCGCCCGCCAAGCCCGCTTCGTCGCCGTAGAGGATCGTCGGCGCGCCCGCGCTGGTGAACTGCAACAGCGCCAGCAGCCGCAGCCGGTTTTTGTCGCCGCCCACGCTGGTCAGCGCCCGCTCCACGTCATGCGAATCAATGATATTCATCGAAGCCTGCACTGCTTGTGGCGGGTAGTCTTCGCGCTCCGAGGCCAACAGATTGTCCAGGGCGGTCGCCGAAGTGGTGCCGGTGGGCGACATAAAGCCCAGCGCGGCGGCACGAAAGCGGTAGTTCGTCACCCCGTCCCATGCGTCGCCCGTCAGCCAACCCGCCGCATTCTCCCAGTTCTCGCCGATGATCACCGCGTCGGGATACGTCGCCCGCACCGCCGTGCGAAAATCGCGCCAGAACCCGTCGCTCTTGTACTTGGCCGCATCCAGTCGCCAGCCCGCCGCGCCCGCCGCCAGCCAGTGCTGCGCCACCGAGTCGGGCCGGCGGAACAAGAAATCGCGCACCGCGTCCGTCTCCTGGAACGCGGGCAGCGTGTCGTAGGTCTCGAACTCGTTGTACCACTTCGGCCATTTATAGAAGTGAAACCAGCCAAAATACGGCGACGCTTGCGACTCGAACGCGCCGTCGGTCGGATAATGTCCATAGCGGTCGAAGTACAAGCTGTCGCTGCCCGTGTGATTGAACACCCCGTCCAGAATAAGGTGCATATTGCGCCGCTTGGTCTCAACGATCAGCCGGTCGAAGGTCGCGGTGTCGCCGAACCACGCCGCCAGCCGGTTATAGTCGCGCGTGTCATAGCCGTGATTCGAGGCCGCATCAAAAATCGGGTTGAAGTAAAGCACCGTCACGCCCAGGCTTTGCAGATAATCCAACTTGTTGATCACGCCTTGCAAATCGCCGCCGTAAAAATCGCTGTTGCCTTGCGGCGGCGCTTCCCAGGCGCTGCGGCTGCTGCGGCCGTCATACACGGGCTGCCCCGCCGGACGGTCGTTGCTGGGGTCGCCGTTGTTGAAGCGGTCGGGGAAAATCTGGTAGATCACCGCGTCCTGCATCCAGGCCGGGATCGTCCAATGTGGATCATACACCGTGATCAGGTAGTCGTTGTCATTCGGCCCAGACTGCGCTTCGCCCACCCCGCCGTCGCGGGCCCGGTCGTCCTCATAAGCTGCGCCGGCCCCGCCGTCTTGCGCCAGGAAGCGGTAGTACAGCGTACCGGGCCGGGCCGGCGTTTGCAGCGCCACGCTCCAATAGTCCCCGTCGGCGGCGCGCCGCTCCAAGTGTAACGGCACGCGCTGCTCCGCCCCGGCCCGGCTATCCCACACCCGCACCGTTGCCCCCGTCAGATCGCCCACCGCCGTCCGCAGCCGCAGCGTCACCACTGACCCCGCCGCCACCGCGCCCACCGGCGACCGATACAGGGGATCGCGGCTCATGTGATATAGCGCCCCCTGCTGGATTGCCCCGTCGCCCGGCCCCGGCTGCGCGTTCGCCTCCCCCGCCGGCAACACCCCGCCCACCGTCGCCGTCGCCAGGACCGACGGTGCCGTGGCGGTCGCCACCACGCCCAACGTCGCGGTCGGCAAGGCGGGGGCCGGCCCCGTAGGCGCGGGCGTAGTGCCACCGCCGTCACAGGCCGCCACCAGCAACACCCCACTCAGCCACGCCATGCTGCGACGTAATAGCAGAGCCATAGAAACCCTCTTTATTCTTGCCAATAAAAAGCCACCAAGCCACAAAAGAGTCATCGGAGTCATCTTCGTGTTCTTTGTGGCTTGGTGGTGAAATGGCGTGCGGCGGCGGTGTTACAGGAGCGCATCAAGCACCTGAAGGCCGTGAAGAATCGGCTGCCCTGTCGATCAGGCTAACAACGGCGACTCACCTCCAGAAGACATCTACGGACAGGCCGCATAGGCATCCTACCCGATTCTTCACGGCGTTCAGCATGACAGAGTCATAGGCTAAACAGTTACTTACGTTTTACGTTTTACGTTTTACGCCTACGGCTGCAAAGTCAGCGTCCCCGCACCCGCCTGCTGAATAACCGCATCCGACCACGGCAGCGTGCGATAGGTGCCATGCAGCCAGCCGTCCACCTGATCGCCCCAATGCGCCGACCCCGGCTGGCCGGACTCGCCCGGCGCAAACACCAGTTGCGTCTGCGTCCAATCGCCGGGGGTCTGGATCAGCCGCATCGAAGGATGCCCACTCTGCGCGAACTGATGGGAGCCGGGCGGGTTCTCAAAGCTCGACCCCACATTGACCGTCGTATTATCGCCGCCCGTCGGGAACGGCCCCAGGTTGAACAAGCGATCCAGCGGCGGCACCGCGCCCAGCG
>Ga0123338_10003865_pt1 | contig 13309 bp, 13 predicted proteins | sample grotaG_FD_89793 | JGI IMG/M metagenome (GOLD analysis project Ga0123338, IMG submission 89793) | Glacier valley bacterial and archeal communities from Borup Fiord, Nunavut, Canada, to study Microbial Dark Matter (Phase II) -... | ecosystem: Environmental > Aquatic > Freshwater > Ice > Glacier ... | reverse complement strand
GTGCCCTTGCCGCTCGCTGCGGGGCCATCGACGGCGATGATCATGAACGAAAGTCGGCGGCTGGCGTTGTCATGCTGTGCGCATAGACTGCGCTCGACGTTTCAGACAAGGCGAGACCCGATGATCCTGCAATCCACCCCCGTGCTGTATGTCGACTCGATCGCGCCGTCGGAGGCGTTTTTCGAAAAGCTCGGCTTCGTCCGCACCGTCGCCGTGCCCGAAACCGGCGAGGCGGGCTTTGTGATCCTGACGATGGGCGGCCATGGCGGCAGCAGTAACAACGGCATCTCGGTGATGCTGCAGACGATCAAATCGGGCACCGACGACATGAGCAATGTCGACGCCGACGTTTTCCGCCGCAACAAGAGCTTTTTGTTCATGTCGGTCGCCGACGTCGATGCGGCGGCGCGCGCAATGGGCGACGCCACGCTGTTCCTGCCCAAGCGCAACACTTTTTACGGGGCAGCCGAAATCGGCTTCACCGAACCGGGCGGGCACCATGTCGTGCTGGCGCAGATGGCCGCAAACTCGCCCGACGAAGCATAAGGTGGCGCGCCAACGCATGCTTGCGGCGTTGCAAACTCCTGCTACACCAAAGACATGCGTGGGGGCGCGGCGATCCAAGGCAGTCTGTTCGTCGTCATCGGCACCCGGCCGGAGGCGGTCAAACTCGCGCCCGTGATCTCGGCGCTGCGTGGGGTGCTGCCGGTGATGGTCTGCGCCACCGGGCAGCACCGCGACCTGCTCGATACCACGCTCGCCGACTTCGGCATCGTTCCCGATCTCAATCTCGATCTGATGCGGAGCGGCCAGCGGCCAGAAGATGTGGTTGCCGCTGCGCTGCCCGTGCTTTGCCGGGCAATCACTGCGACTGGCGCGGCCGCCGTCATCGTGCAGGGCGACACCGCCAGCGCGTTTGCCGGCGCGCAGGCCGGAGCTTATGCGGGCGTGCCCGTCGTCCATATCGAGGCCGGACTGCGCAGCGACAGCATCGCCGAGCCGTTTCCGGAGGAGCTCCACCGGCGCGCCATCGCGCAATTGTCGACGCTGCACTTCGCGCCGACCGCTGCCGCAGCGGCAGCGTTGCTGAACGCGGGTATTCCAGCGGCAGCGGTGCATCTCGTCGGTAATACCGGGATCGACGCGCTGCTGCATGCCGCCGCAAGGCTGACGAGCGATGCGACGGCGCGAGCGAATGCCGAGGCGATGCTGCCCGTGCTCGACGCGCTGCGGCCGCTGCTCCTTGCCACAGTCCATCGTCGCGAAAATCACGGCGCGCGGCTGAACGACATCGCTACCGCGCTCGAGCAACTGGCGGTGCAGCATGGGGCGCAGGTCGTCGTGCCGGTGCATCCCAACCCGGCAGTGCGCAGCGTCCTCGAGGCGCGACTCGGGCGTATTCCGCATATCCACCTCGTGCAGCCGCTACGGTATCCGGCGTTTGTGACGTTGTTGCAGCGTGCACGCGCGGTGCTCACCGACTCGGGCGGCGTGCAGGAGGAGGCCCCGGCGCTCGGCTGCCCGGTGCTGGTACTGCGCAGCACGACCGAGCGGCGGGAGGGGGTGGCGGCAGGCAGTGCGCTACTGGTCGGGACCGACCCGGGTGCGATCGTCGCTGCAGCCAGTCGGCTCCTGATGGACGATGTCGCGCATGCCCGGATGGCGCGGGTCGCGCTGCCCTATGGCGATGGGCGTGCGGCGACACGGATCGTGGCGATCCTCGCGCAGACTTTTTCAGCCGCGCCGCGCACCGAGGCTTTGCATCAGGTCTAGGAACGCCGGGAAGCTCGTCGCGATCGGCCGCGCGTCGTCGACGACAACCGGCGCGCGCGTGTTGAGGCCCAGCACGGCAAAACTCATCGCGATCCGGTGATCGAGCTGTGCCGCGACCGTTGCGCCGCCGGCCACCGCCGTGCCGCCGCTGCCGTCGATCAGCAGCCCGTCGGGGAGTTCGGTGACCGCCACGCCGCACGCCGTCAGCCCCGTCGCCATTGCAGCGATGCGGTCCGATTCCTTGACGCGAAGTTCCTCGATGCCGCGCAGCGTCGTGCGGCCGTGCGCGAACGCGGCAGCGACGAACAGCACCGGATATTCGTCGATCATGCTCGGCGCGAGTTCGGGCGGAATTTCGGCACCGCGCAGCGGCCCGGCGGTGGCGGTGATATCGGCGACCGGCTCGCCGCCGACCAGCCCGCGCGGTTCGATCAGCAGATCGGCCCCCATCAACACGAGCGCTTTCAGGATGCCGTCGCGCGTCGGGTTGATGCCGACATTGGTGACCGTGACGCGGCTGCCCGGCACGATCAGGGCGGCGACCAGCACGAACGCCGCCGATGAAATGTCGCCGGGCACCGTCAGCCGCTGCGGGCGAAGCTCGGCCTCGCCGGTGACGGTGATGGCGGGCCCCTCCGACGTGTCGGTGACGGTCACTTCCGCTCCGAAGCCGCGCAGCATGCGTTCGCTATGATCACGGGTCGGGATGCGCTCGATGACGGTCGTGCGGCCGCCGGTGTTCAACCCGGCGAGCAGCACCGCCGATTTGACCTGCGCCGATGCCACCGGCAGCACATAGCGGATCGGCACCGCCGGGCACGCGCCGGTCATCGTCAGGGGCAGGCGGTTGCCTGGCGCGGTGGTGAACTGCGCGCCGAACTGGCTGAGCGGCACGGTGACGCGCGCCATCGGCCGCGCCGACAGCGACGCGTCGCCGATGAATGTCGCGGTGACCCGGTGGCTGGCGAGCAGCCCCATCAGCAAGCGGGTGGAGGTGCCGCTGTTGCCCATGTCGAGCGCCTCGCGCGGCTGCAACAACCCGCCGACACCGACGCCGTGGACGTGCCAGCGCGTTTCACGGCGCTCGATCGTCGCGCCCATGGCGCGGAGTGCGGCGGCGGTGGACAGCACGTCCTCGCCCTCGAGCAGGCCGTCGATCACCGTTTCGCCAACGGCAAGCGCGCCGAGCATCAGTGCGCGGTGTGAAATCGACTTGTCACCGGGAACGGTTACGCTGCCTGTCAGCGCGTGATCGGCGTGCAGCGACAGCGGTTCGGGGGCGTCGGACATCGCGCGGCTTTTGACAGCGCCGGGTGGCTGTGGCAAGGCACCGCGCCTGTCGCACCGGGCCGCCGCCCGGCGCGTGCCGCCCCGCCTCTGGAGTGATTTGACCGTGGTTAAAGCCGAATGGGGCACCAAGCGTGCCTGCCCGAAGTGCAACACCCGTTTTTACGACCTGACCAAGGAAGATCCAGTGACCTGCATCGTCTGCGGGTACGCTTGGATGCCCGAGTCGGTGTTGAAGTCGAAGCAGCCGCTGCCGTTCGAAGCCGCCAAGCCCGCGCCGAAGACCAACGAGGACGGCGAGGTCATCGGTGACGATGATCTCGACCTCGATGTCGCCGAAGACGACGCCGAGGAGCCCGATGTCGATATCGGCGACGACGGCGAAGACCTCGCCGCAGTCGTTACCGGCGACGATGAGGAAGAGAGCTAAGTCCGGCTTGCGCCGCGGAACGCGAACGGTTATCACGCCGCTCCGCCCGTCCCACCGGGTGGTTCATGTTGTGTCGGGGCCTTAGCTCAGCTGGGAGAGCGCTACGATGGCATTGTAGAGGTCAGCGGTTCGATCCCGCTAGGCTCCACCAACACAAAATATGCGGATCGCCAGCCGGAATGTTGCCGCCCGAAGCATTGACCGCAGTCGCGCTGCCAGTCGCACGCAATGCGACGCTAAGGCGCCTGCAAGCCGATGTCGGGATGAAGCAAAACCAGCATCTCACGGGCGACGGCGTCCCAGCTCGGCGGCAGGCGGCGTCGCGCGGCGTGCCAATCGGGCCACCAGCCTGCCGCAAGCCGACGCTGCAATTCGGCTATCGCGGCCGTCAGCGACGCCGGGTCGTGCGGCGCGAAATACAGCGCCTGATCGCCGCAAAGCGTCCGCGCATACGGCAGGTCGGGGCAGACGATCGGCAGTCCGGCCCAGATCGCCTCGACCAGCGGAAATCCGTAGCTTTCGCTCAGCGACAGGAACAGCAGCGCATCGGCCTGCGTATAGGCCGAAATTACGCCGTCGGCCGACAGCCGCCCGACGCAGTCGATCGCGCGCAGCGCCGGGTTTGGATTGTTGTAAGGGTCGATGGTCAGCGTCAGCCGGGCAACCAGCCCGTTCCAGTCCTCCGCGCCGACCGCCGCGAGCAGCCGGTGGTTCTTGTGCAGATAATCGGCGGCCGGATAGAATAGCGACAGTGCGGGCGTGGTGCCGATGCGCCCGGTCCGCTGGAGCGGCGTTGCGGTCAGCCATTTGGGTGGCGGCTGCGCGATGACATGGAGACGCGCCGGATCGAGTGCATAGGTGTCGCACATCGCGTCGCGCATCGCCACGGTCTGGACGACGATCGCCGTGGCAAAGCGCAGATTGGCGCGAAACAGCGCGCGGGCGATCTTATATTTTACCGCTGACGAGCCGTGGTTCGTCAAATGCAGGTTCTGGACCAGAATGACCTGACGCGCCGGCGTCTGGACCGGCAGGTCGCCGAGCGTCAGCAGCGGCGTCGATCCAGCGTAGAAGCCTTGCGGAACCATGCATTCGATGGCGCGCGACAGGCTGTGCGGCAGGCGACGATGATAGATGGCGGTGCGCGTCACCGACGACGCCGGCGACCACGCCGCGAGGTCACCGTGATCGGGCAGGTACAGCACCTCGACCGCAGCGCGCTCCAGCCGGTCGAGCGCGGGTAGGAGCGACAGTGCGAGCTGCACTGCACCAAGTCCCGTCACGTTGGTCGCGCCGATCCGGATCGGCAGCGCAGCGGTGTCGGTCATGGCGCGTCATACCACGGGTTGGCCGGTCGCGGCGTCGCATGAAGGACGCTGGTGATCGCATCATTGACATAGCTTCCCGCCACATCGGGGGTGAGCAAGTTCGCAACCCGCGCTGCCGCTGCGGCCATGCCCGCGAGGCGCGGCCGGTCGGCGGCAAGGGTCGCCAGCGCTTCGGCAAGCGCTGCTGCATCGCCGGCCGGGATGACAAGGCCGCATCCCCAGCGGCGGACGATCGCCGCGGCACCGGTCGCATCGCTGCACAGTACCGGCACCCCTGCCTGCAACGCCTCGTTGACGACGACGCCCCAGCCGTCGTGGCGGCTCGGCACCACGGCGAGATCATAGCGCGCGAACACCGCTTGCGCGGTGCCGAATTCGGCGCGCCCGCAAAATCGAACGCCGGCGGCCTCGAAATCGAAGCGCGCGGGATTGCCCGGCCCATAGACGTCGATCGCCACGGTGCCGCGCAGCCGCCGCGCAGCCTCGACAAGCTCGGGCAGGCCCTTCCGCTCGATCAGCGTCCCGATGAACGCGACGCGGAGCGGTGCGCCGGGCAGGTCCGATGCCGTTCGATGCGACGTGCCCGGCGCGACGAAATAGCCGAACGGAAAAATCCGGTCGGGGGCGACGCCCATTGCGGTGAACTGCGTGACCGCTCGCTGTGAAATCGCAAAGACCCCGCTGATCCGCCCGCGCAGGATGACGCCATAGCCGCGATAAAGCAGCGGTCGCAGCACGGCTTTGAGGCGGTCGCGCAACATTACCTGCGAGAAATACGCCGTCGCGGTGACAGGATAGGGTTCGGACACGAGGAAAGTCGGCAGGCGCCGGTGTAGCGCCAGCGCCAGCGTTTGCATCAGCGTGCGCTCCTCGAACGGGCTTCCGAAGATATGGATGTCTTCGGCGTGCTGATCCAGCCGGGTGCGCGCGGCCGGCCACCGCGCTGTTTCGGGCAGCAGTTCGACCTGAACCCCGACTGGCGGCGCGATCGTCCACCCCTGCGCCGCGCGGATATCGTCGTCCAACCGCGTGACATAGGCGATCACCGGCAGTCCGGCCGCTACCCCCAATGCAGCGAGGGTTGCCGACATATGGTCGGTCAGCAGCGGCTGCCACACGATAATCGCGCGCGGGCTCACCGTGGATCGCCGAACAGATGCGCTGCGAGGCGTTCGCCCGCACGGTCGGCAGCACAGATTTTGCGGACATTGGCCAACCCGCGTGCCGCAGCGGCGGCGGCAGCGTCGCGGTCCGCGACGATCGCATGCAGCTGCGCCACCAGCAGTGCTGCATCGTCGCGCCCGAGGTAGCGCGCGCCGTCGCCGAGCACCGTGCGGACATCCGAAATATCGGTGGTCAGCACGAGCACTCCGGCCCCCGCCATTTCGGTGACCTTCGACGGAAAGGTTGTTTGCGCGAGCGGGCCGTTGTTGAGCTTGAGTGCCAGCCCGATATGGATCCGGTCGAGGATCGCCGCATATTCAGCATCGGTCGTGCGACCGTGCACGATGACGCGCGGCGCGACGCTGCTCGCCGATAGCTGTTCGAGGGTGGCCAATCCGTCGCCCTTGCCGGTGACATGGATTTCGAGTGCATCGGCCCAGGCGGGCCGCGAGGCGCGAATCTGCTCGACCGCGTCGGCGAGCAGGTCGAGGCCGGTATCGGCGATCAACGTGCCGCCCATCAGGACGCCGAGCGTTGGTGCATGCCAGTCGCGCGCGACGTCGCTGGTTTCGACGATACCATAATAGCACAGCGCCGGGCGCAGCGTCGTCCATGCGGTCAGCGCGCTGCAGGCCAACAGCGCGCCGCCGGTGCACAGCTGGTCGAACAGCCAGCGGCGCGCATGCGCGGGCAGGCCGGTCATCCCGACTTCGCCATCTTCGAGGTCGAGCACGGTGCGGTAGCCCAGCAGTCGCGCGGTGAGCAGCGCGGGCAGGTAAAAGCGCTCGCGATTATAGAACAGCAGCGTCGTACGCTTTGCCGCTCGGCGCAACCGCCACAGCACACCAACGGGTGCGAGCAGGCTGACTAGTTCGGACACGAAGCGTCGGTTGGCAAACGGCAGATAGATGATGCCGACGCCGTTCGACCGCCGCAGCATCGACGGATGATAGCGCGCCGAGCCGTCGCGGCGACCACGCCCGAGGCTGAGCGCGTGCGGATTGACGCCGGGACGGCGCAGCGCCTGCAGCATCATGAAAATCTTGCGCGATGCAGCAGGACTGTCGGAGGTGATCCGGCGTTCGATCCGGGTATCGTCGTCGAGCGCATTGCACAGGAACAGCAAGCGGCGTGGGGGGGCACCGGTCATTCGAGCGCGCGCTTGAAGCGCGCGGGGACGCCCGCGACGAGCGTGTCCGGCACCACATCGGCGGTGACCACCGATCCCGCCGCGACGACCGCGCCGTCGCCGACATGAACGCCGCCCAGGATCCGGCTGCCCGCGCCGATCCAGCATCCCGAGCCGATCTCGATCGACGCCGCCGTGCCAGTGCCCGCGCGGCGGGCATGCGCGCCGATGACATGGCTGCCGGTGATGAACTCGACCCCCGGGCCGATGTCGCAGCACGCTCCGATGATGATCGCCGCATCGGCATGCGTATGGATGATGACGCCCGGGCTGAGCCAGCTGCCCGCGCCGATGACCAAGCGCCCGCGACCGTAAACCCAGCCGCGCCCGCACATGCTGGCGTCAGGTGCGATCTCGATGCCGCTCAGCCGCAGGCACGCGCGACGAAACGCGAACAGCCGCGTCGGCGGGAGCAGCCACAGCAGCAGGTTGACGAGGTGCCGGATCATTCAGCGGCGACGACGGTTCGCTTGACCGGCAGCAGATAGCGATACGGACGATGATGCATGATCAGGCAGAACAGCCACAGAAACAGCAGGTTGGTATCGGAAACCGCCGGCACCAGCGGCATATAGACGGCGTTGATCAGCGCCAGCAGCCCGATCACCACGGTATAGAAGCTGTCGAATGCCAGTGCGCGACGCCACGCATAGCCGCTGTAAACGCCCATGACGAACAGGAACACGAGGGTGCCGAAGGTACCGAAATCGATCAGGTACGACGACATCGACGTCGCCCATCCCGACCCCAGCTGACCGTTCGCGTTGATCGCGTCGACCTTGGCGAGCAGCCCAGCAGTCGGCGACAGGCCGGTGAACGCTTCGACTTGGCGGAAGAAAAACGGGAACGACATCGCGCCGAGGTATAATTTGGGCCAGTGGATGTTGAGGAACGGATCGAACAACGCGGGCGAGCTTGAAAAATAGATGACGCCTTCGACGATGGCGCCACGCAGGCTGCTGCCCATCGCCTGCACGACGCGTTCGACGCCCGGCGCAAAATGAAAATCGAAAATTGCTGTGAGCACTTCGGACTTGTCGTCGGAAATCGCGCCGTCGTTCCGCGCGACCGCGATATAGCCCATATAGCCGACCATCGCCGCCGATATTGTCAGCACGCCAAGCCGTTCCCGGGTCAGCAGCACGCGCATGGTGCGTGGCGCGCGCGTTACACCTCGCCCGCGCACCAGCCGCGTGACGATGACCAGCAGGATCGTCACCAGCATGATCTGGAACGCCGCCTGCCGCCCGGCCGAAAACACCGACAGCAGAAAATATCCGACGATCGGCAGCAGGAACATGCCAAACTGCAGGCGGCTCAGCTCGGTCCTGAAGAACAAGGCGAAGATGTAGCAGAACAGGCATGCCCAGGTCAGGATCGAGGCGATCTGCGCGAAGGCCGACGCCGACGCCTTGTTGGCATAGCTGTCGCGGAGCGCGGCGAGATCGTCGAGCCCCGCGCCGCCAAGCAGCGTGAAATCGATGTAGCTGAACGCCGTCGCGACCATGGCGATACACCAGCAGACGCGCGCCACGGGCAACACACGGTCGAAAGCGCGACGATAATCGATCGCGGCCGGGGCGGGACGTGGCGGGGCGCGACCCGGCAACAGCACGGCGTCATAAAAAGCGACCCCGGCGAGATAGGCACCGATGAACATGCACAGCGACAGCGAAAACAGCCCGTTCTTGTCGATGAGATAGCCATAGATGACGGCGCCCGACACGATGGGCGCGAGGCAGAACAGCCACGCCAGGCTGACTGCCCACACCGGTCCCTTGACGCGTCGGCTGGCAATCAGGGCAACCAGCAGAAAGATGGCGACGCCGATCAGCATCTACGGCAGCCTGCGCCCGGTCATGCGGCGACGCCCGCGGCGGTGTCGATACGGCGACGATCTGCATAAAACACCGTGTTGATCGTCTTTGCATAAGCGACATAGCCGACAGCCTGCATGAACTGCGCGCAGGGGTCGTCGGGCAGGTCGGCGATCGTCTTGCCTATCGATTCCGCCAGCACCAGACGCGGTCGGTGCCGATCCCAGTCATTCGAGCGCAGCACCCCTAGGTCGTGGCCTTCGGCATCGACCGACATCAGGTCGATCGCCTGACCCGGTGACAGATGTTGCGCAAACACGTCGCGGAGCGGCAGGAGCGGAACATCGACGACCCGCTTGAGCTTGTAGTGCGTGCCTGCGTGTCGGGCAGCGATTTCGCCGTCGAATGTGTTGAGCGCGGTCTCGTCGAAAATATGGAATTTGGCGGTGCCGGGCGTTTCGGCAATGCCGATTTCAAGATTGACGTCGTTGGGCCGGTGGCGGCGAAACGGCTGCATCGAGCCCGGCATCGCGTCGATATTGATCCCCCGCCAGCCGAGCCGATGAAGCAATGCGGTGTTTGAGAAGCGGTGGGGGTGATGCGCTCCGACATCGACGTAAAAGCCGCTGTTTTCGCCGATGAAATAGCGGAGCAGTACGCGGTCCTCGCCCTCCTGTGACCAGGAGCGCTCCCCCGAGCGAGCGACCAGCTTGCGCGCCGTGTCCGCGGCCGGGCCCGCGAGCCGACGGAGCAGCAACCGCGCCGAGGGAGTTATCGCCATCGCATCGCCCTCAACTGCAGCTGGAAAATCGGGCGGGTCGCCGGAAGCAGCAGATTGAACAACACTGCCGAGACGAGCTGGCTGGCAACGACGGTGATCGCCGCGCCGACAATGCCCAGCATCGGAATCAGCAGCAGGTTGAGCGCGATACCGATCGCTGCGCCAGCCACCGCCTGGTAAAGCCCATAGCGCGTCAGCCCCTCGTTGACGAACCAAGCGTTCGACGCGACGCCGAGCGTCACGAACACGCCGGCCCATGCATGCACGGCGAGGATCGTCGCTGCACCGGTGAAGGCATTGCCGTACAGCAGCCGGATGATCAGCGGCGCGCCGAGGCTGAGCGCCAGCGCGACCGCGACCGACATCCAGAACAGCAGGCGCATCACCGTTACCAGCTGCTCGTTATATTCGGTCGCAGAGGTGCTGTGGCTCCGCGCCAGCCGCGGTACGACGGCGGTCATCACCATCAGCGGGATCAGATACCAGATTTCAGATAGCCGTGCCGCTGCTGCATAGATGCCGACGTCATGGTCACCGAGGAAATGGCCGATCATGACCTGATCGGCGCGCATATAGATGCCGATGGCGACGAGCCGGACGAGCAGCGGCCATGATTCGCCGAACAGTCGCCGGCATTCGGTGAGCGAAATATCGCGGACGCCGAAGCCATGCGACTGCCGCCGCGCCAGCCGCAGCATCAGCGCGCCCGCAATGACCAGTTCGATCGACGTCAGCGCAGCGAAAACTTCGACGCTCGCACCGAACAGGATGGCAAGCACCCGTGCGACACTGATGACCCCAAAGCTGATGTTTCGCAGCAGCACGATCGCCCGCACGTAGTTGAGCGCCTGATATTGCTGATCGACGACATCGGCGGCCTGCGCCAGCGGGCCGATGGCAAACATCAGGACCAGCACCAGCGCGCGCGTGTCGCCGGGCCGCGCATAGGAAATCGCTGCCGCGCCGACGAGCATCACCAGCAGACCGCCGACCAGCCGCATCGCCATTGCGCTGGCGAGGATCGAGGCCCGGCGCTCGGGATGGCGGACGAGGTCGCGGACCAGAATATCGGGCAGGCCGACGGTGGCGACCGCCGACAGCAGCGTCACCAGCGCCAGGGCAAAGTTCATAGCGCCGAATTGGCCGGGTCCGAGATAGCGCGCCACCCATGCGCCGATCCACACGCCGACGCCGAGGCGGACGATCTTGTCCCCGACGAGCCAGATGATGTTGCCGACGACCTGACGCAGCAGCGGCCGACTGCCGAGGCGTTCGCGTACGAGGCGCGGCGCGTTGCGCAGCCAGCGCGGCTCGACGGGCATGGCGTCCGGAGTGGACACCGTCAGCCCTGAATGGCCAGCACGCGCACGTGGCTGCGCCGGCGCGCATGGAGGAGGATGATCGCAACGCCAAGCACGACGCCGCCGAGCATCGTCAGCAGCAGCAGCTTGTACGGCTTGGGCGACGTCGGGCGGCTGGTTGCCGACGGCCCGGAAAAGACTTCGGCGGCAAATGGCCGGGTCGAGCTTTCGGCCATTTTGATGCGCTCCTGATCGCCAAGCGTCTGCGTGATCGATTGCCGTTGTTCGGTCAGCTCGACGGTGCGCAGCTTGGCGGTCAGATAGGCGATATAGTCGTTGGTGCGCAGGATGGCGCGGGCACGCAGCAGTCCATCGGTGGTGTTGTTGATACGCTGCAGCAGGCGGTTGGCGAACGCCGGATCACGGTCTTCGAAACGGACGATGACCACCGGGCTGCGGGCGTTGACTTCGACCATCAGCTGCGTTTCGAACAGCGTCTGCAGCCGCGTCGCATCGGGGGCCTGCCACGGCAGGTTCGGGATGCCGAGAAGGTCCTTCACGGCACTGATAAAGCCGTGCACCGCGCCCTGCGGCCGTCGCCATTGCCGCGTTGCTGCGTCCCATTCGGCGAAGAACAGGTGATGCATGATGTCGGGATCGCGTGCGAGCACCTGCGCGACATCATAGGATTTGAGCCCTTCGACATAGAGCTTGAACGCAGCACCGCCGCCGCCTTCGGGCAGGCTGACGCCAACCGCAGACGCAAGGCCGCCGAGCGACCCGAGCCGTGACGAGATGCCGTCGCTCCCCGAAGTCTGCGCCGGCGAAATGACCATAGTCGAAGTATAACGATAGGTTGCCGAATGCAGGATCAAGATACCGACCAGCAAAGCGGCTGCGGTCGTGAGCGCGATGACCCACCAGCGGCGACGTAACAATGCCCAGGCGGCTGCGAAGTCGACTGTTTCTTCGGAAAGTACAACGACGGTGTCGGTGGGGTTCATCGAGTACTAGCTCCAGAAACGATCCGCCGCACAGGTTCCGTCCGAGCCGCTCGCCCAGCGTTCGGCAGCCCTGTTGCATTATGAAAGCCCGAAGGCAAGTCCGCAAACCAGCCGGGAGCGCACACTTCAAGCACCGATCTGGCGGTAGAATGCGACAGTCGCGGCAAAGGTGCGGTCCCAGCTGAACGTGTCCGCATGATGCAGCCCCGCGCCGATCGCTGCGCCACGCTGCCGGTCGACCGTCGAAAGGACCGCCGCATAAGCCTCGCCCGACTGCGCTTCGGCGTAGAGCGCCGCGCTGCCGCCGGCTTCGCGTGACGCGGGACGGCTGGCAACGATCGCCGGGCAGCCGCACGCCATCGCCTCGAGGATCGGCAGGCCGAACCCTTCGTGATCGGACGGGTAGACGAGCGCAAATGCCGACCCGTAGGCGCGTCGCAAGGCTGCATCATCGAGCTGGCCTAGGGCCATCCAACGCCCGGGCAGGCGGGCGTCGAGCATCGCGCGTTCGTCGGCGACGGGTGCCGCGCCGACGAGGGCGAGCCGCAGCTGCGGCGTTGCAGCAACCCCGGCGACGGCGAGATCGAGACGTTTGTACCCGCCGCGCGCGCCGACGAACAAGGCGCAATCGGCAAGATCGGCGCGGCGCTCCGCAGCGGCAATGGGAAAGAACGTCGTGCGCGCGACCGCGAGCGGCACCGCGACAACCCGCGCCGGATCGACATCGGGATAGATCGCCAGCAAGTCGTCGCGCGTGGTTTCAGAAATGCAGATGACGCCGTCGGCACCGCGCACCGCGTTGGCTTTTTGCGCCGAATGCAGCCACCGCGCCGGACCGCCGCGATAGTGTTCGTAGGTGAAGTCGTACACCGTGACGACGCGCCTGGCACGGCAGCGCGCGCCTGGCAGGCGATAATAGCTCGAATGGACGATATCGGCATCGTCGGGTGCCGGCGCCGGGAGATAGCGACCGATGCGGTCGGGGAGTGCGGGCCGTATGCCGCATGGCGCGAGCGTTGCAACGGCCGCACCGTGCTTTGCCACCATCTGACGCGGCAGCGTCAACGTCAGTTCGACATCGTCGCGCGCCGCGAGCCAGCGGGCCAGTTCGGACCAATAGGTCGAAATACCGCCGACGCGCTGCAGCCCGAAGATGATGCAATCGAGGTTGACCTTCATGCGTGCCGCCACGGCCGCTGCACCAGCCACGCCAGCACCAGCCCGGCAAGCATGAC
>Ga0123338_10003864_pt1 | contig 13309 bp, 8 predicted proteins | sample grotaG_FD_89793 | JGI IMG/M metagenome (GOLD analysis project Ga0123338, IMG submission 89793) | Glacier valley bacterial and archeal communities from Borup Fiord, Nunavut, Canada, to study Microbial Dark Matter (Phase II) -... | ecosystem: Environmental > Aquatic > Freshwater > Ice > Glacier ... | reverse complement strand
CCCACCACACGCCCGCCGTAATTTCAGGCTTACACCTTCTAATTCTTGCTTTCTTATATTCATATTTTGCTTCTTTTTATTATTTTCAAATTAATTATGTAATACTTAAATGCCTATTTCAATTAATCTTAATAAAATTATAGATATCGATAAATTCATAATTTTTCTTTGCTTTCACTCTAGGTATAAAATCTAAATTTAATCAAGACCATTCTTTAATGATATTGATTTAATTAATGCATATATTTCTTTATTAAACGTATCTGAATTTTTCTCACTTTCTGCTAATTCCCTTCCTTTTCTTCCCATTTCTTTAATAGCATCAACATTATCCCAATTTTTAGAAATAATTTTTTTCGAACTTTCTACATCGTCTGGATTTGCCCAAAAACCAATACCTTCCTTTTCATGGTCCATATCAATATATGTTTGGGTTTGACAAGGACTATATATTAAATCATACTTTTTATGCATTTTTAATGCTGTCCATTGTTGATCTAAATCGCCTACGGGGATGGGAAAATATTTTAAAAAGAAGTTTGATATTTTTACAAGAGTGATATTTTTTTTAAAGGGGACAATAATTACCTCCATTCCCATTTTTTTTAAATAATCTACTACATAAATATGGTTCGGTGGCTTTTGCCCTGCCTTAATTTCTTTTCAAACACTTTCTATAGAATAATTATTCAATATTAATACTCTCATATTTTAAAAATAAAATATTGCTTTGTCCATAATTAAAAACATTTTCAATTGGTAAATTTAGGTTTATATGGGTTATATAAACCCAGATTACGCATTAGAAATAATGCCAAATTCAAACTTTTCAATATCAATGATTTATGCTTGTAATTTCTATTGCTTCGCATTAGAAACTATTTGATAATCAAACAATTTACGTTCATTGATTCTTCATTGCGTAATTTGGGATAAAACAAAAAAAAGACTGCTTATTTCTAAGCAGTCTTTTTTTTTAATAAATTTTATTATTTATTTTTATTGTCAACCTCTTCAAAATCAACATCTGTTACATTTGGGTCAGCATTTGTACTGGAGTTAGCATTAGAATTTCCTTCTGCACCTTGTTGATCTCCCGAAGCAGCATACATATCTTGTGATGCAGCAGTCCAGGCATTTGTTAAATTAGTCATTGAGCTTTCAATTGCTGTAATATCTTTTTGCAAATGTGCATCACGCAAACTTTTTAAAGCAGTTTCTATAGCTTCTTTATTAACCGGAGTTAATTTTTCGCCATATTCTTTTAATTGTTTTTCTGTTTGGAAAATCATAGAATCCGCTGCATTCACTTTATCTATAATTTCTAGCTCTGCTTTATCGCTTGCTTCATTTGCCTTTGCTTCATTACGCATTTTTTCAATTTCTGCATCACTTAATCCTGAAGAAGCTTCGATTCTTATTTTTTGTTCTTTTCCTGAAGTTTTGTCTTTAGCAGAAACATTTAAAATTCCGTTTGCGTCAATATCAAAAGTTACTTCTACCTGGGGTACACCACGTGGAGCGGGAGGAATGCCATCTAGGTGAAATCTTCCAAGTGTTCGATTACGTTTAGCTAATTCGCTTTGTCCTTGTAAAACATGTATTTCAACTGAAGGCTGGTTGTCAGAGGCAGTAGAAAATATTTCTGACTTTTTAGTCGGAATGGTAGTATTCGCTTCGATCAGTTTTGTAAACTTTCCTCCCATTGTTTCGATACCTAAATCAAGAGGAGTAACGTCTAATAATAAAACATCTTTTACTTCACCTGTTAATACTCCTCCTTGAATTGCAGCGCCTAAAGCTACAACTTCATCAGGATTAACACCTTTCGAAGGTTTTTTGTCAAAAAACTTTTCAACTTCTTCTTGGATCCTTGGTATACGTGTTGAACCTCCTACTAAAATAACTTCGTTGATATCAGAATTTGATAATCCTGCATTTTTCATTGCCCTTTTACACGGCTCTAAAGTTCTTTGAATTAAATCATCACAAAGTTGTTCAAACCTAGCCCTTGTTAAAGACTTAATTAAATGTTGCGGAATGCCATCAATAGGCATTATATATGGTAAATTAATTTCTATTTGAGTAGAGCTGGAAAGTTCAATTTTTGCTTTCTCAGCAGCTTCTTTCAAACGTTGTAAAGCCATTGGGTCTTTACGTAAATCAACAGTTGGATGTTCTTTTTGAAATTCCTCTGCCAACCAGTTAATTATTTTTTGATCAAAGTCATCACCACCTAAATGTGTGTCGCCATCAGTTGATTTAACTTCAAATACTCCATCTCCTAATTCTAAAATAGAAACATCAAAAGTACCACCTCCTAAATCGAAAACGGCAATTTTCATTTCTTGGTTTTTCTTATCCATTCCGTAAGCTAGAGCAGCTGCAGTTGGTTCGTTAATAATACGTTTAACATCTAAGCCAGCTATTTGTCCAGCTTCTTTAGTTGCCTGGCGTTCAGCATCACCAAAGTACGCTGGTACAGTAATAACGGCTTCAGTAACAGTAGTTCCAAGATAATCTTCGGCAGTTGCTTTCATTTTTTGCAAAATCATAGCCGAAAGTTCTTGTGGAGTATATAATCTATCACCAATTCTTACACGTGGTGTATCATTATTCCCTTTTTCAACAGCATAAGATACATTTTTTAATTCCCCTTCAATTTCACTATACTTACGACCCATAAATCTCTTAATCGAAGAAATAGTATTTTTAGGATTTGTAATAGCTTGACGCTTTGCAGGATCCCCTACTTTTCTTTCACCATTTCCATTGTCAAGAAAGGCAACTATAGAAGGTGTTGTTCTTCTACCTTCACTATTTGGAATTACTACGGGCTCATTTCCTTCCATCACTGCCACACATGAGTTAGTAGTACCTAAGTCAATACCTATAATTTTTCCCATTTGTTATTTTATATTAAATTTTAGTAAATACAATCTTTTTTATATGTTTATCAAGCCTTATGCCATTCAAAAAATGATATTATTTTTTGCGACAGATTGTCAGAAATAAATACAATAAGTTTCACTATTGTCATACATTTGTATAGTTATAAAATGAAAACCAGATCTAAATTTTTATTTTTAAAGTAAAAAATTTATTATAAATGTTCTTTATGGCTTCTTTAAGATGTATTGGAAGATTAATATTACATATGGTTATTATTAAAAAAAGTATATTTTTTGGTTAAAATCGAATTTACTATAAATTGCACAATCAAAATCGTACGAGCTTAATTTTCAGAATTATCCTAGATATAATTTATGCAGGAAATAGAAATTGCAGAATTAAAAAAGCTTACCGAAATAGTTCGTGATAAATATCGGTACGACTTCTCTAATTATGCCATGTCGTCTTTTAAAAGACGCATTCAAAGGATTTTAGAATTATATAGATTTCCTTCAATAGATGCTTTGTGTAAAAAATTACAGGATGAACCTTTATTTTTCAAAGAATTTCTATCAGAAATCACAGTAAATGTTACTGAAATGTTTCGAGACCCTTCATTTTGGAGAGTTTTGCGTGATCAGGTACTTCCTAACATCTTACTTAATAATAATAATATAAGTATTTGGCATGCAGGATGTTCTTCAGGTGAAGAAGTTTTTTCACTTGCAATAACCCTTCGTGAAATGGGTTTGCTTGAAAAAGTTAAAATAATAGCAACAGATATTGATACTGCTATTCTTGAAAAAGCAAAATCTGGAATTTATCCATTGAAAAACATGGAATTGAATCAAAAAAATTACATACGTTATCAAGGTACCCAAACATTAGAGAATTATTATAAAGAAGAGAATGGAAAAGTGATAATGGATAAAAGCTTGATGGCAAATGTTTCTTTTCAAGAACATAATTTAGTAAACAGCCGCCCTTTTTCTAAATTTGATTTAATCCTTTGTAGAAATGTAATGATTTATTTTAATCAAACATTACAAAATAATGTACTTAAAATGTTCCATGAAAGTCTATTTAAATATGGTTATTTAATAGTGGGATCGAAAGAGTCTTTAATTTGGTGTGATATTGCCAATAAATTCATTGTTGTAAATAATGAAGAAAAAATTTATAAGAAAATTAGAGATTAAATTAATCTGGAATTAAAAAAAAGTGATAAAAATTACCACTATAAAAAGAAACCAGGAACCTGAAGATTTTATAAATGAGCCAATATAATTTAAATAATCAATTTAGGGCAGTAGTTATTGGAGGTTCGGCGGGTAGCTTTCAAGTTATAAATAAAATACTTGCCAGTTTGCCAAAGGATTTTGATTTGCCTATTATTATGTGTTTACATCGCTTAAAACATGTAAGAAACGGATTTGTAGAAGCTTTGAATATAAAAAGTACTAAAGAAATAACTGAACCAGAAGATAAGGAGACTATTAAAAAAGGTCACATATACTTAGCACCTGCTAATTATCATTTGCAGATTGAATTGGGAAACACATTTTCTCTTTCAACTGATGAAATGATCAATAACTCAAGGCCTTCAATTGATTTGACCCTTGAAACAGCAGCATATAATTATAAACATAGGCTAATAGGCATTTTATTATCAGGTGCAAATAAAGATGGTGCACTTGGAATGAAAAAAATTAAAGAAAGAGGAGGATTAACAATTGTACAAGACCCTAAAGATTGTATGATAGATACAATGCCTTCTGCAGCATTAAAAATTACTGAAATTGACCATACCTTAAATATTCAGGAATTGATTAATTTCTTTAAAGAATTATATAAAGAGAGCAAAAGTAATTATTAAATAAAAGTTATTAAATAATGCAATAATGAAAAACAAATACAGATTTATTGGAATGCTCGTCAGTTTTCTGTTTGTGGCAGGTTTGCTTTTTACAGGATATATTCTTTATAACTTTCCAGATTATATCTCTAGGGTATCTACGGCAACAAACGGTAAACAATTAAATTTTATTGGAAATAAAATAACGCTCTTAGATTTAGTTTTTGGTTTTACTGGTTTTTTAGGCTTAATAGATATCGCAATTTGGATGTTAGCTTTTCAACATCAATCTGATATGGCATCAATACAGGCGCAAAGGAAAATAATTAGTGTAGAAGGAAAAAATAAATCATCATTAAAAGAAAGTGTTGCCGAAACAGCAGATAATGAGGTTATCGAACAAAGGTTGCTGTCATTAAAATCTTTAGTAGGTGATGGTGAGAAAAAAAGAGAACAGGTAATATCTATAATTTGTAATGAAATGGAAGCATCTCAAGCCGCCTATTATAGAGTGAAAGAACAAGATGATAAAAAGATATTAGAATTTGACATTGGATATGCTTACCATTTACCTGATACACAACCCATAACATTTGAATTCGGCGAAGGCTTAGTTGGACAGGTAGCAAAAGAAAGCAAATTAACAATTATTGAAAATGTGCCTGAAGGGTATGTAAACATTTTATCTGGATTAGGAAAAGCTTTGCCATCTTCGTTAATGATTTCACCTGTTTATTATGCTGGTGATTTATGTGGAATTTTGGAAATTGCTTCATTTCATCACTTTTCAAAAACCGATGAAAGATTTGTGAATGTTGCTGTTAATCATATAGAAAATTTATAAAAAAATATTAAGATAGGTTTTGATATTAATAATAGGAAGTCAAAATATTTATCATGATTAATTTGTTATGTATAAAAATATAAAAATAGGTACTAAAATTTCTTTACTTGTAATATCAGTTGTAATGGTTTCCCTATTGACCGTAGGGTTTATTACAGATTTACTTAATAGGAAATCAACTGAAGAAAGGTATTACGAAACTCTAAATGCAATTGCTGATTTAAAAGTTAAAAGATTTAATTTAATGTCTCAACAAGTTGTAAATGATATTAAATTGATAAAAAACTTTCCAATCCTTAAGTCTTCTTCCATTGCAAGTTTACAGACTAGCATAAATCCCGAAATAGATAATTTTCTTAAAAATATAGTTAACTCATATGGGTATAATAATATTTATTTAGTTACTCCTTCAGGTAAAATAGTTTATAAGGCAAAGCCAGATGATATTTATCAAACATTAAATGATAAGTTTTCAGATCCTGATGGAGATTTTTTAGCAAAAAGTTATAATGGCAACCACTTTAGTAATATTGTTCGATCAAAAGATAAATTTAGTTTTTTTATTGGTAGTCCTGATACGTTAACAGATGGAACATTATTAGTAGTTTATAACTTGGACGCTTCCTCCATTTGTAGCTCCCATCAAGATACATCGGGATTAGGAAATACTGGTGAATCAATAGTTGGAAAGTTGTCAAAAGGAAAAATAACGTATTATTCAACCCTTAGGCATGATTCCTCATCTGAATTCGTAAAAAAAACCTTTAACCTTGGTGATGAAAAGAATACTTTTATGCAGCAAGCTGTTTTAAAAAAGGAAGGTTTTGGAGAAAATATAGATTACAGAGGAAAGTCAGTGATTGCTGCATGGCGCTATATTCCGCTTATTGATATGGGTTTAGTAGTAAAAATTGATTTGGATGAAACACTTTCTATTGTTAAAGACCTGAGAGTAAAAATATTTATTGCAGGGTTAATGATATTAATAATATGTGTTTTATCAGTAGTTATATTTTCTAATGCTTTGGTAAGACCCTTATTGTTATTAAAAGAAGCAATGGCAATGCTTGGGCAAGGTAAATTACCCAACCAACTTAAAACCACAGACAATGATGAAATTGGTGAAATGACAGATACTGTTAATTCTTTAGTTAGTGGACTAAAAGACACAGCGACTTTTGCACAAAAAATTGGAGAAGGTGATTTTGAGGCGAGGTTTAAACCTATGAGTGATGAAGATACTTTAGGTGTTTCTTTGTTACAAATGCGCGATAGTATTAAAGAAGCAGCTAATAAAGATGATGAACAAAGTTGGATAATTACAGGCTTAGCAGAAGTAGGAGATATATTAAGGTCTATAAATACTTTAGACGATTTAGGAGATAGGGTTTTAACCTATGTTGTTAAAAGACTTGATGCCATCCAAGGTGCATTTTATATTGTAAACGATGAGAACGAAAAAAATAAGTTCTTGGAAATGACTGCCAGTTATGCATATAATAAAAAAAAATATTTAAAAGCAACATTTAAGTTCGCCGAAGGTTTAGTTGGGCAGGCAGCAATTGAACAAGATACTCTTTTAAGAACTGAAATTCCTGATAGTTATATGACGATAACATCAGGATTATTAGGAGATAAAAAACCAAAATGTTTATTAGTAGTTCCATTAATAACAATAGTGGGAAGTGAAAAAGAAGTTTTTGGAGTAATAGAATTTGCAAGTTTTGAAAAATTTAATTCCAGAAGTATAAGATTTGCAAATGAGGTTAGTGAAATTATTGCTAGAACTATTTTTAATATTAAAGTAAACGAAACCACCAGAATTTTGCTTGAAAAATCTCAAAAGCAAAGTGAAGAATTACAAGAACAACAAGAAATCTTAAGACAAAATGCCGAAGAAATGCAAGCCACTCAAGAAGAACTTAGGCGTTCTAATGTGGCTCTTGAAGATCAGGTAGAAGAAGTTAACAGAACACAGAAAAGAATGCAATTACTATTGGAAAACGCATCTGAAGTAATTGTTATTTATGAAAAAGATGCTACGATACGATATATTTCACCTTCTGTTGAAAAAATATTAGGTTATAGTCCAGATCAAATGATTGGTACTGGAATTTCATCAATGGTAAATGAAGAATCAGTTGAAAGAACACATAAGTTTTTCTCAGATCTTTTATCCATTCCTGAAAAACAACAAGTAATAGAAATAAGCTTCCAAAGAAAAAATGGAGATGATATATGGCTTGAGGCGATCGGTACTAACTTAATGACCGATATGGCAATAAGTGGAATAGTGGTTAATATACGTGATATTACAGAAAGAAGAACTGCTGAGATGGAGTCTCGTAGAAGTGGACAAATGCAGGCACTTTCAGAAAACTCTCTTGATTTGATCACCCGCTTTAATACAGAAGGACAAATTTTCTATATCAATCCTGTGATTGAGGATTATACTGGAATAGAAAAAAATTCTTTCTTTAGCAAAAATTTAGATGAACTTACATTAGATAAAAGTATAGTGCGGGAATGGGAAAATGTATTGAAAGAAGTAACAAAGGAAAATAAAAAGATTGCCATTGAAATGGATTTTCCATCAGTGATGGGAAAACGAATTATGCAGGTAAATGCAATTCCGGAATATAATGTTGACCAGTTAATGGAATCGGTTTTAGTAGTATCACATGATATTACCGACCGTAAGTTTGCAGAATTAGAAATTCAGGTACAAAATCGTAAGATAACAGAAAGTATAAATTACGCACAAAGGATACAAGGTTCAATTCTTCCAAATAATGTTGTCATTCAAAGGATTTTACCCGATTCATTTATTTTATATAAACCACGTGATGTAGTAAGTGGAGATTTTCCATGGTTTATGCAAAAAGGTGATGACATGTTTATAGCAGCTGTTGATTGTACTGGTCATGGTGTTCCAGGTGCTTTAATCTCTTTAATTGGATATTTTTTACTTAATAATGCAGTAAGAGAACTTTCTGAACCTGGTGCCATTCTTGATGAGTTAGATAGAAGTGTTACACATACCCTTCGACAAGACAGTGAAGATTCAACCACTCGCGACGGAATGGATATTGCACTTTGTAAAATCAATTTAAAAACACATACTTTGCAATATGCTGGTGCACATAGGCCATTGTATGTTATGAAGGATGATGAGTTAAAAGAAATTAAAGGGGATAAATACCCAATCGGAGGCGGACAATATAAGTCAAGAGGGCATTTTACAACTCATACAATAGATTTTAATGAGGGTAATGCTGTCTTTTTCTGTTCAGATGGGTTTCCTGACCAATTTGGTGGTACTGATAATAGAAAATTTTCATCCAGAAGAATTCGTGAAATTATAATTGAAAACCCAAACAAATCGATGCAGGAAATGTATAAAATATTTGATGAATCATTTGAAAATTGGAAGGGAAATTATAAACAAACCGACGATGTACTTATGATTGGAATAAAATTTTAAACATGTAACAAAAGTTATTTTATTATAGAAAATTATATTATTTCACGAATTATATTTGAACTAACTTAGCACCATTAAACCACAAAAAACATGAAGTATATATATGACTTGCATAAAATCATGATTGAGAGAAACCTCATTTTGATTTATGAAGGAGAATTTACTCAGGAAATCACTAAATCTGTGCTTGCTATGGCCGAGCGTAATATGGATTCAGTTGGTGAAGAAATGGGTATAAAACGAAAAGTATTCAATGTAATGGTAGAATGCTTACAAAATATTGTAAAACATGCTGACGATTTGGAACCTCATGATAAATTGCGACATAATGCTATTTTTATGATTGGTAAAGATCAAAATGCTTACATCATTACTTCAGGCAATCCTATTGGTCATGATAAGGTGCCAATTTTAAGCAGCAAACTTGAACAAATTAATAGCTTAGATAAAGAAGGTTTAAAAACACTTTATAAAGAGATTATAAAAAATGGCGATCTTTCAGAAAAAGGTGGTGCAGGTTTAGGTTTTATTGATATGGCTCGTAAATCCGGACAAAAACTTGAATTTGATTTTGAACCTATTGATTCTGAATTTTCATTCTTTTCTTTAAAAACCGTAATTCCGAGAACTTCAGTTGAAGAATAAAATGATGTAAGGATTAGGGTTGTATTTGGTCTATTTCTTAAAACCTTTATGTTATCAATAAATAAAAAAACTGATTAATAATATTTAAAACTATGCAGATTATTAACTTGGAAGGAACGGAGGATACTCCAAAAATTATATTAGACAAAACTAATGGTATCTATGAAATATCTGGAAGATCGCTTCCAGAAGATAGTGCTGAATTTTATAGACCAGTACTAGAGTGGCTTGAAGAATATACAAAAAAACCAAATCCTTCAACAGAATTTGCATTTAAGTTGGAATATTTTAATACGGCATCCTCAAAATTAATTCTCGATATTTTAAGCAAGCTCGAAGCCATTTCCGGAACTACCATAATCTGGTACTTTCATGAAGATGATGAAGATATGGAAGAAGCTGGAACCGAATTTTCGGAATTGGTAGAGATTCCTTTTGAATTTAAAACCTATTAAACCTATAATTAAGTTATTAAGTGTTTCTTTAATTATTTTACTATCTTAATAACTCAATATTTAATATCCTACTATGAGTGAGGAGATTCTTAAGGCTCTTACACAGCTTTTTGCCATTATTACAAAACAAGATGGTGGAGCTACGATTGTAGAGAGAAATTTTATTATTCAATTTTTTAAACAAGAGTTGGATCTGGATTCCGTTAAAGAATATGTGGAATTATATGATCAACTTGTTGGATATGGTGAGGATAGAACAGAAACAAAATTAACTTCTGTAAAAGATTCGGTTAAAACCCTCTCTATTTGTAAAAAAATTAATAAAACGCTTACCCAAAAGCAAAAAGTAATTGTTTTAATCAGGCTACTTGAATTAGTAAGCTCTGATAAAAATTTTACACCTCAAAGAATGAGCATTATTGATACAGTTTCAACTGTTTTCAATATTGACAAAGAAGAATATCAACCAATTGAAAGTTTTGTTTTAAGTGAGAAAAGTTTAACTTTAGAATTTACAAAAGTTCTTATTGTTAATGGATTTCAGCACAATACCCATCAAGAAACAAGGCACTTATATTCAGAAGCATTAAATGGAGAAATACTTTTCATACATATCAAATCTGTAGAAATGTATTTTTTACGTTACATGGGTACTGATGACTTGATGATGAATGGTCAACATTTAAAACCAGATCAGGTTTATTTGTTTTCTCATGGAAGTATTTTAAAAACACCAAAAAGCTTTCCCATATATTATAGTGATGTTGTCGGAATTTTTGTTTCAAATATAAAAAAGACACCATTATCATTTTTAGCAAAAAACTTAGAATATAAATTTCCAAATAATGCCATTGGTTTAAGAGATATTCATATCTCTGAAGGTCCAGGAAAACTTATTGGTATAATGGGAGGAAGTGGTGCAGGTAAAACCACATTACTTAATGTACTTGCAGGAATTGAAAAACCTTCAAAAGGACAGATTTTAATTAATGGGCTTGATTTACAAGGAGATTCTCAGAATCTACAAGGAGTTGTTGGATATATTGCTCAGGATGATATATTAATTGAAGATTTAACTGTTTATGAAAATCTTTATTACAACGCTAAACTTTGTTTTAAAAACTTTTCAGAAACTGAGCTTGATAAAAGAGTAATAGAAGTATTGAGTAGCTTAGGTTTGGATCATATTAAAGAACTTAAGGTAGGAAATATATTAAATAAAAAAATTAGTGGTGGTCAACGAAAGAGATTAAATATTGCGCTGGAATTAATTAGGGAACCCGCAGTGATGTTTGTTGATGAACCTACATCGGGTCTATCTTCTCGTGATTCAGAAAATGTTATAGATCTATTAAAAGAACTATCATTAAAAGGAAAACTCATTTTTGTTGTTATCCATCAACCTTCATCAGACATTTATAAAATGTTTGATAAAATGTTTATCCTTGATACGGGCGGATATCCAATTTATTATGGCAATTCTGTGGAAGCTGTTGTTTATTTTAAAACAATAACAAACCAAGTTGACAGCCAAAGGGGGCAATGTCCAGCATGTGGAAATGTTAATCCTGAACAAATTTTTAATATAATTGAAGCTAAGGTTGTTGATGAATATGGCCAATTTACTAATAAAAGGAAAATTACACCAGTTCAGTGGAATGAATATTACAATGGCAAATTTAAAATTGAAGATGTTACAACCGTAAAAGAAGCTCCTCCTAAAGCCCTTGATCTTCCCACCAAGATTACGCAAATGCTTATTTTTACTAAGCGTGATTTTCTATCTAAAATAAGTAATGCCCAATATATGGTCATTAATCTTTTAGAAGCACCTTTGCTTGGCTTCATGCTTGCCTTTATTATCCGCTATCAAAATTCGGATAATGGAAAATATTTATATCGTTATAATGATAATATCCCTGCTTATATTTTAGTAGGAGCTTTGGTAGCAATTTTTATGGGTTTGACTGTAAGCGCAGAAGAAATTATAAGGGATAGGAAAATACAGCGAAGGGAATCCTTTTTACATTTAAGCAGAACGAGTTATTTATTCTCTAAAATTATAATTCTATTTACATTATCTGCAATACAAACATTTACTTTTGTAATTATTGGTAATAGTATTTTGGAGATACAAGGAATGACATTAAGTTATTGGTTGGTTTTTTTCTCATTATCATGCTTTGCAAACATGTTGGGTTTAAATATTTCATCATCCTTCAATTCCGTTGTAACTATTTATATTACCATACCATTGATTATAATTCCACAAATGATTTTGAGTGGTTTAATATTCAATTTCGATAAATTAAATAATAATGTTAGTGATAAAGGCAGGGTACCATTTATTGCTGATTTAATAGCTACACGTTGGGGTTTTGAAGCCTTAGCAGTAAGGCAATATACCTCCAATGGCTTTGAAGAGCCTTATTATGAATTAGAAAAAGAGCAAAGTAAAGCTTATTATAAATCAAATTATCTCATTCCAAAGTTATTAGAATTAACAGATGAAATAGGAGTTAATTATCAATCAAAAAATGATTCTTTAAAAAAGGTAGCTTTATTACAGGCTAATATGTTATTTGATGCTCTTGAAAATGAACCAAATAAGGTAGGCTTAAAATTAGATATTGAGAATTTAAAACAGGGGGTAGGATTAAATGAGAAGCCATTAACTGAATTGCGAAAATACCTTGATAAATTAAAAATTTATTATAGTGATAGATATAATAAAGTGGATCAGGCAAGGGAAAGAGTAATTGCAAATTTAAGTAAGGATAAAAATTATGATTTAACTTATTATAAAAATGTATATTTTAATGAAGCTCTGGCAGATTTAGTGAAGAACGTTAATTCCAAACAAAAAACTATTGAATATAAAGGAAGAATTCTGCAACAAATTGATCCTATTTATAATGATCCACATCCAAATGATTTAGTTGATTACAGAACTCATTTTTTGGCACCAGAAAAACATATAGCTGGTTTGTATATAGATACCTTTTATTTTGATACTATAGTTATTTGGCTAATGGGATTTGTTTTATACTTTACTTTATACTTCGAATCTTTTAAACATCTCATTGGTACATTATCTAAAATTAATTTTAGTTTTATAAATAATTTGTTTAATT
>Ga0123338_10003860_pt1 | contig 13315 bp, 19 predicted proteins | sample grotaG_FD_89793 | JGI IMG/M metagenome (GOLD analysis project Ga0123338, IMG submission 89793) | Glacier valley bacterial and archeal communities from Borup Fiord, Nunavut, Canada, to study Microbial Dark Matter (Phase II) -... | ecosystem: Environmental > Aquatic > Freshwater > Ice > Glacier ... | reverse complement strand
TATTCATTTTTTGTATCCTGGATATATTCAAAAAAATTCAACAAATCAATTGCGTATGATACCTTTGTTCTGAAAGTTTTATTGTATTCTATACTCGTAAAATATTGTTTACTAAATGGTGGTAATCTATCTAATAAGTTCTCTAACTTTACCGTCAATCGTTCTTTTTCCTGTTCATTATATGTTAGTATGGCCATGTTGTCCTATCTCCTCAGTCGTAATAAATAGACCATTATATCACAAAAACGATTCGTCAAACTTTAATTTCACGAATCGTTTTTTATATTAAAAAAATTTTATCAAGTTAACATACTTTTTACTACTTTTTACCATATATGGATACAAAAAAAATAGCTATAAAAATTCTGCTCTTTACTCCGCAAAAAATTTATGCTACAATTTTACATGCCCTGAATAGATGAAGGCCCTGCGGAGAGCCCAATTCTACTATTTGCTGTTCGTTCAGCAAATATATTTTCAGGGCTTTTTTTTCTATTACTCGAATTTTACCACTTATTGTCATAAATGTAAACTATTTAGTTATTAATTTTTATTATTTATAATATGTTTTTTTATTTATTTATTTAACACTTATTTATTGGGGTTTAAATATAGAAAGTTATTACTTTTGGAAATAGATAAAGCCGCCCATCACTGAGCAGCTTTTTTTGGAATTAAACCTTGAATAATATTTTAGTTGACAATTTTTTTTGTTTAGTCTATTCTTGATTCAAGGCATTCATATCAGCTTTGACCGGCCAATATGAATTGTATTATTTCTCAATCATCATATTGAGTAATAGTCATAGTTTAATTATAAGTATTGACAGTCATAATGTCAATAGGAAAATTGATGAAAATGTTTAAAATTTAGTTAATATTCTATGAATTTTACACATAAACTTGATTATAAATGTGATGAGTGAAGAAACGTGCAATCTATAGTAGCCGGTCTCACTCTTTTTTGTTGCCTAAAAATGTATGTTTACTAACTCCTGCTCTTTTGCCAAAGGAGTCTGGATGCTATATATAAACATGCAGATCAATTACATATATAGTTTGTAAGAATGGTACTTTTACCTTTTGAAAATAAGGAAAACTGTACACTTATTAAAATTATCCTTTTTTAGAAATTTCTTGGACAAGGACAAGCAAGTAACGGCCATATGAATCTCTTTTGAAAATCAGAGCATCGTTACTCTTATTAAAATTATCCTTTTTTATGTTATTTATTATAACAAGGACAAGCCAGTAACAGCACTTTCAATCTCTTTTTTAAATTCAGAGAGCCGTTACTCCTATTAAGTTTACCCATTTTTACATGATAACTCATACTGTACTTTTTGTAACTGATTTCATTTTTAAAATTTGAAGCAGTTACGTTTATTAAATTTACTTTTTTTTAAATAAAATTAAGAGGAGAATAATAATGAACTACTTATCATTTAACGGTTACAACGTTTCTACAGCAAAAATAATGGAATATGGCTTTTTTGATTTTAACAAAGAGCTGCTAATACTAAGTACATTAAAAAATTTATCTGCATGTTCCAAAGTTATAAAGAGATCCTTTAATACAGAGCAATACTTTTGGTTTGATCAGAGAACGTTTCTTGAACGTCCTGAAGTATCTATTGGAATTCGGTCACTACAAATGATAACAAGTAATTTGGAGAAGCTAGGATTTATTAAACGTTTTGTTGAAAGAAGTAATAAAGGATCTTACAGCTTCATTAAAATTATAGATATAAAGTTTAATGAACTTATTGTGAATGTGAAGCAGGAACGAACTACCACTGCTCCGGATGAGAAGCAAGTGCAGGAACCTTCAGAAGAGTGCGCAAAGATTTGCGTACCAAAAGAAGAAAAAATTAATAACTTATATTTTAACTCTTACTCTTATAATAATTATAAAGATACTAAAGAGAAAGATGAATATACATATCAGGATTTTTTTAACCAAATAGATTTAGATCAAGAAGAGCTATCAAAAAATCTTATTAAGCAGAAATGTCTTGAAATACTTAGACATTATGTTTTTAATAAAAGCATTAATAATAAATATTATGTTGCTGGCCAACAAGTGAGTAAACTAACTCTTATTGATTTATTAAAATCGCTTAATCATGAAAATTTTAACCAGGTTGTAGAATACATGAAGATTGCAACAATCAAGAATTCATTTGTTGCAGCTCTTTATACTGCTATCTCAAAGGCCCATTCTATGTGTCTTTTAGCTTATAATGTTGTTCCCCTTAAAGCAGCTTCTAAGGGCACAAATAACAAGTTTAATAATTTTACTCAGCGTTCTAAGACTGACGATGAATGGGAATTTTTAGAGCTTTCTTTGATAGCTTCTTCGATGGCTATTTAATAGTTTTAATTTGAATGATGAATGGTATATAGCTTTTCGAGCGACAAAGACCAACCGACTACGTTGGTGTTAGCGCAGCGTGGCAACGTACTAAGGGCGGTAGACTAGGGGTTGGTTTGGAGGGGGGTGTAGCGCCCCTATCCAACTGATATTTATGTTATTATTTTAGTTTAAGTTAAAAATTTTATTTCTGCTTTAAATCTTGTTAAGTAGTGTTTTTATGCTTGGTAATGTTAATTTTGACAATTATAACTAATTAGGTATTGTATTATGCCTTACACTCTAAAAATGCTTGTATAGTCGATATACAAGGTCGTTTTTGAGAGATTATAAAAAAATCACCTTTTCTCCCTGGGGAAGAAGGAAAGGTGATTTGAGTTTTATAAAAAAGATTTTATTAGTTTTACGGCTTCTTTCGTAATATCTGCGGGAGCGATTTCTATGAATTCTGCATTTCTTTCATATACATCTAGCATTTTTGCTTGGTCACATAAAATTACTCCATCTACCGTCTCTGTTCCTACCAACTTTACATGGAAGGGATGATTTTTGTCTGTGTGCGTTATTGGAGCTACCATAATCATGGCACACTTTTTATTATAATTATTATTTGTTATAACGAGAGCAGGACGTCTTCCTTTTTGTTCGTGTCCTGCTTGGGGATTGAAATCTAAATCGATGATATCCCCTTTTTTAAACCTTAGCATATTTCTCTACCTATAGGAACACCATAGTCAATTTCTTCTTCGGAATCAATAAAATCAATTTCGTCAAAGGGTTTATTGTAAAATGATTCCAGCCTTTCTATTAAATAATTACTTTCTTTTTCTTTTTTTATCAATAAAGAATCTCCGGCCATAGTCATTATTATTTTATCGTCTTCTTTTACTTTTAATGCTTCTACTATTACTTTTGGAAATCTGATTCCATAGCTGTTACCCCATTTTTTTATAACAGCATTTGCATATAATTGGCTCTGATCAATATTAAAAGTAGATAGTGTATCTGCACTTTTTTCGTTAAATGAGATATTTCTCCTGGTTTTTTCGTTGGTTGTCATTTTTGTGGTTTTTCTCTCTTTTTCTTTTTTGGTTGTGTTTTGTGATTTTAATTTGTCCTCGTTTTTTTCCATGTTTGTTTTAGCATCTCTCATTGTTTGTTACCATCCTTCGTTTCCGTTAGCTGAAAGATTTCTTTATTGATAATTAAAGTATAAACATTGTTTAAACATATGTCAAGTATTAAAATTTTCTAGTTTAACATTTTTATTTTAAAATATATTTTTAAATATCTTTGGTTCGTTCAGCCTCCCACCCAACTCTCCCTATTTTTCTAAGTTTGTAAAATACACAAACTAAGAAAAATCGCCCCTCTCTTCGCCCCCAAGAGAGAGGGAAGCAACAGTTGACTAAAACCTATAAAAATATATGAAAATCTATCGAATAATACTACATTATATGTTATGATGATGTCGAGGTGATAAACAATGAAGTATTATTCGATAGGTGAGTTTGCAACCTTGATAGGAAAAACTCCACAGACATTAAGGGATTGGAATAAAAAAGGTACATTCCTTCCTCAACACGTAACAGATGGTGGTACAAGATATTATTCACAAGAACAACTTAATCAATTTTTAGGGCTTAAAGGTGTTGTAACTAATACTAAAAAGGTAATCGGATATTGTAGAGTGTCAAGTAATAAACAAAAGGATGACTTAGTAAGACAGGTTGAAAATGTAAAAATATATATGATTGCTAAAGGTTATCAATTTGACGTTATTACCGACATAGGCAGTGGGCTTAACTACAATAAAAAAGGATTAAATCAATTAATAGATATGATAACTGATTCAAAGGTTGAAAAGGTAGTGGTTTTGTACAAAGATAGGTTATTAAGGTTTGGATTTGAAATTATAGAAAACCTTTGTAGTAAGTATGGAACAACTATTGAAATAATAGATAATACTGAAAAGACCGAGGAACAGGAATTAGTTGAAGATTTAATTCAAGTTGTTACAGTTTTTAGTTGCAGATTACAAGGTAAACGTGCCAATAAGGCTAAAAAGATGATTAAGGAGTTGATGGAGAATGATAACATCTATGAAAGTTAGATTAGAGCCAAACAACAAACAAATTTCTAAATTGTATCAATCAGCTGGCACGGCAAGATTTATTTATAACTGGACTTTATCAAAGCAAGAACAAAATTATAAAATTGGTGGTAAGTTTATTTCTGACAATGATTTAAGAAAAGAATTAACTCAACTTAAAAAGACCGATTTACAATGGCTTAGTAATGTGTCTAATAACGTAGCAAAGCAAGCAGTTAAAGATGGTTGTGAAGCTTATAAAAAGTATTTTAAAAAGTTAGCTGATAAACCTAAGTTTAAAAGTCGTAGGAAGTCAAAACCGTCTTTCTATCATGATACAGATAAAATTAAATTTACTGAAACCCATGTGCAATTAGAAAAATTAGGAATAGTCAAATTGTCAGAACAAAACAGAATACCTGTAAATGCTAAGTATAGCAATCCAAGAATCACTAATGATGGTGTACATTGGTATATTTCAGTAGGTGTGGAAGTTCAGCAAGAACCAGTAGAACTAACTGGTGAAAGTATAGGAATAGACCTTGGAATCAAGGATTTAGCTATATGTTCCAATATTGTAGAACCTTATAAAAATATCAACAAAACTAACAAAATTAAGAAAAAAGAAAAGAAATTACGTAGATTGCAACGTAAGGTATCTAACAAATACCAACTAAATAAAAAAGGAGGAAGTTACGTTAAAACAAGCAATATTGTAAAACTTGAAAAGAATATTATAAAGTTACACAAAAGTCTTGATAATATTAGAACTGATTACAGGCACAAAATAACTACAGAGATAGTGAAAACCAAACCTTCTCGCATAGTTATGGAATCATTGAATGTAAAAGGTATGATGAAAAATAGACATCTATCTAAAGCAATTGCCAAGCAAGGATTCTTCGAATTTAAGACCATGATAAAATATAAAGCTGAAAAGTATGGTATTGAGTTTGTAGAAGCTGATAGATGGTATCCTTCATCAAAGACTTGTAGTGAGTGTGGTCATGTAAAAACAAAATTATCACTATCAGAAAGGGAATTTGTATGTGAATGTTGTGGAACTGTCATTGATAGAGATAAAAATGCAAGTATTAATTTATCAAGATATAAAATAGCCTAAGTCACTTAAACGAATTATGCTATTGTGTAGGGTGAGTTACACCCGAATTTAAGCCTTTGGAGTGTTGCAGCAAACGAAAGTAGTTATCCTTTGGGATTACAAAATCGGACACGTTGAATAAGGAAGTAAATTTAAGATTTATAATGTTTTTATAGATTTTTATAAATTTTACGTAACGGCATTGCGCTCTATAAACATTGAAGTATAATAAACATACCTAGACTTATAATTCTTGTTTAAGGGCTTGATCAAGGGGAATATATGTTATAGCGTTTTTAATGTACTGCCCTGGTATAATTTATCAATCCTCTTTACACTTTGATATAAAATATTATAATTAATCTGGCTCTGCTTCGCTCACTCCGTTCCCTCACCCTGCTTTGCAGGGCACGATTGGTTTCCTGGTGGAGTCTTTATATTTATTATTAGATCTAATTTTTTTATCTTTTTTTCTTTACTCCGCGCAACTAAAAATAACTACTCTGATCACATAAGGATCAGGTAGTTATTTAATATAATATATATGTAAAGCTATTTAATCTTTTTCTTTTTAATCACTTACATAAAATGTAATGTCTGCTCTTAAAGGACTTTTAATAGAATTTATAGAAAACCACATGAATTCTTTATTCAGGATAGCTGTTCCATCTTCTACTAATCCATGAATTAATTCGAAAAGTGGGCCGTTGTATATAATTTCGTTTGGTACAGCTGGATCAATAGGTTTCTCAATACTTATAGAATTATTTTCTGAACCTAAAATAAAGTTTATTTGATCATAAATTTTCATTAGTTTTTACTCCTTTTATTTTTATTATAATTCTAATTCCTCTTGTAAGTCAAAACAATTATTTGTTAAATCTTTTAAATAACTTTCATTAACATGATTATCAGAAAATTTATCTAATACCATATCATTTCCACGAAAAGAGAAATTTTCATTAGCTCCAATTATAATATGATCTAAAAATTGTATCCCTAAAAGTTCGCTACATTCTTTAATTCTTTTAGTGACAGCAATATCATTTTTTGAAGGTTTACAGCTGCCACTTGGATGATTATGTAGTAGAATCATTTGTGCAGCGTTAGATAATATAGAACTCTTAAAAAGTTCTCTTGGAGCTATTAAAGATGCATTAATGGTACCCATGCTAACAATATTTATATTTATTGGTCTTCCATCCGACTGCAGGTTCACGATTGCTATTAATTCTCTGTCATACGTTTTTAACTCTTCCCCTAAAACTTTTATTGCAGCTTCAGCACTATTGATAGGTTTATTGCTAAATAATTTTCTATCTTGTACAAGTCGTATGCTCACCATGTCAATCTCATTGTTTATATTATTCATTTACTCTTGTTTCTCCATTATCTTCATTGGGAACGTTATTATAATGTGAAAGATCAATTTCAATATTAAATTCTTTATGTTGTTCTTTACTATTAATAAATGTTCTCAACTGACTTAATGTCAATTCTTTTGTTTGCTGATTCATAATTTGAGCCTCCTTTTGCATTGTGCTATTAATAGCACAACCCTTTTAATGATTCTAAATGTTTCTATATAAGTAACTTTTAGTTTAGTGATTATTTTCCAATATAAAAATAGCTCTCTTTAGTGATGCAATTTCATCTTCTTCATCTTCCGTTTTTACGTTCTTATTTTTTAACTTGTCTAAAACATTATATAATCTTTCAATATCGGTCTCCGTTATACTCATAAAACATAACCTCCTATTTTTAAGTTAGTTGAACACTATTTTTATTTAAATACTCAACCACACAGTCATATTTGTATTATTCAATTTTATTGTTTTGAAAAATATCATATTTTTCAAAGATACTTGTTATAACTTGTTCTAAATAAATTTCTAAGATTTCTCTCTCTGACGCCATTTTAATATCATCCATTTGATTATCATTAAGCTCAAGAACTAAAAATTGACCACTCCAAAGAAATACTCCACTATGGTGTATAAAATTTAAGTTGCTATATTCAAAAATAACAACTCCAATATGTATGCACCGATTTTTCCTTATATTTTTGTGGAAATTCACAAACACTGTATATTTATGATTTTTATAAATAATAGGATAAACAATCCATCCAAAAGGTTTTTTGTAAATAGGTCTACTAGGTTCATAGTAATTATTTTCTTTAATTTTATATGTGCTTACATTTCTTTTATTTTTCATATATCTACTCCTTTTTAAAATAAATTTTAATTTTATGTTGCGAAATATTAGTTTGATTCATATTGTTAGCGAATACGCTCCAATTCTTTCGGGTACAGTTGAATTAATTATTTTAGCATAATCTATGACCGACTTATCTTCTAATTCTATCGGAATATTAACAAAACTACCTTCATAAATATAAGAAGAATCTATCTTACTATCAGCTATCACTACTTCTAATTCATCTGTTTTACCATTTGTTTCAATCCACTCATCTTTGAATTCTTTTACAGTTTCCCTCATTTTAAACCTCCATAATTATTAGTTTACTTGCTTTGCTTTTCTTCTTCTAATAAACCCTCTTTTGATTATTTTAATTTTATATTATATTGATTTCATCATTCCTCTTAAATCTTATTTTAGGAATGTGCTATTAATAGCACATTCGGCGACATGTAATAAAATTGACTATATCCGGTTAAAATTAACGTAATTTTTAATGTAAATATTGCATTGAAGAAGATGATTTTTCTCAGAGTATACCCCTATTTTACAATGTGCTATTAATAGCACAATATTCTATTTGATTTTTTTTTCTATTAATGCCTCTATTTTCATTAACTCTACAATTATTTTTTCCTTAGAAGTTAATAATTTTGCATACTCTTTTTTATTAAAAGAAATAACATTTTGTAGGGGGCGCATTACCGATGAATACTTTTCTTGGATGGAAACAAAATTTTTATCATCTACAAGAAAAGAGCTATATTTAAGATCATCAATGATTGTATGCTTTTTTGGTTTCTCCTCCGCAAAATCATTGTTTTTACTTGTAGTATTATTTTTGGTTTCCTCTAATAATTTTTTTTGCGCTGCAGGTTCCACATGAGCTATTTCAGCTGCTAGGTTAATGCTAATATTATCAGTTTTTATTGCATGTTTTAATTCTTCTGTACCATGCTTGTCTATGTAATCGTACTTACCTACTTGTGGAACAGATAATGACATATCATCTGCAATTATTTTTCTTCGTCTGCCAGATAATTGATATCCGTTTTCTTGAGCTTCACAATATATGTTTTTTAAGTCTAAGTATTGATTGTATTTATCGCTTTCTGTCATTTGCCTTTGAGAGGCATTTGTAATATTAATTAAATATTGTTCCTTACTTGCATCTGAAAGCGGAAGTTTAACAGAGGATAACTCTGATATAGTACAAGGAACTTGATTGTATTTCTCATTCTCTAAAGAAAGAATCTTATATGCTTCATATCTTCTATGTCCAGTTAATATTTTATATTTTTTTGGACCAATCTGTAATAGGTCAAGATTTTGTTTTAATCCTACAGTTTTAATTTCTTCTACTAATCCTTCTATATCAGACATACTATATTTGTTTTTTTCATTCGGCTCAATTTGAAGAAGTGGAATGTAATGGATTTCAAATCCTTCTTTAAGCTCTTGAGACTTTTCGTTAAGTAATCCACTTCCAAGTCCTAACGAGCTCATATTAAATTTACTACTTGCCATAATTTATACCTCACTGTCTATTTATGATTGTGCTATTAATAGCACAATCAAATTATTGTTATTTTTTATTATCTAATAATGCATGTGCTATTAATAGCACAATCAATTATTAACTATAAATTCTGTTAACGCAAGATAATCTTTCGTTACTTTACTGGTCATTTTTTCGTCATATGCTAGTAAAGGTTGCTGTGTAAAAGATAACTCTTCTATTAATTTACTTTTACATATTGTATATGGTAATAATAACTCAGGGATAAAAGCTGTAAGAAGCTCATGTGTGGTTTTTGCTACATTTTTATTACCTTCCCACTGTGTAAAAAAGCAACCGGCTATTTGAACTCCTGAATTATAAGACTGTATATCCTTAACCAATTTTCTTGCTATGCACATACCAGTAGCAGACCATGCATCACATTTCAGAGGTATATATATTTGATTAGAAGCTACAATGCCATTTACGTTAAGTATATTAACAGAAGGAGAGCAATCAATGACACAAAAATCGTATTCATCTTGAATCTTAGCAAGATGAGATTTTAATCTAAATTGTTGTGGAGTCCTAATATCTGCTTTTAACATATCTTCACATTGACTTAATGTTAAAAGTGCAGGGATAATATCAAGGTTTTCATATTTGGTTTTTTTGATACAATCATGAATATCAATTGTAGAATCAAGAAATAAATCTTCTACAGAAGTTTCTTTTTCTTCTTGGGGCGTGTTTTTTAAAAGTGAAGTAAGTAAGTTAAAAACTTTTGTTTCGGAATATAGTGATGAAATATTCCCTTGTGGATCAATATCAATTATTAAAACTTTCTTGTGATGTACTTCTGCAATCATATGTGCTATTGCAGCTGCAGAAGATGTTTTTCCAACTCCACCTTTGTTGTTCAAAAAAGATATTACTTTCATATATTATTCTCCTTTTAATTGTGCTATTAATAGCACATATATTTTTTTCTTACATTAATTATAACATTAATAACAAAATATGTAAAGTATTTTAGTCATTAATGTTGCATTTTTACACAAATAAATTAATATAAAGTATTAATAGAACTATTATATCATGTTTTATCACTTTTTTAAAGAAGAAAAAGAGTAAATCAAGAGATTAAAAGAATTAAAAAAGGGCATAAGGAGAATATGCCCCCAATAGTAATTGGGGGGTTAGGCAAAGCCTAACATTCTCTTAATCCTTAGTTCAAAACCATGGGGGCAATTTAAAAAAAAATATGGATTAAAAATGTATATAATTTAATAAGATATATTGACGTTACCGTATGAAAAATGTATAATAAGTTCTATAACATAAGTGAGGTAAAAGTTAATGTCAAATAAAGTTCCATCTGAGATAAAAGTAAGAAAACTTAACGCAACTACTGTAGCAAGATTAACTCAATTAGCGGAAGCTAAACATATTAGTAGAGAAGAATATTTAAGGAAACATTTAGAATCGCTATCAGTCCTGGACGACATGAAAGAACTTGATATGAATTATCGTCACTTAGTCCAAGAGCTGGGGGCCGTTATTCAAAACAATACAGATGAATTAGCAGCAATGAGAAAAATATTAGAAGAATTAAAATAAGGAGCTACACATAGCCCAGAAAGGAATATATGGAAAAGTTAATAAAATTAAGGAAAGAATGTACATTATATAATAATAATATTAAATATGTAGAAGCCCTTAAAGAGGAAAGAAATCTTCATTCCTACTCCGCAGCATTAGATATTATAATTTCGGAGCATAGAAAAAATAATGGAGAACAGATAAATGCAATGTCTGACATTGTAGTTAAAAAGATAGAAACGAAATTCAGCAATTTATTTACTCGACTTAGATTAGGAACTGGAACTGCAGATAAAAATAGTCAGGTCATAATTGAAATCTTAAATAGTATGGTTCTTAACCAGGATCTCGAAAAAGCATTTAGTACAGAAGTAATTGAATCTGATATTGTCAAAGAAAGTAAAGAGACTATAAGAAAACGAATAGAGCATTATAAACAAATAAAGGATAATAAAAATCATGAATAGATGTTGAGTAATAACATCAAAAGGAGATAAAATGGACTATAGTAAATTATTAAGCAAAAGAGATCTAATCTTAAATAAAAACGATAATATAAATGAGGCTCTATTAAAAAAAATGAATGCTTCATTTCGAATTGAATATGCTCATAATTCTACTGCAATTGAAGGTAATACTTTAACCTTAATCGAAACCAAATTATTACTTGAAGATAAGATATCAGTTGGAGGAAAAGCATTAAGGGAAATATATGAGGTTATAAATCATGATAAAGCCTACGAATATATATTACATTCTATAGAAGGAAGAATTCCATTAGAAGAAAATATAGTTAAAGATATTCATGAAATTGTAATGGAAAATATAATTTCTGGTGGTGTTTATAGAAATCATGAAGTAAGAATAACAGGCGCAAATCATACACCACCAGCAGGTATGGAAATGTACTCTCTAATCAAAAATTTTTATCTCGATTTAGCAGAGAAGAAAAATATTAATTCGATTGAATTAGCAGCTTGGACACATGCGGAATTTGTAAGAATTCATCCTTTTGGTGATGGTAATGGTAGAACTGCAAGACTTATAATGAATTATCAATTGTTAGAGAATAAATTTTTACCTATTTCTATAAAAAAAGAAAATAGATTAGATTACTATAATGTATTAGAAGAATACGCAGTGAATAGAAATCTAGATCCATTTATAAATATGCTTGCGTTATTGGAAGATGAGCAATTAGATAATTCTATAAAAGAAATTTCCTTTGAGCCAGAAGGAACATTAATAAAAAAATTTTATAAAAGTATGGAAGCACAAAACAATGATGTTACAGACCAAAATATAGAAATATAAATAATTGTGCTATTAATAGCACAAAAGTAAATTAAAATTTAGTAGCCTACTACTAAGTGTAGGAGAAAAGAGATATTTTATGAAAGTTATAAAAATGGTGGTGCAATTATTAAAAAAAATTAGGATTAGATTAATAATTAAGGATGCTTTAAAAGGGATTATTGGTTATTGGAGCTTTACGGTATTGGTTGGATGTGCAATTCAAAATGGGTGGCTTGGTGATTCTGATGTAATAGTGAAATTTACTAGAAATGAATTTAATAATTTTTTTGCTGTTTGCTGTATTCTCTTAGTTGTGATAATTACTTTTAGTGGGTTTTTTGGGAAATATAATAAAGAAATCACTTCTTAGACATAAAAATAATTAGAAAATTGAAAGGTAAATAATATGAATAAAAATTATTTAGTATCTTATTTTCATTGGATAGATGGTAAGTCTAGTGGATTCGGTAATATTGTTATTGGAGAAGCTGAAAACGAAGACATTTATACAGTAAAAGAAATAAATGAAATAGAAAAAACAATAATTGCTAAAAATAAGTTTTCAGGGTGCTCAATATTAAATATAATCCCTTTGAATGATTAAACTAATATTGTTCTACATAAAAAACAAGCTAATAACTTCATTAATTAGACATGTGATTTATTACAAATAAAAAAGACAAGTGGGGGAATTCTTGGGTATAATTCCACTTGCCTTATATCAAATAATTATACAATTACTTTGACTTCTAAAGTATATAATAAATTTAAACATAAGTCAAAGTAAATTAAAAGTTAGCTAATTAGGTAAATAGAAAGAGGTTTATTATGAGTAATTTTGAATATCCCGATGCAAATTGTACTGAATGTATCTGCAATGATTGCAATGAAAATATTTGCCGAAACGGTAACTGTAGTGGATGTGCTACTTGCGATGGTAAAGCAAAAGTCATTTGCGCTGTAATATAAAAGAGTAGGTTCGGAAACTCTTAAATAAATATACAACCATTGTGTATAATGGTAAATTTTTAATTAATTATTGCCATGAACACTGCTTCGTATAAAAAAGGGCATGGCAAATAAACTTGTCGTAAGTCGGCAAGAAAAAACTAGATTATTTCATGTAATACCTTAGGCAATTTTTAG
>Ga0123338_10003858_pt1 | contig 13318 bp, 5 predicted proteins | sample grotaG_FD_89793 | JGI IMG/M metagenome (GOLD analysis project Ga0123338, IMG submission 89793) | Glacier valley bacterial and archeal communities from Borup Fiord, Nunavut, Canada, to study Microbial Dark Matter (Phase II) -... | ecosystem: Environmental > Aquatic > Freshwater > Ice > Glacier ... | reverse complement strand
CATAATTCCGTAAGTACCGGCTGAACCAAGCGGTACTGCAGCTGCCGGGGGCACTACTACGGTATTAGCTGTGGTAAAGGTCCATGGATTCGGAACGAGTCCGGACACCAATGCCTGGCTTGCCAGGTCCTTGGCACCGGTTGTAACCGTGGCGGTATACTTGGTGTTAGGCAGGAGATTTACTGATGGTTTCAAGGTCGCAATCTTGGACAGCGCATCATAGGTTACTGTGCCCGAAACCGAAGACGCACCATTTTTCAAGGTAAAGGTCAGAGTGGTGATCGTTAAAGGATCCATCGCCTTGTCAAACGTTGCGCGAACTACGCTGTTGACCGCCACACCGGTGGCAAGATTAGCGGGATTTTCAACAATCACTTTGGGCGGATTAGTCTCCAGCGTCGCACCTGTGGTCCAGCTCCATACATAATCACTTGCCAGTGCAGTGCCCGGCACGGCTAGATCCTTGGCACCGGTGGTGATCGTGGCGGTATAGAGTTTGCCGGCTACAAGTTCGCTTGCTGGTGAAAAGATAGCATCCACGCCGGAATAGGTCACCGTGCCGAGGACAGTCGTTGTCCCTTGCTTTAAGGTAAAGGTATCCTTGGTGATCGTTGTGGGGTCCATCGCTTTGCTGAACGTTGCACCAACTTTGGTGTTGAGCGGCACATCGACGGCGCCGTTGGCATTGATGGTATCGATTACCGTGGGAGCGGAAGCATCCGACACCGCACCAGTGGTAAATTTCCATTCATACCCCGATGCCAGTGACTTGCCGGCCGAATCCTTGACCCCGGTGGTAATTGTGGCGGTATATTCGGTATTGGCGGCAAGAATGTCTGTCGGCGAAAAGATCGCCGTTATGGGTGTGTAGGTCACCGTGCCTGGAACAGTCGTTGTTCCCTGTTTTACGGTAAAGGTTGTCGTGGTAAGCGACGCGGAATCAACCGCCCCACTGAAGGTTGCGTTGATTTTCGTGTTGCGGAAGACGCCTGTTTCACCATCGGCAGGATCTGTGGAAGTCACGGTGACGGAACTCGTGTTATCTGGTTTATCCCAACGTCCGCCTCCGGCCTCACCTCCGCATCCTGGCAGAACCATAAAAACAGTCAGAATGGACATAAATACGAGATACGCTTTCTGTGTCTTAAATCTTTTCATAAAACCTCCTTTTAAATTGATGAAACCATGGTTGTTTCTTACTAACCCTCTCCTGCGTATCTCTCGCTTTCTTTACACCTCATTACATTAATTTTCATAGTTTAACGCGACATTATATCCCCCTTCCAATAACGATAAGAACTCGCTTTCAGGCAGGATGACCAGGATCATAAAGACAGTAACGCAAGGAACCTGCCAACAACCCACAGAAAAAGAGCGGCGGCATTAATCATTTAAAAACAGGGCATTGGGTTGACAGAAGCGAGTGTTATGGACAATGGAATGATTTATTTGGCCTCAACATTCGGCGGGACTGCAACATGCTAAGGGATGTTTGTAAGGGGAGAAGATGAACCCAAAAGGGCCGCAACCATAACCGGCTGCGGCCCTTTTGGGTTTTATTCCAGACTCGATCCCCCTTTTCGGAGAGATTCAGCCCGGGTAACGCGTAACTACTACTCGATGATCTCGACAACAACTCTCATGTTGGCAAGAGCTGCCGCTGACAATCTGTCGGACGGATTCGCTTCATGCTGCGCGGGGTACTTCTCGCCGTACCCGATTGTGCTGATTCTGTTTGCATCGATACCACCTTTTACCAGGTAATCCTTGACCGCCTGTGCTCTTCTTTCGCTCAGTTTCTGATTATACGCATCTGAGCCGGCAGCGGAGGTATGCCCTGCAATGCGGATTGTCATATTAGGGTCGCTTTTCAGAACCAATATATTAGCATCCAGTATCGTCTTGCCGTTTTCGCTGATCTTCGCACTATCAAAGTCGAAATGCGATTTATTGAGCGTGGCCAGACACCCTATAACCCTCGGCTCGGCAAATGCGGTAAAGTCCCACACATAGTCACGCGTCAGTGCATTGCCTGCCAGGTCTTTGGCCCCGGTTGTGACAGTGGCGGTATAAGCCTTCCCTTTTTCAAAATTTCTTGACGGGGTAAATGATGCAGTTGAGCCAGTGGATGTAACCGTGCCCGAAACAGGCGTTTTCCCCTGTTTCAAGGTAAATGTCGTTGCGGTGATCGTTGCCGGATCCATCGGTTCACTGAAGGCAGCGTTTACTTTCTGGCTGACAGGAGCAGCCGGAGCGCCCTTGACAGGGGAAGTGAAAGTCACCGTCGGTGGAGTGGTATCTGCAACCGGACCTGTGGAGAATTCCCACATATAGTTATTTGCCAGTTTATTGCCTGCCTTGTCCTTAGCCCCGGTTGTAACCGTGGCGGTATAGAGCTTCCCTTTTTCCAGATAGTTTGCCGGAGTAAAGGTTGCAGTCGAGTCAGTGGATGAAACCTCGCCTGAAACACGTTTCGACCCTTGCTTTACCGTAAATGTCGATGCGGACATCGATTTCTGGTCCATCGGTTCACTGAAGGCAACGCTGGCTTTCTGGTTTAAAGGCACAGCCGTGTCTCCGTTCGCAGGAGTCGTGAAAGACACAGTCGGTGCAACCGTATCTGCTGGTGCTGGTGCTGATGTTTCTGTTATGGCAGCGACCGCTTTTCTCTCCCCGCCGAAATTGAAGGTCAGGCCGACAGAGTATTCAAAATTGTTGTCGCCGGTGTCGTGAACAAGAATTGCATGCCGCACGTCGCCACGCAGTGCGATGTCGGGGTTGACGAAGTATTTTACCCCGCCGCCGTATGAAACCGTCCCGGCATAGTGGCTCTCGGCACTCGGTGTATTGGGTATGTTGAAGTTGGTGCCGCCGCCACCCAATACTATAAACGGTACGAAGTTGTTGTCCGGCATGAAATGCCACAGCAGATCGACCCCGTAGCGATACAGGTCAGTCTCCCTCGATCCGTAACGCGGCCTTGTTTCGGTAAGGCTGTAGCCGAACATCGCCTCCGCCCCGAAGTTTTTGGTGAAGTTGTAACCGGCGCGCAGACCGAACATCGGGTCGCTCTCCTCGCGCTGATCACTGTCCAGCACATAACCGCCGACGAAAGGCGACAGGGTGACCGCCCCTTTCCGGTTCTCGGCAAATCCGGGGGTCGCGAGGGAGACAAGCAATAAGCTTGTCAATGTACCCTTCAATATCTTTTTCATTTTAATGCCTCCTCTATATATGGTTGAATCAGTTAAGTTTAGGTCAGGGGATACCCCCGCAGAATCTTGTTCTGCGGGGGTATCCGACATACACTGCTTTAGAGCAAAGGTTTCATACTTTATCTAGGCACCGTAATAACATTGGTGTCAGTTAAAGTAATCTTGCCGCTCACAAGACCGAGCGCTCCTGCCAACATTCTGCCCTCCACGTTGGCGTGGGCGAGCAACGTGATAGCATGACCTGCCACTACGGTTCCCTGAAAGAATGTACCTGCCCCGATAGTCGCATTGTCCACCAGCCAGAATACGTTTTTAGACTGGGCGCCATTTCGCAGGACAACGCTACCCGTTGTCGAGGTTAAGCCGGATGGACCAACTGCTGTTGAGCGGATGATAAAGAGTGCATCTGGATTGCCCTTTGCATCGAGCACGAGAGGGCCCAAGGTGTTACTTAGACCATATGTCCCGGCAGTTGTATAGATGCCAGGGCTGAGGACATACCCGCTTAGGTCTGGTGCGGCTGCGGGGAAAGTACCACCACCGGTCGCTGCCGCCGCATCAGCAGGTGTCGTCAGAGATGTCACTGGCGCTGCGCGATTGAAGAGGTCGTCATACGCGGCTCTCAGGTCAATGAGAAGCTGCGGCAAGGCGGCAATATTAGCAGGAGCGCCATTATCAGCAGCAGTTATAATCCCAGGGTTAACACCGTCACTGGTGGTCACAATAGATGAAGCCAACAATGGTGCAACTCCAGAGTTATTAGTTCCTGGTCCTGTTACAGAAGCAATAGTACCTCCAGCCAGAGGCTGAGTAAGTGCAACATCTCCATAGATATGGCTTGGCCCGGCAGAGTTTGTAATTGCATCGTACCCTATAATCCCGAAAGGAGCAGCCGTTTTAAGGTTCGGATATGAGCCAATAACTGGGGGTCCGGGATTAGGTGCGGTTACGGTTAATATGGCAGAGTCGGTCTTTGTAACGCCTCCGAAAGTGTACGTGGCAGTGATGGTCGACTGGCCGAGGGCTGCACCCTTGGCGATACCGGTATTCAAACCGATTGTGGCAACACCAACTCCTAGAGCGACATCAACAGCAGTCCAAGTGGTGTTGGGGTCCAGTGCTCTATCGAAGCTTGTCCCATCGCTAAATGTCTCAATCGCCGCAAATTGTTGGGTACCACCGTTAATTGATATTTCGGCTGCCTCAGGTGTCACTTCGAACTTCGCCGATGTTGCGTCGTTTACGGTCAACTTCGCTGTCGCGGTTTTGGTGACTCCTGCAAGAGTGTATGTGGCAGTGATGACAACCGGTGTGGCACTGGCTATGGCACCGGTAGCGTGCCCTTTGATCGAATCCCAGGTAACACCATTGTTGATGGTGCCTGCAGTGGTGCGTGCAGTCCAGACGGAATCCAATGTCCTGTCGTATTTTGTCCCATCGGTGAAAGTTTCAATCGCCGTATATTGTTGAGTGCCAGTAACTGGTATTGAGACCAACGGATCAACTCCAGCCGGATTCACTTCGAAACTCTTCGATGTTGCGGAGTTTACTGTCAACTCCGCTGTCGCTGTTTTGTTGACCCCTCCAATAGTGTACGTCGCAGTGATAACGACCGGTGTGGCGTTGGCCGTTACGCCTGTAGCGCGACCTTTGAACGCCCCGACCCCGAAGGTAACGCCGGTAGTTCCTGCGGTCAAGGTTGAGGACCCTGTCACATCGCTGGATGTCCCGTCGCTAAATATCGCAATCACCGTATATTGCTGGGTACCAGTAACTGGAATTGAGGCCGACGGAGGCGTTAGTGAGATGGAAGCCAGAATACGAGGGCCAGGAGTGCTAGGACCTACCTCTGGTCCATTGCTTGCGCACCCGGCCACGAAAGTGACAAGTAGTAAGAGAAGAAACCACATTTTTGAGTATGCTGTGCGTTCATAGTTCATATTTGTCCCCTCCTTAGGGACTTTAAAGCTGTGCTGCTGTTTTTTTTTTGGCTAAGCGGATAGCCTGCCACTTCCTATAAACATGAATTGTATCCCTGATAATATTATTTACAATCTGAGCCGGTTATATCCCCCACCCGAAAATGGTAAGAACTCGCATTCTGAGCGGGATGACCAGGATAATAAAAATTAACAGAGCAATTAACCTGCCAACAATTAAACAGTGTCCATACAATTAAATACTCACATGATAACAGGCAATTGGAGCAACAAAGAAGAGCGCTTGAGAGATTTAAACGGCTCTTTTACCCTCAGCATTTGGTGGAACTTCAACATATTGCGGGATGCTTTGACAGCACCGGAATACCTTTAGTACATTTAGGGGAAAAGCTGTTATATGTAGCGGTATGAAAAAACAACCTAAACCGGCAAGCAGCGATACTGAACGAGACCTGTCTCCCCCAGCGGACACCCGGTCAAAACAAGAGAGCCTCCCCTTTCTTGTTGCCGGCATCGGCGCCTCCGCCGGCGGGCTTGAGGCACTGGAACAGTTTCTTGGGAATGTGCCCGAAAACAGCGGCATTGCCTTTGTCATCGTCCAGCACCTGGACCCGACCCACAAGGGGGTCATGCCCGAACTGCTCCAGCGGATCACCAGAATGGAGGTTTTACAGGCCGGTGACCGGATGGAGGTCAAGCCCAACTGCATCTACGTGATCCCCCCCAACAAGGATATGTCCATTCTGCACGGCCTGTTATACCTGTTCGAGCCGACGGCGCCCCGTGGCCTGCGCCTCCCTATCGATTTCTTCCTCCATTCCCTGGCCGAGGACCGGCAGGAGCTGAGCATCGGTGTCATCCTCTCCGGCATGGGGTCGGACGGCACGATGGGGTTGCGGGCGATCAAGGAGAAGGGGGGAGTGGTGCTGGTGCAGGAACCCGCCTCGGCCAGGTTCGACAGCATGCCGAGGAGCGCCATTGAGGCCGGACTGGCCGATATCGTGGCCCCGGCGGAGGATCTGCCCGGCAAGATCATCGCCTATCTCCGGCACGCCCTGATCATCGCCAAAAGCGAGTTTCCCTTAGAAGAGAAGGATCAAAGCCCCCTGGAGAAAGTCCTCATCCTGCTGCGTAGCAAGACCGGCCACGACTTCAGTCTGTACAAGAAGAACACCGTGAACCGCCGGATCGAGCGACGCATGAGCATTCACCAGATAGTGAGACTCCCCTCCTATGTCCGCTATCTGCAGGAAAACCCCCAGGAGGTGGAACTCCTCTTCAAGGAGCTTCTTATCGGGGTGACCAGCTTTTTCCGTGACCCGGCGGCTTGGGATGAGTTACGGGGAGTGGCCATCCCGGCACTTCTGGCGGAGTGCCCGACCGGCGGGACGCTGCGAGCCTGGTCGACAGGCTGTTCGACAGGCGAAGAGGCTTATTCGCTGGCCATCGTTTTCAAGGAGGCGCTGGAACAACTCAAGCCGACGCAGAATTTCACGCTGCAGATCTTTGCCACCGACCTCGACCGGGACGCGATAGACAAGGCCCGCCAGGGGATCTATCCGGCCAACATTGCCGCGGACGTCTCTCCGGAGCGGCTGAAGCGTTTTTTCGTCCAGGAAGGGGACGACTTCCGGATCCGCAAGGAGATCCGGGAGATGGTAACCTTCGCCACGCAGAACGTCATCATGCACCCCCCCTTTACCAAGCTGGATATCCTGATCTGCCGCAACCTGCTGATCTATCTGACGCCGGAACTGCAGAAAAAGCTCCTGCCGCTCTTTCACTATAGCCTGAACCCGGGCGGCGTCCTCTTTTTAGGGAGCGCGGAGTCGGTCAGCACCTTCACCGATCTCTTCGCGCCGCTGAGCATCAAGTCACGTCTCTTCAAGCGACGCGAATCCTTCTTGACGGCCGACACGCCCACCTTTCCAGCCTCTTTTATCACCCACCGGCCAGGGGTTCCAAAGGAGTTACCGATGTTGAAACCTGTTGTCAATCTCCAGTCACTGGCAGACCAGCTGCTCCTGCAGCGCTTTTCCCCACCCGCCGTGCTGGTCAACGACAAGGGTGATATCCTTTATATCAGCGGACGAACCGGCAAATATCTTGAGCCGGCGGCGGGCAAGGCCAACTGGAATATTTTCGCCATGGCCCTTGAAGAGATTCGCTTCGATCTGGGGAGCGCCTTCCAGAAGTCGCTCCGGCAAAAAGCGGCGGTCACCGTCAAAGGGCTCAAAGTCGGGACGGGAGGCGGCACACAGAGCGTCGACATTACGGTCCAGGCGATCGATGAGCCGGAGACTATGCGGGGGATGGTGATGATCGTCTTTACCGACGTCGCAACGCCTCTGGAAAGTAAAGCGCCGAACCGCTCCAAAACCGCTCCATCCGGCAACGCTGGGCTTCTCGGGTTGGAACAGAAACTCCAGCAGGCCCGTGAAGAGCTGCAAATCACCCGCGAGGAGATGCAATCATCCCGGGAAGAGCTCACATCCACCAACGAAGAGTTGCAGTCCGCCAACGAAGAGCTGCAGTCCACCAACGAGGAACTGACCACCTCCCGGGAAGAGATGCAATCGCTTAATGAAGAGTTGCAGACGGTGAACGCCGAACAGCATTCCAAGATGGACGAGCTGTCAAGGGTGAACAACGACATGAGGAACCTGCTCAACAGCACGGAAATAGTCACCGTGTTCCTGAACAACGATCTGCATGTCCGGCGCTTCACCCCCGGAGCGGATAAAATTTTCAAACTGATCTCGGGCGATGTGGGGCGACCGCTTTCCGACATCGTCAGCAACCTGCTCTATCCCGAGATGACCGAAGTAGCGCGGGAGGTGCTCCGGACGCTGGCCTTTTCGGAAAAGCAGATTACATCCACCGATGGGAGCTGGTTTTCGGTGCGCATCATGCCGTACCGCACCATGGAGGACGTCATCGCCGGGGTGGTAATCACCTTTTCGAACATCACCGTGGCCAAGGAGCTGGAGGCGAAACTGCGCGCGGAGAATGCACAGCTCAAGGGCCTGCTTGAGGCGAATGGTTAAACCTGGAAACGGCAGTTCGAATAACACAGAGCAACGGAGCAACAGAGAAATCAAGACCTTACATGAGAAACAGCATTCACCAACAAGGTGAGTCTCAAAAAGGCTTTTTCAAGAATATTTTTTTGATTTTACTCCGTTGCACCGTTGCTCCGTGTTTCAACTGCTTTTTTAAGGTTAAACGACGGCACCATTTTTCAGGGGTACGCTCTGAAACCGCTCCATTACTAAAAAACGATACAAATTTAAAACCAAATCCAGCACAAAAATGAGTCATAATGGAAATCGACAAAAGAGACAGCCTGTTAACAGCATCCGTCGAACGGCGCCTTCAGGCGGAAGAGCGGTTGCGTGCGAAAAGGGATGAATTGCCCCCCCCCCAGGCCGAGGAAACAGAACAGAGACTCAACCATGATCTCGGGGTTTACCAGGTCGAAATGGAGGCCCAGAACATAGAGCTGCGGCGGGCTCAGGAGGAACTTGAGGGTCAGCAGATCGAGCTGGAGCTGCAAAACGAAGAGCTGCTCCGCGCCCAAGAGGAGCTTGAGACCTCGCGGAATAAGTATACCGAACTATATGACTTTGCACCGGTCGGTTATTTCACTTTCGATGCGCGCGGAGTTATACGGGAGGTAAATCTTACCGGTGCGGGTCTGTTGGGGGTAGAGCGGCAACTGCTGGTCGATAAACCCTTTAACGCTTTCATTGCCGATACAGCCGGAATTGAGATATTTTCTGGTCATATTGAAACTGTTTTTAAAAAAGAGGGGATGCATAAATGTGAAATCAGGCTCGCTGGAAAAGACGGTTCGGTGATCCATGGGCAACTTCAGAGCGTCGCGGTGGACGATAACGGAAACAAGGAAGGTCATATCCTTTCCTCAATTGTAGACGGCACGCTTGCCAAGCAATTGGGTATTGAAATCCAGGATGCACGGGAATATGCCGAAAATATTGTAGAAACCGTACGTAAGCCGCTTGTGGTGTTGAATTCCGACCTGAAGATTATCACCTCCAACCAGAGCTTCTACGACATTTTCAAAGTAACACCCGAGGAGACAGTCGGGAATTTCATCTACGATCTTGGTAACCGGCAATGGGACATTCCAGGGCTGCGGGTACTCATTGAGGATATCCTCCCCAATGACACCGAGTTCAGTGGTTATAGAGTCGATCATGATTTTCCCGGCATCGGCCGGAAGATTATTATGCTCAACGCCCGACAGATTTCCCGGAAAGATATCAGCTCACACATCATTCTCTTGGCCATGGAAGACATTACCGTGCGCACGCAGGCGGAAGAGGCGTTGTACAAGGCGGGGGCGCTGCAGAGCGCGATTTTCAACAGCGCCAACTTCTCGAGCATCGCCACCGACGCGAAAGGGGTCATTCAGATTTTCAACGTCGGTGCCGAGCGGATGCTGGGGTACACGGCCGACGAAGTGATGGACAAGATCACGCCGGCAGACATTTCCGACCCGCAGGAAGTGGTCATGCGTGCCAAGGAGTTGAGCCTTGAGCTCGACACCCCGATTACGCCCGGCTTCGAGGCGCTGGTATTCAAGGCATCGCGCGGCATCGAGGACATCTACGAGCTGACCTATATCCGCAAGGATGGCAGTCGTTTCCCGGCGGTGGTTTCGGTCACGGCACTGCGCGATGCTCAAGACGTCATCATCGGCTATCTGTTGATCGGTACCGACAACACCGCGCGCAAGCGGGCGGAAGAGGCACTGCTCAAGGCGGGGGCTCTGCAGAGCGCGATTTTCAACAGCGCCAACTTCTCGAGCATCGCCACCGACGCGAAAGGGGTCATCCAGATCTTCAACGTTGGCGCCGAGCGGATGCTGGGCTACACTGCCGCCGAAGTGATGGACAAGATCACGCCGGCCGACATTTCCGACCCGCAGGAATTAGTCACACGCGCCAAGGAGTTGAGCATCGAACTTGAAACCCAGATTACGCCCGGTTTCGAGGCGCTGGTATTCAAGGCCTCGCGCGGTATCGAGGATATCTACGAGCTGACCTATATCCGCAAGGATGGGAGCCGTTTCCCGGCGGTGGTTTCGGTTACGGCGCTGCGCGATGCTCAAAGCGGGATCATCGGCTACCTGCTGATCGGCACCGACAACACCGCACGCAAGCAGGTCGAAGCAGAGAGGGCACGCCTCGATCAGGTACTGCAGGATAAGAACATCGAATTGGAGCGCGCCACGATCGTGGCGGAAAAAGCCAACCAGGCAAAATCGGATTTCCTTTCAAGCATGAGTCATGAACTGCGCACACCGCTCAGCGCGATTCTCGGTTTTGCCCAGCTCATGGAATCAGGTTCTCCGCTACCGACGCCTTCCCAGAAGCGAAGTATCGAACAGATTCTCAAGGCCGGGTGGTACCTGCTGGATTTGATCAACGAAATTCTCGATCTTGCGCTGATCGAGTCCGGCAAGCTCTCCATGTCGCTCGAACCGATATCCCTGCGTGAAATCATGAACGAATGCGAGGCCATGGTGGAACCGCAGGCGAAAAAGCGCGCCATCAGTGTGACCTTTATCCACTTAGAAACGCCCCGCTTTGTCAAAGCCGACCGGACACGGGTGAAGCAGGTTATCATCAACCTTCTCTCCAACGCGATCAAATACAACAGGGAGGGGGGAACGGTGGTCTTGGAGTGTACCCTGACCCAATCGAATTCGATTCGTATCAGCGTCACTGACACCGGTGAGGGGTTGGCTTATGAACAGCTTGCGAAGCTTTTTCAGCCGTTCAACCGGCTCGGACAGGAGGCGCATGCCGAGCAAGGCACCGGCATCGGCCTGGTAGTGGCCAAGCGACTGGTTGAATGGATGGGTGGGGTCATCGGCGTTGATAGTACGGTCGGGAAGGGGAGTGTGTTCTGGATCGCACTGAACCTGACGACTGAACCACAAGCTGCCGCCAAAACAGCCGAACCGACGTCGGCCGCCCTGGATCAGGTTCAAGGCGGCGAGCCGTTGCATACCCTGCTCTACGTCGAGGATAACCCGGCCAATCTGATGCTTGTCGAGGATATCGTTGCGCGCCGGACCGATATCCACCTGCTGAGTGCAAGGGACGGCAAAAGCGGTATCGAACTTGCGCGCGCCTCCATGCCGGATGTCATCCTGATGGACATCCATCTGCCCGGCATAAGCGGTATCGACGCGATGAGAATCCTGGTTGCAGACCCGGAAACAGCGCACATCCCGGTGGTTGCGCTCAGTGCCAACGCAATACCCCGCGATATCGAGAAGGGTCTGGAGGCAGGGTTCTTTCGCTATCTCACCAAACCGATCAAGGTCAACGAGTTCATGGAAACGCTGGACGTGGCAATGGAATTTGCAAAAAAGAAATCTGCATGCGCAGCCAAAAAGGAACAAATATGATGCTTACCGAGTCTGACTTCTTAAACGCCAGCATCCTGGTCGTTGACGATCTGGAGTCCAATATCAGTTTGCTTGAGCAATTGCTGAGTGAAGCCGGCTACAGCTGCGTTGCCTCAACGATGAATCCGGAGGAGGTCTGCGCGCTGCACCACGAAAACTGCTATGACCTGATCCTGCTTGACCTGCAGATGCCGGTCATGGACGGATTCCAGGTAATGGAAGGTCTCAAGGCGAACGATTCGGACGACTACCTTCCGGTCCTCGTGCTCACCGCCCAACCGGACCACAAACTGCGCGCCTTGAAAGACGGCGCAAAAGATTTCATCAGCAAGCCGTTTGATCTGGTCGAAGTAAAGACGCGCATCCACAACATCCTGGAAGTACGGCTGTTGTACAAAAAAATCGTTAACAACAACAAGGCGCTGGAACTTACGGTGCAGGAACGGACCGGAGATCTGCTCAAGGCGAATATGCAGCTCACGCAGGAAATAGAGGAGCGCAAGAAGGCACAAGATTCACTCCACGGTACATATGCGGAAATAAAACAGTTGAAAGAGCGGCTCGAAGCGGAGAACATCTACCTTCGGCATGAGGTTGACCGGCAGTCCAACTTCGGCGAGATCATCGGTCAAAGCGATCTCCTCTCGCGGGTATTTTCCCAGGTCGAGCAGGTAGCCCCCATGAATGCGACCGTACTTCTCCTTGGCGAGACCGGCACCGGCAAGGGAGTTATTGCGCGCGCCATCCATAGCAGCAGTACCCGCAAGGGGAAGCCATTGATAACCGTTGACTGCACGACACTCCCCGCGATGCTGGTGGAAAGCGAGCTCTTCGGGAGGGAAAGAGGTGCATTCACCGGCTCAGACGCCCGGCAGATCGGACGCTTCGAACTGGCCGACGGCGGCACCATATTCCTCGACGAAATCGGCGAGATGCCGCTGGAGCTGCAAAGCAAGCTGCTCCGGGTCATTCAGGATGGCGAGTTCGAGCGACTGGGGAGTCCCCGCACCATCAAGGTCGATGTACGGATCATCGCGGCCACCAACCGGAATCTGGGAGAAGAGGTCAAGAACGGCACGTTCCGGGAAGACCTGTTTTACCGGCTCAATGTTTTCCCGATCACGATGCCGCCACTCCGGCAGCGCACGGATGACATCCCGCTGCTCGTCAATCATTTCGTTGCCAAATTCAACAGTAAGATTGGCAAGAAGATAGAGACCGTGTCCAAAGACACCCTGAACGCACTTCAGGAATATCACTGGCCCGGCAACGTGCGGGAGTTGGAAAGTGTCATCGAGCGTGCGGTAATCATCAGCCAGGGGAGTTCACTCCAGATATTGGACCGCTTCGATACGTTCAAGAAGCCAGTGGAACCGGCAGAGGGTGAGGTCAAAGCTCTCGCCCTGTTGGAACAGGACCATATCCTCCTTGTACTCCAGAAGGTCGGCTGGCGGATCGAGGGGAAAGACGGGGCAGCGGTACTCCTTGGTCTCAACGCCAGCACTCTTCGCGCCCGGATGCGGAAATACGGCATCATTCGTAAGTAATTAATTCCAAAAGCAAATCCCCCCTAACCCCCCTTTCAAAAAGGGGGGAACTTTACCACCCCCCGCTTAAAAAAAGGGAACTTTACCACCCCCACTTAAAAAAAGGGAACTTTGCCACCCCCCACTTAAAAAAAGGGAACTTTACCACCGCCACTTAAAAAACTTTACCGT
>Ga0123338_10003857_pt1 | contig 13319 bp, 9 predicted proteins | sample grotaG_FD_89793 | JGI IMG/M metagenome (GOLD analysis project Ga0123338, IMG submission 89793) | Glacier valley bacterial and archeal communities from Borup Fiord, Nunavut, Canada, to study Microbial Dark Matter (Phase II) -... | ecosystem: Environmental > Aquatic > Freshwater > Ice > Glacier ... | reverse complement strand
TTGCGCTCCTTGACCTCGACCTCGGTCGAGCCGCCGACCTTGAGGACGGCGACGCCGCCCGCGAGCTTGGCGAGACGCTCCTGCAGCTTTTCCTTGTCGTAGTCCGAGGTCGTGATCTCGATCTGCGCCCGGATCTGCTCGACGCGGCCCTTGATCGCCTCGGCATCGCCCGCGCCGTCGATGACGGTCGAGTTGTCCTTGTCGATCGTGACGCGCTTGGCCTGCCCGAGCATCGCCAGCGTGACGTTCTCGAGCTTGATGCCGAGGTCTTCGGAGATCATCTGACCGGCGGTCAGGATCGCGATGTCCTCGAGCATCGCCTTGCGGCGATCACCGAAGCCCGGTGCCTTGACGGCTGCAACCTTGAGGCCGCCGCGCAGCTTGTTGACCACGAGCGTGGCGAGCGCCTCGCCCTCGACGTCTTCGGCGATGATCAGTAGCGGGCGCGACGACTGCACGACCGCTTCGAGCACCGGCAGCAACGCCTGCAGGTTCGACAGCTTCTTTTCGTGGATGAGGATGTACGGGTTGTCGAGTTCGACCGTCATCTTCTCGGGGTTGGTGATGAAATACGGGCTGAGGTAGCCGCGGTCGAACTGCATGCCTTCGACGACATCGAGCTCGGACGCCATGCCCTTGGCTTCCTCGACGGTGATGACGCCTTCCTTGCCGACCTTTTCCATCGCCTTGGCGATCATGTCGCCGATCTCGTTCTCGCCGTTCGCCGAAATCGTGCCGACCTGCGCGATTTCAGCGGTGCCCGCGACGGGCTTCGACCGCTTGGCAAGGTCGGCGACGACGGCGGTGACCGCCATGTCGATGCCGCGCTTCAGGTCCATCGGGTTCATGCCGGCCGCAACCGACTTCATGCCTTCGCGGACGATCGCCTGCGCCAGCACGGTCGCGGTGGTGGTGCCGTCACCGGCCTTGTCGTTGGTCTTCGAAGCAACTTCGCGGACCATCTGTGCGCCGAGGTTCTCGAACTTGTCCTTGAGCTCGATTTCCTTGGCAACGGTGACGCCGTCCTTGGTGATGCGCGGGGCACCGAACGACTTTTCGATGACGACGTTGCGGCCCTTGGGACCGAGCGTTACCTTGACCGCGTCGGCGAGGATGTCGACGCCGCGCAGGATGCGCTCACGCGCGTCGCGGCTGAACTTGACGTCTTTGGCTGCCATGATGATTTCCTTTGGTTCTAAGCTGGAAAGTGAACTGAATTGACGACTGCCTAGTGGTTAGGCCTCGAGCACGCCCAGCACGTCGCTTTCCTTCATGATAATCAGATCTTCGCCTTCGACCTTGATCTCGGTGCCCGACCACTTGCCGAACAGGATCTTGTCGCCGGCCTTGATGTCCATCGGCGTGATCTTGCCGTCATCGGTGCGCGCGCCGGTGCCGACGGCGACGACTTCGCCTTCCTGCGGCTTTTCCTTGGCGGTGTCGGGGATGATGATGCCACCGGCAGTCTTCTCTTCGGCTTCGACGCGGCGCACAAGAACGCGGTCGTGGAGCGGACGGAATTTCATGGGTTCATCCTCAAGGCTGATTGCTGCAATTTCGGGTCGTTGGCACTCGATTGAGGCGAGTGCTAATGACGGAGCGCATATGTGGCGATGTTCATCGTAAGTCAAGGTCGGGCGCGACGATCGGCACCGGGTGACAGACTGTTGCGACGCCGCTAAAGCTGACTTTCGCGGTCTCGAAAAGGTGCGGACAACATGGCTTTGCTACGCGGTACATGGCGCGTTCTCGTCGGCGTCAAGGATGCGCTGGTGTTGCTACTCCTGCTGCTGTTTTTCGTCGGGCTGTGGGGCGTGCTCCATCATCGCAGCGCGCTGTCGGTGCCAAATGGCGCGGCGCTGGTGCTCGATCTCGACGGACCGGTGGTCGATCAGCCGAGCATGCAGTCGCCGCTCGCGCTCGCATCGGGCAACGGCAATGCGCAACGCCAGATCGCGGTGCGCGACATCATCCGCGCCGTCGACCGCGCGAGGACCGACGACCATATCAAACTGATCGTGCTCGACCTCGACGCCTTCATCGGCGCGGGCCAGGCCAATCTGCAATCGATGGCGACGTCGCTGCAGGCGTTCCGCAAGGCCGGCAAGCCGGTCTATGCCTATGCGACCGCCTACACCGATGCGAGCTATTACCTTGCCGCGCAGGCCAACAAGGTCACGATCAACCCGCTGGGCGGGGTGCTGCTGACCGGCCCCGGCGGCCCGAACGTGTATTTCAAAAAGGCGCTCGACAAGCTCGACATCGACGTCAACGTGTTCCGCGTCGGCACCTATAAATCGGCGGTTGAACCCTTCCTGCGCAGCGACGCATCGCCCGAAGCCAAGGCGGCCGAGCAGGCGCTCGTCGACAGCCTGTGGGGCACTTATGCTGCCGACGTGCACGCCGCTCGGCCCGCCGCCGACGTCAATGCGGTGCTCGCCAACCTGCCCGCGCGCATCGCCGCGTCGAACGGCGACCTTGCCAAGCAGGCGGTCGCCAGCGGCCTTGTCGACCAGATCAGCACCAGCGTCGATTTCGGCCGCGGCATCGCTGCCGTCGTCGGGCGCGGCACCGACAAGCGCGAGGGCAGCTTCAACGCCATTCCGCTGGCGCGCTATCTCGCGGCGACCGACAGCAAGCAGTCGGGCGACGGTGTCGGCATCGTCTACGTCTCGGGCATGATCGTCGACGGCGAGGCGGCGCCCGGCACCGCGGGCGGCGACACGATCAGCGGGCTGATCGCCAAGGCGCTGACCGACGAGCACATCAAGGCGCTGGTGCTGCGGGTCGATTCGCCCGGCGGCTCGGTGCTGGCATCCGAGCGCATCCGCGAGGCGCTGATGGTGGCCAAGGGCAAGGGCCTGCCGATCGTGGCCTCGTTCGGGCCGGTCGCGGCATCGGGCGGCTATTGGGTCTCGACCGCCGCCGATGTCGTCTATGCACAGCCATCGACGATCACCGGCTCGATCGGCGTGTTCGCCGTGATCCCGACTTTCAACCGCGCGCTCACCGCGCTCGGCGTCGGCACCGACGGCGTCAAGTCGACGCCTTATTCGGGCGATCCGGACATCCTGCGCGGGCTCACCCCGGACACCAAGCTGATCCTGCAAGCCTCGGTCGAGGATATCTACCGCCGCTTCACCGGGCTGGTGGCGACCGCACGCAAGCTGCCGGTGACGCGTGTCGACGAGATCGGCCAGGGCCGTGTCTGGTCGGGCAAGACCGCGCTCGATCTCAAGCTGGTCGACGGCCTCGGCGGGCTCGACCTCGCCGTTGCCGAGGCTCGGCGACGCGCGAAGCTGCCTGCCGACGCGCGCACGATCGACATCGAGCGCAAGCCGACGCTGATCGCGCAGTTCCTCGCCAATGCGATGTCCCCCAACGACGACGAGAACAGCAACGCGCAGGCCGCGCGCGACCCGTTCGGTGCCACCGCCCGGCTTGGCCAGGCGCGCGTGCTGGCGGCGCTGGGCGCGGCGAGCGCGGTTGCCACCGGCCCGACGATCCAGGCGACCTGCCTTGCCTGCACCAGCCTGCTGCCTCCGCGCGCCGACGACATCGCCCGCGCTCAGGGGCTGCTGGCAAAGACTGCGGCGTTGGCGGCGCGCTAAGCGTGCTGACGCGGCGCGCGGCGCTGGGCGGACTGGCGGGCGTCGCGCTCGCCGCCGCCGCGCCCGCGCTGCCCTATGCCCACCCCGCGACTGGGTTACGTCGCGAGGACGCCGCGCTGTTGATCCGCGCGTACCGCGAACTCCACCCGGGGCTGCGCCGCTATCTGACCGCCGCGACGCTTGCGGAAGCCGAGGCGCAGTTACTTCGCGAAGCGGAAAGCGCCGAAACGCCTGCCGCACTGTGGCTGGCGGCGACCCGCTTTACGGCGGCGGTGCGTTGCGGGCACAGCTATGTGAACCCGTATAATCAGGGCAAGGCGATGACGGCCGCGGTGGTCGATCGGCCCGACCGGCTACCGTTCGAATTCCGCTGGATCGCCGGGCAGATGGTCGTGACGCACGTTCCGGCACCACTACCGGTGCTGCAGGTCGGCATGCTGGTCGCAGCCATCGACGGCATCACCACGCCGGAGATTCTCAAAAGCCTCCTGCCGTTGGCGCGCGCGGACGGTTCAAACGACGCGAAGCGCATCGCCGACCTCGGCGTCCGCGGTGGCAGCCGGTACCCCGACTTCGACCTGTTACGTACTGTCACCGCGACGTCCCCAGCGGCCAGCGCGACGCTCGACTTGCAGCGCGCGCACGGCGACCGATGGTCGAGTAAGTATCGCGTCGAGGTGCCATTTGCGCTGACCCGGAGCGCGGCGACACCAAGTGCTGGGGAGGCCCGCTTCACCGCAGCGATGCACGGCACGGCGATGGTGCTGACCATGCCGACATGGGCGGTGTATGACAGCAAATGGGACTGGACGACGTTCATCGATGCCACCGTGGACAGCGCCATTGCTGCCGACGCGCGCACGCTGGTCGTCGATCTGCGCGGCAACGAAGGCGGCCTCGATTGCGGTGATGTGCTGCTTGCCCGCCTGATCGAGCGACCGCTCGTCCCCGCCCCCGCCGCGCGCTGCGTCCGTTTTCGGACCACCCCCGCCGACCTCGATCCGCACCTCGATACGTGGGACGATAGCTTCCGGCGCCTCGGTGTCGATGCGGTCGACGGCGGCGACGGCCTGCTGACGTTGCCCCCCGAGGCGGCCGCAACGATCCAGCCCAAGGGCAAACGCTTCGCCGGCACGCTCGTCGTGCTGGTCGATGCCGCGTGCAGCTCGGCGACGTTTCATTTTGCCGAGCAGGTCCGCGCCGCACGGCTTGGCACGATCATCGGCGAGCCGACCGGCGGCAACCGGCGCGGCATCAACGGCGGCGCGTTCTTCTTCGTGCGGCTGCCGCATTCGCGGCTGGAGATCGACCTGCCGCTGATCGGCTATTTTCCGGCGACACCGCAGCCGGATGCCGGGCTGATCCCCGATATTATCGCCGCGCCGACCGTCGCCTCGATCACCGCAGGCACCGATCCCGCATTAACGCTCGCGGTAGCCGGGTAGCGTCACGCCCCACCCCAATGCAGCGGCGCGCAGCGCAAAGCCGCTCAGCGCGCCGACAATGCCCGCCGCAACCGGATCGACACCGAGCAGCCGCAGCCCGGTGTAAATCAACGCCGCCAATGCCGCCGCCGACACATAAATCTCGCGCCCCAGCAGCACCGAAGGCGTACCGCCGAGCACGTCGCGGATGATACCGCCAAAGCTCGCAGTCAGCACGCCCATCACGACGGCAACGAGCGGCGGCGTCCCATAGCTCAGCGCCTTGGCCGCGCCGACGACTGCATAGGCCGCCAGCCCAATCGCATCGAGCCACAACAGCCACGCCAGCCGCCGCTCGCCGATGTCGATCACCCACACCAGCGCCGCCGCCATCAGGCAGACGCCAAGATACCCCTGGTTCGCCACCCAGAACACCGGCGCGCCGATCAACAGGTCGCGCAGCGTGCCACCGCCGATACCCGTCACAGCGGCAAAGAATGCAAAGGTCACAATCGTCTGCTTCGCCCGCGCCGCCGCCAGCGCACCCGACAGCGCGAACACGCCGACGGCGGCGTAATCGAGCGCGGCAAGCGCAGGGCGGGCAAGGTCTAGGGGGCTGGTCAGCATCCGATCACGGTTACCACCGCCGCACGAAGGAATGAAGGTGTCGACTGAAGTGGTAAGGCCGCGGCTCGAAGCGAGACACGCAAATGCGCCACGGGCAACCTTCTACAGCCGCCCTCACATATGGATCGGCTTGCCCTCCACCGCCATTGCCGCTTCCTTCAGCGCTTCGGAATGCGTCGGGTGGGCGTGGCAGGTGTAGGCGATGTCTTCGGATGAGGCACCGAATTCCATGGCGATCGCGGCTTCGGCGATCATCGTGCCGGCGACCGCGCCGATGATGTGGACACCGAGGACGCGGTCGGTGTGCGCGTCGGCGAGCACCTTGACGAAGCCGTCGGTGTCGCGGTTCGCCTTCGCGCGGCTGTTGGCGCTGAACGGGAATTTGCCGACCTTATACTCGACGCCCGCGGCCTTGAGTTCTTCCTCGGTGCGGCCGACGCTGGCGACTTCGGGGTGCGTATAGACGACCGCGGGAATGACGTCGTGGTTTATGACGCTGGTCCGCCCGGCGATGCGTTCGGCGCAGGCGATCCCCTCGTCCTCGGCCTTGTGCGCCAGCATCGGGCCGACGATGACATCGCCGATCGCCCAGATGCCGGGGACGCTGGTCGACAGATCGGGGTTGGTGGGCACGCGGCCATGCTCGTCGAGCTTGAGCCCGGTTGATTCGAGCCCGAGCCGGTCGGTGTTGGGCCGCCGCCCGATCGATAGCAGCACGATATCGCCGCGGATCTCCTCGCGCGCGCCGCCGGTCGAGGGAGCAACGACGACCACCGCCTCGGCACCCTCGCGCCGCGCCTCGAGCACCTTGGTGCCGGTGCGCAGCACCATGCCCTGCTTTTCGAGGATGCGCGCAAATGCCTTGCCAACCTCGGCGTCCATCGCGGGGACGACGCGCTCGGCATATTCGATGACGGTGACCTTGGCCCCCAGACGCCGCCAGACCGACCCCATTTCGAGCCCGATATAGCCGCCGCCGATCACAATCAGGTGCTTGGGTACCGCGGGCAGCGACAGCGCCTCGGTCGAGGTGATCAGCACTTCGCCGTCGGGCGTCACGCCCGGCAGCATCGTCACTTCGGAGCCGGTGGCGATGATGAAGTTCTTCGCGGTGACGAACCGCTCGCCGATCATCACGGTGCGCGGGTCCTGAAACTGCGCCTCGCCCTTGATCCATTCGACCTTGTTCTTCTTGAACAGGAACGCGACGCCGTCGGTCAGTTCGGTGACTGCCTTGGCCTTTTCCGCCTGCATCGCGGCGAGGTCGAGCGTCACTTCGGGAAATTTGATGCCGAACTTGGCGAGCACACCGTCCTTGGCGTCCTCATAGAATTCGGACGCATGGAGCAGCGCCTTCGACGGGATACAGCCGACGTTGAGGCACGTGCCCCCCAGCCGGTCGCGTTTCTCGATGCACGCGGTCTTCAGGCCAAGCTGTGCGGCGCGGATCGCGGCGACATAACCGCCGGGCCCGGAGCCGATGACGACAACGTCGAAGTCTGGTTCGGCCATGGTCAACCTCGTTTATCAACGTCACCCCCGCGCAGGCTGGGGCCCATATGCGTCAAGTGACCGACGCGTATGGGCCCCAGCCTGCGCGGGGGTGACGATCCCAGAATAGGCGTGACGCCCCGTTAATCAAAGATCAACCAGCAGCCGCGTCGGATCCTCGATCGCTTCCTTGATCCGGACGAGGAAGCTGACCGCCTCGCGGCCGTCGACGAGCCGGTGATCATAGCTGAGCGCGAGATACATCATCGGGCGGATGACGATCTGGCCGTTCACCACGACCGGACGCTCCTCGATGCGGTGCATGCCGAGCACGCCCGACTGCGGCGGGTTGAGGATCGGCGTCGACATCAGCGAGCCGAACACACCGCCGTTGGTGATCGTGAAGGTGCCGCCCTGCATGTCCGCCAGCGTCATCTTGCCAGCCTGCGCGCGCTTGCCGAAGTCGGCGATGGCGAGTTCGATCTCGGCGAAATTATGCTTGTCGGCATCCTTGAGCACCGGCACGACCAGCCCGCCCGGCGACGACACCGCGACACCGATGTCGGCATAATCGTGATAGACGATCTCATCGCCCTCGATCGCGGCATTGACCGCCGGAACGTCGCGAAGCGCGAGCACCGCTGCCTTGACGAAGAACGACATGAAGCCAAGCCGCACGCCGTGCTTTTTCTCGAACAGGTCCTTGTAGCGCGCCCGCGTCGCCATCACCGCGGTCATGTCGACGTCGTTGAACGTCGTCAGCATCGCGGCGGTGTTCTGCGCCTCCTTGAGGCGGCGCGCGATCGTCTGGCGCAGCCGCGTCATGCGCACCCGCTCCTCGGGGCGCGCAGGGTCGAGCAGTGCCGGCAGCGGCGCGGGCTGCGGCGCGGCGGGAACCGGAACGACGGTCTGCACCTCGGCCGGTACCGGCGCGGCGGGGACGGAGGCTACCGGTGCAACCGGAGTTGCCTCGGCGACCGGCGCGGCAGGCGGCGGAACGGCTTCGGCCACAACCGGAGCGGCGACCGGCTTCGCTTCGGCAACCGGTGCTGCGGCTGCAGGCCTGGCGTCGACTTCGGGCTGGACCGGAGCGGGCGGCGGGGCGGCAGCTGTGGCGTCGCCGTTCGCCTGTGCTTTGAGCTTGGCCGAACCGGCCTCGATCGCGTTCAGCATGTCGCTTTTGGTAAGGCGTGCATCTTTGCCGCTGCCAGCGACCGAGGCAGCATCGACGCCGCTTTCGGCGGCAAGGCGGCGGACCGACGGCGGCTGTACGCTGCTGTCAGCCGGTGCGGGAGTCGGTGCGGGCGCCGGAGCGGGCGATGCGGCGGCGGGCGCTGGCGCTGATGCAACGGCAGCGGCAGCGTCGGGTTTCTCGGGTGCCTTTTCTGCTGGCTTTTCGGCAGCAGCGGCCACCACGGGTTCGCGCGGCTTGATCAGCGAGACAGGCGCCGGCGGCGGGGGCGGCGGCGTCGAGCTTGCGGGCTTGATCAGCGGCGGCACGGGTGCCGGTGCTGACGCCGCAGCTTCCTTCTCGGTCGAAGCCGGTTTGACCAGCGGGATCGGCGCGGCGGCAGGCTCGGGCTTGGCCAGCAGCGACGGCGCAGGCGGAGCAGCGGCGGCTGCCGCTTCGATCCGCGCGATCGTCGCGCCGATGGTGACCGTATCGCCGACCTGGACGAACTGCTCGCCCATGATGCCGTCGACCGGCGACGGCACCTCGACGGCGACCTTGTCGGTCTCGAGGCTGACGATCGGCTCGTCGGCCTTGACCTTGTCGCCAGGCGCTTTCAGCCACTGGCCGACAGTCGCCTCGGTGATCGATTCGCCCAGTGGCGGAATGGTGACGTTGGTAGCCATGACTATCCCTGTTGCTCGGGCGCGGCGCGCCGTCTGACCTGTTCGTTCATGCGCTGAGCGCGGTCTGGATCAACTGCTTTTGTTCGCTGGCGTGACGCTTGGCGAGGCCGGTTGCCGTCGCTGCCGCTGCCGCGCGCCCGGCATAGATCGGCCGTTGCCCCAGCGCATCCTCGATCAGCGGTTCGACGAAGCTCCACGCGCCCGCATTGCGCGGTTCCTCCTGCGCCCAGACGACACTGATCAAGTTGGCGAACCGCGCGGTATATTCGGCGATCACATCGGTCGGGAACGGATAAAGCTGTTCGACCCGCAGCACATAGGTGTCGGTCTGGCTCGACGCCTCGCGGGCCTCGAGCAGGTCGTAATAGATTTTGCCCGAGCACAATACGAGGCGGTTGACCGCCGCATCGTCGATCGGCAGCACATCATCGAGGCAGCGATGGAAACGGCTGCCCGAACCGAAATCGGCAATCTTCGACACCGCGCGCTTGTGGCGCAGCAGCGACTTCGGCGTCATGATGACCAGCGGTTTGCGGAATGGCCGCAGCATCTGGCGGCGCAGGATGTGGAAGTAATTTGCCGGGGTCGTGCAGTTGGCGACCTGCATATTATCTTCGGCGCAGAGTTGCAGATACCGCTCGAGCCGCGCCGAGCTGTGCTCCGGCCCCTGCCCCTCGAAACCATGCGGCAGCAGCATGACAAGGCCGTTGGCGCGCAGCCACTTGACCTCGCCGGACGCGATGAACTGGTCGATCATCGACTGTGCACCGTTCGCGAAATCGCCGAACTGCGCTTCCCACAGCACCAGCGTCTTGGGGTCGGCGAGCGCATAGCCATATTCGAAGCCGAGCACGCCGAATTCGCTCAACGGGCTATCGAGCACTTCGAACGCATCCGACAGCGTCTTCAACGGTACATATTTGCCGCCGGTCTGCTGATCGACCCAGACCGCATGGCGCTGCGAGAAGGTGCCGCGGCCCGAATCCTGCCCCGACAGGCGCACGCCGTAGCCGTCGACGAGCAACGTCCCGAACGCCAGCGCCTCGCCGGTCGCCCAGTCGATGTTCTCGCCCTTGGCAAGCGTTTCGGCCTTGGCATCGATGATCCGCGCCAGCGTCTTGTGGATCGCGAGTTCGGCGGGAACCGTGGTCAGCGCGGAACCGACGCTGGCGAGTGCAGCGACCGAGGCGTCGGTTTCGCCTGAACGCCGCGCGGTAACACCTTCGCGCGGCTTGCCAAGGCCGCTCCACCGGCCTTCGAACCAGTCGGCCTTGTTCGGCTGATAGCCAGCAGCCGCTTCGAAATCACCTTCGAGGCGCAGGATATACTGGTCGATGTTCGCCTGCATCCAGCTTTCGTCGATGACGCCCTGCGCTTCGAGCCGCTTCGCGTAAAGCGCGCTGACCGGCGGGTGCTGGCGAATGGCGGCATACATCAACGGCTGCGTGAAGCTGGGCTCGTCGGACTCGTTATGGCCGAACCGGCGGTAGCACCACATGTCGATGACGACATCGCGCTTGAACTTCTGGCGGAATTCGGTGGCGACCTTGGTCACGAACACCACCGCTTCGGGGTCGTCGCCGTTGACGTGGAAAATCGGCGCCTGCACCGCCTTCGCCATGTCCGACGGATAGGGCGACGACCGTGCAAATTGCGGGCTGGTGGTGAAACCAACCTGATTGTTGACGACAAAATGCAGCGTGCCGCCGGTATTGTAGCCGTGAATACCCGAAAAACCGAAGCATTCGGCGACAATGCCCTGCCCCGCAAACGCTGCATCACCGTGCATCAGTACCGGCATCACCTGCGTGCGGTCGTCGTCGCCGCGCACCGTCTGCACCGCACGCACCTTGCCGAGAACAACCGGATCGACGGCCTCGAGGTGCGACGGGTTCGGCGTCAGCGACAGATGCACCTTGTTGCCGTCGAAATCGCGGTCGGTCGAGGTGCCAAGATGATATTTGACGTCGCCCGAGCCGCCGACGTCATCGGGGTTCGACGAGCCGCCGCTGAACTCGTGAAAGATCACGCGCAACGGCTTTTGCATAACATTGCCGAGCATGTTGAGCCGACCGCGGTGCGGCATGCCGAAGATGATTTCCTCGATGCCGTTCTGGCCGCCGATCTTGATGATCGACTCCATCGCCGGAATCATCGATTCACCGCCATCGAGGCCGAAGCGCTTGGTACCCACGAACTTCTTGCCGAGGAACTTCTCGAACTGTTCAGCCTCGACGAGCTTGTTGAGGATCGCCTTCTTGCCGAGCTCGGTGAAGTGGATTTCCTTGTCGCGGCCTTCGATGCGCTCCTGGATGAAGCGCCGCTCCTCGACGTCGTTGATGTGCATATATTCGACGCCGACATTGCCGCAATAATTGGCGCGCAGGATCGTCACCAATTCGCGCACGGTGCCGGTCTGGAGCCCGAGCACACCGCCGAGGTAGATCGGCCGGTCCTGGTCTTCATCGGTCGCGAAGCCGTGATATTCCGGCGTCAGGTCGGCGGGCACTTCGCGCTTCGACAGCCCCAGCGGGTCGAGATTGGCTGCGAGATGCCCGCGCACACGGTAGGTGCGGATAAGCATCATCGCCGCGATCGCATCCTTTGCCGCACGGTCCATCGCTGCCGGATCGGGCAGCGCCAGCACGGGTGCAGGAGCATCGATCGCAGGCGCCGCGACCTTCGCGGGCTTCGGCGGGATGACCATGTCGGCTGCATCGAGCGCCCGCGTCAGGTCGTCCGTCGGGCGCAACGGCCAGTCGGTGCGTGCCCATGACGGTCCGGCAAAATCCTCCGGCCCAGGCAGTTCGTCGAGCGTGTCCATCAGGCGATCCTCAAGCTGATAAACGCTCTTAGCGTCGCCGCGCAAATGTGTCACCCGTAACGATGAACATATTAGTCAGCCCTTAAGAAGTTCGATCATCGTCGTGCCAAGCGCGCTCGGCGAATCGGCAACGCGGATACCGGCGCGGCGCATCGCCTGGATCTTATCTTCGGCCTTGCCCTTGCCGCCCGCGACGATCGCGCCCGCATGACCCATGCGCCGCCCCGGCGGTGCGGTCAGCCCGGCGATGAAGCCGACCATCGGCTTCTTGACGTTGTTGAGCCGGATGAACTCGGCTGCATCTTCCTCCGCCGCGCCGCCGATTTCGCCGATCATGATGATCGAATGCGTCTCGGGGTCGGCCAGGTAAAGCTCGAGCATGTCGATGAAGTTGGTGCCGTTGACCGGATCGCCGCCGATGCCGACCGCGCTGGTCTGGCCAAGGCCGACCGCAGTCGTCTGGTGCACCGCCTCATAGGTCAGCGTGCCGGAGCGCGACACGACGCCGACCGAACCCTTCATGAAGATATTCCCGGGCATGATGCCGATCTTGCACTCGCCCGGCGTCATCACGCCCGGGCAGTTCGGCCCGATCAGCCGCGACTTCGAGCCCGTAAGCGCGCGCTTGACCTTGACCATGTCGAGCACCGGAATGCCCTCGGTAATGCAGACGATCAGCGGGATCTGCGCGTCGATCGCCTCGAGGATGGCATCGGCCGCGAACGGCGGCGGGACATAGACGACGCTGGCATCGGCATCCGTCCGCTCCTTCGCCTCGAGCACGGTATCGAACACCGGCAGGTTCAGGTGCGTGGTTCCGCCCTTCCCCGGCGCGACGCCGCCGACCATCTTGGTGCCGTACGCAATCGCGGCCTCCGAATGGAACGTGCCCTGCTTGCCGGTGAAGCCCTGGCAGATGACCTTGGTGGCCGCGTTGACGAGAATGCTCATTCGAAAACCCAATCTTTTAGTTTTTCGAGTCCGTTGAAGGTCCCGACAGCTGCAAATGCATTGTCATCCCGGCGCACGCCGGGACCCAGGAGGTCGTCCGCAAGATCGCGCCAATCGAGATTGCGGTCGGTGATCATCTCGATCTTCCAGCTCCGTCGCCAGTCCTTGATCCGCTTCTCGCGCGTGATCGCGGCTTCGATACTGTCGTGCCCTTCATACCAGACCAGCAATTTGCAGCCATATTGCTGACTGAACCCGGGTACCAGCCCGTGACGGTGCTGATAAGCGCGCTGGACGAGATCACTCGTAACTCCGGTGTAAATCGTTCCGTTTTGCTGGCTCGCCACGATGTAGACATACGCGAACATCGGCGGTCCTAATGGGTCCCGGCGTTCGCCGGGATGACAAGAAAGATGCGGAGCCGCCCACTGCTCACGCCGCCTTCTTCACTTCCGCCACGATCTTCGCCGCCGCATCGCCCAGATCATCGCCCGAGATGATCGGCAACCCGCTTTCGGCCAAAATCTTCTTGCC
>Ga0123338_10003853_pt1 | contig 13326 bp, 11 predicted proteins | sample grotaG_FD_89793 | JGI IMG/M metagenome (GOLD analysis project Ga0123338, IMG submission 89793) | Glacier valley bacterial and archeal communities from Borup Fiord, Nunavut, Canada, to study Microbial Dark Matter (Phase II) -... | ecosystem: Environmental > Aquatic > Freshwater > Ice > Glacier ... | reverse complement strand
GAGAACGGCGCGGCGCGCGTGACCGTTACCAATATGGGCGAGCGCACGGCCAGCGCTGTCGAGCTTTGCGCTGCGTTGGTCGATTCACAAGGGCGCATTATTGGCTATCGGACCGCGCGCCTCGCGGAGCCACTACCCGCGAAAGCCTCATCGAGCCTCACGCTTGAATTATTCCCTGCCGTCGCCGTGCCGTATACCGTGCGCGCGTCCGGAATTGGATTTACGCAGGTTGCGACCGCTCAACCATAGACCGCCCGCGCCAGCGCCGCCCATTCCTCGATGGTCAGCGTCTCCGCACGGCGCGTTGGGTCGATTCCGGCTTTCGTCAGATGTTCAGCAGCTTGTGCGTGTTCCATAGCGAGGCCACCGCCCAGCGCATTTTTGATTTGCTTACGCTTCTGGCTAAACCCCGCGCGAACCACTTTGAAAAATGAGGCATCGTCGGGGACCTGCACCTGCGGCTGCGGGAACACGTCGATTTTTACAATCGCGGATGCCACGCCCGGACGCGGGTAGAACGCTGCCGATCCGATCCGCCCGACAATCTTCGGCGTGCCATAATATTGCATGCTCACCGCAAGTACGCTCATGTCGCCTGGCTTCGCGACCAGTCGATCTGCGACTTCCTGCTGCACAGTGAGGACCATCAGCGTTGGCTTATGTGCGATTTCGAGCGTGTGGCGCAGGATCGCGCTCGTAATGTAATAGGGCAGATTTGCGACGACCTTGTAGGGTTCCGATCCGACCAGCTTTTCGACATCGGTCGTCAGAATGTCGGCGTTGACGATATGCACATTTTCCGGCAGTTGCGCGAGGATCGGGATCAAGCGATCGTCCAGTTCGACCGCAATTACGCGCCGTGCGAGCGCCGCCAACCGCTTCGTCAGGACGCCCGTACCCGGTCCCACCTCGACGACGGTATCTTCGGACGTGAGGCTCGCCGCGTTCACGATGCGCTCCAGCGAAAGCGGATCGTGCAGGAAATTCTGGCCGAGGCTCTTTTTCGGGTCGATCTCGTGTTGTTCGAGCAGCGCGCGGATATTGGTTGTCATCAGCGGTTCTCCGGCAGCGGAAGGATCAGGTCGGCGGGCAGCGCGGGCGGCAGCAGATAGAGCGTCACCTCACCTGCAAACGGTTGGTAATCATCCTCGCCATAGCCGAGCCGTACCATCAATCCCGCAACGCCCGGCAGAATATCGCCCGCCACTGCGCGCCCATAGCCGGGTATATACACCTGCGTACCAACCGGGATATAGGCCGCGTCTGCCGCGATGATGCCGCGCGCGAGGCGCTGCCCGGTGCTGGTCACGCCGAAAGTCTGATCGGCGGGCGTCTTGCCGTTGCTGGATGGTTTGTAGCTTTCGGCGGCGGCCTTGAAGGTACGCCAGTATTGCAGCGCGCCATCCGGCGTATCGACGCTCTTCACCGCGACAAGCGTACCGACGCGCGCAAGCTCATCCTGCGGCAGGCGCGCGACCCAGCTCAATGGCGCGGATCGGCTGACTTCGACACCGCTTTCATAGCGCGCGCGAGCCGTGCTTTGTTCCACACCAGCGATGCCCGTCTGCACCACGACAATCTGATCAAGTTCGAGTGCCGGGTCCGGGTTGCGAAGCTGCTTGAAAGGCAGCTCGCGCACCGTCATAATTTCACTGATCGCGACCCGCACCACCTGGATGCGCAGCGCAGCGCTAATCGCAGTCGGGAGCGTGGGTAGCGCGTAATCTTCACCTACGAGCGCAATATTCTGTTCGGCCAGCGCTTCCGCGACCGTCTTGCCGAGCGTGCGCGTCACGATCAGCCGCCCGTCGAGATCGATTTGAATAGGGAGCGAGCGCTCAATGCGAATCGCGGTCGGCAGGGACGAGTCGAGCGGCGGCGTCACACGGTCCGCGGCAAATAGCGCGATGCCATTTTCAGCAAGCACCGCGCCCACTTCGCGCGCCGTGCTGGTCAGGGTCCGCGCTGCGCCGCCGTCATCCAGCCGCACGGTTTGCGCGCGATTAATCGTGAGCGTCGCGCCATCCCGCTCTACGCGGTCGCCCTTGTTTAATATGATTTCTGCTTCGGCAAGGATCGCGGCGGTCTCGGTTTGCAGCGTGAGCAGACGCCTTTGTTTGCCATCTGCAAAGACGAGAATGGGTCTCGCTTTCTCGACGCTGACGAGTAGCCCGGCACGCATTGCGCTATCGAGCGCGGGCGAAACGCGGTCGGGTCCTTCCAGAGCGATGCCGGCTTCCGAGAGCGCCTCACGAACAGTCGGCTGGTGGGTACGCAGCGCAGTACGTGTCCCGCCGATCATCAGATCGAAAGGGATTGCGGTCACAGAATACAGGCCGTATCCAATCACGAGCGCAAAGGAGCAAATAGTGATAATCAGGAGTAGGAATGGAGATCGAGAAGGCGACCCGAAGGGGCGAGCCGCGCGGCGATTATGCACGCTGTTATCTCCAGATATGAGGCGTTCTGCCTATGGTGATGAGTCCAGACTTTGCCGGAACACCCGCAGACTCATCTTAAGGCTGCTGCTGTTAGGCTCTGACCTGGTTCGACGCCTTGCGCCGTCCGGGGCCTGGCCTCATCACGATAGACAGAACGCGCTCATTATAGCAGCGCGGGCGGGGCTGTCAATTGCGCGTCGCGCCGCACTCAGGGCGATTGCAAAGTCAGGAAGGGTTTATCCGACTCTGTCGTCTCACCCTTCCCGGCGGTAAGGCTTGAGCATCGCGGCGGGCGCGGCGGCGTTGCGCCCGGCCAGCACCAGCGCGCCAATTGTGACTAGGTAGGGTAACGCAATCAGCAGCCAATAGGGAAGGTCCAGCCCCTGCGCCTGGAAACGCAATTGTAACGCCTGAAAGATTGCGAAAAGCAGCGTCCCGATGAACACCCGGAAGGGGTTCCAGTTGCCAAAGATGACCAGCGCAATCGCGACCCAGCCGCGCCCCGCGACGATCCCGAAGGTGAACGAATCGAGCAGCGCCATCGAAAGGAACGCGCCGCCCGCGCCCATCAGCGCGCCGCCAACTGCAAGCGCGAGGTAGCGCGTCCGGTAGACGCTGACGCCTGCCGTATCTGCCGCCTCCGGGTTCTCCCCGACCGCGCGCAGCCGCAGCCCAAAATGTGTGCGATTCAGTACGAACCAGATCGCTGGAACCAGCAGGATCGATACGTAGGTGAGCAGGTGCAGGTTGAATAGCGGTGCGAGCAGCGACCCGGCAGGCAAGATCGCGAGCGTCGCGAAAGCTGCGTTCAGCTTCGGCGGGGTGGTCGGGTCCGTGAAGGCGAGTCGGTAGAGGAACAGTGCCAGCCCCGTACCGAGCAGCGTCACGCCGAGGCCGGAGACGTGTTGGCTGAGGCCGAGCGTCACCGTCAGGAAGGCCATCAGCAGGCCGAGCGCCGCGCCCGTCAGAATGGCGACGAATAATCCGAGTTCCAGCGATCCGCTCGTTTTGGCCGCCCAAAATCCGGTAAAGGCGGCCAGAAACATCGTCCCCTCGATACCGAGATTCAGAATGCCCGCCTTTTCGCTGATCGTCTCGCCCAGCGCGGCGAAAAGGATTGGTGTGGCAACACGCAGCATCGCGGTGAGCAATGCGATCAGGAACAGGCTATCCATTCGCGATACTCCGGCGGCGCACCCGGTAGTTGGTGAGCAGGAAGCAGGCCATCACCGAAAGCAAAATCACTGCCTGCGCTACATCACCGAGATATTGCGGGACGCCAAGCGCCTGACTCAGCCCGAGCGAACCGGATTGAATGAGCGCGATCAGCAGCGCCGCGAAGAGGACACCCGGCGCGCTCAGGCCACCCAGCATTGCGACGACCACGCCCGTATATCCATAACCCGGCGAACTCTCCGCGATCAAGCGCCCCTGCAAACCGAGGATTTCCGTCGCCCCGGCCAGCCCCGCGATCCCACCGCTGACCAGCGCCGCGACGAGGACCGTCCGCCTGACGTTGAAGCCGACGAAGCGCGCGGCCTGCGCATTCATCCCGACCATGCGCAGCCGCAACCCGAATGGCGTTCGGCGCAGCACGAACCACACGATCAGTACCAGCGCGATCCCGATCAGAATCCCGGCGCGCAGGCGCGAGGGTGGCAGCAAACGCGGCAGCCGTATCGCTTCCGAAATAGTGGGGGTGCGCGGCCAGCCGCCGACATCGCGCCAGGGGCCTGTCAGCAGCCCACTCAGCGCCAGCCCCATCACCGAATTGAGCAGCAGCGTCGTCACCACCTCATCGACGGCTAGATAGACGCGCAACAGCGCGGGCAGCAGCGCCCAGAGCAGCCCGGCGGCGAAACCTGCAACAAGGATCAGCGGAATCACGAGCAGCGGCGCGCCCTCTTTGAGCGCCACGCCCAACCCCGCCGTGACGACCGCGCCCGCCAGAAATTGCCCTTCCGCGCCGATGTTGAAATAGCCGCCCGTGAACGCGACCAGCACGGCCAGCCCCGTCAGTAAAATCGGGGACGCCTTGACGAGGACTTCAAACGCACTCGATGCGTCGGTCAGCGGCGCGATGAGCAACTGATAAAATGCTTGCAGCGGATTTACACCTGTGAGCAGCAGCAGCACGGAGAGGATCGCGAACGCGACCAGCAGCGCGATAAACGGGATCGCAGCGCGCACCCACGGCGCGGACGGCTCGCGCTCGACCCGAAAGCCGCGCGCTGTACGCTGCTTGAATGTGCCGAAAGTTTCAGTTGCCATCGCTCACCACCCCGCCCATCAACATCCCCAACTGTTCAAGTGTCGCATCTGCCGCTGCGACTTCTCCGACGATGCGCCCCGCAGACATGACCGCGATCCGATCCGACAGTTTCAAAATTTCATCCAAATCTTCGGAGATGAGCAGCACCGCCGCGCCATTCGCCCGCGCCTCGCGCAGTTTGCCGTGTACATATTCAATCGCGCCGACATCCAGCCCGCGTGTCGGCTGCGCCGCGATGACCAGCAGCGGTTGGCGTGAGAGCGTGCGCGCGAGGACTACTTTCTGGATGTTACCGCCCGAAAGCCGTCCGACGCGGCTGCCCGGCTGTGCCTTGATCTCGTATTCTGCGATCAACGCTTCCGCGTTTTGCCGGATCGCTTTCTGGTCGAGGACGCCGTTACGGGTGAACCGTGCCAAATCCTCGAAGGCCAAGTTATAGGCGACGCTCATCCCCGCAATAATGCTCTTGAAGCGGTCCTCGTGGATGCGCCCGACGCCTGCGCGCGTGATCGTCTGTGCGTTGGCGTGCGTCAGGTCTTGGCCGTTCATCCGGTAGCTTCCCGCGCTGGCCGTTTGCATCCCGGAAAGCACATCGGCCAGTTCGCGCTGCCCATTCCCGGCCACGCCCGCCAGCCCGACGATCTCCCCTGTGTTCACACTCAGGTTTACCCCGGCAAGCAGATTTACGCCACGCGCGTCGCGCAGTGTCAGGTCGTAGAGATGCAACACCGGAGCGCCCGTGCTTTCGGCTCGCGGTGCGCGTTCGGGCATGAGCAGGTCGCGGCCTACCATCTCGCGCGCGAGCGAGGCCGCATCCGTATCGCGAATGGCGTGCTGCGCAACGACGCGCCCCGCGCGCAACACCGTCACCTCGTCGCAGTGCGCGATCACCTCATCGAGTTTGTGGCTGATGAAGACGACTGCCAATTGCTGCGCGACCAGCGTTTTCAATTCGAGAAACAGCGCGTCGGATTCGCGTGGTGTCAATACGGCGGTCGGCTCGTCGAGAATCAACACCCGGCAGTCGCGGTACAGCGCCTTGAGGATTTCGACGCGCTGCTGCTCACCGACTGACAACTTGCCGACTTGCGCATCCGGGTCGATGCGCAGGCCATAACTTTCTGCGACTTTGCGCACGCGCGCTCGCGCTTTATCGCGCTGCAACAACACGCCTTCATGCAGCCCTAAAATGACATTTTCCGTAACCGTAAAATTTGGCACAAGCGCGAAATGCTGCGTGACCATCCCGATCCCCGCGCGAATCGCATCGGCGGGTGAGGCGAAGCGGACGGTCGCGCCATCGATCAGAATCGTGCCTGTGGTCGGCTGATACAGCCCGTATAGGATTTTGCTCAGGGTCGATTTGCCCGCGCCGTTCTCACCGAGCAGCGCGTGAATGCGTCCCTCGTGCAGCATCAGGTCGATGCCCGCGTTGGCGGTCAGCGCTCCGAACTGCTTGGTGATGTCGATCAGCTCGACAACGGGCTGCATGAAGGGTGGATCAATCAAAGGTTGCATGGGGGTTCTTCGAGAAAGGTTGCGTAATTGAACTGATGGACGGCAAGCATGGCGTCCCCACAGGCAGACCCGCTTGAGTAGGGACGGCGTTCTTGCCGTCCCCAAACCGCGGACCACGTTCAACGACGAACAAATAACCCTATTTTTTGTTGAGCGTCTTCGAGTCGGCGGGTGCTTTCTCGTTGATCTCGACGCGGAACTTGCCCTTGAGGATTTCGTCCTGACGCTTCTTCACGAGGTCGAGCGTGGCAGGCGCGAGCGTCTTCTCGAAATTATGCAGCGGCGCGAGCAGCGAGCCGCCCTTCGCCATCATCGAGAAGTCCTTCAAATCCTGCGCGGTATAGACACCCGCCGCGATCTGCTTGAGCAGATAGGAGACGGTCGGCGTCATGCTCCAGACCGGACCCGTCACGACGTAATCAGGCGCGAGGCTGTTCTGATCGACCATGTTGCCGAAGACCAGCACCTTGCGCTCTTTCGCCGCGTCGATCACACCGAAGCGCTCCGCGTAGAGGACATCCGCACCCGCGTCGATCTGTGCAAGCGCCGCTTCCTTCGCCGTGGCCGGGTCGAAGAAGCTGTTGATATAGGTCACGCGGATTTGGACCTTCGCGTTTGCTTCGAGCGCACCCTGCTCGAAGGCATTCACCAGACGGTTGACTTCCGGGATTGGCAGCGCCGCGACCACGCCGACAATGTTGCTCTTCGTAACCGACCCGGCGATCAGGCCGCATAAGTAGGCGGGTTCGTGAATCCAGTTGTCGAAAACGGAGAGGTTGGGGTCCGTCGAGCCGAGTTCGGAGCCGAACGCGAACGCGATTTTCGGATAATCCGCCGCGACCGCACGGATCGCTTCCTCGTTGCCGAAGCCATCCCCGATGATCAGGGTCGGCTTGTCCTTCGTCGCCGCATCGCGCAGGACCTTCTCCATATCGCCCGAATAGCCAATGTTGTCCGTGTGCTTGTAGGTGATCTGGCCGTCTTTTTCAGCCGCGAGCAGCGCCTGATGGATGACGTTCGGCCAGGGTTCTTCCAGCGGGGTCGCGTAGATGCCATACACGAGCGGCTTGTCGGCGGCATGGACCGCCGCAGGTTTCGCCAGCGATACGCTAGTCAGCAAGACGACCAGCAGCGCGAGCAGCAGGGATACTTTTCGACCGGACATAGCTTTTACTCCCACAAAGGACGGATGCAGGTAAACAATAACACGCCGCGCGGGGTTTTCGATAGAGCAATCAGCCGATGTGCCAAAGTGCGCAAACAGGTACAATTATGCGCTTTCACCCAAATTCGCGAGAAATGGCGCTCATGAACGATCTGATTTTGCGCAATTGCCGTCCGCACCGCGCGGCGCAATCGGTCGATATTCTGGTGCGGGATGGCCGCATCGCGCAGATCGCGCCTTCCCCGGCGGTGTTCGCGGACAGCAACATTGATATGACGCTCGATTGCGAGGACAACCTCGTAACGCCGCCCTTCGTCGAGTCGCATATTCACCTCGACTCCGTACTTACCGCCGGGCAGCCGCGCTTCAACGCGAGCGGCACACTTTTCGAGGGCATCCAGCTCTGGGGCGAGCGCAAGCAGTCGCTGACCCGCGAAGACGTGCAAAGCCGCGCCCGCGAAGCGTTGCGCATGATGGCCGCGCAGGGTGTCCTTTACGTGCGGACGCATGTCGATACCACCGAGCCAACGCTGACCGCGCTCGATGCGCTGCTCGAACTCGCGGATCGTGTGAAGGATTGGATCACCGTGCAGGTCGTCGCCTTTCCACAGGACGGCATCTTCTCGCGCCCGGAGAATGCAGGTTTGCTCGAAACAGCGCTGCAACGCGGCGCGCACGCCGTCGGCGGCATCCCGCACTATGAACTCACGCGCGAGGACGGCGTACAATCCGTGATTCGCGCCTTCGACCTCGCACAGAAATACGACCGCCTGATCGATATTCACTGTGATGAAATCGATGATGAGCAATCGCGCTTCGTGGAAGTGATCGTCGCGGAAGCGATCAAGCGCGGCAATGGCGAGCGCGTCTCCGCGAGCCATACCACCGCGTTCGGCTCCTATAACGACGCTTATGCTTATAAATTTATGGGCTTTCTACGCCGTACCAATGTCAATTTCATCGCCAACCCGCTGATCAATATCACGCTGCAAGGGCGCATGGATACTTACCCGAAGCGGCGTGGCCTGACGCGCGTCAAGGAACTCTGGCAAGCCGGTTTCAACGTCAGTCTGGGGCAGGATTGTATCTACGATCCCTGGTACATCTTCGGGACCGGGAGTCTGATTGGGGTCGCGCATATGACGATTCACGTTGCGCAGATGACCGGACTCGCGGAGATTGATGGCTGCTTCGATATGATCACGGGCAATGGTGCGCGCTCGCTGCACATTCAGGATTATGGTTTGCAGGTCGGCAACCCGGCCAATATCGTCGTGCTGCCCGTCAAAAGCGCGTTCGATGCACTGCGCTATCAAGTCACGCCGCGCTATGTCGTTTCGCGCGGGAAGGTCATCGCGCGGACCACGCCCGCACAGACCACACTGGACGTGTAAGGAGAAAATGGGCGGGTCAAGCCCCGCCCCTACACCAAACCGCGCGCATTATATAGGGTCAGGCTTGACCGACCCATCCCCATTGTGAAGTTACGGCGCGATCTGATACGCGACATCTCCGATCACGACCGTCCAGCGCTCACCGAGCGCCGCGACCTCACGCAGTTCGGGATATTGCTCCAGCAGCTTGAAATATTCATCGCTGAGGAACGTCACCTTCGTGATCTTCTGCTTCGCTGCGTCGAACGTGGTATCGATCCATTCCGTGCCTTTCAGCGCGAACGTGCGGCTGCCGATGCTGCGCAACTGCGCGTTTGCACTGGCTTCCGGCGCGGCGGCCTGTGCCTTCTGGTTGGCGTCGGAAGCCTGGTTGACTGCGCCCGCTCCGCTTTGCGCGGAGAGATTCGCGGTGTAAGTCGGCGCGGGGGAGTTGGACGGTCCTCCTGCCGCACGCGGCACACCCGCTACCTGCGTCCCCGCGGGCGCGTTGGCGACGGGCTGGCTGCCCGGTTCCTGCGCAAGGAAGGCGGTATATGGCGTCAGGATGCCGAAGCGGATCGAGAGTTTCTTTACCGAATCGACCAGCTCCGTCGTCTCGCCCTTGAGTCGGATCGTATTCAACAGCGCCCCGATCCGGCGCGTCGCCCACAACCGTGCGACGAATGGCTGCCCTCCCGCGTTCTCGCGAAACTCCAGTCCGTCATAGGTGAAGGTCTGCACGGAGTCGCTCTGCTTGCCCGTCAACTTCGCGGTGGCGGTTCCACCCCGGCGATAGCGTCCGGTGATGATCAGTTGATTGCCCGCGAAAAGGTCCGGCAGCGGCGCACCGGGGTACAGATCATCGACAGTAAAATCACCGAGTTCCAGCTTGAGATCGGTCAGCACGGGCGCGGTGATCTTGTTGTAGAGCGCGCTCACCTTTGCCTCGATGTCCTCTGCCGGGCGCACATATACCGATTGCCCGCGATTTTCGCTGCTCAATGTATCCAGCAGGAACGTATTCACATCGTCACCGACGCCGAATGCGAACAGCCGCAGGTTGGACTTTGCGCGGGCGCGCACTCCGGCAAGGATTTGCTCGATGCGCGTCTCGCCTTCGGTTGGCTGGCCGTCGGTCATGAACAGCACGCTCGTCAGCCGCGCCGGGTCGATCTGTAACGCGGCTTGCGTGAGCGCGGCATCGATATTCGTGCCGCCTTCCGCGTCGAGGCGTGTCACCCAGTTCGCGGCGTCGGCGGCCTGCACGACGGGCTGCGGTTTCATCGCGTAGAGTTTGTACCCGGTGCTGAACGCAATCACGTTGAAGCGGTCTTCCGGGTTCAAGCGTGCGAGGACGAAGCGCGCGGCGGCGCGTGCCTGGTCCCATTTCTTGCCCTGCATCGATCCGGATTGATCCAGCACGAGGATCACATCTTTGGGTGCGACGCGCACGTTATCGACCTGGAATGGCGGCGTCAGCATGAGCATGAAGTAGCCGTCTTCGTTCGCGCTGTCGCGATAGGTGAGCAGCGTCGCGCCGATGCCGCCATTCGAGAGGCTGTAATAGAGCGAGAAATCTTCGGTTGGCGCGCCCGTCGCGCTCTCGAAGCCGACATCGACATGCCGATCATCCTTGCGGCTGACCGCGACGCGCGTATCCGGCGAGTAGACGTTGCCAATCGGGTCCTTGCTACTAATCGATACCGAAACGCTGACCTGCCGTGCCGGGATTTTCGTCACGTAATCGGACTTGAGCGGATACAGGTAGCCGAGCAGCCCGTTCTCAGCTTTGAGCAGGTGCGAATAGGTAAGCTGCACCTTGCGCGTTTCGCCGGGCGCTATCGGGAATATCTTCGCCTGTACCGCCTGCCGTCCGACATATTGCAGGAGCGCCGGGTCGCGCAGCTTGCGGACCGTTTCGTTGTAAATCGCGCGTGCCTGGTTGACATCCAGCAATTGCGCCTTGACGGGTTCGCCGTTGATATACAGCGTCAGGTTGGTAATCGCGGCTTCGGGCGGCAACGGGAACAGGTATTCGCCCTCCGCGACGCGCGACCCCTCGTTCAAAAATTCCTGTTCGATGCTCGTGGTCGCGACCTGATCCTCGATAATGACGCGGACGCGGTGTGCTTTGAGCGTGACGGACCCATCGATTGGACGCGGGGGTGAAAACGGTGGGGCTACCGTCACTGCGATCTGGTTGATGACCGGTAACATCGAGCAGCCGCAGGTCGGTTTTGATTGTGCGGCGACGGTCAGACTCGCCGCGCCGAAAACTCCGAACAACAGAATGATAAACAGCCTTTTCATCGTCGTGAACTCCGTTCGTTTCGCCGTGATGAATGGTGAAACGATAAAGGGCGCGGTTTTGTTCCACGACGCAGAAGACTAGGTTGGACGGTCCCGACGCCCGAATGCTACGATTCGCGTATTCCGTTATGAGGGAAGCATCCCCACCTGTTGAAGTAATTGCAGAATGTCCGCGCACAGCCAGTATTCGACAATTTTCCCGGCTTCGACGCGAAGCATGTCCATACCTGCATACTCGATGTGTTTCCCAATCGCGGCAGGCGAAGCACCGGGCATTCCACCTTGATAGATCGCACGAAAGACCCAGCGGCCTGCAATCATATCGGCATCGGAGAGGGGACCGACACTTGTTGTAAAAGAGTAATCGGTAAATGCTGCTACTGCCCCACTAATCCATTGCTTCAATCCGGCAGGTCCACGAACTTCAGCAGGGCTATTACCCGCGGGCGCAAAGTGGGCAATGAAATTCGGCGCGAGAATATCATCGGCTAAGGATAGATTTCCGTTCCACAGTTCACTCCACGAGTTCCAGAGTGCCTGATTCGCTTGTGAAGACATAGGTGTTCCCTCTCTTTACCTTTGACGTAGTTTCCATTACAATTACGAGCGTTCATTCGTAATCTCAAGCAAATTATACGAATGAAATGTCGTATTGTCAATATATCTGATCAAAGGAGAGTTGGCATATGGGAGAAAATCAGGAACGACGTCAGGCTCACCGCCAAAAGCGTGGCCTGCTCCGCTTAGATGAAATCCTTCATGCTGCTGGATTGCTCTTTGCCGAGGTGGGTTACGACAACACGACCACCCTTATGATTGCAGCGCGCGCGGGACTTTCGCCGGGTTCACTGTATCAATTTTTTCCGAATAAAGAAGCGATAGCGCAAGCATTCGCAGCACACGCAGTCGAACAACTCCACCAAATATACGAGACCCTCCTTTTGCCGGAGGTGATCAGCCTGCCTCTACAGGCTTTTCTAGACGCCTTCATTGACAGGCTCGTAGAATTTAATCGGAACTCGCCCGGTTATCTGGCGCTTGCGTTCGGATCGACCCTTTCTTCGCCACTGACGCTTGTCCTGACGGATTTACAGCAAGGTGTCGCAGCTCACCTGGATGCTCTGTTTGCCGCACGCTGGCCTCAAAGTACAGAGGAGCAGCGGCGTCTCCCGCTTCTCATCTCATATCGGCTTTTTTTGGCTTTACTGCCACTGGTATTACAAAACGACGAGGAACATCAAAATGCGATTGTGCATGAGTTGAAGGTTGTTTTGTTCAGGTATTGGGAACCGATCATCGGGGTGTAGAAGGTGTTTGCACTCGTGGGAATACCCTTCCAAGTCTATTCTCGACATCATAAATGCTCACTTGCGCGCATTAACGCAGCCTTGACGCATCCACCGCCCCTATAGTAAAATTACCTCTTGCAGCGGACCGCACCCACGCTTTTGTCGTGGCAATGCAGTCTAACTGAACGAGACACTCCCGGCGGGCTGCCATCGACTGCGTAAGCAGAGTGCAGCCTACCGTTGTGTAAGGATAACAGACGGGCATCAAGCCCGTTGATCGTGCCTGATAGCTATGTAGAGGGACCTCTGAATGCCCACCATCAACCAACTTGTGCGGAAGGGCCGCCAGCCGAAGCGCAGCAAGAGCAAATCGCCCGCGCTTCAATTTTCATTCAATGCCTACAAGCAGAAGCGCAACGAGAAGGCGGGTGGCAGCCCGCAAAAGCGCGGTATCTGCACGCAGGTCCGTACCACCACGCCAAAGAAGCCGAACTCGGCGTTGCGCAAGATTGCGCGCGTGCGCCTCTCGAACGGTCTTGAAGTCACCGCCTACATTCCGGGCGAGGGTCACGGCTTGCAGGAACACAGCGTCGTCCTCGTGCGCGGTGGCCGTGTGAAGGACCTGCCGGGTGTGCGCTATCACATTGTTCGCGGCACGCTCGACTGCGATGGCGTCAAGGGTCGCGAACAGAGCCGTAGCAAGTACGGTGCGAAGCGCCCGAAGCCGGGTCAGCCCGCCGCAGCGGTCAAGAAGAAGAAGTAGAGAAGGGTTACTCACGATGTCCAGAAGAAGCCGCGCGCCGAAGCGTACCGTCTTGCCGGATGCGAAATACAACAGCATTCTTGTCACCATGTTCGTTAATCGCATGATGTATGGGGGCAAGCGCAGCACCGCCCGCCACGTCATGTATGAAGCATTTGACTTGATCGAAGATCGCGTCAAGCGCGAAAACAGCGG
>Ga0123338_10003852_pt1 | contig 13327 bp, 11 predicted proteins | sample grotaG_FD_89793 | JGI IMG/M metagenome (GOLD analysis project Ga0123338, IMG submission 89793) | Glacier valley bacterial and archeal communities from Borup Fiord, Nunavut, Canada, to study Microbial Dark Matter (Phase II) -... | ecosystem: Environmental > Aquatic > Freshwater > Ice > Glacier ... | reverse complement strand
CGCTGAGATCAAACTATAAAATTTCTTCTGCACAAACCAATGAAACCGGATTTCCTTGCCAAGGTATCCGGTTTCATTGTCCCTAAAATGCACTTTTCCGGTTTTCTATTTGTAAATTAACTACTCCTGCCGCTAAACCCCAATGATCGCCGCTGCAAAAAGAATTTTGTATACAGTCCATATAAGTCCTTTTTTTTTAGCTATCGGTATGCTATTTAATCAAAACTAAATTTTAATACCTCAGCTGGGGAGGCGCCATGAGTTACGAAGTAAAAAATGAGCAGCTTGTTAAGTGGGTAGCAGAAATTGCGGCGCTGTGTGGACCTGAAACGATCCATTGGTGTGACGGTTCGCAGGAGGAGTATGATGCGCTTTGCGGCCAATTGGTAGAGAGCGGCACCTTTAAGAAATTGAACCAGCAAAAACGCCCTAACAGTTATTTGGCTTGGTCAGACCCGGGCGATGTGGCGCGTGTCGAAGACCGTACCTACATCTGCAGTATTTCAAAGCAGGATGCCGGTCCGACCAACAACTGGATGCATCCCAAAGAGATGAAAGAGATATTATCCAAGCTTTTCAAAGGGTGCATGAAGGGCCGCACCATGTATGTCATTCCTTTCAGCATGGGACCCCTCGGGTCTCCAATAGCTAAAATAGGCGTTGAAATTTCAGATTCTCCTTATGTTGCTGTCAATATGCGCATTATGACCCGTATGGGCCAGGCAGTAATTGATGTCCTTGGTAATAAAGGTGAATTCGTTCCTTGTCTGCACTCCGTTGGTGCTCCGCTAGAACCTGGCCAAAAAGATGTGCCATGGCCCTGCAACAAGGAAAAATACATCGTACACTTCCCCGAAGAGCGCTCGATATGGTCTTACGGCAGCGGCTACGGCGGCAATGCCCTACTCGGGAAAAAATGTCTGGCGCTGCGCATCGCTTCCAAAATAGCTAAGGATGAAGGTTGGCTGGCTGAACATATGCTGATTTTGGGAATTGAATCACCAGAAGGGGAAAAGACCTACCTTGGTGCTGCATTTCCAAGCGCCTGTGGCAAAACCAACCTGGCGATGCTTGTTCCACCAGAAAGCTTTAACAAAAGCGGCTGGAAAATAACGACTGTCGGTGATGATATTGCCTGGATCAAGCCTGGTCCTGATGGGAAGCTTTATGCGATCAACCCTGAATACGGCTTTTTCGGTGTTGCTCCTGGAACCTCTGTTAAAACTAATCCGAATGCCATGATTTCATGTGCTTCCAACTCTATTTTCACCAATGTGGCACTAACTCCGGATGGCGATGTCTGGTGGGAAGGGATGACCGATGCTAAACCGGCCTCTTTGACTGACTGGCAGGGCAATCATTGGACTCCTGAATGCGGCAGAAATGCAGCCCATCCTAATTCACGTTTTACTTCACCTGCCGGCCAATGCCCATCGATCGATCCGGAATGGGAAAATCCGAAAGGCGTTCCGATGGCAGCCTTTGTTTTCGGCGGCCGCCGCAACACTGTAATTCCACTGGTCTATCAATCATTTAACTGGAGTTTCGGTGTGTATATGGCTGCTACCATGGGCTCCGAGACAACGGCAGCAGCTGTCGGCGCTACTGGCACAGTTCGCCGTGACCCGTTTGCCATGCTGCCCTTCTGCGGTTATCATGTTGCCGATTATTTTGCCCACTGGCTGCAGGTAGGACGAACGACTCCGGTACCACCACGCATTTTTAGTGTCAACTGGTTCCGCAAAGACGCTGTCGGCAATTTCCTCTGGCCCGGTTATGGCGAGAACATGCGCATCCTGAAATGGATTGTTGAACGTGTAAATGGTAATGCCGCTGCTGTAGAAAGCCCTCTTGGCTGGATGCCGAAGTATGAAGATCTCGATTGGACCGGTCTTGACAGCGTCAGTCGCGAGCAGTTCTATGAACTGATGTCGGTTGATCGTGATGTCTGGAAGGAAGAGCTTGTTTCACATGAAGAGCTGTTTGTTAAGATGTACGATCGCCTGCCCAAAGAATTTCCGCACATCCGCGAGTTGATATTGTCAGGTGTATGGCGCTCACCGGAGCATTGGGAACAGTTCCATCCTGCAACAGACGAGAATAATTAAGCCGTAAATTAAATAAGGCTTCATAAAAGGGTGCTGCTTCTGCAGTGCCCTTTTTTAATCGTCAACTTCAATTTCCCGCACCCTGAGTTCTTCCCCGGACACAATGGCGACCCTATGACAGCCACAGTGACCGCATGAGCCATATAGCTCCATTAGCGGCGTCTCCAGCCCGCATTCCAGACACTGACCAATGCCAGGAACCCGAATTATATTCAGCACGGCACCTTCCAGCAGAGTTTCCCGGCTACAGGCCTCAAAACAGAATTCAATCGCTTCCGGCACCACACTGCTCAACTCCCCGATTTCGACATCGAGCGAGCGAATCCGGCGACCCCCGGCATGCTCAAGGCAGAGGTCGATGATCCCCTGCGCTATGGACATTTCATGCATGTTTTCTCCGATGCACATAAAAAAAGCCTGCGAGGCTGTAACCCCGCAGGCTTTTTTACACTCCGGTAACCGGAACGCGAATTACTTCTTAGGAGCTTCTACAGGAGCTACAGTAGTTGTTGTAGTTGTTGTTGTATCGCCAGCTTTAGCGGACATAGGAGCCTGAACAGCTGCAGGTGCCTCAACGTTAACAGTTGTAGCAGGAGCAGGAGCTTCTTCTTTTTTCTTGCAGCCAGCTGCGAAAACAGTAGCAAGTGCGAGTACGAGGGCCAACGAGATCATTTTTTTCATGTGTAATACCTCTTTCTTTTTAATTTACCATTAGAACGCTAAGCGCATGGTTTCTAAATCGACCTAGGAATATACGCAGATTATTTGAGGAGTCAAGAGTTTTTTTCGTACCGGCGATTATTTTGATACTTATTGATTTCTCTGCACGCATGTCTCAGCTTCACGAACAACTGAATCAACGTCAAGCTGGATCGCTTCACCATCTGGGAGACGCAGCGTGGCGGCTGCAAAGCCGTCACAGGAGGGGGGGGGTAAGGAAACCGAAGCCTCTTCCTCGGAAATAATTCTGACGACCGTATCAACAAGAAAAGCAAGGGAGGCGATATCCTGTCGGAGTACGATAACCTTTCCGGGTTTGCTGCTTCCGGGCAGGCCGAGAAAGGTGGCCAGGTTCATTACGGCAATAACGTCCCCATGAAAATTCAGGGCACCGGCATAACAGAGTGGAGCCAGCGGTATCGGCCACATCTGCGGTGGGTCGCTGACTTCGGCAACCTGAGCCAGATCGAGCGCATAGAGCGAATCTTGCAGCCTGAAAATCAAAAATTTTCTGTTGCTGGAGGTCATCATGGCAGGCATGTCAACCATGATCGACCTGGAAGCGCTCTACAACGGTCATCAGCTCTTCTGCCAGCTGGGCAAGCTCCTTGGTTGCGAGGGCCATATCCTGCATTGCCGCCAGCTGCTCTTCCGTTGCTGCAGAAACCTGTTCCGTCGAAGCGGCGTTGTCATCAGCCAATCGTGCAATTTCATCAACCGCCGTTACCATTCTGGCCGACCCCTCCTTCTGCATCATGGATAGATCGGCAATACTTGAGGCTTTCCGCTCGGTGTCAAGAACCGTCTTGAGTATTTCCTGAAAGGCGCTGGCGGTAACATCGATATTTTTCTTCCCCTCTTTTATGCTGCGGGAACCTTCCACAATGGCTTCATGGACCTTGCGGCTCTCTTCACGCAGATTTTCGATCATGTCACTGATGTCGGCAGCCGATTGAGATGAGCCATCTGCCAGTTTGCGAACTTCTTCGGCAACCACCGCAAAGCCCTTGCCGTAATCACCGGCTCTGGCTGCCTCAATGGAGGCATTAAGGGCAAGCAGATTGGTCTGCCGGGCAATGTCTCCAATGCAATCGGCAACCCTGCCGACTTTCTGGAGCTTGCTGTTAAATCTATCAAACTGTCGTCCGATCTGCTCCTGTTGTTCAAAAAACTCTTTCATCCTCTCCAGGGAATCATTGGCCAGTGACCCGCCATGTTGAGCCGTCAGGCTGGTTTCGCGGGCGACCTTGGCTGTGTCGCGGGCTCGTGCGGCAACCAGCTCAATTGAAATTGCCATTTCCCGGATAGTCTTGGACCCCTTTTCAACAAGCTCGGCCTGCGTTTCCGCGCCACGTGAAATCTGCTCAATCGCCTGGGCGACCTCTTCGGTAGAAGCGTTAATTTCCAGAGCGGTTGAATTTATCTCCCGAGCGGATTCGGTCAGCTGCGTAGAGGTCTTTTTTATGTGGCGGACCAGCTCCCGCAAGCTCTGCAACATCAGATTGATAAGGCCTGCCAGCTCATGACTTTCATCCGGAATCCGGGACGGGGGAATAGCCACATCTCTGGTCAGATCGCCGCGACTGATGGATTCAGCCGCATCGGTCAGCCTTCCTATGTTGGCGGTAAACCCTTTTGAAAACAGCCATCCCAGAATCAGGCCGATCGTCAGGGCAACCACATAGCCGAGAATGCTGCTGATCTCTGCAGAATACCCGAGCAGGCCTACCAGCCGCGGGCTGAAAGCTACTGCTGCAACGACAACGACAAAACCGATAATAAATTTATACCCTATGGGAATACGCATGTTCGACCCTCCACAGATAGATGAACGGATGAAAAAATCATTAATTTGTTACAGCCGGCGATAGATCCGTTCCACTGGGCAGACGGTAGTAAAAAGTCCGCGCACGTCACCTACCAGCGTTTCCGATTTTCCGAGCACCAGTATACCGCCGGTCGGCAAAATGCGCGCAATACCGCGTAATATCTTCTCCTGATCCGGTCGGGTGAAATAGATGAGTGTATTTCGGCACAGAGCCAGGTGGCATGGCTCAAACAACCCGACATCCATGATGTTCTGTTGATGAAACGTGACCATCTCTCGAATCAGTGGCGACAGCTGCACGCGGGGGCCGTTAGGGACAAAGTATCGTTCCCTGATGGAATCCGGGAGATCCTTCAGGCGCTCCTCGTTATATTCCCCCCGCACTGCTGCCTGCAAAATGTCTGCATCTATGTCGGAAGCGCAAATCTCTGCCGGCGTTCTCAGGAGTTCCCGGGCAAAAAACTCCCGCACGATGATACCGAGAGTATAGGCCTCTTCACCACCGGCACAGCCGAGGCTCCGGAACCTGAGCCGTTCCCCTGCAGCAGCTGCCTTTTTGAAGAGATAGGGGAATACATCGGTTTGCAGTTTTTTGAACATTGAGGGATTGCGGAAAAACTGGCTGACGTGGATGGTAAGAGTTTTTTTCAGCAGATCAAGTTCCTGTTCGCTTTGTCGCAACAGGTTGCAGTATGCGGCCGCGTCAAGGCAACGGCATGAGCGCATTCGTATGGCAACGCGGCGTTTCATGCACTTGTCCTTGTAGATCGACATGCTGAAGTTACGCCGCATTTCGAGGATCAGACTGATCTCGACCAGCGCATCATCACCGATTTCCAATGACTCAATCAAGGCGTGTCCTGACAGGATGCTGGTCACGGTAACTTCGCCATTACGTCCCTCACGATCCAAATCGGAAACGGTCTCTGTTCATCCAAAGTTTCGGATGGACAGTAAGTAACACGAAGCGGCGTGCTTCGCAACTGCTAGAAATCAGGAGTAAACTTCCAGATAATTTACTGCTCCAGTCAGACGGGAAAATTATTGCGGTGGCATACAGCGCAGTGCTACAGTAAAACTCTTTACTCCTTGTAGCAGAGAGCAGGTTATGCCCAAGAAATCATCCATTGAGGCGACAACAGAGTCAATCCAGGAAAATGGAGGTAGCGCCCTGAGCCAGGAGGATGCACTGCTGGAAGCCGTCACAGCCGACAAGGATCGTCTGTTCGGCGTTATCCAGAACAGCCGGGAAGAGGTGCTGCTGGCTGCACTTCGCAACCCCTCCCTTGACGGCCAGCATCTCTTGGCACTCCTAAAGCGGCGGAGGCTCGGATCTGTAATCACCGCAATCTATGCTGGTAAACGCCTCATTGAAGCGTATTCCGTCAAGTTCGCCCTGGTTGCTCATCCGGATACCCCGTCCCATATTGCGCAAACCTTGCTTCCTCTTCTGTATGTTTTTGATCTGCTGAAACTATGTCATATAGCTGGAGTTTCTGCCGATATACACCTGGCCGCGGAACGTAAAATCGTCCAGCAGATACCGACCCAGCCGCTCGGAAACAAGTTGACGTTGGCACGGCGCGGAACATCGGCAATTCTGGATGCGCTTCTCCGTGAAGGGTTACTGAATGTTCTGGAAGCCTGTCTCGACAATCCGCATCTAAAAGAGGGCTCTCTGCATCAGTTTCTGGCCTCGTCACACGCAACCGCCGAGGCGGTATCAACAGTTGCCCGTAACAGCCGCTGGAAAAGCCGTCCCAATATCCGCCTGGCAATTCTCAAAAACCCGCGCACGCCGTTGATCTGGTTCACGACCATATTGCCGGGGCTGCCTGCCGGCACCTTGCGCGATCTGCTCGCATCACCCCGTCTGACATTTGCTCAAAAGGAGCTGGTGCGCCAAACCCGCACCCATTCTCATACATGATACGGATTGTACTCTTCATTATTCTGTGTGGATATATCGGCCACATGCCCTCTGAGGCCGCTGAATACGGTGTGGTGCAGACTTCAGCTCCGGTTTTGAACACCACCGACTTCACGTCGGTCTTCGGGGGGGTAAACGGGCACTCTCTGAAGGTTGATCGTTGCGGTCAGGTGCGCGAGCTTGAATACATCGCCCTGCCGGGATCACTCTTCACAATCGTGAAAAAACAACGCTTCGGAACGGCCGACATCTACGAGATCGAGAGTGATGAGTACAAAGCTCCTCCGAACGTTCGGCTGTACGTCGACGGCCGTTTTCTAAAGCTGGAGCGTACTGCACCAGCACCGCGCAGACCGGTGCTGCCGTCGCGCGAGGAGATACTGTCTGCACTCAGGGCGTCTGTAGGAAGCCCTTATGTCTGGGGTGGCAATGTTCTGGACGGAGTGCCTGAGCTGGCAACATGGTTCTATAAAGACATCAGGGATGGTGACAAGGAGCGGCTTATGCTGGCCGGGTTGGATTGTTCGGGGCTGTTGTATCACGCCACCGGCGGCTGGACTCCCCGTAACACAGGGCGGCTGATCCATTTTGGTCAAGGCGTGGAAATTGCCGGCAAACAGAGTACAGAAATTGCGAATATGCTTCAGCCGCTCGATTTGATCGTCTGGAATGGTCATGTCATTATTGTGCTTGACCGGCAGACCGTCATAGAAAGTCGCCTTGAATGCGGCAAAGCGGGCAAAGACGGGGTGGTAATGACTCCGTTATCGCAGCGGATAGCTGGAATCATGCGTATGCGCCGCCCGGCAAATGCCTGGTCGGGGGGGGCAAAACGCCAGGATATCTTTGTTGTCAGGCGCTGGTATGCCCTGAAGTAAACAGTGTCAGGAGATAAAATGCACCCCCCATCAAAAAAACAATTGACATAAATATAATAGTTGGATATAAAACTCATCCTTCCGCGCTTCATGGGCCTGATTCCTTAAATGGAACAGCGCGGCAGTTTCAAACGTCCCCTTCGTCTAGCCTGGCCCAGGACACCGCCCTTTCACGGCGGCGACACCGGTTCAAATCCGGTAGGGGACGCCAAATATCAGAAAGGTCACTTTTCTTCGGATTAGTGGCCTTTTTTCTTTGGTAGTTTAAGTTTGAAACAGCAATCATAGTGCCATTGTAGATAATCCCCTTCCAGTAGAAATCACCATAGAATATCGGGTTGTTCAGGATACCGTTGATTGAGCTTTTGGCAAGTTTGTTGAAACTTTTTCGGTGAACATGAACGATCTTAGCAGCTTCTTTGGCCAACTCCTGTATTGAATACATACCGGTAGCATATAACTCGAAGATTTTCCGCACCAGTGGGTCCAGCTCCGGGCCCTTGACGATGATCCGCTTCCGGTTCGGCCCTTCGATATTCAAAAAGCCGATAGGAGCCTGTGATGGCCACATCCCCTGCTGAGCCTTTTCCAGCATTTCTTTCTTGGTTTATTCCGATATATTTCTGTAGAAACGGTCGCTCTTTTTAGCACTGTATGAAATAGTTTGCTGCTGAGGTTAAGAATCAATAAACTTCTTGCATAAATAACTTGAAAGGGTTTATATGCGAATTTAAATAAAACATACATAATGTGTAGCTACCGATAAGAGCAAAATCAGAGAAATCTGGTGACGCAAAACCCAAGGGTCCATAATATATGGATTGCCGGTTACCGAAGAGCAAGTGGAGTTTTGAATTAAAAAAACGCCGGTTTCGGCCCAGAGACGGGCGTTTTCTAATTTATTATCAGCTTTTTCCGCATAGGCGGTAATTCAATAAAAAAGGAGACGTAAATGAAACGAAGTGCGAATTTATTATGGCTGTTCCTGATGTTGAACCTGGCACTCTTGTCGGCATGTGGAGGCGGTAGTACCGGGAACGACGGTCCGACTACCACCACATTAAAAGGAGCAGTAGAATTTCCGGACGTTTCCGCCAGTGCCGCCAAGACTACCGCAAAACTGGTTACGGAGGATGATATCTCTGTCGAAGTTTACGACCTTAACGGGAAAAAGATTGCAACCGTTAAACCCACATACGACGATGCACAGACAACCCGGATTTATTCATACGAAGTTGCCGGACTGACCCCAAAAGTTGATTACGTGCTGAAGGCAAAAAAGACATCTACCAACCAGGTTGTAAAAAAACTTATCGAGAAGGAAAAAGTAATTGCTGGAACTGTCGCAGCACAGAAAGTCGACCCGGTTTCCACCACAGCAGTAGTCATGGCGGAAAAGACGATAGCATCCACATACAACCTTTCCGCGTCAACAATCAAGCTTGGTGAAGAAAACTTCAAACTTCCCGCCGCTGTGTCCGTAGGGGTTGTTTCTGAAACTATCCGCACGGACGTACAGCCAGCAAACATGGAAATTCGGATCAGCACGCTCGCTACCGGCGGTATATCGAGCATTGATTCTCAGGCAAATGCAGAACTCATGAACAGCTACCTGATCGTCAATGCAGCGATCCAAAAAGCGATTGACGCCCAGAGTTTCGTGGCGGGTACATTGCAAGTAACCATAAACGTACAGATAATCGTCTATAACACGACCACAAACACAAGCTCTGCTTCTACATCAGCAACCCCCATGACGAGCGCAGATGCGGCCACCAGAATTACAACAGCTTCAGAAAGCTACGTACCGCCTGCACCGGCAACACCGACTACACCGGCTACAGGCCTCACAGCTGCGGAATATGTCACTATGGCCAATGCCTATCTCACTAAGCAGGATATTGCCAATGCCAGTATAAACTATGAAAATGCCCTTGTTGCAGACCCGGCAAACAAAGAGGCCAACTTCGGCGGGGCGATCACCAGCGGCCTGATGCTGATGGAAGATGCAGACGTCAAGAGTATCGTCACGAAATGGGGCGGCATGCTGCCGACGGTGAACCAGTTTGTCCAGGGGACCAGCCCGATCAAGCTCCCCTTCGGCAACATGACCTCCATCCAACTCACCAGCGGTACTTCCCTTATGAAGTCAACGGCAAAGACCGTTGTATCAACAAGCAGCGCCCAGGACGTGTTGGCAGCTTTCAAAACCCTGCAAGGCAAACTGCCGCAGCAGAAGACCGGTTTCAAATCGCTGGCAAAACAGCTGAACTTGGTGCCGACTACAGCACCTACCGTCAGCGAAATGCAGACTCTCATCGACAACGTGATCATTCCCAAGATCGATACAATCCTTGCGCGTCTGGCGAAAGTGGAAGGAAACAGCTATTCCTTCACCGTCACCAAGGCGATGCAGGGGAACCCGGTCAACGGTCAGGACGTGATCTTGAACGATGGCGAGTTTTACACCTTGGATGCTGCCTTGAATCTTTTCCAGGTTCTTTTCAAGACAGCCACAGCCTACAACTTCGACATCCCTTCTGCCTATGACTACAACACCATCGGCCAGGACCCACTGGCGCTGATCAACAGTGCAACGGTCTTTACCCTCAAGACAGGTGGTGCGGTAAAAATGTCAGGTGCCTTGAAAAATGCCCAAGCCGCGGCTGCGAAGGCTAAAAGCGCTTACGACACCCTTGTCCTGCGCACAGCAGGGGCAGGTTCATTCGATCTGACGAGCTGGACTACATTGCAAAAAACAGACTTCACGACCGCCCTCACTGACATAACCGCATCTCTTCAGGGGGCCAAAGCATGGACCATCGGCGGCAAGTCGGTGACTATCGACGCCACCAAGTTCTTCACCAACCCGCTGACCAGGGCTAAACTTCCTACCTTTGCTTACGACGTGCCGCGTGATGCAGCGCTGTCTCTCAAGTATAACAAAGCTGTCGCAGCGGAGCGGACTGTTACTGATTATATGAATTACAATTCTGCAACCGGTACATACGGGACGAAACTGGCGGCTACCGACTGCAACATCATGCCGACGGAAGACCTTCCAGACTACACCCTCAACGGCATCCTGCCGGGCAATACCCCCGCTAACAATGTGGCCGGTTTTAACGGCATTCTGCCGATGGTAGAGGGTAAACTGCTGACCGGTAGCGTGGATAACTCTGCATCGGGCTTTGTTACTGATGGCAGCAGTTCGGTTTACTATCTGTCAGACCAGTATACTTATACTACTGGTACTACGCGAACTATCAAGAAGATAGATACGGCAACCGGCGTTGTTTCAACGGTAGCCAGCAATACTGATAGCTCTATTTATCTAGTCAGTCTCCTTTGGTATAATGGCGGACTTCACGCTGTTTCCGGGACCGGCCAATATGATTCAGTAACTAGTACCGTTTCATATAATGCAACCATCTCCCCTGTCACCGTTAGTGGCAGCACATTCACTCTTGGTTCCCCGGTATGGACTTCACCGGCATTTACACAGCCGCCCAATATCTCCGCTTTTGCCACCAGCGGTACGGATATTTATTATGCCATATCCAGCTGGGACCAGCTGACCTGGACGAGTTCGACCGAGGTACGGAAATTGAGCAATCTCTCCACCGATGTTTCTCTTGTTACCACATCGGAGTACGTGGACAGCCTGGCCTTCCAGAACGGTTTCCTCTATACCAACGGCGAGAAGCGCGATCCGGCATCCAGCTATTCAGTCGTGGCTTCCTATGCCAATATTGGCAGTAGCGTGATGGTTGGTGGTTACTTCTACGATATCTATGACGGTAAAATCATCAAATTCGCCGGCACACCTGCCGGCGGTGTTGCCAAGCTTACCGGCCTGCTCGGTCAGTTCATTTAAACTGATCAGCCGGTGTTTCAATTGGGGCGGCCAATCGGCCGCCCTTTTTTAATTTATTGATAAAGCAGGAGCCTGATGCGCAATTATCTTAAATTTGTACTGTTTGTTTGTATTGTGAGTACTCCCGGTCTGGCCTTTGCCTATACCGAGATTGTCGGTTTGTTGGTTGATGACGGCATCAATTCGCTTGGCCGGGGCGGCATGGAACGTTTGCCGGAAGGGAGGGACCACCTCGATTTTCAGTCACCGCTGTTTCTTGATAGCAAGGGGAAATATCGGCTCGATACTGCCTATGAACACCAGCGCACCATCCGGGTTTTCAACGGCAGCTGGGGGGGAAGTCATGCCTATGCAGAGCATCTGGAGAGCGCCATTGCCGCCCCTTTTTCCATTTGGAATGGCAATGTTGCCGGCAACGTGGCAGCTGGTTACGGCTACCGTTCGTTTGATGTCAAGGCTGCCAGTGCTAAAGAGGATGTCTTTGTAGCCAGTGATGAAAAGTTCAATGCGGTTAAAGGAGGGTTGTTTTTAAAGTTTAAGGACAAGGCTTCCCTGGGGCTTTCAGTTGTGGATACGGATTACCGCACTGATCCCGAAATTCCTCTGACAGTGGAGATTTCTCCGCTTGAATCCGTTAAAGTCGGTTACAAACGGTCATACATTGATGTTGCTGGTGATTTTACGGTCAGGCTTTCTGGGAATGACGGGACTATTCCGCTACATTATCAGGAAAATGTTGATGAGTTGTACGTCTCCTGGAAATACAATGACATATTCTACGCAAAATATGCCAATGAGCTCAAACATCCCGACAATCAGCATTTCACCGCCAAGCTGGCTCTGCCGGCTTCTTTGTATCTTGTCGGGGACTATGTCCGCCATAATTCTGATTTTAATCAGGATTTTTTTGTCGCATCAAACCCGGGAGGCTACCTCAAGGGAAAGACCGCATGGCAGCAATACCGCATCGGCCTGGGGGCACAGTTGGGTGACCACTGGTCAGTTGAAGCAAACTACCGTCGAGGCGATCTTGCCGCCAATGGTGGTGGGATAGCGAACAGTTCTTCGGTGGTCAGTTTCTGGCCATCACTGATCGTCGGTAACTACAACCACACCTTTAATGCAGAATTAAAAAGCGAACAGTACCATTTGGGGACGGAATATCAGGGGAAGCATTTCTCAATGGGGCTTGGATGTCAGTATCTTGATATCAGGCCGGTTGCCCAACTGGATTACTGGCGCAGTCTTCTCTTTGGATTGGGAAAGACGGGAGCCAACAGCTTGAAATTAAGTACGGACCGTATTCAGATGCTGTTCTTTTCACTTGGCGTAGGTTACAAGTGGGAACATCTGTCGGTTGGTTATGCATTTGGTCAATTTATCCCCATCGCCACCCATGATGTCAACGAGAAGTCGGAGCAGACTGCTACTGCTGCTAGCGGAAGCTCAGGTGGCGGCAGCGATATCTTTTCCAGCATTGCCGACAAGATTAACTATAATCCGGGGGGCAATATCCAGCGACTGATGTTGACCGTTACATTCTGACCATTTCCGCAGGTTGAGTAAAAAAATAGTAGGCACTGATCGGCTAACGAGTAAAAGTTCGAAGTGCGTCCGGTAGGGGACGCCACCAAATAGTCCGGAGTGATCCGGCTTGATATAGAAAGCCCTGATAAATCAGGGCTTTTTTGTTTTGCTTGTCAGCACAATCCGCTTTGGTATGATGAAATCCAGATGTTTTGATGGTGTTTTTGATGGTGTTTCATAAAACCACGAAAAAAACACCATCAAAAAGGGAGGATGCCATGCCTAAACGAATTGTGCCTCTTACGGATCTTCAACTCAAGACTGCAAAATAAAAAGTAAAAGAGTACAAACTTTCTGATGGTGGCGGCCTCCATCTGCTCATTACCCCCATCGGCGGGAAACTGTGGCGATACAATTACCGTTTTGATGGAAAGCAAAAAACCCTCTTCCTTAAATCCT
>Ga0123338_10003849_pt1 | contig 13331 bp, 10 predicted proteins | sample grotaG_FD_89793 | JGI IMG/M metagenome (GOLD analysis project Ga0123338, IMG submission 89793) | Glacier valley bacterial and archeal communities from Borup Fiord, Nunavut, Canada, to study Microbial Dark Matter (Phase II) -... | ecosystem: Environmental > Aquatic > Freshwater > Ice > Glacier ... | reverse complement strand
GTCGCGACCGGGGACGAGCGCGAAGGGGAAGGTGAGCGGCGACAGCGAGAGAGGACCCTCCGCCACCACCACCTCCTCGACGGCCGTGACCGAGCTGCCCGGCGCTTCCGCGCGCGGCGCGCCGCGCTTGCCCGCCTCGACGACGCGGCGCTGCACGCGCGTGCCGCGGTCCCAGCGGCTCTCGACCACCCGCTGCTCGGAGACCGGCAAGGCGCGCAGGCTCACCCAGCCATGGATGCCGATGCACGCGACGAGCAGGACGAGCCCGTAGCCGAGCAGGAGCCGCGCGAGCGCGCGGAGGCTCACGACGACTCGAGCCGCGGCGCGACCCTGGGGCGCCGCGCGCGAGGCCCGACCCACGCAAGGAGCACGACGGGGAGCACGACGACGTAGGGAAAAAGGAGGAGCGCGACGAGCGCGAACAGCGCCGCGCCGCCCTTGCCCACGGGACCGTAGACGCCGTAGAGCCAGCTCGCGGTGAGCGCGAGGGCCGCAAAGACCGCGAGCCCCAGCGCGAGCACGACGAACCCCGCCGCGCGCGTGACCACCTCCTTGAGCCGATGATCGACGAGCAGCATGATCCCGGACGCGGCCAGCAGCGCGCAGACGACAACCGCGCCGTCGTCGACCACCCACCAGCGCGTGGGCAGCCCGGTGAAGACGCCCCACGCCACGAGCGCCGCCACCGCGAGGTTCAGCGCCCCGAACCCGATCCGTGCCCCCTTCTTCATGATCCCCTCAAAACTGTCCGTAGATGAACGGCTCCGTCTTCGCGCCGGAGGCAAAGTGCAGCAAGTACGCGCAGAGCGCCAGCGCCGCGCCCTGCACCACCGCCGGGCTCGCGACGAAGAGGCCGCGGAGACCCTCGAGGCGACGGCGCGGGAGGAAGTGCGTCACCAGGCCGAGCGCGAGGACGGCGAGCACCTTCGGGGCCAGGTTCGGCGCGTCGAACGTGAGCTTGCTCATGCGCCCGAGCATGAGGGTGGCATGCGCGAACGACGGCGCGCGGAAGAAGATCCACGCGAAGCAGACGAAGTGGAACGTGGCCGCGACCGCGATGATGTGACCAATGGATACATTCCAGCGCGGCGCCGCTGTGCCGGCCCGGCGCGGGGTGCTCGGCGGTAGCCGCGACCACATGCGGTTCACCGCGAGCGCGCCGCCGTGGAGCGCGCCCCAGATCACGAAGTTCCACGAGGCGCCGTGCCAGAGGCCACCAAGCACCATCGTCAGCATCAGGTTGCGGTACGTCTTCCACGCCGAGTCGCGATTGCCCCCCAGCGAGATGTAGAGGTAATCGCGCAGCCATGACGAGAGCGAGATGTGCCAGCGGCGCCAGAACTCCTGGAGGCTCGCCGAGGTGTACGGCGCGTCGAAGTTCTGGGGGAGCTCGTAGCCGAACAGCTTGGCGCTGCCGATCGCGACGTCGGTGTAGCCGGAGAAGTCCGCGTAGATCTTGATCGCGTAGGCGTAGACCGCGACGAGCACCTCCAGCGACGAGTAGCGCTCCGGATTGTCGAACACGCGGTTGACGAGGTTGAGGCCGAGCGTATCGCCGATGACGATCTTCTTGCAGAGGCCGGTAGCGATCTGGAAGAGACCGGCCGCCTTCATCGCGTCGCTGGCCACCGGCTCGGCCGCGAGCTGCGGGAGCATGGTCTTGGGCCGCACGATTGGTCCCGCGACGAGGTGCGGGAAGAACGAGACGAAGAGCAGGTAGTCGAGGTACCGCTCGCAGGGCGGGATCTCGCGGCGGTAGACGTCGATCGTGTAGCTCATCGTCTCGAACGTGAAGAACGAGATTCCGAACGGCAGGACGAGCCGCAGGTGCGTGGGCGAGACGTGGAGCCCGGCCCAGCCGAGGAGCGTCGAGACGGAGTCGACGGCAAAGTTGAAGTACTTGAAGAGCGCGAGGACGCCCAGGTAGTAGACGACCGAGACCAGCAGCAGCGCGCGCCGCGCCGCCGGGCTCTCGGTTTGCCCGAGGCGCCGCCCGATGAAGTAGTCGAGGGTGCTGCCGACGAAGATGATCGCGACGCATAGCGCCGTCCAGCCGATGGGCCCGAACGGGACGTCCTGCTCGGTCGCCGAGTCGTACGTCCCGACGACGTAGAACGTGTAGCTCGCCGCCATGAGGAACAGCGGCCGCAGCAACGATCGGCGGCGCAGCGCCCAGAACGCCACGTAGGTGACGAACAGGAAGAGGCCGTAAACGGGGCTATTGAAGAGCATCGAGGGCCCGAGACGGCCCCCTTATTGCCCCTTCTTCGTGGTCGCGGGCAAGCCCGCGCCGCGGATTTCTCAGCGACGGCGGAGGCGCAGCGGCAGCTGGAACGACGCGACGCACGCGAACACGCCGCTGGCCGCGAGGATCGCCGGCGCGAGCGCGACGCCGAAGCCGTGCCCGTAAGTGCTCGAGAGCGCGAGCGCGAGCATCGTGAGGCTCACGAAGAAGACGACCGCCCAGATCAGCAGCGGCACGAAGCGCAGCAGGTGCTGCGTGACCGAGGCGAACCCGGCGCCGATGATCGCGCCCGCGGCGGCCGCGGCGAGGTACGCGAGGGGCACGGCAGCGTCGGCGGGGACGCCGACCTGCGCTGCGACCTGGAGGATGCCCGCCCCGATGCGGTCTGCATGCATCGCATGGACGACGCCGAGCCCCGCTGCGCCAGCGAGCGCGCCCGTGAAAGCACCTGCCGTACCAGGCCGAAGGCGGTCGGGGAGGATCGGGGTGTGGACCCGGCGCCGCACGCCCGTGTCCTCTTCTGCCTCGATGGCCGACTTTCGTACCGAACGGCGGAGAAGCGGAAGCGCCAAGTCGTCGTCTTCATGAGCGGGGTTCATGGTGGTCACCCAGGAAGCACGGAACGGGCCGTCTGGCCGAGAAAGTCGGCCGCGAAGCAGACTCCGGGTATTGATCCGGTCACGCCCCGTGTCTAGACGTCCGACCGTGACCCATCCGCTTGCCGGGAAGACCTCGATCGCCGTCGGGGTGATGCTCTCGCTCCTGGCCATTCCGTATGCGAGCCCCTTGCTCGCGCGGTACCGCATCGCGCGCGCGCCCTGGGATCACTCCGTCGCGCCCGCGGAGCTCGCCGCCTCGACCCCGACGAGCGCGCCGCAGCTCACGCAAGGCGAGACCACGCTGAAGGCATCGAAGAACGAGGCGACGGTCACGAACGCCTTGCCGGATGCGCCGGCCGCGAAGGCGCTCGATCCGCAGGCGCTCGCGAAGACCAAGGGATCGATCGCCGTCGAGGACGCGACCTGTCACGCGCTCGACGCGTTCTACGCGTCCCTCGCAAAGACGCGCGCGAAGCAGCCGGGCGCGGTCACGCGCATTCTCCACTATGGCGACAGCGTGATCACGAGCGACTACGTCTCGGGCACCATGCGGCGCAAGCTCCAGGCCGACCTGGGAGACGCCGGTCACGGCTTCATCCTCGTGGCGAATCCGTGGGAGTGGTACTTCCACAACGACGTCGCGCACGGCGCGGGCGAGGGCTGGAGCTCGAGCCGCATCACCGGACCGACCACGCGCGACGGCATGTACGGGCTCGGCGGCGTCACGTTCACGGGCGCGCCCGGCGCGAGCGCGTTCTTCGGCACCTCGGAGAAGACCTCGTTCGGCAAGAAGGTCTCGCGCTTCGACATCTACTACCTGGAGACCGAAGGCGGCGGTGAGGTCGAGGCAAAGATCGGAAGCACCGTCGAGAAGTTCATGACGAAGGGGCCCGACAAGGTCTCGAAGATCCGGTCGTTCACCGTGCCCGACGGCGAGGCGAAGCTCTCGCTCCGCGTCCTCTCCGGCAGCCCGCGCCTCTTCGGCGTGGCGCTCGAGCGTGACCAGGCGGGCGTCGTGTACGACGCGCTGGGCGCGAACGGCGCGCGCGCCGAGCTCCTCGGCTCGATCAACGGCGCGCACTGGGGCGAGCAGATGGCGCTGCGCAAGCCGGCGCTCGTCGTCCTCCAGTACGGCACGAACGAGAGCGAAGCGCCGGGCCTTGCCGGCAACTACGAGAAGACGCTCAGCGCGGTGGTCGCGACCATCAAGGCGGCCGCGCCCACGGCCTCGATCCTCATCGCTTCACCGCTCGATCGCGCGGAGACCGCCGAGGGCGGCGGGCTGCGCACGAAGCCGATCATCAAGAAGCTGGTCGAGGCGCAGCGGCACGTGGCGAAGGAGAGCGGAGTCGCCTTCTGGAACACGTTCGAGGCGATGGGCGGCGAGGGCTCGATGGCGAAGTGGATGAAGACCGGCCTCGGCGGCGGCGACTTCACACACCCCACGCCGCAAGGCGCCGAGGTGATCGGCGACCTCTTCTCGAAGTCCCTCCAGACGGGCCTCGAGGCGTGGCTCTCCGCGCACCCCACGCCCTAGCGAGAGGAGAGACCGCCAAGGCGCCGAGTTATTTTGCGCGCTGCGTGCTGCGCGCGAGAGACGGAGAGGTCTTTCGCGTTCCTCTCTCGCACCGAAAAATTCTCGCTTGGCGGTCTTGGCGGTCTCTCTAGTCAGCCGCTTCGGGGACGACTGGCGGGAGCTGCGGGGCCACCAGCGCGGGCTCCGCGGCGCGGGCCGTGGTCGGGGGGAGGCCCTGCTCGCGGCGCCAGCCCGTGTACGCGCGCATCATGTCGGAGGCGAAGGAGCTGCCGAGCTGCGCGTAGCCTTCGCGCGTGAGATGCACGCGATCCTTCTGCGCGCGCGGCGGATCTTCCTGCGCCCAGCCCGCGACCGTGCCCTCGCCGCCCATGGCCTCGAGCTGGTTGTAGAATGCACATCCCGCAGCCTCGGCGACGCGGCGCTGCGAGCCAATGATCTCCTTCAGCTTCGAGGAGGTCGCCCAGGTGTCGCCCTCGCGCACCGCGCGATCGGGAGGCCCGAGCAGGAGGCACGAGGCGGTCGGCACCGCGCGCGCCACGCGGCCGAGGAGATCGACGAGCTGGCGTTCGTACGTCTGGGGCGGCATCGACTCGTCGGTCGACTCGTTCGTGCCGTACGCGAGCACCACGAGCTGCGGCGCTCGGTGCTTCAGCTGCTCGGCCCAGTGGCTCTCGTTCCACTGCAGGCACGTGGTGATGCGTGCGCCGTTGATGCCGAGCGCGTCGAACACGATGCCCGGCTGCGATCGATCGAGCGAGATGCCGAACACGCGCACGTCGCCGTCGCCCGTGGCCCGGACCTCGAGCTGGTGCGCCGTGCCCTCGGCGATGTCGAACGTGCGGAACGCGCTGGTGGTGCGCTCGCCCTTGGTGGCGATGCGGACGACGCGCATGCCGTCGACGAAGACGTCGAACGAGCCGCCGTTCGGCTGCTCGAGGTACGCGACCTCGGTGCGCGCGGTGCGCGACGTGATGTCGGTCCAGGCGCGCGCGCCGTGAGCGTGCGTCTCGACGCCGATGCCCGCGAGTCCGTACAGACCGTCGCCCGAGAATTTCCCCTTCGCGAGCTTGCCGCGCTCCGGCGCCCAGTCGTTCGACATGCCGCAGCGCACGCCGTCCTGGATGTAGCCCTTCCACGGCTTGCCGAGCGCGACGAAGCCGCGCCCGCCGTCCCCAAAGCGACCCTGGAGGGCGCGCCGGACCACCGCGGTCTCGATGTCCGCGGCGGTGTGGGAGTCGCCGAACTGGACGATGCGCACGTCGTCCTGGGTCTGGCCGGCCTCGAGGCGCGCGACCGACTCGAAGAAGCGGCGCATCGCGATCGGTCGCTCGAGGGCGCCGACCACGCCGGCGCGGCTCGCCTGCGCGATCTCGACGGGCGTCTCGGACGGCCGCGCGGGGGAGGCCGGGTCGAGCTTCGCCGGCCCCTCGTTCGCCCCCTTCGCCTTGGCGACGGCATCTCCGCAGCCCGCCAGGGAGGCGGCCGCGAGCACGGCGATCACCGGGGAGAAGCGGCGCAAGACCCCTGAAGCCTGGCACGGCGTGCGAATCGGCGGAAGTTTGTTTAGCGTGGCATCGTGCAGGACGACGCCGCGCCCCCTCGTCCCAGCCAGCCGCCGCGGGCGAGCCAGCCGCCGCGGGCGAGCCAGCCACCCGCCAGCCGGGGAATCGGCCGCGTGTTCTTTGCCGTTGCCTGGTTGGGTGTTCAGGCTGCCCTCGTGCTCACCGCCGACCGCCGGATCGACGCCGCGTTCGGCTTTCGCATGTTTGCGGAGTCGAGCTCGATCCGGATGTCGCTCTACCGCGAGGTCCTCGGGGAGGACGGCCAGCGGAGCCGGGTGCACGTCGACGACGGGGTGTGGAGCGCGAACGATGCCGGCGGTCTGAAGCGTCGCTTCGCGTGGTCCGACCGCGTGCGCCGCTACGAGCTCGCGCGGTTCGACACCGAGATGAGCGCGAAGTACGGAGCGAACGCTACCCTCGTGCGCCTCCAGGCCGCGCTCGACGACGTCGCCACGCACACCCCCGACGACGCCGACACGCGCCGCTTCCTTCTCGACGTCACGGTCCGCCGGAACGGCCGCGAGCCGTACGTCGTTCACCTCACGAGCGCCGAGCGCGCGCCCGGCGGCAGCTGAGTGCGCTCGCTCCACGCACGCTTCAAGGACGAGATCGGCGACGGGTTCGTGCTCGGCCTCGTGCGCGTGGTGGTCGGCGCGCTGCTCGGCTGGCACGCGCTCGCGGCCGCGAAGGAGCTCGGGAGCATCGGGTACTTCGGCGACGTCTTCCACGTGTCGATGCTGCCCGATGCGCTCGTTCCCTCGGCGCGGCTGTACGCGGTGCTCCTCGCGCTCCGGGTCTGTCTCGCGGTCATGGTGATGTTCGGCGTCTGGGCGCGCCCCGGGCTCGCGGTGAGCGCGTTGCTCGGTCTGTGGATGCTCCTGTGTGACCGGCTACAGTTTCATCACAACCGCTATTCCCTCGACTGCTACGCGCTGCTCCTCGCGCTGACGCCGTGCGACCGCTCCTGGCGGGTGACGGAGAGCGCGGTGCCCGAGCCGCGCACCGGTCCGTTCTGGGCGGTGCGTCTCTGCCAGCTCCAGGTCTCGATCGTGTATCTCGCGTCGGGCGGCTCGAAGCTCCTCGACCCCGACTGGCGGAGCGGCGTGGTGCTCGCGGATCGGATCGTGCGCCATGCGCATCTCGCGGTGGCGGCGGGCGTTCCGCGCAGCGTGGTCGACGCGCTGGCGCGCGCGGACGCCTCGAGCGCGCTGGCGAAGCTCGCCATCATGTCCGAGCGCGTGATCTGCGTGGGCCTGTGGCTGCGGCCGACGCGCGTGGTGGTTCTCTGGTGGGGCCTGTGGTTCCACGTGACGATCCAGCTGACGACGAACGTGGAGACCTTCACGGTGCTGACGCTCGCGATGTACGGCGCGTTCGCGACGCCGGACTTCCACGCGCGCAAGCTGCGCTACGACCCCTCGCGCTTCTGGGGCAAGACAGCGGGCGTCCTGGTCCCGGTCCTGGACTGGCTGGGCCGCTTCGAGGTGAAGGCGTGGGAGCCCGACGACCAGCCGGGCCACTCCCTGGTGGTGGTCCGGCGCGACGGCGAACGCGTCACGGGCATCCGCGCCTTCGCGATGATCACGCGCTGCATCCCGCTGCTGTTCCCGCTTTGGGCACCGGTGGCGCTGATCGCGAGCTTCACGCGCCAGGGAGACCTGTCGAGCGCCTCCTGATGAAGCCGTCGGCTACGGCTTCTTGTACGTCGCGCTCAGCTTCGCGGTCCCGACCGTGTGCGCCTGGATCAGCGCCTCGCCCGCGATCGCGCCGGTGTTCTGGTCGGCGCCGGGCAGCGTGGATGATCGCGTGGATCAGCATGTTCGTGTTGTCCTTCAGGACCATCGCCGCCCTGCGCGAAGGCCACGCTCGAGAGCTTGAACGGCGCCGCAGCATCGGGGTTCGTGGCGCCGTCGGGATCGGTCGCGGCGTCGGGGTCACCGGTGAGGATAGAAGTAAATCGCACCCCCGATCTTACACGCAGGGGTCAGCCCCACTCGGTGCGTTGCACCACCGGCAGCTGCAGCGCGCGTTCGCGATCCAGATCGAGGTTGCCGACATGCAAGCACAGCGGGGTCTGCACCCACTTGTAGATCGACTGCGTGAACAGCCTCGCGAAGCGCGCGGCCCACGCGTCGACCACCTTCGTCTCGTGCTCCGGGAACATGATGCGGAGGACGTCGCGCACCTCGGTGGGCGCCATCTTCTCGCCCGCGTAGAGCGCGAAGCACGCGTCGAGGACGGGGAACGGCATGAGGTCCTTCTCGTCCTCCTGATCGTCCGCCAGCTCCGCCGAGGCCGGCTTCTCCAGCGTGAGCGAGATGCCCGGCAGCTGGGTCGTCTCGAGCAGGTAGTCGAGGAGGTAGTTCACGACCGTCTTCGGGACGTTCGCGATCACGCTCAGCGCGCCCTCCATGTCGCCGCCGATGGTCGTGTAGCCGACCGCCTTCTCGCTCATGTTGCTCGTCTGGAGGAACAGGCCGCTCGCGCTGTTCGCCCACGTCCACATGCGCTGCGCGCGGATGCGGGCCTGCACGTTCTGGCGCGCCATCGAGCCGATGGTCTCGCCCGGCTGCAGCATCTTCGCCACGCGCGCGAGCTCGGGCTCGAACGCATCGTCGATCGACACCACCGAGAACGGCGCATCGAGATCGGCGGCGGCTTGCTCGGCGGCGGCGTGTGTCTCCTTCGACGAGTAGCGCGACGGCATGAAGAACGCGCGCAGGATCTCGCGGGCCTTCGCCTTCTCGCCTTCCGGGCCGAGGCCGCCGTGACGCCGCGCCACCCAGCGCCGCGCGAGATAGAGGCACAGCAAGCTGTCGCGCCCGCCGGAGAGCGCGACGCCGATCGTCTTGAAGGCGCCGGTCTTCTCGAAGTAGTCGCCGAGCCCGAGCGCGAGCGCATCGAGCAGGTCCTCGCAGAAGTCCTGGCGGTGCGTGGTCTTCGGTCCGGGCGAGGGGAGGAAGAAGCTGAGGCCCGCCGGCGGCGTGTACCTGAGCTGCGCGCGCGCGTCCGCGGTCGGGAGCGTGGCGGCGACGTGCGCGATCCGCGGCGCCTGCGCGGCGAAGATCTGCTGGTCGTCGCGCCAGGTGGTGTTCTCGTTGCGCAGGCGGCGCGTGCGATCGAGATCGAGCGTCACGCTGGTGAAGTCCTCGCGATAGCGCGGGGCCTCGCAGAGGATGCGTCCGTTCTGGGCGAGGAAGCCGCCGCCGTCGAAGATGAGGCCGTCGTTGCCACCCACGAGGTTCGCGTAGGCCACGACGCACTGGTTGTCGGACGAGCGCGTGGCGATCAGCTCGCGACGGGTGCTGAACACGCCGAGGCGGTAGGGGGAGGCCGAGAGGTTGAGGATGACCTCGGCGCCAGCGTACGAGCGGCGGCGCATCGGGCCTTCCGGCGACCAGAGGTCCTCGCAGACGTCGAGGGCGACGGTCCCGAAGTCGAAGTCGAACACGAGATCACCGAACGGTACCCCGTGGATCTCGTCGACGAGGCCCGGTCCTCCGCGCGCGAACACGCGCGCCTCGTAGAACACGTTGTACGTCGGGAGCTTCTCCTTGGGCACGATGCCGAGGATCGTGCCGCCGTGCACCAGCGCCGCCGCGTTGTAGAGGTGCGAGCCTCGGGACACCGTGAGTCCGATGGCGAAGATGGCCTGCTCGGTCGCGGTCTCCTTCGCGAAGCGCTCGAGCTCGACCCACTGCGCGTCGACGAACGCGCGCCATTGCACGAGGTCCTCCGGGGAGTAGCCGGCGATGAGCTGCTCGTTGAGCACGACGATGGTCGCGCCGTCGGCCGCGGCCCTCCGGCTGACCTCGAGCGCGCGATCGACGTTGGATCGCACGGCTCCCACCGTGGTGTTGACGCTCGCGATGGCGATGCGGATGAGCCTCATGCGCGTGTCCCGTCTCCTCTTCCTTCTTCGCGTGCGCCTGGAACGTAGGCCCTAGCGAGCCTCGCCGACAAGTCGCTCGATCTCGCGCACCAGCGCGTCGGAGGCGACGAGCGTGCGGTGGCCCGATGCCTCGAGGCTTCGCTGCGCGGCGGGCAGCGCCGCGAGCTCCTGGCGTGCGTGCTCGCGAGCTGCCGCGAGATGCGCCGCTGCCGGCTGCTCGAGCACCGGCGCCTCGCCGCGCCACACCGGCGAGAGCGCCGCCCGCGCGCCCGCGCCCGGGGACGGCTCGCTCGCGAGCGCGACGAGATCGTGGTCGGCGAAGCGCCAGACCTGGAGCTCGCCGGGCAGCGTGGCCTTGCCGGTACCGTGCGCGACCTTCATGGTGGTGGCGCCGTAGCCGTTGACCACGAGCTTGGCGACGGCGCCGACGCCCACCGGCGCATCGGGCGAGCACACGATGTTCTCGCCCACGCCGAAGCCGTCCACCAGCTCGCGCAGCTCGGCGATGCGGTGCTCGTCGAGGCCGTCGGACACGTAGATCTTCGTCGAGGGCGAGCCGAGCTCGGCGAGCAGCGCGCGGGCGCGCCGGATCGACGTCGGGTTCACGTTCGAGTCGATGCGGATCGCACCGAGCGTGTCGTCGGGGCACGCCTCGACGGCGCTGCGGATGCCGCGCTCGGTATCGTACGTGTCGACGAGCATGGTGGTCGGCAAGCCGCTGAACGTGCGGGCGTAGGCCTCGAAGAATTTGCGCTCGGTCTCGGCGCGCGCGCGCCCGGGCTGCTCGGCGGCCTGGATCGCGAAGTGGTCCATCGTGCCCGTGGTGGTGATGCCCCAGCGCGCGAACGCGGCCACGTTCGAGGTGGCGCTGATCCCGGCTACCCACGCCGCCCACGTCGCGTCGAGCGCCGCCGCGGGGTGCGTTCGCCGCTGGCCGAACTCCATCACGCTGCGGGTGCCGGCGGCGCCCACGGCGCGCGCCGCCTTCGACGCCACCATCGACATGTGGTTGACGAACCCGAGCCACGGCGTCTCGAGCAGCTTCGCGCGCACGAGATCGGTGCGCACCTGGAGCAGCGGCGTGTAGATGGCGAAAGGCGCACCCGCGACGAGCAGCGGCGAGCCGTCGGTGCGCGCCGCCGGTCCCGCGAACGCGAGCGAGCCCTCGGGCATGGCGTCGATGCTGCCGCGAAAGCCGCGCAGCGCCCGCAGCCGGGCGACCACCTGGGGGCGCGCTCGCAGCGCGGGACCGATCGCCGCGTGGTGCTGGAGCGTCTCGAGCTCTCCCTCGTCGAGCGACATCTGCGCGGCGTGCTCCAGGATGCGCCGCAGCCCCGAGAACATGACGAAGGCGCGGTTCTTCGGCATGCGCCGGAAGAAGAACGCCATGCTCACCTCGTGGTCGAGGCGGCCCTCGTCGGCGTGGGTGAGGAGCGTGGTCAGCTGGTAAGCGTCGATGCCGAGCGTCGGGAGCGTCATGCCTGCACCACCATCCTATGCGCGAAGATGGGGCCGCGATATAAAGTGTCAAGTGCTCTATGGCGCATGCCCGATCGCGCGAGACGGGCGCTACCCCGCGTAGGCGGCCACGAGCCCGCGGAACACGCCCACGTGGCCACGCACACTCGCGTCGATGTCGCGCCCGTAGCCGCCGCCGAGCGTCACCACCAGCGGGACGCCGAGGCGCTTCGCGAGCGCGAAGACCAGCGCGTCGCGCGCGGCGAGGCCCTCGTGCGTGAGCGCCATGCGCCCCAGCCGATCGCCGCGCAGCGCGTCGACGCCCGACTGGTAGAACACCACGTCCGGCCGGTGCGCCGCGACCTGCTCCAGCGCCGCCGGGAGCGCGGCCAGGTACTGCGCGTCCTCGCAGCCGTCGGGCAGCGCGACGTCGAGCGAGCTCGTCTCCTTCTGGAACGGATAGTTCTTCGCGCCGTGGAGGCTGAGCGTGAACACCGCGGGGTCGCCGGCGAAGATCGCGGCGGTGCCGTTGCCCTGGTGCACGTCGAGGTCGACGATCGCCGCGCGCGCGAGGCCGTGGTCCCGGCGCGCCACCAGCACCGCCACCGCGATGTCGTTGAAGACGCAGAAGCCCTCTCCGCGATCGCGGAACGCGTGGTGCGTACCGCCCGCGAGATGGCCCGCGGCGCCGTGCTCCGCCGCCCACGCCAGCGCCCCCAGCGTTCCACCCACGCTGCGCATCGCGCGCACGACGAGCGACTCCGACCAGGGAAAGCCGAGTCGCCGTACGGCCGCCACCTCGAGCGTGCCCTCGCGCACCGCGCGCACGTACGCCGGATCGTGAACGAGGATCAGATCGTCGTGGTTCGCCGTCGCGCCGAGCATGAGCGCGTCCGTACCGAACGACGCTTCCAGCGCGGCCTTGATGCGGTCGTACTTGCCGAGCGGGAACTTGTGTCCCGTGGGCAGCATGAGCGAGTGGATGTTCTCGGTGTAGACGAGCCGCATGATGCCCTCCGTCTGATCTAGCGCATCTCGCGGAGCTAGCGCGGGTCGCAGCGTGGATCGAAGATCGAGAGGGAGACGTCGTCGCCCGGGGCGTCGGAGAGGACGAGGTAGCCGATGCCGCTCGACGACGTGAGCGCGACGCGATCGGTCGCGAAGTTTCCGCTCGGGCTATCGGTGGCCTTCGTCTGCGCGCGACGCTTCACGAAGCCGTCCAACGGATCGCGCGCGAGCACGCGCACGTCGGTCACGGTGCGCTGCGCGGGCGTGGCGCCGAAGGCCGCGGCGGTGAGGACGGTACGCTTGTCGATCCACGTCGCGAGCGCGGGCAGCCGCACGTAGTCGAGCGCGCATTGGTGGCAGGCGCCCGCGGGCGTCTGCGGGTTCACGTAGATCGCGTGATCGAGGATCTGGCCAACGTCGGTGGTGGTGGCGATGGCGTTCGGGAACACCCACTGGAGGCGCTCGTGCGAGTTGCAGTTGCAGTCGGTCGCGGCGGGCGGCATCGGCGGCGGGTCGGCGGTCACCGGGCCGCTCATCAGCACCACGCCGTCCGGACCCTGCGTGAAGCGCGCGGGGCCGATGGGCACGAACGGCGTCTGGAGCTGGCCGTCCGGGCGAAGCGCGGCGTCTGCAGTGCCTGCGGCCTCGATCAGGTTGAAGACCGCGCCCGGGCGATACACCACGAGCCGCGCGCCGCTCGCCGCCACCAGCGTGGTGCCCGCGGGCGCGACCGCGGTGCGGTACATCGTGAGGCTACCCATCGAGATGGGGACGCTCGCGTCGAAGTTTCCTGCATCGGCGGCGTTCGCGACCCCGAGGCTCGCATCGCCGGTGAGCGGGCCGGTGACGAGCGCCGCGGGAAAGCCCTGCGCAGGATCGTTGAACGTGACGAAGAGCGCGCCGTTGGGGCCCGGAAAGCCCTGCGCGGTGGGGAACGGATAGCGCACGAGCGTGGTGCGCGCCCGCAGCGCAGTGGCCGTGGGATCGCTCGGGATGTCGATGGAGACGATGGGCAGGACGTAGGGCGGCG
>Ga0123338_10003845_pt1 | contig 13346 bp, 10 predicted proteins | sample grotaG_FD_89793 | JGI IMG/M metagenome (GOLD analysis project Ga0123338, IMG submission 89793) | Glacier valley bacterial and archeal communities from Borup Fiord, Nunavut, Canada, to study Microbial Dark Matter (Phase II) -... | ecosystem: Environmental > Aquatic > Freshwater > Ice > Glacier ... | reverse complement strand
TGCGTTCCGGCGACGGCGTGCAATGGACTGCTGTAGGTGCGGCGATCAAAGGCGAGCAGCCCTGGAACGCGAAGGTGCTCTGCGACGCAACCATTCTGGGCGACCGGTTTTGGTTCGGCGGCGGTGATGTCGCCTCCCCGGATGAGAACCTTTACGGCCAAATAGGAGCGGGCACCCTGAAATGAGAATCGGCATCACCTGCTATCCCACTTATGGCGGAAGCGGCATCGTGGCCACGGAATTGGGCCTGGAGTTGGCGGTGCGCGGGCATGAGGTTCACTTCATCACCTACGCCAACCCGATACGGCTGGATACCAGCCTGCCCAACATCTTCTATCACGAAGTAGCTGTTTCTGAATACCCGCTCTTTCAATACCCGCCATATTGCCTGGCGCTGGCTTCACGCATGGCGGAAGTGGCGGAAGAGCGCAATCTGGATCTGTTGCATGTGCATTATGCGATTCCGCATTCCATCTCCGCTATGCTGGCCCGGCAGATGACCGCGCCGCGCCGCAAGCTGCCCTTCATCACCACGCTGCATGGCACGGATATTTCGCTAGTGGGCGTGGACAAATCGTATTTCCCGATCACCAAATTTTCCATCGAACAATCCGATGGCATCACCTCCATTAGTCACGATCTGCGTGAACAAACCGTACGCGTCTTCGGGGTCGCGAATGAAATCCGTGTGATTCACAATTTCGTGAACTGCAAGACCTACCAGCCCGACCACGAAAAGGAGGGCGCGCGCGAGTTCGCGCCTGACGGTGAAAAACTGATTCTGCACCTATCGAACTTTCGGCCAGTTAAGCGCGTGTTGGATTGCGTCCGCATCTTTGCCGAAGTAAGGAAACAGGTACCGGCGCGCCTCCTCATGGCTGGCGATGGACCGGAACGCGCCGGAGCGGAGCAATTGGCGAAGAGCCTGAACGTCGCTGAGTACGTCACATTCCTAGGCAAGCGCGATCACGTGGAACGCCTCATTCCCTTGGCGCACGTCCTGTTGATGCCAAGCGAAATGGAGAGCTTCGGTTTAGCTGCGCTGGAGGCGATGGCCTGCGGCGTGCCGCCAGTGGCTACCCGCGTGGGAGGCGTACCGGAACTGATCACGGACGGCGTGGACGGCTATTTGGAGAAAGTAGGCGACACTGATGCGCAAGCCCGCCGCGTGGTGGATCTGCTCACCGATGGTGACCTTTTCGCCGAGATCGCGTCAGCAGCCAGAGAGACGGCCCTGACGCGATTCTGCACGGAAAAGATCATCCCGCAGTATGAAAATTACTACCGCGAGCTGATTTAGAAGCGGTACTGGAAGCCCACTTCAGCCTGCAGTGAATGGGGCACCACCGTGCCACTGGTGGAAAGGAAGTTTAGAGGCGTTCCGAAAGCTGCGCTGCGGATGCTGTTGGTGTACTGGTTGCCGAAGTTGGCCCGATTGTTGAGATCGAACACCTGGCATAGCAGTTCAATGCGATTGTGCTCTTTGATGGTGAACGTCTTGCTCACGCGCAGATCGAGCTGAATGAAAGCGTTGCCGCGAATTGGATTGTAGTTGATCGTGGTTAGCGTGCCATCCGCAATCCCGGATCGAAGCTGGGCGGTGGTGTAAGCCTTTGTGGCCGTGTAATTTGTGCGGTCGTTGATAGGTACAATAGCTCGCCAAGCACCATTGCCATTGCCGGTACCGAATACGTTGATGCCCTGCACGGGCGTCCATGGGCGGCCTGGAAAATGGGCACGACCAGAATACCGAAAGGTAGCTGCACTTGGCCGCTGAACACGAAGCGGTGAGTTTCATCGTTCGGTGCCGGGCCATAATCGTTGCGGGCAAGATAGTGAGTGGGGTCTTCCGCAACGTTGCTGAACTGCGCAGGACCTCCGGCATACGCCAGCGCACGGGAAATCACATAGTTTGCGTTGACGGTGAAGCGGCGAGTCAGCCGGCGAGCATAGGTAATATTCAAGGCGTCATAGCGCGAACGACCCGGTAGACAGATGAGGGTAGCAAGGCGAATTGGTAAGTTCCCTTTTCCGTGCTGGTGTCCGTGCGGCAAAGCCCTGTGGCAGCGCTTGACAGCGTCACTTCCGCGTTCGGGACCACGGCTTTAGACGAATCGTAAACCGTACGTTGCAGCGTGCTGGTGGAGGTAGCCTGGCCGAACAAGTTGGCGCTGGCCGTGAGGAGGGCAAAGAAGAAAAGTTTTCTACATAAACCCCTTTTCGGTAAAGCGAGATAAGAAAAAGCGAAGCAGACTGGCTTCAGACGGGGAAGATCAGATTTGCTAAAAAGTACACTTTTTCACACCGAACGTAAACAATTGCGCTTCGGAGGCTAACGAAAGCGGCGTTCTTACGCCGCGCGGACAGTGGGTTCATACTGAAAGACGGTGGTCTTTTCGAAATCCAGCCGACAACACCTTCACCGATATCCACCCTTCCAGTTGGTTTGGTTGGGCCATGCTGGTGCAGTTGGCGCGCAGCGTGAACGTAGCCGAGTACGTCACATTCTTAGGCAAGCGCGACCACGTGGAACGCCTGATTCCATTGGCGCACGTGCTGTTGATGCCGAGTGAAATGGAGAGCTTCGGCCTGGCTGCGCTGGAAGCGATGGCCTGTGGCGTGCCCCCTGTGGCCACCTCAGCCTACAGCTTTCAGAATCGCTAAAAATTGAACCGAGCAGAGAGCCGCAGATTGCGTGCCAACTGGAACACTTGCGGTAGCCCGTAGCGGTTGGCAAGAGTGATGGGTGATTGAACTCCGGCAAACGCACCCTTGCTATTTAGCGCGTCGATGTAGTTATAGCCATTCATCACCTTGCCCCAATCCACCTGAGGATCGCCGGCGAATCGCGAGGCGCGCGTCGGGCTGATCAGTTGCGCGGAAATCCCCATCACAAGCTCGTTATAACCCACGGCAGCGCGTTGGTTAAGTGCGTTCAGCGCATTCACTTCGAAGATCAGGCGCATGCTTTCTTTCACGCGAATTTCGTGCCGGACCGTAAGATCGGTTTGGAAGTAGTTATCGCTGCGCGCATCGTGTACGACGCCGTTGTTAACAATGTCGCCATTGGCGGAGCGGCTGAGCTTTACGAAGTTACCGCGGCCTTCGGCCCACTGGCAAGCCGAAGAAGTGCCGACCACGGAGAGACATGTGCTGATTGGCGTGCCCTGGAATGCCGATTCGGATAGGCCGAAGTCAGTCTCCATGCCCAGCCATTTTTGGCGATAGTAGGCGTAGAGCTTGCCGGTATTGGGGCGGTCCGTTCCTAGCGGACCGTCGTCGATCTTGCCGCTGGGCAGATAGGTTTGCGTGGGCAGATCGAAGGCGCGACCGTTGTTTGGAGCATGCCGCCCTCCGCCTCCATCTGTCGTATCCGTATTCGTAAGCCCCGCATAGTTGCCCGTAAGGCGGCTGTAAGTATAAGAAGCGGAGCCAAACCACTTACCGCCCCCGCGGTTAGATAGGCGGAATTCCAGGCCATCGTAGCGGCGGTTAGCAGGCACTGCCGCGGGGCATTCCGCGCAGAACGGAACACTCGTTAGGTAAGGGCTTCCGCTGGCGTCCGGAATACTCACCGGCCGGTGCAGCACATCCGCGAATTTCGAACCCGGGTTGCCGATATAAAAGCCCAGGTTGTCGGTAATGGACATATCTTCAATGGTCCTGTCCAGGCGCTTGCGCGTATACCGCGATTCCAAGCTCCAGCTATTGTTGATTGCCCAATCGACACCGAACGCCGTTTCATGCTGCAGCATGGGCTTCAGCGTGGAATCGATTGCCGGGTCGCGCGGATCTGCTTTGGTGGCGCGGAAATCGACATTTTCAATAAATCGGCCTGTGGACACGCCTGGAGCGACCCCGCTTGCAGGGCAGCCTCCACCCTGCGGAAATGTCGGCGTGATGCTGGTATAGTTCGCGTCGTCCATGCCGTAGATGCAGTTGTGCCAGTAGTCGCTGCCAAATGAACCTCTGGCCAACCCGAGCTTCATAATGTCGAAGAATTTGCCGTAGCTTCCGTACACCTTTATTTTTCCGTTATGGAGGACATCGTAAGCGGCACCCAAACGAGGTGCGATCTTGTCGCCCCACCCGAACTTCACAGTCGGGAAACGCTTTGGATCGAAGGGGGGTTGGGTTTCTTGATCCAGGCGCAGGCCAACATTTAGCGTCAAACCATGGCCTACATTCCACGCGTCCTGAAAGTAAATTGCCTGCGCCGTCTGGTTATCGATGCCAGTATTGGTGACACCGGTACCGACAACGAAATACCCGAACTGTCCCTGGCATGTGGATTGTCCGAACTTGGTAAGGTTTTGCGCCTTGATGCCATCGCAAGCCGTGGTGCTGGTGACGGGAGAGTAAGACTGGCCTGGGAACAGATCTACGCGTCCGCCCTGGAAGTTTGTAAGGACAGCGTTCGATTGACGCTGGTAGAAATATCCACCCTTAAAGGTATGCGTTCCGCCCAAGAAGCGCCCGACGAAGTACGACGCATCCGCATTCACTCCTTTGCGTTTATAGGCATCGAACGATGTGGCCAAATTGCTTGGAAGGTTGGCGAAGCCGCTGGTATTGAATGCCGATGTGGGAAAGGCGTTACCGGCTAAATCCTTACTGGCAGCGTTGACGGTGGCCTGATAAACATACCGTGTACCCACAGGAGTGCCGCGCTGTTCATTATTGTTGAAGAAGTAACCGTAGCGGACGCTAACTACCAGTTTCGACGTGGGGGTCCAATCGCCGCCGAACGTGTACAGGGCATTGGGGTTCACCGAACCCGCATCGGATCGGAACGTATTAGGGTCGGTACTGGCGCCCGCATTCAATTGCCGGGCAGGGCTATCCGGTTGTCCTAATTGTCCCTGGGTTCGTGAGTAGGAATAATTCCAGGCCCCAAATAACCGCAACTGGTCGAACATGCGGTAATCCAGGCGCGTGTACATATTGTGTTGCGTATAGGACTGGGTCAGGTTACGTGGACCGGCATTCGCAGAGGTAAAAGTTGTAGTGCGATGAATGGTGTCCAGAGTAGGAATGTAACCCGTAGATACCCAGAGCCGGTCCTTCAGGATTGCACCTCCTAACACAAAGCCGGGCTCGATGATATTCCGGCCGTCTTTCGCCGGAATATAATATTCCGGGGTGCCGTCCAACCGGTTGGCGGCGGACGCCGAAGGCAGCCTGGGGTTCAATCTCAGCCCGCACGTGGTGCTGAATCCAGCAAAGGTCGCCGGGTTGGTGCTGCCGGAAGTGTAGCCGCTGGCGCAAGCGTCGTTCGCATTGAGAACGTTGGAGCGAACATACGTCAACAACGATCCATGCCACTGATTCGACCCGCGCTTCGGAACCACATTGATTACTCCGCCAAGGGCGCCACCGTACTCGGCCTCGAATCCGCCGGATTTGATCTGGACCTCTTCAATGAAATCGACCTGGAAATTCTTGCCAACGCCGCCGCTCTTGATATCGGTAATATTCACGCCGTCCACCAGATAGACATTCTCCGAATCGCTGGCGCCGTCGATCTGGTAGCCGTTATCGCGAGTGGAAGTTCCGCCCTGCAGCGGCTCCTGGCGCGCACCCGCCGCAAAAGGAATCACAGATTGGAAAGACCGGCCTTTCGGGATGTTGTTCAGCGTTTCCCGGTCGACAACTACGGCCGCGTTGCTGCGTGTCACGTCGACGATCGGCGACACATCGGAAACCTCGACGGTTTCCGCGACCGCGCCAACCTCGAGCCGGATATCGATATTCGGCAAGCGGCCAACGGTCAGCTCAATCCCTGTCTGCCTGTAAGTGCGGAAACCCGCAGACGTCACCGTTATTGAGTAAAGACCGGGAGAAAGAGCAGAGAAGCGGTACGCGCCGGCGGAATCGGTCACAAGCCTACGGACACCAATCAGGGCCGGGCTGGCTACTTCAACCGATGCATTGGCAATGACGGAGCCTGACGGATCTTTAACGACGCCCTGAATGCCAGCGGTCGTTTCCTGAGCGAACGCGCCCGAGGCCGCGCTAAGTGCCAGGAGAACAGCGGAAAGGGTCTTAACTGACTGGATTTTCATAAGGTTCACGGGCTTTGGACAAAGACCCCCCGTCCCAAGCGGGGCCGTCTAAGTGTCTGAGTTTAGACGGTCCTTAGAGCTTCTTGCAATGAAAAAGAAGCAATTGCTTCTTTTTCGCTAACCGATTCGGCCCATACACGTTTAATGCGATCCCGAAACTCAACCGGTGCGGCGCGTAAATTGCATCGCTATACTTAGAGATGGCTGCCCACACAGCCCCGTCCAGCTATGGTGTTCTGTCTCTATCTCGCGACCAGCGCCTTCGATCAGTTCCGGCGCAGGCTGGCCGACAATACCTTCGCCGATATCCACCATTCCAGCTGGTTCGATTGGGCCATTCTGGTGCCTTACTTCGGTATCCTTTGCATCCTTTCTATATATGGTCTGCACCGGTACGAAGTGATTCATAGCTATTTCAAGAACCGCAGGAAGGCCACAAACGAACCGTCGCTGCGTTTTGCCGACCTGCCCCGGGTCACCATCCAGCTGCCTCTTTATAATGAGCGCTATGTGGTGGAGCGGCTGATTGACGAAACCACCAAAGTGGATTATCCGAAGCATCTGCTCCAAATTCAGGTTCTGGACGATTCCACCGACGATACGCACCCCTTTGCCGAAGCGCTTGTTCAGAAATATCAGGCTCTCGGCTTTCCGGTGGAGTACAAGCACCGCACCAACCGGCATGGATACAAGGCCGGTGCCCTGCAGGAGGGCCTCGAAAGCGCGACTGGCGAATTCGTCGCCGTCTTCGATGCCGATTTCATCCCCCCGACAGACTTTCTGATGCGCACCGTGCACCACTTTGCCGACCCCAAAATCGGTGTGGTGCAAACGCGTTGGAGCTATCTGAACCGCCATTACAACTTCCTCACCGAAGTGGAGGCCATGCTGCTGGACGGCCATTTCGTGCTGGAACACGGGGCCCGGGCGCGCGCGGGCCTGTTCTTCAATTTCAATGGCACCGCCGGCATCCTTCGCAAAACTATGATTGCCGATGCGGGCGGCTGGCAGCACGATACCCTGACCGAAGATTCAGACCTGAGTTACCGCGCGCAGATGAAAGGCTGGAAGTTTGTTTATCTGCCGGGGCTCGATTGCCCTTCTGAACTGCCTGTCGAAATGCACGGCTTCCAGGTGCAGCAATCCCGCTGGGCCAAAGGGCTTACACAGTGCGCGAAGAAGCTGTTGCCCAGTATCCTGCGCGCGAAACTCCCCCTGCGCGTGAAAGTGGAAGCCTTTCTCCACCTGACGCCCAACATTTCCTACCCCCTGATGGTGGTGATCTCCGCGCTGATGCTGCCCGTCATGATCTGCCGTTTTTATATGGGCTGGGTGCAGATGGTGTTCCTCGATGTGCCGTTGATTGTGGCTTCGTTCATTTCCATTTCCGCGTTTTACGTGTTGGCGCAGCGCGAGTTATACCCGAAGACGTGGAAGCGCGCCTTCCTGCTGTTACCCATGCTGATGGCCGTGGGCGTGGCACTCACCATCATCAATACCCGCGCTGTTCTGGAAGCTTTGTTCGGGGTGCAGACCAGCTTTGTCCGCACCCCTAAGTTCGCCATCGAAGGCAACATTCCGCGGCCCAAGTTGGAGCAGAAAAAGTATCGTCGCCGTAGCGGCTGGCTGCCTTATGCCGAACTCGGTTTCGGCACTTATTTCCTGGGTATGGTCCTCTTCGCCATTGATAGCGGGAACTATCTCTCTATTCCGTTCCTTGGCTTGTTCGTCGCCGGTTATTATTGGGCGGGTTTTGCCACCCTGTTGCAAGAGCATCAGGAGCGGCTGCAACAAATGCGGCAGCGCAAACTGGAACTGCAGACCGCTCGATGAACAGTTCCGGCGCGGTGACCGCCGCCATGGTTCGGGAAGCGGCCACTCGGATTCTCCCTCTAGCGAAGCGTACGCCCGTCCTCGAAGCTGAAATCGATGGGGTGCGCGTGTTTTTTAAATGCGAAAATCTTCAGCGCGGCGGGTCTTTCAAAATTCGCGGTGCGTCGAATCTGATCTTTTCGCTCACGCCGGAAGAGTTGGGCCGAGGGATCGTCGCATTTTCCTCGGGCAATCATGCGCAGGGTGTCGCGCTGGCCGCTCGTCATGTGGGTGCCAAAGCCACCATCGTCATGCCCAGCGATGCGCCGCAATCGAAAGTCGCCGCCACGCGTGCCTACGGCGCCACTATCGTTTTGTATGACCGGATGCGGGAAAATCGCGAAGAGATCGCGTGCCGGCTTTTGGGCGATACCGGCGCAACGCTGGTGCCGCCCTTCGATCATCCGCTGATTGTCGCCGGCCAGGGTACCGCCGCTCTCGAACTGTTGGACGAAGCGCCCGAACTTGAGGCGTTAGTCACCTGCCTGGGCGGCGGTGGCCTGACGGCCGGTTGCGCTTTGATCGCAAAAGACATCAACCCAGCCATTCGCGTATTTGGCGTGGAGCCGGAAACGGGCAACGATTGGTTCCTTTCGCTTCAAAAAGGCGAGCGCGTGGAAATTCCGCCGCCCCCCACCATTGCCGATGGTCTGCGAACCGTGGTTCCCGGCAAGGTGCCGTTCCCGATACTGCAAGAACTGCTGGAGCAGGTTCTGCTGGTTACGGACGATGAGTTGCGAACCGCCATGCGCTTCCTGATGGGGACCGTGAAAGTGGTGGCCGAACCAAGCGGTGCGGCTGCCACCGCAGGCGTGCTTTCAGGCAAAGTTCCCGCGGGATTCCGTCAGATCGGCGTGATTATCTCGGGCGGAAATCTCGACCTCTAGCTCACTCGATATAAACGCGCCGGACGCGATTGCCGATCCCGCCCAGCACGCTATATGGAATCTCTCCGGCCAGCTCTGCAATGCGCTGAGCGTCCATTCCGGGCCCCAGCACAGTCACGGCATCGCCCACTTGCAATTCCGGAGCGGCTGTTAGATCCACCGTGGTCAGGTCCATGGAGACCGCGCCCAGAATCGGCAACGTACGCCCCTTGCTCACCAAGTTCCCTCGCGTGGAAAGACGATGCGGCAAGCCGTCCGCATAACCCGCCGCCACGGTTCCAATTCGCATCGCGTGGGGCGCGCGAAATCTGGCCATGTAACCCACGGGAGTGCCCGCGCCAATCTCACGAACTTTCAGCAGGCGCGCATACCAGGTGAGCGCAGGCGCGATAGCAAGATTGCCGAGAGGTCCTTCCACCGAGGGCGAAACGTAACCGTAAATTGCCAGACCCGGGCGCACCAGCACATTCCAGGTTTCCCGCCGGCCATACGCGATCGGATTTGTACTGGCAAGATGCGTAATTTCCGGCATCGAACCAGCCTCGCGCAGCGCTTCGCACACCCCTTCGAAACTCCTGACCTGATCCAAGGTCTGCTCCGACGTGAAGTCCTCGGCGGAAGCGAAGTGCGACATCAGCCCCTCCACGCGCAAATGCTTCAAACCCCGCAACGCTTGCACAACCTCCGCCGGTGTTGCTGTCGCGCCTAAACGGCTCATCCCGGTATCCACTTTCAGATGCACCGTAAGAGGCCGCGCAGCCGTCTCGTAATCCCGCAGCTCGTCCAGCGAGTGCGCCACTGGTGTCAGCCGATGCGTGAACACCGCTTCGCGCTCGAACGGCAGCAGGCCCCCCATCACCAGCACCCGCGCATCGATTCCGCTCTGCCGCAAAGCCACGCCTTCCTGAACGCAGCTCACAGCCAGCCATGTGGCGCCGGCATTGATCAGCGCTCTCGAAACCGGCACGGCGCCGTGCCCATACGCATCGGCCTTCACCACCGGTGCCACTACCACGCCTCTGCCCACAGTTGCCGCCACAGCCCGAAAGTTCTCGCGCACCTGCCGCAAGGAAACCTCCGCCCAAGTGCGATATTCAGGCCCGGTCACCGGCTCATCTCCTCAAACAGCCGCTCATATTGCGTCGTCACAGCCTCCCAGTCATAGCGCTCCCGCACGCGGGCGGTGGCGCGGCGGCGGAACACTTCGCGCTCCGCTTCAGGCATCGCGATCGCTTCCCGCATGCGCGCTACCAGCTCTTCTTCATCGGCAAAGGCTAGCCCCGCATCGCCGCAAACCTCCACGTTTTCCGGCGTGCCGCGATACAGCACCAGCGCCCCTTTGCCCATGGCCTCAATCAGCGCCGGATGGGTGCCGCCCACCTCCGTCGCATGCACGTACGCAAAGCAATGCGAACCCAATTCGTGATACCCCTTCCCATAAACGCCACCGGGCATTACAATCCTGCTGTCTTTCGTATCGCGCACCTCGCGAATGTATTCCGCGGCATGTGGCGCATCCCCAATCAACGCCAGTCTCATGCTGGTGGGTACCTGCTCAAAAGCGCGCCGCACCTGTAACGCATGGTTCTCCGGCTCCATGCGGCTGACGTACAGAAAGTACTGCCCGCGTTCCAGCCTCAGCCGCCGCAAAGCCTCGTTGCTCTCCAGCTTCGCTGTGTCCGCGCCATAGGGGATGAACGTGGTTTCCTTGCCGTAGCGCTCGCGATAGTAGCGCTCAATCACCCGGGCATCGCTCACTGTTCGGTTGGGCAGCACTGTCGCCAGGAATTCCGACATCCGATACCAGCCGCGCGCCAACGCGTTCCACTTCTTCCGTTTGCGCTCGATGCCGTCCACATTCAGCGCCACCGGCACACTGGCCAGACGCGGCAAAATCAGAAAGATAGCATTCGCCGCATTGCAGTAAAGGGCACAATCCACCCGATGCGTGGTCAGATGCAGCGTGGAAAGAAACGTATGTGCCAGCGTGTCCATGTACTTGTTGTGAACGGTGGGCAGATATTGCAGACCAACTCCGCGATACCGGGGTGCCGGGTAGCGCTCACGGCAATACACAGTAACCTGGTGCCCGCGCTCCACCAGACGCACCGACAGTTCTTCGGCAAACGTTTCGAAGCCGCCATAGTTGGCCGGGATGCCGCGCGTGCCAAGGAGGGCGATGCGCATAGTGCCTGAAAACAGCTACTTGCGGGTCGGTTTTGGCCGGGAAGGAACAGCGGTAAACTTCTTCGGGGCTGGCTTCGCCACCGGCTCGAAGTTGAACCAACTGGCAATGTAATCGTCGTCCGCGCGTTGCCGGGCCAGAATCATCCGGCGCTTGGCGAGCACTCTCTTATAGTTCTTCGCCAGGAACCAGAACGCTTTAAGCGAACTGTGCTCCCAAAGTATGCAACACGCCACCACCACCAGATCGCGGCCGGTGATTTGAATCCAGTTGCGGCGGTAAAGGTCGCCGGAAATGTTCTTCATGCGAAGAAGAAAGCGATTCTTCACCGAATGCATGTTGATTTCAGGCGGCAGTGCCCTACGGTTTCCAGGCAGCGCCTTCCGCACGTGATACCCGCGCGCGTAGGGCGCATACATGCAGCGCCAACCCAACAACTGCGCCCGCCAGGCGACATCGGCATCTTCGCGATACACAAAAAAGTCGGAATCGAAAAACTCGCCATCCAGCGAAATATCGTCGATCATTTCACGGCGATACAACGCGGCGGCGGCGGTGGCCCCAAAGACATATTCGTACTGGCGGTAATTTCCGTTATCTACTTCCAGCGATCCGCGATCCAGATGCCGCAGGGTGGGGGTGAAATAGATGCCGGTCGAATCCACCACCGGCTTTTCAGGAAAATCGAAGCCGGAACTCATGGTCAGCAGCTTGCCGCAGACCGTGCCGATGCGCGGATCGAGGTTCCCGGCGTGCACCAACGCCTCAATAAAATCAGGCAGTAACAGCACATCGGGGTTCAGCGTCAGCACCCAATCGGAATCCGAAAGCCCCATGGCCTGATTCTGTGCTGCCGCAAAACCTATATTTTCGTCGTTGTAAATGATCCGGACGCGGTCTTCAAACGGTTCCAAAATGTCGGTAGTTCCGTCCGTTGAGCAGTTATCGATGACAATCACGTCCAGAAACGGATATTTCTGATCGAGTACGGACTCCAGGCATCGCTTGATGAACCGGCCGCTGTCGTAGGTAACTATGGTTACAGAGACGGAATCGCTATTCGCCATGAATTCGAACCTGGGTTCTCCCGAGCCCGCTGTCTCCCTTCGTCATCTTATAGCTGGCGCTCCGCCGTTAACGTTTTTCCGTCCATCCCGGCCGCCCGAAAAAACATCGCGCCGCCAGCCGTGCCACTTCTGTCCATACCGCTCCACCTCTGCCGCCCGGAAAGCCCTCCAGGGAGCGGAACATCGCGCCCAAAAAGACGGATAGACAAACCAGTTTCCGGCCTGTGGGAGAGAAGTGCTTCGCGGCGTATCTAAGAAGACTACCATACCAATATAATCGCCGGATCTCCAGCGCCATGTTGAGGATAGAGTGCGCTCCCGCATGTTTCGCGACCACTTCCGGTACCAGTAAAATCTGCTTCCCCACACCCTTTAGCCGGGCACAAAAATCCACATCTTCAAACCACAGCGGATGGAACTGTTCATCAAAGCCACCGAGCGCCTCCCAGCCATCCCGGCGAAACATCAACAGGGCACCGGCGGGCTGTTCCACCGATACCGGAGCCGTACCGCTAAGCTCTAGATCGAAGCAACGGAAGCGCCAATTCACCGGGTTGCGCGGAAATAGCCGATTCAAACCCAAAACCTCAAAACTGAGAGCGAGCGGCGTGGGCAGCCTCCGTACCGTGAAACCGGTCTGCGGTTGCCCCTCGGCGCCTGTCAGCAAACCCGCCGCCGCCCCTACCGAGGGCCGCAAACACGCCTCGCGAAGCGCATCGATCCCGGTCAGCAGCACGGCGTCCGGGTTCAGAAGAAGCAGGTATTTCGCCGTCGTCGCACGCACTCCCTGGTTCACGGCGCCCGCGAAGCCACGGTTCTCACGGTTCGCAATCAGCCGAACCGGAAACGTGCCCACCAGTTCCGCCGTGCCGTCCGTTGAAGCATTGTCGATGACCAGAATTTCGGCGCCCGTCAACAGTGCGGCCTGCAAACACTCCGCCACTACGCGGAGGGAATTGTAAGTCACGATCAGGATCGTAGTGTCCGTTCGCGCAGGTTCCTGTGTCATTCGGCCCCACGCCCGCTGCCTGTAAGTGCGGCATACCAGCGCCAGTAGGAATCCGCCCCGAAGGTTCGCTGTAACGCGAGTAGTTCACGCTCTTGCCTTTCAAGCTGCTGGGCACTCAGGCCCGCAGTTTGCTGAAAATCGTGCCGGCGCGCCCAGCCTTCCCGCTTCCCCCGCCACCACGCAGCCCCGACCCCGTGCCTGGCCGCAACACCTGCCCAAAGTGCCTGCCCCACAAAAATGTTCCACCACCAACGCCGCCGC
>Ga0123338_10003843_pt1 | contig 13349 bp, 14 predicted proteins | sample grotaG_FD_89793 | JGI IMG/M metagenome (GOLD analysis project Ga0123338, IMG submission 89793) | Glacier valley bacterial and archeal communities from Borup Fiord, Nunavut, Canada, to study Microbial Dark Matter (Phase II) -... | ecosystem: Environmental > Aquatic > Freshwater > Ice > Glacier ... | reverse complement strand
GGAACATGTTCATCTGCTTCACGTGCCGCTTGTGGCCGATGTCGGAATCGGGGCCAACTGGCGCGATGCCAAGTGATGTGAAGGACGCGCAACACCACACGCTGACCGGCGATTTTCACTTCTTCAGAAAGTTCGAAAGCCTCTATTTGCCGGACGCGCGCGACATCATCGTCTATCTGCCACCCGGCTACCGGCGCAAGCGAATACGCCGCTACCCTGTGCTCTACCTGCATGACGGCCAGAATGTGTTCGACGTGGCGACGTCGTTCCGGGGCGATGAGTGGCAGGTGGATGAGACGGCGGAAGCGCTGATTGTCGCGGGGTCCATTGAACCGCTGATCGTTGTCGGCGTCTATAACACCGGCGAGCACCGCATCGATGAATACACGCCTACCTTGGACGCAAGCCATGGGCGCGGCGGCAAAAGTCACCTGTATAGCGCCATGCTGCGGCGTGAGATCAAGCCGATGATCGACCGCGAGTTTCGCACGCGCAAAGGTCCTGAGAATACGGGGCTGGGCGGTTCGTCGTTGGGCGGGTTGGTCACGCTGGAGATGGGGTTAAGCCATCCGGAGGTATTCGGAAAGCTGGCGGTCATGAGCCCCGCGCTTTGGTGGGACAAGCAAATGCTGCTGGGCCGCGTGCAGGCGCTGCCTGAGAAATTGCCGCTTCGCATCTGGCTGGATATGGGGCTCGATGAAGGGGAGCGCTGCGTTCACGACACGCGCCAGATGCGCGATTTGCTCGAACGAAAAGGCTGGGTGCAAGGCCGCGACTTGCAGCATTGGGAATACCCGGACGCCGGCCATACCGAATCGGCCTGGGCGGCGCGGATGGGGCAAGTGCTCCAGTTCCTGTTTCCCGCTTAAGGCGCTAAATATCCGCGGGAATGGGGACCAAGTTCGCGGCAATTTCAATCAGCTTGTCTTCGAAATCCGTATTCAGCTTGGCCGGCTTTCGCTGGCGCTGATACCAAAGATACGTTTCGCGAAGGCCTGTGTCGAAAGGAGTCGGCACCAGTTTCAACACACGCTTCAGCTTGCCCATGGCTTCGGTAATGGGCGGCACGTCGAAATAAACGCCGAAGTACGCCGGGTCTCCCATGGCGTTGCCGCCCGCTTCTAAAATCCGGTCGCGCGGAACTTTGACGAAGGAGAGTTTCTTCTTAGCCGCTTTCGCGAAGGCTTGTAGCAATTCCATCTGTGTGATGGGGCGCTCCATGCCGATGTTGAAACTTTCGCCTAACGCGCCGGGGTCGGTCATCGCCTTCATCATGGCCGTGACCAGATCTTTGATATACACGAACTGCATCAGGCGGCCACCATCGCCTGGCAGAATCAGCGAGCGGCCCGCGCGCATGCGATCCCAGAAAAAGGCTTCGCGATAGAACGGATTTTCCGGGCCATAGATGAACGGCGGCCGGAAGGTGACCACGGGAAAATTCGTGCGCTGGTGCAGGCGGAACAGCATACGCTCTGTCATGGCCTTATTACGAACGTAATTATCCTGCGCGTCGTCCGGCGCCAGCGGATCGTCTTCGTAGTGATTCAGGCCGTCGCCATAGGCCGCGATCGAAGACATATAAACGTAGCGGGTCAGCCGGTCGCCCAGGGAATGCACGGTGCCTTCGATAGCCTGCACGTTGGTGCCGCGTTCCCAATCGTAGGCGTTGTCGAACACCACCTCAAATCTGCGGCCTTCGAGCGCCTGCTTCATCGCGCCAGCATCGTTCCGATCGGCCTGGATGTTATCCACTTTCTTGCCGAAGGCGTGTTTCGGCTTACGATGCAAAATTGTTACATCGTGACCGGCTTTTACCAATTCCGCGACCAGCAACCGGCCAATAAACGCGGTTCCACCAATTACCAGGACTCTCATCTTATCGTTCGCCGCCCGGCACTAATCGTAGTATTCCATTCCCAGATGGGTAATCAACTGTTCGCCTTTCATCCAGCGCAGCGTATTTTTCAGCTTCATCAATTGAATGAAAAGGTCATGTTCGGGATACAGTCCCGGCGCGGTCATGGGCGCTTTGAAATAGAAAGATAACCATTCCTGCACTCCGTGCATTCCCGCGCGTTTCGCCAAATCCATAAACAGGACCAGATCCAGCACCAGCGGCGCGGCCAGAATGGAATCCCTACATAGAAAATCCACCTTGATCTGCATCGGGTAACCCATCCAACCGAAGATGTCGATGTTATCCCAACCTTCTTTGGCATCGCCACGCGGCGGGTAATAGTTAATGCGGACCTTATGATAGAGGTCCTTATAAAGTTCGGGATAGAGTTCCGGCTGCAGAATAAATTCCAGCGCGGAAAGTTTGCTCTCTTCTTTACTCTTGAAAGAGCCGGGGTCATCCAACACTTCTCCATCGCGATTCCCCAGGATGTTGGTTGAGAACCACCCGGATATGCCCAGCATCCGGCTTTTCAACCCGGGCGCGAGGATGGTCTTGATCAAGGTTTGACCGGTCTTAAAATCTTTCCCGCAAATGGGCACTTGCCGTTCTCGCGACAACTGCATCAGCGCGGGCGTATCCACGGTCAAATGCGGCGCGCCGTTGGCATAAGGCACACCCATTTTCAAAGCGGCGTAAGCGTAAATCTGGCTGGGCGAAATCTCCGGATCGTTACTCAGCAGGCCGGTTTCGAAATCTTTCAACGTGGCATGGACGGCCGCCGGAGTGTGGAACACCTCCGTGGATCCGCACCAGATCATCGCCAGACGGGTGGCGCCGGTGCGTTGCTGAAACTGGCGCATATCGTCCATCAACATTTCGGCATGGTCACGCTTTGAGCCGGCGGCCTTCTTATTAGGCCCGTCGATTCGTTTGACATATTCCCGATCGAAGACCGCCGTCATGGGCTTGATGGCTTCCAGCGGTTCGCGCAAGGTGGCTAGCGTCGTTTTATCCAACACTCCCGCGTTCAGCGCCGCCTCATAGCAGTTATCCGGGAAAATATCCCAGCAGCCAAACGTCAGATCGTCCAGAGTCGCCAATGGCACAAAATCTTTGATCTTGGGCGAGTTATTGTCCGTCCGTTTTCCCAGCCGGATGGCCGACATTTGAGTGACACTGCCGATCGGCGCGGAGAGCCCTCGTTTGATAGCTTCTACGCCGGCGATTAGTGTTGTAGAGACCGCGCCCATTCCGGGAATCAGGATTCCCAGTTTGCCTTCCGCGGGCGCGATCGTTCTGTTCTCGTTTTCTGCCAACCGTTAGGTACTCCTTCGCGTTACGAAGCCGCTCTTCAGCCGGGCTGTCCAAACTTAAGGTGCCCTCAGCCGTGTCGCGGCAATTTGCTATCATAACAACTCGATGCGTGAACGCGCGACGCCTACTTTAAGCGCGATTATCGTCGACGATGAGCCGCTTGCCTCCGGTGAACTGACATTTCTTCTGAAAGACTTCCCCGATGTGGAATTGCTCGCCGTAGGGCGGAATGGTTTAGAAGCGCTCACTCTGATTGAGCGCTTCAACCCCGATATCGCCTTTTTAGATGTCCAAATGCCCGGTCTCGATGGGCTTGGCGTGGTGCGAAAGCTTCGCGACCGCGAAACCGAAGAGCTTCCTTATTTCATCTTTTCTACCGCGTTCGAACAGTATGCAGTGGAAGCCTTCAAGCTGGAAGCTCTCGATTATGTGCTGAAGCCGGTGGATAAGTTGCGTCTTGCGGCGACGATAGAGCGCGCGCAACGCTATGTGCAGGAGAAACAATCCCAACAGCTTCAGGAGAGGGCAAACTCGAACGGCTCATCGCAAGAGGGGCCGGCTCCGCATCCTAAATTGGTCATCCGCAGCGGCCCGCGCAACATTATCGTGGATACGGCGGATTTGATCTACGCCACAATCGATGGCGGAGTAATCAGCCTAGTGGCGCAGCAGGTGGAAGGTCAATCGAACTACAAGACGCTCGATGAATTACAGGCGAATTTAGATCCCGCGGTCTTTTGGCGTACACACCGCTCTTACCTGGTGAATATCAACCAGATCCGCGAAGTAGTGCCGTGGTTTAACGCCGGCTATCAGCTCAAGATGAGCGATAAGAAGGCCGCGGAAATTCCTGTCAGCAGAGTCCAAACCAAGCGACTACGTGAACTGCTAAAACTGTAAAGCGGCGGCAAGGCCGCCAAGCCCGCCGCCGCTCCGGTTCAAACCGAAACAGTTCTATGCGCCGGTGTAATTCACCTTTACGAACGCGTTCGAATTGTTGCCATAGCGATCGGTAACCATCAACGAGAAAGCATAAATCCCAGGCCCGCCGTTGAACGTAACCGTAGGCTGGGGGCTGAGCGGATTCTGCACCGTGGCGTTCGAGCCAAGTACCGTCTCCCAGAGGTATGAAACCACGGGAGAACCATCGGCGGTGGTGGACAATGTAGCGTCTAGAGCGAAGCCCGTTTTCTGGGACGTGGTGACAAATACTCTAGGCGTGGGGCCAAGGGGACCAGCGATCGCATTCGGCGGGAAAACGGCGCACGATGCAAGGAATTTCGAAGCGGCTGTGAGAATATCGTTTGCCGTCGCGATCGGATCGAACGCGTTCGGAAACGGGCTTTGACCATTAAGCAAATTCAGATAAGACGCGTGCCGGGCTTCCACTGTGGCCACCGTCGCAGCCACCGTTCGCAGATTCGGGGCAGTGATAGCGGCGATGGCCCCGTCATAGGCCATCACACCGGTGTTTTCGAGAACCGCCGCGGTGGCAACAAAACTATCCACGGTGCGGAATGTTTGCAGATCGCCGCCGAACGGCTGGAAGCCGTAACAATCGGCGGGTGCAAGAGTTCCGCCCAACATTTGAATGGTGGCGGAGATCTGCATCACGTGAGTCATTTCATGAGCAGCGATGGTTTGGAAATAGCCGTACGCGCTCGCGACTTGAGCCGCGCTGAAATTTCGCGCGAATGTGGCATTCGCGAAATCCGCCGCGGAAAAGCGCAGCAGTCCCTGCTGGTAAAACGACGCTTCTAAGCGCTCCAGGCGCAAAGCGAAATTCAAAATGTCTACGTCCGGATTGCCTGTGGCTTGAGCTTCCAGTTTCCCGACAATGCCCGCCGTCGCCAGCACCGCTCCCGCACTGGCAAAGAAATTTCTGCGGGATCTGGCCCGCGCGTCTAACGTAGCTACATCGTTCATTTCCTGTCTCCTGTCCCTCAAAGTCATCGGCGTTAAAAGGCTCAAACCGTATTCCACGCCTCGCAATCCAGTAACCAAGGTTTAAGACTAGTACTTAAATAAATGGAAATTTGTAACGAAACGCACGCTATATTGTGACGCCCGCTTTCCACAGAGCAAAAGCCACTGCCTGTCGAAAGTATGTGACCCACGGTCGTTTTGCCTTCATCGGCCCTGGTTCTCTCGGAGAACCATAAACTTTAATGCCCCGATATTGCAGCATTCGTTTCGCCCGGAAGATGTGATAGCCGTCGCTCACCAGAATGCAGGTATTCAGTTCCATCCGGTTCATAATTTCCGCGGCGGCCGTGATGGATTCCATTGTGGTGGAGCCCCCCTTTTCCGTCAAAATGGCCGTCGCGGGAATGCCTCGATCCATCAGGTAGCCGCGACCCACTTCCGCTTCTGTAAAGGTGGGGTCGCCGCCGGCGCCGCCCGTGGTCAAAATATAAGGAGCTTTGTGTTGTTTCCATAGCACGACGGCATGATCCAGCCGTGCGCGCAACACTGGCGAAGGCCGCCCTCTATATTCCGCCGCCCCCATCACGATGATCAGGTCTGAATTTTGCGCTTCGTCAACTGTGGATTCCTTGCTGATGCGAAGGGAAAGCGACAGCAGGTATACGCCCAACAACAGCACGGGCACCGACGCCAGAAACCAGGGAATGAGGGTGCGCTGCGGTATTCTGATGTCAACATTGTAGGGGAATCCGCTGCCCATCTTCCATTCCATTTCGAGTCCGTCCAACCCATTGTTGAAAGAGGTGCGTAAAGCGATCGCCAAGGGCACGCTTACCGACGCTGGAGAATGGGTGGCGGAATCGCTTCATCTGTTGCGGGAAGCGGTTCGCGGTCGCCTGCGCATTTCCGCGGTGATTGCGGCCGAAGGAATGCGGGCGACGCTTGAAGATGCATTGGCAGGCAGGCCCTCTATCAAGGTTGCTTTGCTGCCCGAACGCGTGTTCGAATCGGTGGCGGGCACGAAAACGTCACAAGGTATAATCGCGTTGATTGAACCGCGAATCTGGCCAATCGATAAACTGTTCAACGATCGATCTCTTGTCTTGGTTTTGGACGCGGTTCAGGACCCCGGCAACAGCGGCACCCTGGTGCGCGCGGCAGAAGCTTTCGGGGCCACCGGTGTTCTCTTCGTGAAAGGTTCGGCCAGCCCGCATCATCCAAAAACGCTGCGCGCGTCGGCGGGTTCTTTGTTCCGCATTCCCTATGTGGCTTCGGTTGAGCCGGCGCTGGCTCGCGCCGCGCTCCAGCACAATCGCCTCACCATCTACGCGGGCCTGGCGGCAGGCGATTCGCAGCCGATGCATCTGGCGGATTTCCGTGTCCCGTGCGCTTTCGTCATCGGCAATGAAGGGCGGGGCGTAGGCCAGGAATTCCAATCCGGCGCCATCGGTTTGAGCATTGCCACCGCTCATGTGGAATCTTTGAATGCCAGTATCGCGGGCGCTATCTTTCTTTATGAGGCGGACCGACAGCGTCGCGCATGAGCTTATTCGATTCATCCCCACTCCCCGCGGCGGACGACAGAACGCGCCCGTTGGCGGAGCGCATGCGTCCCAAAACACTCGACGATTATGTCGGTCAGGAGCATGTCCTGGGCCCGGGCAAGCCGTTGCGCCGCCAAATCGAGCAGGACCGCATGACCTCTGTGATTCTTTGGGGGCCGCCGGGCGTGGGCAAGACCACCCTCGCGCACATCATCGCCAAGCTGTCGCGGTCGGAGTTTCTGCCCTTCAGCGCCGTGCTGAGCGGTATCAAAGAGATCAAGGCCGTCATGGCCGATGCCGAGCGGTTCCGCAGACTCGGACGGCGCACCATCCTGTTCATCGATGAAATTCACCGCTTCAATAAAGCCCAGCAGGATGCGTTCCTGCCTTACGTGGAACGCGGCGACATTATCCTCATCGGAGCCACCACTGAAAATCCGTCGTTCGAAGTGAATGCGGCGCTGCTCTCCCGTTCGAAAGTGTTCGCCTTACGCGCCCTGACGGTGCCGGAGGTGGTGCGCCTGCTGACCGCCGCACTGGAGGATCGCACGCGAGGTTTGGGCAATCTGGAACTGACGGCATCGCTGGAACTTTTGGAGCAAATTGCCATTCTGGCCAATGGCGACGCACGTTCCGCGTACAATACGCTGGAAGCGGCAGCCGCAGCCACCACGCCCGGTCAACCCATTGAACAGGCAACCGTGGAAGCGGCTCTACAGCGTAAAACTCTTCTGTACGATAAAGGCGGAGAGGAGCACTTTAACCTCATCTCCGCGCTGCACAAATCCGTGCGCTCCAGCGACGCACAGGCTGCGCTCTACTGGCTGGCCCGTATGCTGGAGGCCGGCGAAGATCGAATGTATCTGGCCCGGCGTGTTGTTCGGATGGCGATTGAAGACATCGGGATGGCCGATCCCAGAGCTTTGGAACAAACAATGGCAATGCAGCAGGCGGTACACTTTCTGGGAATTCCCGAGGGCGATTTGGCGCTGGCGCAGGCAGTTCTGTATCTTGCGGTGGCGCCGAAATCCGACGCGGCCTACCGGGCCTTAAGCGCTGCCGTGGCCGATGTTCAGAACACCACCGCCGAACCCGTACCCTTGCACCTTCGCAACGCTCCCACGCGAGCGATGAAGGAGTGGGGTTACGGCGCCGGCTACGATCACGCGCATCTGCGGGAAGGCGCGCTCACGGGCATGGAGTGCCTTCCGCCAAGCCTCGCCGGTCGCGTCTATTATGAGCCCACCGATCGCGGCATGGAGCGGCGGATTGCAGAGCGTCTGGCGGAAATTCGAGCGGCTCGCGTGTCGGTGGTTCCCGGGAATTGAGAACAATCCTGTTGTTGGCAGCCGTGCTCTTTGCGGCTCCCATTCACGCGGAAACATGGACGCCGCTCGCTACCAGTGCGGAATTGAAAGGCGCCTTCCACGCCGAAGGCAAAGATCAAAAAGCATCGTGGGAAGACAAGCGCAACGAATCGCGCACCACGTTTATTAGCGGTCCGCTCGGCAAGGACTTGGGTTCGTTTCGCACAACCGTGTTCGTCGCTCCCGCGCGCATGCGCTGCTTTGTTTCCGGCTTTCCGCGCTCCTACGGCATCCGCATGTATTTCCGAGATGAGGAGACAGGCCGCGAACTGAATCTCGGCAATACTCTTGATGCTTCCATTGCCTGGCATGAGCGCGTCTGGGATGTACCGCCGGATTGGCAGGGCCACAAAGTGCGACTGATTGTGGACGACCGGTCGACTGAGATGCCCAGCGGCTGGGTGGCACTCACAATGCCCGAAGCCGGGTCGCACGATGCCTGGCTCCCTTTCGCGCGGGCGCTGTATCGCAACACCTTTCTGATGTTGGAACTGGTGTGGTTCCTCATCCCCAGCATCGCGGTGGCGCTTTGGTTCGCGCCGAAGAGCGCCGTGCGGTTCGCAAGCGTCGCCATCGTGGCTGCTGCCGTACCCGCGTATGCCATCTTCTGGGTGTACGTGGCCGACGCGAAAGCCGGTGCCGGTGCCTGCGGCTTGGTACTTGCCGCCTCCATAGCGGCAATCTGGAAACGGCGAAGGCCACTGCCGAGGGAACTGATGTTACTTTTTGTCACAGTGGTGCTAGCCGCCATTTTTTATAACTCTTTAGGCTTCCTTTTTTATACGGAGGATGGGCCGGGCGAATTCGCTCAAGCGCGGTTCCACCCCAGCCACATGCCGCCGGACAACCTGCTGCAATACATCTTCGCGTGGCATCTCTACAACGGTGTTTCGGTGCGGCCTTTCCTAATGGTCGACGTTCATTCCAGCGACCGGCCACCGCTTGAAACCGCGCTTTCATTGGCCCAGTGGCCCTTTTGGCGCCTGCTGAGCATCCTGCATTCCTACCAGCTTTTAGGTGTGGGGCTACAGTGCCTCTGGGTGGCTGCGGCGTGGCTACTGCTGCGCGCAAGTGGCATCTCACCTCCGGCGATAGTCCTTGCGCTATTTCTCATCCTGTTTACCTTTTTTGCCTGGGAGCACAGCTTCTACGTCTGGCCGAAATTGCTCGCCGCTTCGTTTTGCCTGATTGGCATTGCCGCCATTCCCGCTTTTCGCAACCGCCATGCAACCTGGACGCTGCAAGACACGCTGTTAGCTGCAGCCGCCTTTTCTCTGTGTCTGCTCAGCCATGCAGGCAGCGGCTTTACCATCTTGGCCGTGGCAGCCTATCTGCTGGTGACCCGCCAATTGCCGCCTCTTCGCCAATGGGCACCGGCCATTGCCGTCTGCCTGCTTCTTCTCCTCCCCTGGCGGGCGTACCAGATGTTTGGCGACCCGCCCGGCGATGCGCTGCTAAAACTGCATCTGGCCGGCTCGTCAGACCCGAACGTCGGACTGGTTACCGCCCTCGCGCGAGCGTACGGGAATCTGTCCGCCCAACAGTTCCTTCAGAATAAACTCGCCAACCTGGCAATGCTTGTGGCCTGGCCGGGTTGGCGTCCCCATGCTGACTGGCGCAACACAATCCTCAACCTGAGCGATCTCGCCTTCTTCGCTTTTTTCCCCTGCGCCGGTCTGTTGAATTTGGGTCTGCTGGCTCGCCTGGGATTGCGAAGATCGTCGCCGCAGGTCCGGTTCGCGGATCGCCTCTTACTGGTGTCTCTGGCCTCTCTGCTCATCTGGTGCTTTCTGATGTTCGAACCAGGGTCCGCCGTGGTGCATCAGGGCTCTTTCGCCACTGTGCTGCTGTACTTCATCGCGATGGGGCTCTACCTGCACGCCCGTTCCCGCGTCCTTGCCTGGAGTATTGCCGCCATCCAGGCCTGCCTGGTCTTTCCGGTGCTGATATTTCTAGAGCCTGTCATCATGCGCGCACCCGGATTTATATGGAACGATCCCGTGGACGCCGGCATGGCGGCCACGGCCCTCCTTAGCTTGGCTGGTTTAGTCGCGATCGCCGTTACGATGAGCAAGCGGCGTTATCAAGCGCTGTAAAACCGGCCAATCGGGTTCCCCGAAAAATTTCCCCTTTAGGCGGCCTTCCGCATCGTAGATAAAGATGGCCGGAAGAACACCGCGCCACTCCGGGTCGACCGAATCGATCAAGTTCGCATCCGCGATTCGATAGGCAGCTTTGCTCAAGTGCAGCTTGTTCAAGAACTTCCGCACGGCGGCGTCTTGCTCCGGTTCGTCCGCCGAAATAGTGATCAGCCGCGCGGACGACCGTTGCAGTAAGCGCTGCAGGCGCGGCAGTTCATCGCGGCATGGCTCGCACCAAGTCGCCCAGAACGCCACCACCACCACATGGCCGCGATTTGCTTCCAAAATTTCCCGGTACTGGTTCGCGTGGAGAGGAAGTAAAGCCAGCAGCGCCCAAAGCGCCATCACAACTTTCGAGGCCGCTTAATGGTACAGCCGAACGATTTGATTTCAGACACAGTCACCGGCACGCCCGCAAGCATTTGGTCCAGAGCCTCGCGGACCGCATGACGATGAATTCGAGCCGGGTTCTGCGCGTCGTCCAGCGCACCCCGGTAGCGAACCTGGGCCTCGGCATCGAGCAGGAAAATTTCCGGAGTCGCCTGCGCGACGAACCTATCCGCCGCCCGGGCTCCGGCATCACGAAAGATGGGGAATGTAAAACCGTGTTCCGCCGCGTTCCGGCTGATCTCCGTCTCCGTTTCATTGACGTTACTGTTCACAAAGAAGAAACGCACACCGCGCGTTTGGTAATCGTCGTAGAGACGCTGGAATCGCTCCCCGTAGGTGTTCGAAACGGGGCATCGGGCGGAAAGAAAGATCACCACCGTGAGCTTTCCCGCAAGCAGCGCCCTATCTTCCGTTAAACCGCGCACTTCCCCAGGGGAAATGGGAACGGGTGCGGCACTCAGTGCAGATCCCGACGATGCCGCCCACAGCATCAAACAGCAAAGGGCACCCCCGGTCACTTGTCCAGCTTTAAGTTCAAGACGGCCTGTTTCCGTCCATCGAAGCTGCTCAGCGTCTTGGTTCCGCTCGCCGCGCCACTCGATTCCGCCCGTAGCTCGAAATCGACATCGGGACTCAAGCCGTTGAAGAAATACTCACCCTGCTCTTTCGTAATGAACGAGCGGATCTGTAAAGTTTTCGTATTCTTCAACTGCACCACGGCGCCGACAACCACTTCGCCCGAGGCATTCGTCACGGCACCTTGCACGCTACGGATGCGCGTGTCCTCACCCTTTTTTGCGCTTTGGGCGAACGACGTGGGCGTGATCGCTGCCAAGAGCGCGACTCCGAAAATCAGTCCAGCCAGGGAACGCATCATAAATAAGTCTCACAGCGAGAGACGAACCCAAGCCCCAAGCCGTTCCTTACTTCCACTCGTCGGCTTCCTCTTCTTCGTCCTCTTCTTCCTCTTCGTCGTCCGCATCGTCGTCGTCGTCCTCGTCGTCTTCCTTGTCGGCCTCATCTACCGGTTCAAGTTCCAATGGATCTTTCCCGAGCACCGTCAGCGAGGCGCCGCATTCATCGCAGCTTAACGTTTCCCCCTCGTCCACTTCTTCTTCTTCGACGTCGATTGATTCGTTACAAACCGGACACGTTACCATTTCCGTTCTCCTCACTCAAAATACTTCTTTTATACGACACTCACGGCGATAAAACAGAGAAGCGCCTCAAGCTTTTTCAACCAGACGCTCCGTGGCATCATTTTCCGGCCGAGTCCATCGCTTCCAGCCGCCTAATTTCGAGAATGCAAGCAATCCCCAGGCCGTGATGGAGACATACTGAATCGCTTGCGCCAGTAAAATATACGCAACCGCGTCGCTTCGCGCAATCCCAAATGGCGACAGCACGCTAACGGCCACGAACTGATAAATTCCTACATAGCCGGGCGTCGAAGGCAGCGCGCTCCCCAAACCGAGACCCGCCACCAGCAGAAATGCCACCGGCAGTGGAATAGCCAGATGCAAGGCCCATCCGCCGAGCATGGTCGCGCAGCCGTCAATGGTCCAAATGACGGCGGTCAGTCCGAGAAACCGGAAAAGGCGTGAAGGGTTGTGAAGCGCCGACGCGCCCAGCAGCACCTGTTCCAACACGCCCTCCACGCGCTGCTTCAGGCCCGCCGGCAGCGGCAAACGCTGAAGCAGGCTGCGCCAGAGTTTTTCCAGCAGCGGCAGCAGCACGATGGCAAGCGCCCCCCCCACGCCCAGCGGCACGAACACGCGTGTCGCTCCCGCAAACCAGCCGGGTCGGGTGGGCAGAATCAGCAGGACCAGTGAACTGATCAGCACCAGTGTTACCGCGTCCACAATGCGTTCGGAAAGAGCCGTGGTGAGCACATAGGAGGAACTGAGACCGGTCTTAATCCGGATCACCATCGTGCGCACCAGTTCACCGGCGCGCGCCGGAAGAAAGGCATTGCCGAAGTACCCGGCGCATGTAGCCCAGAAAACTGTGGGGAAAGGAACTGGCGCTTGCGCGGACAAAAGTACCCGCCACCGCGCCGCCCGCAGCAGAAGGGAAAGGCTCCCCACAGCCAGCCAGGCCAGCACCCGAGCAGGTTCCGCCCCCCGCAGGGTGGCCCCGACGGCCGCCCAATCCAAGCCGCGGAAAGAATAGTAGAGCAGCAACCCAGAAAGGGCAAGAGCCAGCGCCAGATAGCCCACTCGCGCAGGGGTTCGCGATGCTGGTGTCCTGGTGCCGATCGCGGCAGGTGAGGCGGGTTCAACCACTTCTGCTTATTCTCACCTGTTGGCGTGAATGATTGTTGAAGTAATGGTCGGAAATCTCCATCTAGGGCGGGATAGTGAAGCGAGGGACATGCTGATGCCACAGAAAGAGAAGCTAGTACAGGCCACTCTAGATGGTCGTGCATATATCGATGCCAACGTGCTTTTCCGGACTCCGTCAGAGCGGGACTCGCTCCGAAAGTTGAGTTCCGTTGCTCAGCGGCAAATTAAACGAGAGATTGAAAAACAGCAACACAGGCCTGACGTAAATAGGTAATAGTCAGATTCGATGCCATCGAATCTACTGCTTTTACCGTTGCTCGCTGGATTTTGGTTGGTCTCGCAATGCCATATTTTTCGGTTTAGGGTTCAGCGGCTGGAGGGATACTGGCTTCTTCTGGAGTCATCTCTCGCCGGCCTCATTTTTTTTTAGCACTGGCACGGCTTTGCGTCGTGCTGATTTCCTTCCTTCCGATCGGTTC
>Ga0123338_10003842_pt1 | contig 13352 bp, 9 predicted proteins | sample grotaG_FD_89793 | JGI IMG/M metagenome (GOLD analysis project Ga0123338, IMG submission 89793) | Glacier valley bacterial and archeal communities from Borup Fiord, Nunavut, Canada, to study Microbial Dark Matter (Phase II) -... | ecosystem: Environmental > Aquatic > Freshwater > Ice > Glacier ... | reverse complement strand
CTCACGCATCTGATTACGACTCAAGTCACAAGGATATTTACATGAAGAATATTACCTACGATGTTCTGATAATCGGCGGGGGACCGGCGGGCCTTTCAACAGCCTATCTATGCCATAAGCATGGCCTTTCCTACCTGGTACTCGAATCTGGAAAAGCGATTTTTCAGGGGATTGCAAACACCTATCCTGAAGGAAAACTGGTGTACGCATCAAAACCAAAAGATGCCCCTGAGCCATTTATGGTGGATGAATTGCGACCGCCAGACAAGCCGGTAACGGTGGAAAGCTATCTGCAGTACGTTCAGCATTTTGTCCAGCATGAGAATCTTCTCGTCCAAACAGAAGTGGCGTTCGAAGATATCAAGGACGAGCGGGATGGGCTGACAGTAATTACATCCAAAGGTAATTTCAAAGGAAAGAAGGTTGTGCTTTCCTTCGGGAGCAACATTCCGCGTGAGCTCTCCGTGTATGGTGATGCCAAGATGGTCGCAAAAAACGTCGATGATCCCGGCAAATATGTCGGAATAAAGACATTAGTGATCGGCGGAGGCAATACGGCGGCTGACGTGATCATCAATATCCTAAAGACCAAGCGTGAGGCTGGAGACACCCACCCTGTCTACTGGGCCCACAAGGCTGAGACGTTTGATGTCAACAAAGAAACGGCTCAACGACTCGGAGAAGAGATCCTGCTGGGCGGAAATATCAGACTGTTGCATGGTGCGATGCCGCGTATCGGCGAAGTCGATGACGAAGGGGTCGACCGCCTTGTTATCCGGATCAACGAATTCAAGCAGGCCGATGGCATCGATCTGTACCACGCCCTGAGCTTCCCGATGCAGAATGTCATCGCCTGTATCGGATCACAGGGACCGGTTCCGATTTTCGATAAGCTGAACATTCAGAGCATCGCCTGCACCTCTGGCGTCTGCAAGATTGCCAAAGAGGGTGAGCGCCTGGTACTGCTTTCATCAGAGTTCGAATCGACGCGAAAAGGGGTGTACGTTATCGGAGGGGCGATATCCCCATCCTACATGAAGATCAGCGAAGGGTCGATTGCAGAAGAAAAGCATCCCAACCTCATCTACACCGCCATCAATGATGCGTATTATGTAGTCGAGGCTATCCGGACAAAGCTTGCCAAGTGATGCTGATTTAGAGTGCGATCGATTAGATCGGCACGTTAAAATCTGAATACAGAGGTTTGCCGTCCGGTCATTATCCGTTTTTTATTCAGGTTGAGCTGTTTTTCGTGTACTCTGAAACGATATTTTAACTCCATGTCGTTCAAAACGTAAACAAAGATCATATCCAAATTTTAAGGAGTCACAAGAAATGAAGAAACGCGCTCTTAAAGTTTTCACATTACTGGCTGCCATGTTGTTTCTTTCTGCCACCGTTCTGGAATTCGAAGCTCATGCCAGAGCGGGGGGGGGGAGCCGTTCCATGGGAAGTAGCGGCTCACGCAGCTACTCACGGCCAACGAGCCCATCACCTACACGCTCTCAGCAGGCAGCTCCCTCACCAGGCTTTCAACAACCGGCATCGGGCGGGTTCATGAGAAGTATGGCCGGAGGTATAGCTGGCGGCTTGCTTGGAGGGATGCTGTTCAGGAGTCTTGGCTTCAGCGGCATGGGTGGCGGCATGGGTGGCGGCGGTATCGGTCTCTTTGAGATTCTATTGCTTGCCGGTATCGGTTACCTCATCTATCGCTTTATCAAGAAGAAACGAGAATCAAGTTCCGTGAATTATTTTGAATCCGTGCCGTACCGGGCGGACAATGTAACCCCGATTTCCCAGGGGTATCAGAACACGCAACCGGAAGTAGAAGACGTTGATGCCGGACTGGCTCATATCCGCCAGTTTGACTCATCCTTCGATGAAAACCGTTATAACGATCTGGTTATGGATAACTTCTTCAAGATCCAGGGAGCCTGGATGAATCGTGATCTGACACCGGTGCATGGCATACTGACAGACGAGATGCGCCGCGTTTTTCAATCGGATATTGAAAAGTTGATCAGGGACAAACAGATCAACCGGCTCGAAAATATTGCCGTTCGTAAAGTTGACATTATTGAAGCGTGGCAGGAATCGGGGCAGGATTATATCAATACCCTGATTTATGCGAACCTGCTTGACTATACGACTGATGAAACCGGTACCGTACTATCCGGCAGCAAAAATGATCCGATCAAGTTTGAGGAGTATTGGACTTTTACCCGCCCGGTCGGCAATAACCCCTGGAAACTATCGGCTATTGATCAGAAATAGATAACGATTTCTCTTCCCCTTTCTTTGTTGTGATGAGAAAGGGGGAGAGTTCCCTTCCCCCTTCCCATCAATGCCATGAAAACATCATGAAACCCCTCAATCTTGAATCAATCAACATCTCCGGTCTAAACCTGATCGAAGCGAGCGCCGGCACCGGCAAGACCTGGACCATAGCTGCACTCTACATTCTGTTACTCCTTGAGAAGGAGCTGCGCCCCGAGCAGATTCTTGTGGTGACGTACACAAAGGCTGCTACAGCGGAACTGCGTGAACGTATCAGGCGCCGTATCGCAACCACTCTTGATCTGTACACCAGCGGACGGGAGGCGGCCGATGACGATCTTGAGCGGCTCCTTATGACGACCCGCCCTCAAAACGGCCTTCGAGCAAAATTGCTCCTGACGCGGGCACTCTATTCATTTGATGAGGCTGCAATCTTTACTATTCACGGTTTCTGCCAACGGGCGCTGCTGGAGAATACGTTTGAAAGCGGTTTTCTTTTCGGCAGTGACATGATCAGCGATCAGAGCGCGATCGTCAAACAGGTCTGTGACGACTTCTGGAGATCACGAATCCTGTCGCAGCCGGATGATTTTGTCGAGCGTCTTGCCTCAGAAGGCTATACCCCGGAAAAACTAGTCAAGCCGCTTGAAGGGCATTTTCAGAATCCAGACTTGAAGGTCATTCCCCAGGTTGATGAGGTGCCGCTTGCACCTCTGGGAATTGAGCGCGACAGGCTCTACGCCCAGGCCTGCATCCTCTGGAACAGCCACCGCAGCGCAATTATCGTTCAGATTGAACAGGCCTGCCTGAACCAGCAGAGCTATAAACCCTCGCAGATAGAGGCCGCTTCCAACTCATTTGACCGCTGGGTGTCAGGTGGAAATGCCGCTCTGCTCAACAATAAACTTGATTTTTTTTCAGCGCAGAAGATCGCTTCAAAGAGAACCAAAGCATCACCTTTTACACCTGACCACCTTTTTTTTAAACTGTGCCAGCAGTTGTCTGAAGTGCAGAATTCGATCGAACACGCTTTTCAAAGCAAGATTATTGCCTGCCGGCATGACTTAAAAAGGTGGCTCGAGCAGGAACTGGCTGGGCGCAAAAAACAGTTGAATCAACGCGCATTCGATGACTTGCTGCTTGATCTTCATCTCGCACTTGAAGCAGAATCCGGGGTTGCCCTTGCTGAAAAACTGCGGCAGCGCTACAGAGCTGCCATGATCGATGAATTTCAGGATACGGACCCTCTGCAGTGGAACATATTCAAACGATTAGGGGGTGAGCAGGATTACCCGCTGTTCCTGATTGGCGACCCGAAGCAGGCTATTTACAGCTTTCGCGGGGCCGATGTCTTTGCCTATCTGAATGTCGGCAAGAGCGTCTCCCCCGAAAACATGCATACGCTGGGAACCAATTTTCGATCAGAGGCAGCATTGGTGAAAGCCGTTACGGCGCTGTTTACCGCCGCCCCTGATCCATTTATCTGCCAGGATATCCCCTTCCATCCGGTTCACTCAGGTCGCTCCGCGAATGACCTGCTGTTATTTGACGGCATCCCGGATAAACAGCCACTCAAGATCTGGGTCTATCCCCGCATTGACGGAACTAAAACCGAACTGAAACCGGTTGCAACCCGCAGCATAGTTTTGGCGGTTGCGGGTGAAATAGCCCGTCTGCTTGAACCTGAGCGGGTTGTTATCTCAACATCGGGGCGGCCACGCCCGCTGAAACCGGGCGATATTGCCGTGCTGGTAAAAGCTCACAAGCAGGCAGAATTGGTGCAGGAAGCGCTTTCAGCGCTCGGTATCCCGGCAGTACAACAGGGAAGCGCCACGATTTTCGAGGCGTCCGAAGCGCTCGATCTTCTGAGGATCTTTCGGGCCGCTGCAGAACCGCATCGTGAAGCGCTGGTCCGTGAAGCCCTGCTGACAGCCAGTATGGGGCTCAGCGCCAATCAGGTTTCAAGTTATGTGGAAAGTTCCGGGGAGCATCCTGAGTGGGAATCGTGGCTGCTCCGTTTCCGGAATCTGCACAGTGCGGCCGTATCCGGCGGTGTGGTTGCGCTTGTATCGCGTCTGCTGGGGAGTTGTGGCGTACGGGAAAGGGTTTTGTCGCGGGTTGGCGGCGAGCGCTGTCTGACCAATATTCTGCACTGCTCTGAATTACTTCATCAGATCGAACGTGAACAGGGGAAAAGCCTGGCCGGATTGATTGCCTGGCTGGAGCGTAGAATAAACGCACCAGGCAAGGATGATGCCGCATTGCTCCGGCTTGAAACAGACGAAAACGCGGTAATGATCTCAACCATCCATGCCAGCAAAGGGCTGCAGTATCCGGTTGTATTCGTACCCTTCGCATGGGATGTCGCATCCGGTAAAGTTGACAGGGCGCTGTTCCACGATGATGAAGGAGATCTGGTGCTGGATCTTGCAGGGGAGGAGGAAAACCTGCAACGTGCCGCAGCTGAGCGGAAGGCTGAGGCCGCCCGCCTGCTCTACGTGGCTTTAACTCGGGCTGAGTTCCGCTGTTATGCAGTCTGGGGGGGGATCAACGGCGCGGTCGACTCGCCGCTTTTTCGTTTGCTGCATTGCGTGTCAGCGGAACAGGGTGGCAAAAGCTTTCAGGCACTGGATGACAGGGCGATTCTTGCAGAGATACGGTACCTGTCGGGCACCGGAGACAGCGGTATTTCCGCCGAGCTTATGCCTTTAGTTAAGCCCGCCGCCGGGTATCAGAGGAGTGAATCAGCTGATACCCCCTATACCTGCCGATCGCTGGGGCACCCTCCCCGCGATGATTGGCGCGTCGCCAGCTTCAGCAGCATGACTTCCGGAGCCGGACATGTTTTTGAACCGCATGACCACGATACGATACCCGTTGATACGGCAGCCGTTCCAGAACTCCCGGAACAACCTTCGGGTGGATTGACGATTTTTTACTTCCCGCGAGGCGCAAAAGCCGGAACCTGTCTCCATGAAATTTTTGAGCGGCTTGATTTTCCACGGTTAAATTGTGGTTCTATCACCTCAATATCTCAAACTTCACTGGCAGCCAACGGCTTCCACGAGCAGTGGCTGCCGGCCGTCAGTAGCATGGTAGCTGATGTCAGCTCAGCCCGTATCATCCCGGATCATCCGGAGTTCACGCTGGCACAATTGAAGAAGGGTGACTGGCAGGCTGAGATGGAATTTTACCTTCCAATCAGGCAGCTTGCACCAGACACCCTGCAGTCGCTGTTTGAAGGGGTGCTTGATGAGAATCTTTTCGGGGATTATTACGAAGTGCTGAGCCGGCTTTCATTCCGGCAGAGTCGCGGCATGCTGCAAGGTTTCATTGACCTGGTTTTCACGCACAACGGCCGTTTCTACATTCTCGACTGGAAATCAAATCATCTCGGCATGAAGATGTCCGACTACAATCAGGATACGATGCAGATATCGATGTGTCGAAGTGCCTATATCCTGCAATATCACCTCTATACCCTGGCGCTGGACCGCCTTTTGAAATTGCGGCTGCCCGACTACAGCTATGAAAAACATTTTGGTGGAGCATTATACCTGTATCTGCGGGGTATTTCAGCCGGTTCGCCGATGAGCGGGATCTACTGTGGCCGGCCGCTGCCGGAATTTATACGGCGTGCCGGCGAGGTGTTGCTGGATTAATTTCAATTCTGCTTTTGCTGTTCTTTATATTTTATGACGCCTTCCTCAAAAGTGCGTTGAATCTCCCCCTTTGGGTGATCTTGAACGTAATACCGGAAATAGCTCCCCAGTAACGCGATGAGCAACAGAAAGAACAGAACCGACAGTGTCAGCGTAACGACTCTTCTCCTGCCCGGACTTCCGGACGTGGCGGTTTGCTCGTCATCTTCCAATACCCCCCGGTACAGATATCTTTCACGCAACTGCCGGATTCTTTTGAGCTGAATGGTGGAGATGTACGTTACAATCGCATCCCGGTCACGTTCATCTATGTACACAAACTGCACACCGGTATTGAAGTATTCCCGATCGCTCCCCGCAGCATAGTTGCGATTGGCAAAAACAACCCGACCGATAACATCTATCACCCGCTCAGGTGAGGGTACAAAAATCTCAAGCAGCGTATATTCCCCGTATTCGAACCCCTGATGCGTAACGATTCGCAGGCCGCCGCCGCCAATATTGGCTGCAAGAGGAATTATGGCGTCCCAGGAGTCATCTGCTTCCTCCTCGGCCATACTCAGATCAGGAGCCATTTCATCATCTTCTGTTTCCAATGAATCTTGAAGGCGTTCAAGCGGCAACTCGGGTCCTGCAGGGAGGAGACCACCGCCCCAGCTCTGATCCTTCTGTTCTATTTCAAGTTGTTGACGGCGATCCCGGCGCTCTTCCCACTGTTTATGGAGCCGGTCAATATTCTGTTCATGGCTGACAAAATATTTGATAGGGAGAAAGGCATCGATTCGGTAAAACTCGCGCAGTTCATCCGATACAACCTCACCGATCAGCCGTAATAATAATTCCCTGGCATCGCCTTCGGAAACGACAATCGCCCTGCAACAGTAGCCGTTATCCTCGCTACCGCCACGCAATTCAAGAATCTGCCCATAACGGAGCGATACGTCCGCGGGCAGAACGTCACGGGAAAGCTGCAGCGAAACAAGATCCTCATCAATATCATGAATGATCGCCCAATCCTTGAACACGTCAGCATTGGGGAGCGGAATGCCGACTCCGACCTTTTTTCCAACCGCAAAATAGTGTGAATAGAGCTCCATATCACTCATGAATCAAGACTCCGGATGTTTTGGCTGGAGCGGTTATTGTTTAAGAACGTTGTTCAGGGAGATCAGCAGCTGGTCAATGGCGATCTTGTGCACGCCTGCACCATGCCCCAGCGTTTCAAGGTCGGCAATCTGACATTCGTAACAGTCAAGGTTATACTGCTTGAAAACGGGCAAGGTCTCGGGGTGCTGTGAGATGATGTCGGCAATTATCATTTCCTTGGTAATCATGGTCCACCTCATACGTGAAAAAACGGGGCGCCTTTGCAGCGCCCCGTTTTATATAGAATAGTTGTAATTACGTTAAGCCGTATTTCTGCCGCAGTGCCGTTTTCACTTCCGGCGGAACAAATTTATCAATGGCGCCGTTAAGCGAGCAGACCTCCTTGACGATTGAGGAGGAGAGATAGCCGTACTGCAGGGATGTCATCATGAACAGCGTCTCAATTTCCCGGCCAATACTGCTGTTCATCTGAGCTATCTGGAATTCATACTCAAAATCCGATATCGCCCGGAGACCACGAATGATGACATGGGCCCCACGAGAAGATACATAATCAATCAGAAGTCCGTTGAAGGTGTCAACGGAGACCCTCTCCTCCCCTTTCAGGACGTCCTGAATCAACTCAACCCGCTCATCCGTTGTGAACAGCGAGTTCTTCTGCGAGTTATTGGCAACGGCAACGATAATTTCATCAAATATAGTCAGACCGCGCCTGATTATATCAATGTGGCCATATGTGATTGGATCAAATGACCCGGGATAAACAGCGATTTTCTTCATTTTTCCTCCAGTGCATACAATTCGAGAGCTGTTTCTCCATACACACGCCGGTCAAACCGTTCCAGACGTCCATACGATTCCGGTAACGGGTTTCGTGCGGAACACTCTGCAACCAGGATGGCAGCCGGTGCTAATAAACCGATAGAGTCGAGCGCTTCTGGTACAGTTTTGTATAATTCCGAAGCATAGGGTGGATCAAAAAAAACAAGATCATAACATTGAGCACGCCCTGCGATAACCTTTAAACCCTTTAAAGCATCCATAGTCAGAATTTCAGACCGATCCTGACAGCAGGTAGCCAGTATGTTTTTTTCAAGTATCACTTTAACGGACTGATTGCATTCGATAAAGCAACATGACCCGGCACCACGACTCAGAGCTTCAATGCCGAGGCTCCCGCTGCCCGCACAGATATCAAGCACACGAACGTCCGCTAAATCGATCCGGCTGGCAAGAATACTGAAAAGAGCCTCCTTAACGCGATCCGAGGTCGGCCTAGTTGTTACTCCGGGTGGCGCCAGCAGCTTTCTACCACGACATGTTCCCGCTATGACCCGCATATAAACTACCCTCAAGCTCAGATTCCAGGGGAAAGCTAGCGCAATTAACACCATTGGTCAAGCGCGAAGAGTTTACGGCATCGTAGAATGGAGTCACAGAAGAAATGCTGCAATATGCGGCGCATTAAATGCCTTGTTTTCTGTAGCCATATTACGAATAAATGTTAGTATAAGGTCCCGTGATCACTCAATCAATTGACATAGCAACGAACGATGTTGACGCCAGATCGCTTGCGACCCTGATCATCGAGCTGAATATCGCCCGCCGCAACTGTGGCGCCTACCCCAAAGGGCATCCGGTCATTACGGCATCCTTAGCAAAAGTACTTCGCGTCTACGAAGGTCTGCTGAATAAAAATGAGGAACTGATTCTGGGCGTCACAACTGATTCACTGTTGGTGAATGGCGTTCTTCTTGAAAAATCGAGCGTGGTGTACCGGGATTTTTCACGTGCCTTATTTGAACGGGGCATCGGGGCGCTTCTGTTCCACAGCGGTCTGACAATTGAAGAGCTCAGTAATTTTACGATCATATTAGGACTCAAGCGGGAACAGATTCAACGGCATGGCGGCATTGAGCAGGTATGGGCAAAGGCACGCATAGCGGCTATGACAATCAGGGCGATCCGCTATGACCTTTTCCAATCAACGGATGAGGATTCTGTCACCGCCGACCGAGCCATCTTATCCGGAGAAGGATTGTGGGACACGTTTGCGAAAAGACTCACGCTGAACGAACTGTCCTACGGGAGGAGCGACGATACCTGTCTTGATCCGGAGATCCTGGCGAAAGTATTAAACAGGCAGTTTGCCCTTGGCAGCATTAATGAAACGGATATTCGCGAAGCTATTGCAAATTTTTCAGCTCCTTCTGGCGTTGATTACTCTTCAGAGACGCTTTCCGGCCAACCCTACCAGAAGCTGGCCACATTTATCAGCAATCTCACCCCAGAACTGCGCCGGCAATTCCTTGAGAGTTCCTTCGGTGCCAAAAGCAAGGATCGACAAACCACCGCAGAACGTATTATCACCAACCTACCCGACGGCGCGATACTTGAAACCCTGGAAGAGATCAGCAACAACCGTCTCAGCGTATCTCCCGTTATCTTCGGACTCCTGCAGCGCCTCGGGCAAAATATCAGCTCACAGAGCAACGTTACTGGAAAAATCGCTACGGATGACGACCTTTCCCGTAAACTGAAAACGATCTTTCAGGAACATGCCGCGGAAGAGTTTGTACCTGCCGATTACCAGAACGAGCTTAACAATATTAACGCATCTGGCCAGGTTTTGCGCCTTAACATCGAAGATAGCGCCGCTTTACTGAGAACAGTTGAGAACCGCTCGATTGAAAGCAGTATCGGACAAATCCTGATGAACTTCATTCGTGAAGGGGTCGAAACGCCCGAAGAGCGCGACCTGCTGCTGCAAAATCTCAGTGATACGTTCGGCTTTTTTCTGCAGACCGGTGACTATGGGCAATTACACACGATGATTGACCAGCTGACGGACGGCACATTTCCCGTTGAAATTCAATACCTCCTGCGTGAAGAGTACGGTCAACGCGAATTCCAGGAGGAGATTCTTGATGGCCTAACCGTCTGGGGTAAACCTCGCTATGCAGATATCCGCTCTTTGATCCTTAAAATCGGCGGGGAGTTTGTCGAGGCGATACTGGACCGCTTGTCTGAAGAGAAAAATATGTCGCTGCGGCGATTTTACATGGATTGCCTGATTGAAATGGGACCGGTGACGCGGGTGCCGATTATCAACCGCCTGAATGACCATCGCTGGTATTTTCTGCGCAATCTGCTGATTATCCTGACCGCCCAGAATGATCCCGCCGTCGTATCACTGATCCAACCGCTGCTGCGAAGCAATGACCCGCGTCTGCGTAATGAGGTTCTCAAAGCGCTGGTGCATTTTCGTGACCCGCACGCCGAAAAACAGATTCTGTATGATCTTGACAGTCAGAATCCGGAGCAGCAAACGGCAGCCATTCAACTGGCTGAACGATGCACTTCGCCGGCAATTGCATCCAGGCTGATCAGCATGTTGTCGCCGGGAGGATTCTCACAGGTTGAATGTGAAAGAAAAAGCGCCATTGTACGGGCATTGGGGGAGATCGGACGATCAGAAGCCCTGCCGGAGCTCGCAAAGATCCTCAGTTCCCGAAGCCTGTTTTACTCGCGACAACTGACTAAGCTGAAAGCAGATATTATTCGTTCGCTTTCGAAATATTCGCCCGAAGTTGCACGTCCCGTGCTTGAGCGTATCGCAGACGGTTCTGGTGAGATCGCCAGCGTGGCGACAGAGACGTTGAAAATAATTCCAGGGAAGCAGTTATGAGCAGCGACAGACAAAATATTCATGATTTCATCCGTCATCTGTTATCCGCCACGGCCAACGCCTCTCTGTACGGCATGGCACATCCCCAGGTGGGGCGCCTTTCTTCGCAATCTTTTGCCAGTATCGGCGCACTACTTCAATCCCGTGCAGAGGTCACGTTACTGGTTGTGGAAAATGATCTGGTCTTTGATGGCCAACCTCAGGAACTAAGCCTGTTCTTCAATCGCTTTACGCAGATTCTGAAATCCCGCGAGATCGGCAGCCTCAAACTGCTCTCCGGCATAACTAAACAGGAAGTTGACGCACTGATCGGTGGACTTGCCAAACAGCAAGATGATCGCGTGCAGACGATGGCCTCCTCTGACCACATCCGCATCGGAAAGGTGGACCTCCGTGTGTCAGGATTATCCGGTGATGCAGACCTCCTCGGGTCAGACAAACCACGTATGACGCTCCCCGACATGCCGCGTGAGGAGCTGGCCCGCTTCATGGATATCTATGAGAGTGTCAAGACGAAACATAAACTTCAGATCAACGGCGTGTTTGACGTCGTGTCCGGCTTTATCGATGTATTCCGGCAGGAGGGGAAACCGCTTCTCGCTATGGCCGCCCTGCGGGAAACAGATGAATACACCTTTACACACTCCACCAACGTCTGTGTCCTCAATCTGGCACAGGCGATGGCGCTTGGTATCGATGGGCCGTTATTAAACGACATCGGTGTCGCGGCCATGCTGCACGACATCGGCAAACTCTTTATCCCCGAAGAGATTCTGACCAAAAAGGACAAACTGAATCAGGATGAGTTCGAAATCATCAAGCAGCATCCGTTCAAGGGGGCTCGCCACCTGCTTGAAACGTCCGGTGTCCCGCGACTGGCGGTCATAACCGCCTACGAACATCACCTTAAATTCAATCTGAGCGGTTATCCACAGGTGTCGCCCGATTGGCAGCAAAACCTCTGCAGCCACATGACGACAATATCCGATTTTTTTGATGCACTCAGAACCAGGCGCTCCTACCGTGAACCGGTGCCACTGAAGGAGGTAGCCGGAATGATGCTGGATATGATGGGGACCGAACTGCACCCTGCCCTGACACGTAATTTCTTACGGATCATTTCGCGGTTGGTAGTAACTCCCGATTGATCACAACCGGTAACGTCAATCCAGAACGTTCGGTCATGCCGCCAGCTGACCTACTTCTCCAGAAATTCCTGTTCACACTCCGCAATCAGCCTGGCAATTTCGCCGTCGGCAATATCAGGCAGCAGGAACGTACCCCTGGAATCCTTTTCAACTCGGCTTATGCCGGGATAGCGCCTCTCGAGAACCTTTATCTCCATGGCCTGATCTCTAACTGTCGCCAGCAGGCGCCGGTTTTCGGCTTCCAGATCGTACTTTTCCACCGCCGACAGCAGGGCAAAACGGAGCTGCATGTCATCCCACGGCTTGGTGAAGAAGCGATAGATTTCTCCCTCGTTAACGGCCCGCATGGCCGCCTCGATAGTTGCATGGCCGGTCAGCAGTATCCGGACCGTGTGCGGCGAGCGGCGCTTGACCTCCGCCAGTAGCTCAGAACCCTGCATTCCAACCATACGCTCGTCCGAAACGATCGCCTTGATGTTCTTGCCCGCCATGACTTCAAGTGCCTGCACTCCGCCGGACGCCGTCAGTATTTCATACGGATCATCAATCAGAGCCCGGGTCAATGCCGAGAGTACGTTGGCCTCATCATCAACAAGCAGGATTGCATCTTTCATAAAACACCCCCTTCAGTTTTTGCCTCTCCGCAGAACGGACAGTGAAGCCAATCGACATCCATCGGCATATGGCAACCAACGCAACGATTTTCCCTGACCATACCGCAGTACGGGCAGAACACAAATTTTGCCTCGATTGAACGTCCGCATTGCAGGCAGGGCCTTTCAAGGGAGACACTCGGACCGATTACCCTCAACACCTCCTCAAGCGTCGTCCATCCGAGGCGCACCTTTTCAAGTGCATCTTCAAGCAGGGTACGCATACCGCTTGAACGAGCCAGCTCCAGAACCCCGGACTCCTTGTAGTCGTTGCCGATGATCTGCCGGAAGTCCTCATTCATAATGAACACTTCGTAGACACCGATTCTTCCCTGGTATCCACTTTTATTGCAGGCGTCACAACCGCCGCCGACAGAGACATCACCGGTAAAGAATCCGGCCGGCACACGAAGTATTTCCAGCAGATCCTTGTCGGGAGGGACCAGTGTTGCGCAGCTCCTGCAGACCTTGCGCACCAGACGCTGGGCTACGATTCCTTCCAGCGCCGAAGCGATGATGTACGGCTTTATCCCCATGTCAATGAGGCGGGTTATGGAGCCGATCGCCGAGTTGGTGTGCAGGGATGAGAGCACCATATGCCCGGTCAGTGCCGCTTTAAACGCAACATCTGCTGTCTCATGGTCACGTATCTCACCCACCAGAATGACATCCGGATCCTGCCGCAATGTGGAACGGAGAACCTGAGCGAACGTCAGACCGATCTTTTCATGGATCGAGACCTGATTTGCCTCTTCGAGAAAATACTCGACCGGCTCCTCGATGGTCTCGAAATTCCTCGATGAATTCATCATCGAGG
>Ga0123338_10003840_pt1 | contig 13361 bp, 15 predicted proteins | sample grotaG_FD_89793 | JGI IMG/M metagenome (GOLD analysis project Ga0123338, IMG submission 89793) | Glacier valley bacterial and archeal communities from Borup Fiord, Nunavut, Canada, to study Microbial Dark Matter (Phase II) -... | ecosystem: Environmental > Aquatic > Freshwater > Ice > Glacier ... | reverse complement strand
TCGGCGGCGTCGTGGACCACCACATCGGGCCGCCAACCATCGACAATACCCAGCAGGTCAGCCAAGCGTGATGGGGCACCTACCGTCCCGAACAGATGCGGAAACATGTGTGCGGGGCCATCCTCACCGCGCAGGTTGCGTGCGTGCGGGAAACGGTCGAAATACTCGTCACGACTGGCGGCGGCAGTGTTCCCTGACTGCACGGCGCTGAACCCTGCCGAGGTCACGATCGGGCAACCGTCTGGGCCGGTTGCCCATCGAACCTCGTGCCCGCGGGCCACCAAGGTGTGCGCGAGCGGCACCACCGGATGGAGGTGCCCAACGGCTGGAACCGTAGACACCAACACTCGCATCGCAAGATCATACGTCCACCGCTCGCGCTGATCAACGACGACTATGCACATGCAAAGCCAACGCTGAACCGCTCGGCCCCACAGGCCTTCCCAAATCGGCCGCTGAGGATCGCAACCACCCCGACAGGCGGTCGCAATCGATTGGTCGCGGTGGGGGGCTCGACGTACGAACGCCAAGGACCTCACAGCCGGACGTGGGACGGCAGATACGATTAATGCGCCCGAACACGTTGACAGGGGACCACACGCAAGCCGATCTGGTGTTAGCTGGCCACCGAGGTCGACCAGCCTTCGGCCGAGCACCGCTGAAGTGTGAGAACCTGCGACACATCGGAGTTGTGTCTGACGACGTCGACAGGCTCGGCGATTTGATAGACCGGATTGTCGCCGACTTGGCTTTGTCGGGAGTCGTCCTGGGCGACATAAGCGGCAGCGCCCCGATCCAACGCGCGTATGGTCTAGCGCATCGCGGGCTCGGCATCTCTCACGTGGTCGGTACGCAGTTCGCGACGAAGAGCGGCTCGAAAGGGCTGACCGCGCTTACGGTCAGAGTCTCGTCGAGCGCGGTGAACTCGGCCTCCACACAGCGGCGCGATCGGTGCTCGGTAACGACCTGCCCTGGTCGACGACCGGGTGCACAGCGCTTCTGTGCGGCCGGCTCAGGTGACGCGAGCAACTTGGAACGAATTGGCGGGCAGGCATCTCGATCAAGCTCGCATCCAGTGCGTCTGGGTCAGGGGCTGTCAGAGTCGGCTGGCGGCGTTGGTTGCGAGTGTTTGGGCTTGGGCGGTGGGCATGGGTGCTGTCTTGCTGTCGAAGGCGACGGTGATGGTGACGGTGACGGTTCCTTTGTAAAACACGAGTGTGGCGAAGGGTCCGCCTTCGGGTCCGCCGATTGGGCTCTGTCGGGCGAACGCGCCGTCGCCGATTCCGTCGACGATTTGAAGGGGACGTCCGCTCGCCCGGTTCTGGGTGAGTACTCGCTGGTAGCCGACCTGGCCGCCAAATGGCGGACCGACGCGAACATCGACGAGGACGATTCCTGGTGAGTTGTGTTCGAGTACGTATCCGCAGTCCGCTGGGTTGCCGAAGGGGCTTTCTCGGGGGGCGCCGGGATCGAACCCGAGCGCTGTGGCAGCTTCTGTTTCGGTGATCAGCGAGCAGGGATCGACGGGTGCGTGACCGGCTGTGGCGGCGACGGTCGTGGCAGGTTGGGCGGTTGTGGTGGTGGTGGGGCCTGGGGTGTGGTAGTTGACGGCGATCCGGGTGTAGGCGTTGTTGTCCAGCAGGCCGGCGATCTTGTCGAGCACGAGTTTCACGGTGGGGGCGAGCACGGCCTCGAGGAGCGGTGTGATGAGCGGCGGGATCTGGCTGAACACGAGGTTGGCGATCGTCTGTTGCGCGTCGGCGACGGCGTTGCGGCGGATCGAGGCCTGGATCTTGATCTCCCCGGTAACGGGGTCGCCGTGGGAGGTCTCGACCGATTCCTGTGTTGTGGCATATCCGAACGGGGCGCTTCCTTGTTGGTCGAGCACCGTCGCGAGACCCTGGTTCTGCACGGCCAGTTCGTCGGTTTGGGTCATGGTCCACGCGATCGGGGCTCCAACGGGCTTCAGCGGGGGCAGCGTGACGCCGGCATTCAATGCGCAGTCGGTGATGTCGGCCGGCCACTCGTCCAGGCCGCCGAGATCGACGGTTGCCGAGACCACGCCGGCGATACCTGGTTCGTTGCCGATGGCTTTGCGCGTGACCGGTGGAGTGTCGTCCATCCGGATCGTCCACGGGCGAAGGAACGACACGACTTGGGCAACGACGTCGAGCACCCCGGCGATCTTGACGATGTAGCCGAGCACGGGTTGGGTGACCAGACCGATCAGCTTGACGACCAGGAAGTGTGCAGCGTCGATCAGCGCGTTGACGGCACCGACCGCGTATCCGTAACCGGCGGTCAACCCGGCGACGAACCAGCCGAATGCGCTATGGCCCGTCGCGGGTGGGCTGGGTTGTTCGAGATGGCCGATCGAGGCGAACAGCGCCGCGATCGTGCCGTCGATGAAGCCTTGGACCTTCGAGCAGATCCCGACCGTACCGGCGGTGCGCATCGCAATGAGGTCGATCACTGCGCCACCGCCGCGGAAACCGGACTGAACGACGGAGCCGGTGACGGGTGGTGCTGTCTCGGTGCCTGTCAAGGTGTCGGCGAACTGGGCGGCGTCGGCGGCGTAGAGCGCGAGGACGACGATGGGGAACACGATCGATGGCGCCTTGTGCCAGTCCTGCTCACCGATCACGGTGTGTGCGTAGGTGGCAGCCGGGCTCGACGAGCCGGTGATCCATCCGGCGATCAGGAACGACGGCGGGGGCATCCCGGGCTCGGTCCCTATCGTTTGATCGACGATGGAACCGAGAAGTCCTTGATGGTCAGCCGCTTCGAGTGTCATCGCACGCGCCTGGGTTGCCAGTAGGCGGACCAGTGCCGGCGAGGCGTCGGCGGACCCGAACACCTCGCCGATCGGCGCTGGTTGAGACGGATCTGCGTACACGGCGATCCCTGCGGCTGCGAGCTTCGAGACATCGAGCCGGTTCGGCGCTGACGTTGGTGGAGTGTCCGCCGATGCGGGGGTTGCCGGTTGAGCATCGGCAGAGGTCGGAAGTTGTGTCGACGACGGCGACGGCGACGGCGACGGCGGACTCTGCGTGGCTGGTGCCGCGGTCGATGAGCACGCTGTCACCGCCATGATCAAGGTCGCGGCGAGGAAGAGTGGCGACCGGCGACGGGATGACGACATCAGTTTCTCGATCCTCGTCCGCCGAGGGCCGCGAGCATCGCTGGGCTGTCGATGAGGAACTCGCCGGACCACACGAGCCCGTCGCTGATGGCCCGCAGGTGGCATCCGGCGATGTCGAAGAAGGCGCCCACGGCGCGGAGCTTTGCTCGATTCCGGCCGTATTGAATGACGCGATCTCCTGCTTCGAAGAGCTGACCGGCTTCGACGCTCGAATCGATAATGGTGAGCTGCCTCGTCACGAACCCGGTGACCGCAACTCTCTTGCGAAATCTGCCTCCCCGTGGCAGAACCAGATCTTGCGCCATGACCGCATCGGGTGCGCACACAGCGAGGACCGTTCGGACATCATTGCGGGAAAACCCGTCGTCGATGGTTCGCGCGATGTCGATCGGTGAGCTGCTCATCATCGTGGGCACGCGAACGCGGTCGCGCAACGGCGCTGCTCCGCGTCGCACATCGGGGTGCGACGACCCGCGATCGACTGTTCGATGTTGGTCACGACGCACATGATAGATGCCGCTCTCGAATGCCGAATCAGGGAAACCATGTAGGCGTGGATCGGTGCTTCGAAGCCGTGACCGGAGTGATGGTTGTTGGCCCGGTCGATGGCTGCGCGACGCGACGCGAAGGTGTTGAACCTGGTGCAGCAAACCGAACGCCAGGCACGACGTCTGGCGGCAGTCGGCGCGCATGATCCCGGCGCCGGATATTGGCCGGACAGCCGCACGGAACGCCAGTGGTCTCAGCTCCAATGCGACGCGTACGACATGGTTCGCGACTGGTGCATGGCCAAGGAGGTCGAAGCGATCGACCACGGTGCGGCCGTCGATCTCGAGTTCGCCCGGCTCCACGTGATCATCTATCGGCTCATGGCGACTTTGAAGAGCCAGCATGCTGAGCGTTCTATCAGATCGATCGCACAACAGATTGGCGTCTCCGAGGAAGCGTTTTGGCAGTTCTCGCCGTACACCTGGAAACCGGCGTCGCAGATTGAAGACAGCGCAAATCGCTCGATTCCTAGCCCTCGCTCCGGTCTGGAGTGACCGCTGACTGGACTTTTCGCTCGGCAGCCGAAGTGGGAAGTATTTGACGGGCGACAACGTCGGCAGCATCTCGCGAGATCGACGGTGTGACGTGGCTGTACAGGTCGAGGGTGATCGCAATGGTGGAATGTCCCAGCCGTTCCGATACGACCTTCGGATGGACGCCGGCCCTCAGCGCCAGCGTTGCGTATGTGTATGTCGGACATCATGTAGACGAATTGGCGGGAGCGTCGCTGCCCGCAAGTGGCGGCGGAACATCCGTGAAACGACTGTGAGCGCCGTGACGAGACCGTCCACACGCTGATGGTCTCGTCACGGCCCGTTTGTGATGTTGACTGCATCAACGGCGTGTGACGGGCGTGTGATCCGGAAGTAGTGAATCCCTTGCCTCGGAGCGCGAGTCGGCGCGTCGACGGTGCCATCTGCTAGATCAAACATTGCTGCATTTACGGCACGCCGCAGGTTTGTTTACTCGTTCGCGGTGGGGTTGAGGGTGTAGTTCCAGTCGCCGTGCCAGTCGTGGCGGGTGAGGGGTAGTGCTGCCATTTCGGTGTCGCTGATCTTGATTCCTTTTGCGTACCACTCGGGATCGTGTTGAGCGTGGATCGTCAGCCCGGTCTCGGTGGTGGTCGCGCCGATCAGTTCGACGATCGTGCGGTAGGTGGTGAGTGGTCGTGCGCGCCAGTTCATCGTGATGAACGAGAACATGCGGTGCTCGATCCGGTTCCATTTCGATGTCCGCGACGGGTAATGCGAGACCGTGATGGCCAGTCCGGTCTCGGCAGCGAGTTTCGCCAGTTCTGTCTTCCATAGGCGGACTCGGTGACCGTTGGAACCGCCGGCGTCAGCAGTGATCAACAATCGCCCCGCGATCGGGAAGCGGGCTTGGCCCATCGTGTTCCACCATGAACGGATCGCGTTGACCGCGAACTCGGCGGTGTCGGCGACACCGCCGACGCTGACCCAGCCCTCGTTGTTCGTTTCGTCGTAGATCCCGTACGGGATCGCCCGATCGAGTTCCGGGTCGACGAAATCGTGGACGTTGACCCGCACGGGTTCCCCTGTCGGTTGCCACTCGACGCCACCATTGGCGTACTCACCAACGAGTTCCTTCTTCTTCGTGTCCACACTGATCACCGGATCACCCGAAGCGACGAACTCCTCGGCGAGACCGTGCAGATAGTGGAACTGGCCGTCACGATCCGGATGAGCGGTGCCCTCTTTCACTTTCGCTGGCGACAACAACGAATACCCGAGCCGTTTCAACAACCGCCCGACGGTGTCATCGGAAACCTTGAACCCGCGCCTCGTCAGCTCACCGGCGAGTTTCGCTGTCGATTTCGATGTCCATTTCAACAACGACATCGGGTTACCACGCGTGTCCGGATGAACCAGTTGATCCAATGCTTCCAACAGGCCGGGCTGCGTCTCGGTCAACGGTTTCGCCCCAGCACCCGGCGCACGCAACCTGACCTGCGGCACAATCCCCACGGTCACTTCACCTTCGGCTTTGATCACCGTGTTACGCGACATCCCCGACGCCTCAGCAACCCACGACTTACCACCACGACCGAACATCTCCGATTCCGCACCCGCGACCACCCGCCGTTGCACCTCGTTCAAATGCGGCAACACCACCTCAAAGAAACGCGCGAGTCCTTCCGATGTCACCTCCACAACCACACCCTACACCGCGCGCACTAATCAGCGGGAAACCCTTAGTGTTGGTTAGCCCTCAAACACTGCACGGGGTCTACTGTCGGAGCGTGGACTCCTCGCCCGACAGCAAACTCGACTTGCAGGCGGCAGCCGATGAGCTTGGCGTGCACTACCAGACTGCGTATCATTGGGTCAGGAGTGGCCGGCTCGACGCCGAGATGGTCGGTGGCCGTTACTTGGTCAGTCAGGCGGACATCAGCGAACTCGACCGCCGGCGTCACGCACCAATGACCCCGTCGGCCCCGCGACCGGTGCGGCTCGAGCACGCTGCGGATCGGATGTACGACGCGCTCGTGAACGGCGAGGAGACGGAAGCCGTGAAGATCGCCCGGCGACTCACCGAGGAGGGCGCACCGATCGCCGATCTGATCCAAAACGTGCTCGTGCCACCGCTGCGCCGGATCGGGCAAGGGTGGCGCTCCGGCGAACTCACGATCTGGATCGAGCATCGCGCCTCCTCGATCGTTGAGCGCCTGCTCGGCGGGCTCGCCCCCAACCCGCGCGGCCGTCGTCGAGGCGTCGCCGTCGTAGCAGCGGTCGCGGGCGACCGTCACTCGCTGCCCACGACCATGGCGGCGGTCACGCTGCGAGGCGACCACTGGCACGTGCACCACCTCGGCGCCGATCTTCCCCCGGATCAGATCTCCGTGTTCTGCAAAGACCACGACGTGGACCTGGCCGTCATCACGGTCACGAACCCTGAATCCCGGCCGCTGGCCGAGGCGACGGCATTCGAATTGCGCGCCGCCGGAACGTCGACCATCGTCGGTGGCGCGGGGAACACCCTGGTCGAGTTGACCGAACTGGCCCGCAATGCCGGAAACCGTCTCGCCTAGTTCTTGATCGGCTGTCCACCGAATCGACCCCGGGTCGACGATCGAGTCGCGACTCTTGCGCTATGCCGAGTCCGCAGCGACCAACTTAAATCAGAATAAGTCGGAATAAATCGTACTAAACAGAGTTGATTGATGAGTCCGACCAGAAAGGCCCGTCATGAAATTAAGATCCATCGCCATCGCCCTACGCCTCCAGCTCCCATTCCTGATCGCAGGATTCGTCTCGTTCCTGTTCTCAGTCTGGTTGTACTTCATCGCCGATCAGAAGATGGCAGGCATCTTCGTCGGTCTGTGGGTCCCTTCGATCCATTCGCTCGGCACACTGATGCTGACGACTGTCCGCAAGCCGGAACACACGTCTCCCGAGGACGCACAACGTAGCGATTCGGAACGGGTCGGATCATGAGCCAACTGATGATAATCATTGGAGTGTTCGTGTTCTTCTTCTCCGTGGCCGGAGCCGTGATGGTCGGAGGCCATCTGCTCGGAGAACTTCAGTTGACCGATCAGCAACCAGCCCCTCGACCGAAGAGGCCGGAGGGCGAGCACCCAATCGGTGCCGCAGCGTCACCCGTCGGAACGTGAGAACCATCGACCAGTGACAACCGCCCGATTTCGCTGGTCCATCACCCTCTCCGAGCAGACAAGAACACGAACAACATTTCTCCCCCCCCTTGACATAGGCATGGACATCGGCATCGCCGGGCGATAGCCGAGGGCGTTCATCGCATCGGGCGTTCGGCGCCTCGGCCGAAGCGCTCTCGCGACTGCTCGTCGGCACCGAGACGTATCCGTCCCAGGCGCCAGGCGTTCGGCTCGGCCACATCACCGTCCTCGCCAACGAACCGCAAGCCGCACCCTCAACCGCACGCCACGCCCAGGACGCACTCGCCACCATGCAACCCGCATGACCAGCGAACATGCGGTCGCCGCCATCGTCATGGGAAGCGACAGCAAGCTCCCCGTGATGACCCCGGCGATCGACATCCTCCAAGAACTTGGCATCGGAAAGGTTGCCGGCGAGGTATCGGTGAGAACGACCCCCAAAATCCGCCCGGCCTGATTTGGCCCCACTTGTGAGGTTCGCGACGGGGCGCTGGGGCCAATTCAAGCCGTCGAACTCAGGTATCGGCGCACCGAACCCCCGAACGGATGGTCGAGTGGGCGCACATAGCCCGGGACCGGGGGGTACGAGTCGTGATCGCCGGCGCCGGAGGAGCAGTACACCTCCCGGGCATGGCCCACGCCGGCGAGAGATCCTGCGCCGGATCGGCGTATCCGGCGCTGCCTCAGTCGATGATGGCCGACAGTCGCCCGTGATCGATCAAGAGATTGCCCGGGATGAGGTCGCCGTGCGTGAAGCCGGTCACGACCGGTTCGGTAGAGAACTCCAGTGCCTCGGCCGCAAGCCGCCGCACAGCGGCGACGTCAATGATGTGGGGCGCATTCCACTGCGGGTCGTCGAGTCACCAATTGAGTCGCCGGAGGAGCGGTTCAATCGGACCTGCGCGACTTCCGGGGGAACGTTCGGGCGCTGAAATGTCGCTGCGGACTCTGATCGCTCGGACAGCCGTTGCCAGGTCGCTGGCAATTGAGTCGAGGTCTTCATCCAGTGAGTCTCGGGCGGTTCATGCATCGGCACCCCCGAGCCAGTCGAGGACGGCCCATCGGTGAGGAAACGCCTCGTTCGGCTTGCCGAGATGACGCACGCTCGGTGTGCGTGGGGTCGCTGACACGGGAACCGCCGAAGGCATTCTGAGTAGTTTCATCTCCTGCTCGACATGTTCGGCGGCGTAGGGCCGTCTCGGTAGGCGCACGACTAGATCTTCCCCGTGCTCGACCCGGAGTCGCCATATCGCATTATCCGTGCCCGATGTGCGGACGTACTCCATTGGGAGAGCGGACCACTGCGGACACTCGGCCGACATCAGGGCGCGCACGGTCAGCTCGCCCGTGTCGGGCTCGTGATCGTGAATTCGCTCCCACACTCACCAAGTCTGGCGAACCAGTTGCGTTCGAGCCACCTGGTTTTGCGCTCCGAGACCTGGCGACGACCGACGGTCTCCGGCGACCGCCCTCACAATGGCCGGTGGTTCGCGATCGCGGTCGCAGCAGCTGGTCACTCTCGGCGTTCGGATGGCCATCGGTGCCGCATGCGTTCCTGCGCTTGTGGCTATCCCGGTCGCTTTCGCATCCCCCATCGCCGCGCTCATCATCCAAGGCGTCACTCCCCTCATCTACCTCGGCACCCTGAATCGCGCAGAGACCCGGGCCCAGTCTGTTCGATAGGAGACGGCACCCAATTGGGCGTCGTATACCAGACGATTCGTCTAGCAGACCAGCTCACCAGACATATCGTGGCATTGTTGGAGGGCGAAGACGATCAAGATCACGCGACGACCGGCGGCCTGACGCACCCCCCAACAGCCGTTGCGGATATGTTTGACTCCGAATCGAATTGTCTTTTGAGAGGCACTTCGATAACGGCAAAACTGAAATACTGATCAGGCGGCAGCCCCGACCCGTTCGTCTCCTACCCCCTCCACAGAGGTGAACACTGAGATAGGCAAACCCGATCCGCGTATCGAACGCACGCGTGAGCACATCCTCGGATGCGTGCGGCATATGCCGCTAGCGAGGGGTTCGAGTTCGGTGACGTTCACCAGTGTCGCTCGGCACGCCCGCGCAGCTCGTCAGACGTGTATCTCTGGCGGGAAACACCAGAAAGATTGATCGCCGAGGCAGTCCTCGATGGCTACGAGGGCGGATACCCCAACAATGTTCCGGCCGTCGGCGAAGCTGTCCGGGAATGGCTATCAGCTTGCGGGGGCATGCCCGACGGAACACAAGGCGTTGCGATGGCGGCACGGAGCTCGCTGGCGTTTCACGGCGAGCGCCCTTTCCCGGAAGGTCTCATCGTTGTCGATGCATGTCGTTCACCCACCGGCCGACCTCCGGTTTCTCCGCTTGCGGCCTTTGTCGTAAAGCCTTCGCGAATACTTCGCAGTTTCCGCATCTCACGGCGTTGAGCGAGCCGACCGAGCAGGTTTGGGAGATCTCAAGCGGATTGTGAACGTGTAGGCAAGCGCCGGCCGGGGTATTCGGAATCGTGCATGTAGCGATCGTCGGTACTTACCCACCCAGGCGCTGTGGTATCGCCGCGTTCACCGCTGACGTCGAGATGTCCCTGCGCGAGCTCGGAATACGGATCACGATCGTGCCGGTCGATGGCGCGCCCGGCGACGAGTCGAACAGCGCCAGCTTCGGCAGTGATATTCGGCGTGGCGAGAACCCGGGGATCGACAGCTCAGCCCCTGGGAGCTACGAGATGGCAGCTGCGTGGCTGAATCGCTCTGGCGTTGACGTCGTTCTTGTGCAGCACGAGTTCGGGATTCACGGGGGCGAGGCCGGCGCAAACCTGCTGCGTCTCACCGAGCGCTTGACGGTTCCCTATGTCGTGACGCTGCACACGGTGTTGCCCCACTTCAGCCATTCTCAGGCCGCCGTGCTGCAGGATCTCTGCGGTCGCGCCGCTGCCGTCACCGTCTTTACAGCGAGCGGCCGGCGGTTGGTCCTCGAGCAGGAACTGGCATCGGCCAGTTCGTTGCGGGTCGTCCCCCACGGAGCGCCCGTCGAGCTGTATCGGGCCGTACGATCGGCTGAGTCCCGTCGCAAGCTCGGTCTGCCGGTGTGTGGCCCGCTGCTGTCCACCTTCGGTCTGCTTTCGTCGGGAAAGGGCCTCGAACTCACCATACGAAGCCTGTCGGCGCTGATCGCTGAATGGCCCGATTTGTGCTTTGTGATCGCAGGTCGCACCCACCCGGGCGTGCTGCGCCACGAGGGCGAACAGTATCGCAAAGCTTTACAGGCGTTGGCACTGGAGCTGGGTGTCGCCGAACACGTCGTGTACCTCGATCGGTTCTTGTCGATCGAGGAGATTGCCGGTGTTCTCGCATCGACGGATGTGTTCTGCACCCCATATCGTAACGAGGACCAGATCGTGTCGGGCGCGCTCACGTTCGCACTTGCCGCCGGCTGCCCCGTCGTGTCAACCCCGTACCGCTACGCCACCGACATGCTCGCCGGCGGCGCGGGGATCATCGTGCCGCTCGACGATGTCGATGCGTTCACGACCGCGTTGAGGACCGTCCTTCGCCCCGGACCTGCTCGCGACTCGGCACTGGCCGCCGCCAATAACCTCTCCGGGTCGCTGTCGTGGCCATCTGTAGCACGGACGCTCTCGAGGGTGCTCGACGAGGCGTCGCAGGTGCGCGCGCCGCAGATGCAGGCGTCACTCGACGCCGTTGCCGTCGACCCGTTCATCACCGCTGCACCAGCACGCACGCATGTGCGCGCGTTGTGCGATGACTGCGCCGTGCTGCAGCACGCTGCCCTACGGGTGCCGCGATTGGAGGAGGGTTACTGTGTCGACGACGCAGCGCGGCTGCTGCCGCTCGCGGCGCGTTGGGCGCGTGAACCCGAACAGAGTGAGTACTGGAACGTGGTGATCATGCGTCTGCTCGCCTTCCTGCGCGCTGCCGCACTCGGCGGTTGCGGCTCGATGCGCAACTTCATGTCGTGGGGCCGCACCTGGCTCGACGAGCCGCATGACGGCGACCACGTTGGACGCGCGGTCTGGGGACTTGGCGAGTTGATCCGCGAGGACAGTCACGTCGAGGAAGCCGTCGAACTGTTCGGATTGATCGCCCCGCGTGCGGCGACCACGCCCTACTCGCACAATCTGGCATACACCGCGCTCGGGGTGGTGGCTGCTGACAGCCGCGATCCGGCGATGGCCGAGAACCTCGGCGCGATTGACGCGGCGCTGAGCCTATGGCGGCCCGGCCACGATCCGCTGTGGCGCTGGCCCGAGGCGCAGCTCACCTACGACAGCGCGCGACTTCCCGAGGCGATGATGCACGTGGGCGCGCGCACGAACAACGAGCGACTGATTGACGACGGCTTGACCATGTTCCACTGGTTCGACCATTTGTGTACATCGCACGGGCACTACCGCTTCCCCGGCCACCGCGGCTTGCGCCCCGGCGCCGACCTGCGACTTTCGGGGGACGAGCAACCGCTCGAGGCGGCGGCGATGGCCGACGCGGCGATGGCGGCGCATCTGATCACCGGTGACCCGACAGCGATCTTGCTGGTCGAGCGCGCCTGGTCGTGGTTCAACGGCAACAACCGTCTCGGTCGCCACCTCGGCTGCGTCGAGACCGGGGCTGGCCGCGACGCTCTGTGCGAGCTCGATGTCAACCGCAACTGCGGTGCCGAATCCACCATCTCCTATCACCGCTGCGCCGCCAGGTGGGAGGACGCATTGCACCGGCCGCAGTCCCTCAAGTTGAGGTAGGGGAGTATTCCAACATATTTCCGGCGCCGCCCGTCCGTGCATCGCCGACTGAGTTCTCGAGCTGTGAGGTCCGGCCGGAGCGGCCTCGAACGGCTTGTCTGCGCCCTTCGCGTACGATTACCCCGGAAAAAAGTGGTTGAGGTGGGGTGGGAGCCGACTCGCCGAAATCAGGGTGGGCATCAGTCGCGCCGAACATCGGTAGAGGACATCAGTCACGAGGAGTCGCTCCTTCGGGGAGACACCTGCCCCCGCTGCGTTGGACCTGTACCTCTGGGGTGCCTCTTGGGTCAGTTTGCTGACAGTCGTCCGCGGGGAGTTCAGTGGGGTCGAGCATTGGTTGCACGATCTCCGCCGTGCGCGCGAAGCCGAGGAGGTGGCCCTCGCCGGCCACGTTGCGCAGGTCGAGGCCGGGCACCGCTGTCTCCCATCGTCGGGCCTGGTCGAGCGTGACGTGAACAGATCGATCGCAAGCTGGGGATTGCGGCGAGCTTCCCACCCGAGTGTGGTGGGCATCTGTGACAGCGCCCAGGGATCGTCGCCGGCGAGCAACCATGCGAACGCCTTGCCAATCTGCTCGGCACCACCAGCTTGATCGAGACCCAGTGGTGCCGGCGTGATCAAGGTAAGCGTCCGCACCCGGTCCGCCAGCAGCGTTGCGCACGCTGCGGCACACGGCCCGCCCATCGACCAACCGACGACGTGAATTGCAGAGATGCCGATCTGGTCGACGAGTTCAGCAACGTCGCTGGCCCAGTCGGCGACGGTGCGACCCGGTTTCGGCCACGACAAACAGATACCAGGGCGATCGACGGTCAGCCCACCTTGATACCGTCGACATCGCGGCTGATCAAGAGGAACTGGTTTGGATGAGCGAGCTTTGCTCGCAGGCGCGTATATCCGGGTCCGGGTGGCAGGATCAAGTCGAGGGCCTTTGGGTCGCTGGTGGCTGTGAGGTTGCACTCGCCAGTGCAGTGGATGGAGATCGTGGAGGCTTTGGCCCGGTCTACTGCATCGGCGAAAGCCGCAACCACGAGGGCAAGGACCTTGACGGGTTGCCCAGTGGCGCCTGCCTGTTGGTCGACCTGGACCTCGTGTAAGGCTAAGCGGCAGTCTCCGTCGGCGTTGTCGAGTTGGTATGTGTACACGGTCCCGGAGTGACCGGCGATTTGTTGTAACTCGACCCAACCCTGCATACACGCGCTGACGTTGCGGGATGTGGCGGTTCGGATGGTGGAGCTGCGGTCGGGTGTGGTTGTGGCGGG
>Ga0123338_10003837_pt1 | contig 13367 bp, 12 predicted proteins | sample grotaG_FD_89793 | JGI IMG/M metagenome (GOLD analysis project Ga0123338, IMG submission 89793) | Glacier valley bacterial and archeal communities from Borup Fiord, Nunavut, Canada, to study Microbial Dark Matter (Phase II) -... | ecosystem: Environmental > Aquatic > Freshwater > Ice > Glacier ... | reverse complement strand
GTCGAGCCGGTGCATGGCCACCGCCACAGAGATCGGCAAGAGCCACAACAACGTGACGACGACGAACGCCACCGACACCTTCTTGTGCGAGCCGTGCCGACGCGCTGCGTACTGGTAGGCGTGGCTGCGGTGGGCCTCGTTGAAACGCTCGCCGCGGGCGACGCGGCGCACCAGCGTCACGGTGGCGTCGACCATGAAGCAGCCGCCGAGGATGAACCAACTCCAGAACAGGTAAGAAGCGGTGTGGCTGCTCCACAGCGCCAGCGTGGCCGCCACGCAGCCGAGGAAGCCGCTGCCCGCGTCACCCATGAAGATGCGCGCAGGCGGAAAGTTCCAGACCAGGAAGCCCGCCACGCAGGCCGCGAACGCCACGGCGATCGGCCAGTCGCCTTGCGGCTGCGTGAGCCACCAGACGAAGGCGCCGCCGAGCGAGACGGTGATGGCTTCGAAGCTGGCGATGCCGTCGATGCCGTCCATGAAGTTGAACAGGTTGATCGACCAGACGAGGTAGAGGGCTGAGAGCAGGGTGGCGGCAAGGCCGAGGTCGACGATGCGGCCGAAGAGCGGCACGGCGGGGAGCGGGCCGAGCCAGAAGAGGACCCAGGCGGCGGCGGCGAGGTGACCGAGGAAGCGCCAGCGGGCGGGCAGGGTGTGCCGGTCGTCGAGGAAGCCGAGCAGGGCAACGAGAGTGCCGGCGCCGAGAAGGGCGGCGGCGAGCGCCGGGCCCACCGCACCGGTAAGCGCAAGCACGGCGACCAGCCCCAGGAACGACACGACGATGGCCACGCCGCCACCCCGGGGCGTGGGCACCGTGTGCGAGCTGCGGGCGTTGGGGAGATCGATCAGGCCCGTGTGGAGGGCGTGTCGGCGAACGGACGAAGTCAGGGCCCAGGACGCGGCGCAGCCGGAGACGAGCAGGACCGAAAGGCCGGAGAAAGTCATCAACAGCGATTGTCGCCTCGCCGTGGGGCAGCTTTCTGCCCCACCCCGAGGAAGTGTTGTGCGGTGCGCAAGAGTGCCGCATCGAGGCTCACCGGAGGCCGCCAGCTAAGGATCTGCCGTGCTGGATTGGCATCGACGCGCAGCGAGCTACACAGCCGGCGTCCCGCTTCGGCCTGCCCTCCCCAGCGAAACGCCCAGCGAAGCGCGTCTTGCGGAATGTTGAACAAACGCGTCGGTCGGCCCAGCGCAATCCCGAGGCGACGAAGCAGATCGGGGGTCGAAATGTCCTCTTGGTCGCTGGCTAAAAAGGTTTGGCCATCCGCTGCCGGGTGCCAAGCGCAGGTGACGAGAAGGTCGCACAGGTTGTCGAGCGCAATCAGGCTTCTCAGGTTGTCAATGGAGCCGAAGGGCAACGGGACGCCGCGACAGAGCCAGCGCATCATCCGCGCGAAGTTCGCGCCGACACCAGGCCCATACACGAGCACTGGCCGCACGATGGCCAGCTCCATGCCGAACGCGCCGGTGATGCGCTGAAGTTCCCGCTCGGCCTCGAGCTTGCTGACACCATACGGATCGTGCGGGCACGGAGCGTCGGTTGATCGGAACGCGCCGTCGCGCGGGGTTTCTTCGCCATTAACCTTCACCGAACTGACGAACACGAAGCGCCTGACCCCGGCCGCCGCTGCAGACTCGGCGAGCAGCGCCGTGGCAGCGACGTTGGCATGGCGAAACTTGGCCAGGGCGTCGGCATACGTCTCGTTCATAACGTGCACGCGTGCCGCGAGGTGAACGACGACATCGATGCCGAAGAGCCTTTCGGCCAGCTCGTCAGATGCCAAGTCGCCGAGCTGGACGTGAGTGACGTTGCGGAGAACTGCGTCAAGCGGCCGGCGCGAGGCCGCATACACCGTAGTGGTGGGATCGGCACTGAGCGACTCGACCAGCCGGCGCCCTACAAACCCGTTCGCGCCCGTGACGAGGATGCTTTTGTGGCTGCTCATGCGGCCAAACGATCAGGATCGGGGCTCACAGACCTGTGAGGTATCGCGCGGCGCTCGTCACGTGCCAGCGGAGATGCTGGAGATTGCGATGGCTGGCGCGCTGCGCGTCGTGGACGACGGCGGTGGCCGGCACCAGCACGGAGCGCCAGCCCAGACCGAGCAGGCGCTGAGCGATATCAACGTCTTCGTAGTACATGAAGAAGCGCTTCTCGTCAAAGCCACCCACGCTGACGAATGCTTGCGGCCGGAACACGATGAACATCCCGGCCAGCCAGTCGACCGTGACTGGCTCGTTGGCCGCAGCGTAGTCAGGGCGATCCGGCCGCCGGACGAGGCGGCTCAGCATCGTTGCCAGCGTCGGAAAACGGCGGGCGCTGTCTTGAAGGGCGTGGTCGCTGCCGACCACCCCTGGCCCGCAGGCGCCAACTTGTCGGTCATCGAAGGCCAGGGCGAGCGCTCCCAGATCGACGGCAGGCATCCGAATGTCAGGGTTGACTACCGCGAACAGGCGGCCCCGCGAGGCTCGGAACGCCTGGTTGTGATTGCCTCCGAAGCCTTTGGGGGCACAGTTTCGGATAACGCGAACCGGGAAGCTGAACGCGCTGACTTTCGGTTCGGGCTCGGGGATGTTGAGCGTCACGACGACCTCGAAGTCGCGTGGCGTCACGCTTTCCAGATCGGCCAGCAGAGCGCCGACCAGCGCTCCTTGCCCATGGCTGACAACGGAAAGCGAAAACGTCGGCTGCAAGGCCTGGGTCGGCCCTGTTACGCGCGCGTGGTCCGTCATCGCAGTACTTTCTTGGCCACTACGCGGATGAACCGCAACGGCAGCTTGCAAAGTTCTGTGCCCGTCGCAGCCAAATAAAACAGCGACGACACGGTGCCTTCGCGGCGGAGCGAGACGAGCACCCGCATGAAGCCTCGATGCATGGCGGTCACCGAGCCGGTGAGACCGCCTTCTCCGATCGGCTGTTTGAAACCATGGGCCATTACCTGATCGATCAAAAACGTTCGACCGCCTCGAAAATTCTCGAGCCAAGCCTTGTAGTCGTCAGCGCGTCGAAACGATTCGTCGAACGGCTTGAACCCTGCGCGCAAGGCCATCACGGTGGGCGTGAAAAACGGATTGGTGATGATGAATTCGTGTCTTGCGACGGCACGGCTGCGCGGCGGAAGCGCGACGCATCGTTGCCCGGCTGCCAGCGGCAGAAACGCGTAGCCGTGTCCGCTGAGCGACCAGCCGCCGGCTTCCATCAGTGTGTATTGCACTGCGATCTTTTCCGGCAGCCAGGCGTCGTCGGCATCTAAAAAGGCTACGTATTTCCCCTGGGCCCGAGCCACGCCGGCATTGCGGGCCGCCGCTGCGCCGCGGTTGCGGGGAAAACGGATGACTGTGATTGGGCTGCCGGCCAACTCCGGCAGCGGCCGCGGCGCTTCAAAGGAAACTGCGCTTGCATCGTCGATGACGATGACTTCACGAACGCTGAGCGATTGCGAGGCGACCGAGCGCAGGCACCGCTCGATGCTGCCTTCGGCATCGAAAAGCGGGATGACCACGCTAACGTCAGCGCCCGGCATGCGGAAGCGCCTTGATCCGGTGGGCGCTGAAGCGGCTCCGGCCCAGCGCCCAATACACCAGTGACATGAACATGATGTTGTCGAGGAACGCAGTTCGCTGGAACCCGGAGGAAAACAGCACGGCGCCGAGAACGAACGCGAAACGTTGCTGCGTACTGCCCTCACGCCGCGCCGCCCACAGCGCCCTGCAGAGCCCGCCCAGAACCGACAGAAAAAGCACGACGAATGCAACGCCCCCGAAGATGTACCAAGTGACGTACGAGGAAGAGATCGTGCCGAGTTCGGCGTAGGCGCTGCTGACCGAGCTGAGCGGCAGCACGTGGGTGAGCCAGTGCCCGAAGATGTAGTCGTACTCAAGCGAACGCGTCCCGAACGAGCTGTTGTTAAGGTAGGCATCGTCGATCCCGGCCTTAATTTCGTAGAGGCGGACGATCTCAGGAAATGCGGCGATGACGACTGACCCGATGACGGTGATTAGCAAGGCCTTGTCGGTGGCGCGCTTGATCCGCGTGGCTTGAAACACGAACAGTAGCGCGGTCAGCAGCCAGGCACTGGCGCTTTCCGTTAAGAGCACGCACAACGTGATGACCGCAGCCTTGCACCTGCGGTCGGTATCGAGGAAATGGAACAGCGCTGGAACCAGCAGCATGCCGTAGGTACCGGGTTCGTCGAAGAACGATTGCAGCCGGTAGGGAAAGGGTGAGAAGGTGGTTTGGCTCGAGTTGAAGCCGGAATCTAGCAGCCAGACATTCAGCAGATTGGTGTTGTAGACACGGTCGCCGATTGCGGCGGTGATGTGCCAGTCGGTCAGCAGCGAGAGCAGCAGCCCGAGCAGGCCGGCCACCGACATAGCGAGCACTGCATGCGAATAGGCCGAAGGAAGCGTCTCACCGTAGCGTGCGGTCAAGGCTCGCGCTACGAACACAGCGACTACGGAATTTCCGAGCAGCTTCCAGAACCGCAGCGCGTTGTCGAGGTCGGATCCGAGCGCCGCGCCGGTGCCCAGCGCCAAGAACACCAGCGAGATGGCGGCGGCCACTGGTGGCTCGATTCGGATGCGGTCGAGTCGCGCATGCCGCAGCACGAGGGCCACCAAAATTACCTGCGGGAGCATCGGGATGAACAATGGGACGACCGAGGCACCGTTCATCAACAAGATGAGGATCAACTGGCGCTCCTTTGCAACGCGCCGGTGCTGCGACTTGAGCGTACGAAGATCTCGCTGAGCGACCTGTAATAGGCCCGGCCGCCGGGCCCGGCCAGGAAGGTCCTTGCGCGCTCGCGATAGCCTTGCCACTGCGCGTCGGACATGTCCTTGATAGCGAGCCACAGGTCGGACCATGACGCAAAGTCGCGCGCGTCAATGAAGGTGTCGGCGGGCACGAACTCGGCGACGTCCGCGCCGCCCTGGTACACAGGCACTGTGCCGGAATAGAAGCAATCGAAAATCTTCTCGGTCACATAGCCCCGCATCGGCATGTTCTCCAGACACAGGGAGAACCGGTAACCGCTCAGCGTCGCAAGCTTCGAGTCGCACGGGCCCCGGTAGGCCTTCAGAAGGCTGCGCCGGTGCCACCAATAGCTGCGCCACAGCGAACTGCGTGACCACCAGCGTTCCCAGCCGCGCCCGAACAAATCAATGCAGCCGAGCGGCTCGAGCTCGGCGATAGCTTCAATGCGAGCGCTGTACTGCTCAGGCTTGCGGCGACCTGGGTTGTGGTTGCCGGCGATCACGACCAGGGCATTGCGCCGCTGGCGCTTGCTCCAATGCGGCTCGACGACGTCGTCGTAAGGTTGCGGCCAATGGAACTTGCGCAGCCGGGTGACGTCGACGCCGCGTAGCGAATAGCCGTCGCCTACGATGTTATGGACAAAGACCTCGGCGAAATCCCGGGTTAGCTGCGGCAGCGCGGCATACATGCCAGGCGAGACCAGAGGCGGCTCGAACAGCATGAAGCCCCGGAGTTCTACGTCGCCGCGCGATGCGAGCGCGGCATAGTTCTCCAGCGGCCCCATCGACCAGTAGTGGTTTGAGGTGCCGAGGTAGCGGCATTCGTGCAGGTGGTCTGCCGTGTGCAGACCGATGCCGTCCTGGGCCAGTGCTTCGCGGGCACGCGCATATGGCAGCAGACCACCATCTCGGTTGAGGGCTGGGTCGGCGGCATCGAACAATGCGTCTCGAAGGTAATGGGCGCTCGGGGGATCGACAAAGACGGCGACCGCAGGCGCCGTAGCGGGTGCGGGCCGAGCCTTCGGCAGAGTCGCAGTCCTCATGGCTTATGCCGGGGCCAGCGCCATCGTCTGTCGTGCGCTGTAGGTAGCTCCCCTGGCCAATGGTAGTGCATGAAATACCAGGCCAAAGGCGCGAAAATAGATACGCTGAGGGCAATGGCAGCAGGGTGCATAAACGTACCGAGAGAATACAGGGCAGGGCGCGCCAGCCCGGCTACGGCGACCGCTACCGCGCCAGCGACCGACGCGACAAGAAGCCGGCGCACCGGCAGCATTCCGGTGGCACCCTTCACCGCTGAGAGGAAAAGCCACACGCAGTTGAGGAGCCCGCCGGCCGCCACGGAAAGCGGCGCCACCTTGAGCCCGTACGTGGGCAACAGCAACTGCATCGACGACAGCGTCAGCAACGTGCCCAGCACGCCTGGCAGCAGCAGGAGCCGGGTCTTCAGCTTCATGTGCGTGGCCAGCGTGAAGACGCCGACCCAGACCCGCGTGGATTCGGCAAGGGCGCCGAGCACGACGTAGGTCGTGACGGTCTGAAAGTCCGGTCCCAGCATCAACGCCACCAAGTCGGGCGCCGAGGCGATAAGCGCGAGCATGCCAACGATCGACAGCGGCAGCATGGCGCTAGCGTAGTGCTGCCATGCGCCGTCGTTGATCTGCGGATCGATGGAGTTGGCAGCCCGGTAGAAGGCCGGCTGGAACCACGTCGTCAGGATTTGCTCCAGCGCTGAAACCATAGCAGCCGCGATCCCGTACCCGGCCGTGAACAAGCCGAGCGCGACTAGCCCCTCTTGCTTGGCGATGAGAAAGCGGTAGCCCTGCATCTGTGCCCACGCCAAACCGACGGCGATCGCCACGGGCCAGCTGAAAGCGATGAGCCGCTTCAACTGGTCACGGTCAATAGCCGCCCAGTTCGGCCCGGCCGGCGAGCCGCGAAAAAACAGCCAATAGGCCAGTAACGACAATAGCGCTTGGCCAACCACAGCACCGCCCATCCAGACAAAAGCCGAGGGCCCGGCCAAGCGAATAAAAGCCACGGACAGGGCAAGGTTGACGAGCAGTCCGGAGATGGTAAGGACTGCGAACAGCCGGACGCGCCCCAACATATTCAGCGAGGGAACCAGGGTCTGAATGACCGTGTTGAAGAGCAGCGAGCCCGCGACCAGTGCCGCCAGAGAGACCGCGGTCATACCGATCTGCATGCCGCTGGCCCATACCGCGGTGGCGACGAGCGAGCCGGACAACGCGGCCACGCCGCCGAGATAGGCGAAGAACGCATGCAAGCGCGGCCGTAGCGACTCAGTCTCGGACCACGTGTGGAGGCGACGGTTGATGAACATACCGACGGGGTTGACGAGCAGCAGCGCGAACAGCGCGGTAAGCGTGGCGACCAGCGACACTTGGCCCAACTGGGCCGGGTCGAGCAGCGTTGTCACTAGCCGCATGCTCGCAACGGCGATGATTAGCTGAGCGACGCGGCCGATGAAAAGGGTCAGCACGGCAGCCGGTGGCACGGACCCGTCGTGCCGTTTTGGCGCTGGGGGTCGCCGGTGTGTCTAGCCAGCATTGCGCAGGAAGTCGTTAAGCCGCCGGGAGCCGGCATAGGCGGCCCGGCCGAGTAGGCCCGACACCAGAAGCTTGAGGCGTTCGATCACGGGCGCGTCGCCGCGCCTTGTAATCGCGCGATGCAGGGCCAGCGCGTCGGCCGCGCCAATCCCACGGGCGGCCGCAGTCGCGCACAGGTGGGCGTCGATGTGCGGGTCGCGGATGCCCAAACGCTCTTCCAGCTGCCACAGCAGCGCTGCATAGGAACGCAGGTGCGGTGCGCGTCGGCCAGCCCACGCCTTCTCGACGAGGGGCGCGAAAGACGCCAGCCCATGCTCACGCAAATACCAGCGCACATAAGGCAGCGCCGCAGCGTCGGCGCGGCTGCGCTGTTCGTCGCGATGCTGTGACGAGATCTGCTTGCCGTGTCGGCGATAGCGAAGCAGCGGCTTGGCAACGTTGCCGAACCTCGCACCCTTCATCGCCAGACGGCACCACAACTCGTAATCCTCGGCGTGGCGGGCTGCGCTGTCATACGGGTTCGCCTTAAGGAGCGAGGCGCGAGCCATCACGGCGGGGTGTGCGAGCGCACAGTCGAAAAGCAGCCTGAACTTCACCGCCGGGTCGGATTCAGGATAGGCGCGACTCAGGTCAGGTGAGTCGCCGAAATAGGTCACAGCACTACCGCAGATATCGGCGCCGCCGGTCTCGAGATGGCGCAGTTGGATGGCGAAGCGGTCGGCGGCCGACAAGTCGTCGGCGTCCATGCGGGCAACCCACGGGCCACGGGCGAGCGCGACACCTTCGTTGAGCGTCGCGATGAGACCCCGGTTGGCGCGGGTAATGATCCGAACACGATGGTCCGCGCCGGCAACCCGCTCGATCTCAGCCAGGCTGCTATCAGTTGAGCCGTCGTTGAGCACGATGAGCTCGAAGTCTTCCAACGTCTGCGACAAGACGCTCTGCACGGCAGCAGCGACGAAAGGCTCGGCGTTGTAGACCGGCAAGACGACGGAGACGCGTGGTGTGGCCGGCAAGGCGCTCACGGTCGGCTTGCGGCGTCGCTCGCCTGGTTCTTGCCGGCGCGCAGCCAACGGCTCGGCAGCACGCCGGAATCGTCGAACGCCGGGCTCTCGAACCAGGGATTGGGGGCGACGACGAGCTGATTCGGATGCTCGCCAAGCCACGCCCCCCACCAGCTGAACGTGCTGTTGGCAATGACGTGGTGGCGGCAGCGTGACATCAGATGCAGATCGAATTCGGGCGCGCTTGCATTCCAGTCGACTAAGACGGCGTTGTCTCCAAGCCTCAGGTGTTCCCTGGCCCACGTGAAGTCATTGGAGAAAACGAAGAAGCGAGGTTTGTCGAGTCGGCGGCGCAGCAACTCGACGGCAGCCTGGTAATAGCCGATGCTGCACGCGCCGTGAATGTCGAGCGTTGCCTTATTCGAAACATAGTCACCGCGGCGCACGTGCAAGGCAACGCTTTCGCAGTCAGCCACGAGGGCGGCTGCCACGTCGTTTTGCGCTCCATGGGTGGCACCCGGTCGGAATTCGTCACGCAGCCGAACCGCCGCTTCCTTGAAAAAGTACTCGCTCTGAAAGTAGCCCTTGATGTAGGCGTCAGTCGCGACACGATCCCAGCCGGCATGGTTGCCGAAGGGATGCTCGATATAGCAGGAGCGAAGCATGCCGGGTGGGAGCCGCCCTACGAATTCCAGCTTGGCGCGATGCGCGAGAGCGAACGATGGATCCGGCGCAGTCTTGGCTTCGATGCAGAACTTGGACAAGCTGTACTTGTGCAGCCTGTAGGTGCGAAACGCGCGCAGGTCAAGCATCACTTCTGTTCCGTGCCGGATAGCCAATGCCCGCCCGGCGGCGTACTGGAACATTTGGTTGCCCAGCCCGCCGAAGATCCTGACGATGATCACAGCACAGGCCCGCGCAATGACGCCTCTTCGGCGCACAGCTGCAGAGGCCAGCGGGTCTCGCGCTTCACGCGCGTCGGCGCCAGCTTTCCCACACGAAGGGATAGCACCATTCTTCCTCGTGGGTTGCGCGCAGCCTGGCGCGCAGTGCGTCCCGCTGTGCCGGGGCATCAACGAAAAAATTGTGAAATTGGATTTGCAAATGCCCGACATTTGTAACCAGCCCCGAATCGAGCAGGCTGATGAGAACGTCGTATTCGCCTCCTTCGATATTGATCTTCATTAGGTCAACCTGGCTGGTGCCGAGCTCGCGCCAGACCTCGGGCACTGGCCGAACCTTTGCTTTGATAGTGGCACTCCGGCCGGCATTGCGCACGAAGCTAGAGGCATCCGCAGCGTCGGAAATATCGAACCGCCCGGCGACGTTGCCGAGGCCATATTGCAGGCAGGTGACGGCACGGTCGCCCGCGAAGCGTTGCACGCACCGATCGAACAGCTCAGGCACCGGCTCGAACAGGCAGACGCTGCACGCGTAGCGCTGACGCATTTCAGCGGCGAAGTCGCCGTGGTAGCCCCCCAGATCCCAAACGATGCTTGCAGCCGTTAGCGGATAGCGCATCCTCAGCATGCAGTCGCCTTCGTCGGCACGCCATCGGCCCATTTCACGTTCGAATGGATCACGCAGCACGTATTGCTTGAAGATCCGACGTGTTGCGGCAACCGCGCGGCTTAGGACGCTCTGGTTCATGGCAATAGCAGTGGGTTCGGCAAAGCTCACTCGCGATGGTTGAAGGTGCGGTAGCCGGCATCCCTGATTAGGCTGTCGCGCTTGGCCAGCTGGTAGTCGCTCTGAACCATCTCGCGCACGAGCTCGTCGATCGAGACCTTTGGCTCCCAGCCAAGCTCGCGCTTGGCCTTGCTAGGATCACCGAGCAGCGTCTCGACCTCGGTCGGGCGAAAGTATCGCGGGTCGACCTTAACGATGACATCGCCCGGCTTGCACTTGGCCTCGCCCCCCCGCACGGCCACCACCCAGCCGATTTCATGCTCGCCGCTCCCCGAAAAATCGATCGAGACACCGAGCTCGAGCGCCGCTTGGGAAACGAAGTCCCTAACGCTCCGCTGCACGCCGGTGGCGATGACGAAATCTTGTGGCTTGGCCTGTTGCAGCATCAACCACTGCATCTCCACGTAGTCACGAGCGTGGCCCCAGTCGCGCAGGGCGCTCAAATTGCCCAGATGGAGACAGTCTTGCAAGCCCAGCACGATCCTGGCAATAGCCCGCGTGATCTTGCGCGTGACAAACGTTTCGCCGCGGATCGGGCTCTCGTGGTTAAAGAGAATCCCGTTGCAGGCATAGATGCCGTAGGCCTCGCGGTAGTTGACGGTGATCCAGTACGCGTAGAGCTTGGCCACGGCGTACGGGCTGCGCGGATAAAACGGCGTCGATTCCTTCTGCGGTACCTCCTGGACCAAGCCGTAAAGCTCGCTCGACGAAGCTTGGTAGAAACGCGTGGTTTTCTCCATGCCTAGGATCCGGATGGCCTCGAGCAGGCGCAGTGCACCCAGGCCATCGGCATTGGCCGTGTACTCTGGTTCCTCAAAGCTCACCGCGACGTGGCTCTGCGCGGCCAGGTTGTAGATCTCGTCGGGCTGCACCGCTTGCACGGTCCGGATCAGAGCGGTCGAATCCGTCATTTCGCCAAAATGGAGAAAGAAGCGGACGTCTTCGGCGTGAGGGTCCTGGTAGAGGTGGTCGATCCGGTCGGTGTTGAAGAGCGAGGAGCGGCGCTTGATGCCGTGGACTTCGTAGCCCTTGGCCAGCAGCAACTCCGCAAGGTAGGCGCCGTCTTGACCGGTGATGCCGGTGATCAGCGCTTTTTTGCGCTTTGGAACTGAGAGGCTCGTCACCATGGCTAAAACCGCAACGCCGCAATCGCGTCGATTGCTTCGTCGATGGGGTAGTGATGATTTCCCACGAAGAGGCCTTTACTGTCGATTTGGTTGGCGTTCGGCAAATTACCGAAGACTTCATGGTCAAAAAACTTCACGACCGGATTCTTAGCAAAGTTTCCAGTGACGATCGGCCGGCATTCGAAGCCAAGCTTTTGCAGCGCGGTCAGCAGCACGGGCCGGGTGACGTGTGACTGTGAGCGCAGCACGAGGCTAAAGCCAAACCAGCTGCTATGCCCGACTTCACGTTGAATAAGCAGGTCCGGATGCGACTGCATGCGCTCGGTCCATCGCGTGCCGTTTCGGCGCCGTTCGGCGATCAAACGCGGGAGCTTCTTGACCTGTTCGACGCCAAGGGCGCCTTCAAGCTCGAGCGGGCGCAGGTTGTACCCCGGCAGCACGAACTTGAACGCCTCCTCGAATGGGTCGGGGCTCTTTTGCCCGGTGACGCGGTTGAGATCTGGAAGGTTCCGGGTCCAGCCGTGGGCGCGTAGGCACAGCAGGATGTGATGCAGCTCCTCGTCGTCGGTGCATACGACGCCGCCCTCCATCGTCGAGATGTGATGCGAGAAGAATGTCGAGAACGAGCCCATAAGGCCGAACGTGCCGGCCTGCCGGCCTGCGAACGTCGCGCCCATCGATTCGCAGTTGTCTTCAATGAGGACAAGCGAATGCTCATCGACCAGAGCCTCGATCTCATCGAACTGGCAGGGGTTGCCAAGTATGTTGACTGCAAAGATCGCTCGAGTTGCCGGGCCTATGGCGGCGCGGAGCGCCGTCATGTCGATGTTCAGCGTGTCGAGGTCTATGTCGACAAATTTGAGCTTGAGCCCGTACTGGTGCAGCGGATAGTACGTGGTGCTCCACGACACCGCCGGCACGATGACCTCGTCGCCGCGCTTGAGCCGGCGCTTCTCGTCGGCGGTGTAGAACAGGCTCGCTACCATCGCCAGATTGGCCGACGAGCCGGAGTTCACCATCACCGCGTGGCGCGTGCCCACGAAACGCGCAAAGTCTCGTTCGAAGTGCGACACGTTCGCGCCCATCGTGAACATGCCCGAATCGATCACGCGCTGCATGGCGGCTTGCTCGTCGGCATCCCAGCTGAAGCTGGCTAGTGGAAATTTGAATGTCATGGGCGACTGCGTTCGAGAAAGAACTGATACGCCGATCGCATTCCATCGGCAAGCGGGGTCGAGGCCTGCCAACCCCAGGCCGTTTGGCGCGATATGTCGACCACTTTGCGGCGCATTCCGGCAGGCTTGCTGTGGTCGAACGTGAATTTGCCCTGCCAGCCGATCACGTCGGCCACCGTCCGGTAGTACTCGAGAACCGTGTGGTCGGCGCCGAGGCCGAGGTTCATCAGCAGCGGCGCAGAGTCGAACCGCAGGGCCATCCGGAGCACCGCATCGGCAAGATCACCCGCGTACATGAACTCTCGACGTGCTTGGCCGTCACTCCAGATCTCGACGCTCGGCAAGCCGTCTACCTTCGCGCGATGGACCTTGTGGATGATCGCGGGTATGAGGTGCGCGGAATGCAGGTCGAAATTGTCCCAGGGGCCGTAGAGGTTGCAGGGAATGACGGTCTTGTACTGCCTACCCGCACCGTCGGTACTTGCGAACTGGCACAGTCTGAGCGCCGCCACCTTCGCCAGAGCATAGCCTTCGTTGGTGGGCTCCAACTCGCCCTTCAGAATCATGTCCTCGGAGAGGAGGCCATCGACAGCGCGCGGATATATGCACGAGCTACTGAGATTGATGACCTTCAGAACGCCGATCTGAACGGCGGCGGAAATGACGTTGCTGCCGATCTCTAGGTTCTCGATCAAGAAGCCATACGGATCGTTCGCGTTGGCCTGGATACCCCCGACCTTGCCTGCGGCGTGGATGATCATGTCAGGCTTAAGCGCGGCGACGTAGTCCACTACATCGGACTTGCGGCGTAGATCGAGCTCGGCGCGAGCGGGTGCGTGGATATCTAACTCGGCCGCGAGCGGATGGGCAAGGATGTTTCTGCCCACCATGCCACGACCACCCGTCAGGAATACTTTCATGTCAACCGCGCCCGTACGTGTCTTCGAACCGCACGATGTCATCCTCGCCCAGATACGACCCCGACTGCACCTCGATGATCTCGAGCGGCAGCTTGCCGGGGTTGGCCAGCCGGTGCGTCTGCCCCAGCGG
>Ga0123338_10003836_pt1 | contig 13370 bp, 10 predicted proteins | sample grotaG_FD_89793 | JGI IMG/M metagenome (GOLD analysis project Ga0123338, IMG submission 89793) | Glacier valley bacterial and archeal communities from Borup Fiord, Nunavut, Canada, to study Microbial Dark Matter (Phase II) -... | ecosystem: Environmental > Aquatic > Freshwater > Ice > Glacier ... | reverse complement strand
TCATCTATATACGTATCATTCAGTTCGGAAGAAAGAGACTGTTTTTTCGATCGCACAAAGAAGCAGGATTACCTCCGAAGATATCTATCACTATAATCCACAGGCAAGAGATGGCATAAAAGAGGGTGACGTGCTGAAAATTCCGAAACCTCAGACATCTGAAAATGAGTCAAAAGCGAGAATTGATGAAAACCAGCAATTAATAAAACATGTGGTCAGACGAAAAGAAACCCTTTTCTCAATTGCCAAACAATACAATACCACGCAAGAGGAAATTTTAAAAGCAAATCCAGCTGTAAAAGGCAGCTTATCAAAGGGAACTGTTTTAATTATTCCCAGGGCTTCGAATACACCAGCCGTTCAGAAAAAGCAAAAAGAGCCCGTACAATTCAGCGAATACCGAATCATCAGCGGCGACAATTATTATCAGCTTGAAAAGCGGTTTGGCACATCAAAAGAAGAACTTGAACAGCTAAACCCGGCATTAAGAGACGGATTCAAATCGGGATTGATGATTAAAATTCCAATTAAGGGACCTGACAATCAATCAAATGCCGAAAAACAAACGGCCGATGATGGATCGGTTGCTGCACCAAAAATTTCCTATTCCAATCAGGATAAGACTTTCCAAATCGGGGTCTTCTTACCATTCTGTCAAAACCTGAACGATTCAGCAAAGATCGTTCAGCGAACAGCCAGTTTTTTGGAGTTCTACTCGGGTGTTTTACTTGCTACAGAGAAGATTACCGAAGCAGGAATGAAGGCAAAGCTTTATACTTACGACACTTATCAGGATAGTAAAGTGGTGGACAAACTCGTAAAAAAACCGGAGTTTCTGTCACTTGATCTGATTATTGGGCCGGTGTATCCCGAAAATCAAAAGACTGTCGCAGAATTGAGTGCAAAAAACCGGATTCCAATGATTTCACCGCTTTCGTCGGACAGCCGGTTTGTATCAACTACGCCAGGTTATTACCAGATTAATCCAGGTAAAAAGCTTCGTCTGACAGGTACAGCGGACTATATTGCTGACAAATTTGCCGGGCAAAATATTGTCGTACTCAATCATGGTGCAAATTATGGAGATGAGAAACTGATTATTGACAGGTTGCACCAGAAACTTGGAACCGGGAAGTTACGTCAATACAATGTATGGGACGGAGGCACCACAGGTCTGGAAACGCTTCTCAAAACTGGAGTTGAAAATATTTTCGTTCTGACTGAAGGAAATGAAGCAAACGTAAGTGTTGCCATGACGCGACTGAACACAATTTCAAAATCTAATAAAATTACGGTAATTGGGCTTCAGGAATACACGAAAATGCAAAGTATTGACGTTGAACACCTACACAATATACGTCTTCATTATTTAGCCCCCTATTTTATTGATTACGGAAATCCAAAAGTAAATTCGTTTATTGAAAAATACCGTGCAGCCTATAACAGCGAGCCAACACAATACAGTTTTCAGGGATACGATATTGCTTTACATTTCATGGCATCACTTGCAATGTCAGGAAAGAGCTTCCCGGATTTGAATGTTTCACCGGGAGTTGACCTCCTGCAGGCAGACTACAATTTTCAAAAGCCATCAGAATTAGGAGGCTACATGAACAGAACCCTTTATATCATAGAATATACCGATAATTACGAAGTTAAATCGGCCGGAAAAATTCTTGGGGCGATGGTTACAGACAGCGGAGATAGAAATGGGAAGAACGGATTGGAACAATAAAATCCAATTAAGGAATAAGTTTTAATCCACTAAGCGCCGAACTATCGTTAGGCCGAATAATAAGTGCCTGATGAAACAACACCTTTGCTTCTGAAGGCTTGCTGCTGTAAAGTTTCGACCATGCAAGCATTATCACTGAATCATAGTCTAACGGATAGAGATTTACAATTTTTTCGAAGAGCTTTGCGGCACCTGTAAAGTCTTTTCGATTATAGATAATCACACCCAGCCAATAGTTTGCTACCGTATTTTGAGGATCAATCGTCAATATTTCAACGTATTGTTTCTTCACTTTTTCCCAATCTTCGAGGGCGCTAAGTGGTTTTACGCAACCAAAACGGGCTTCGATGGCATATGGCTTTAGTGCAATCGACTTTTCGTAATATCCGATCGATTCGGTGTATTGCTTTGCAAGGTAATTCAGCCAGCCTAAACGTATATTTATAACATAGTTGGCCGGATCATACCCTGCCTTCAACTGACTAATTGCATTTGCATAGTTTTTGGCATTTTCGGCTTCGTAACTTTTGGCAAATACACTTTGCAATGTTTCCATCGATTGAGAGAAAGCGCTAAAGCCGATCAAAACCAGTAAAACAGTAATCGTATTTTTCCTTATAGTTTCCATATAATTCCTCCTGAAAATGAATATTGATTGTAATTGAAATTGGTAAGTTCTATTTGTTTTTTGTCGTAAGTGTAGTTACCTAATAGAGACATGTGTTTCCCAATATACCAATATAGGGTCGCACCAGTTCTGAATGTGGTGGGGTCGATTGAGTTGTAGACATAAAGGCCACTGTGATCGTTGTAGTTTTTTAAATTGCCGAGCGTAACATTCCCTTCTGCCCATATGGCTTTTGACAGACGCACACCAGCAACTTGAGAAAATATGGTTCGCTGATCACCCTTACCCATTATTTCGCTAATGGAACTTTTGAAATAAATACTTGATTTTCCGGGTAAAGTAACCCCTGCCTGAAGTCCAAATTGCCTGAAGTTGCCAGAACCTTCTTTCAATATTGAACCGTTTACCCCTAAACTGAACCGGTTTATTCTTGTTGAAAGCGCTGCAAAAACCATATTGCCGGGATATTTATTACCGTCAACACTTACATTCAGATAATGATATGCCACATCCAGCGAAAGATGAGAAGTCATTGACCAGTTCAATAACGCGTAATACTCAGGTTGCTTTGTCAGGGCTGAGTCAATGGTTTGCTGGTAATTCGAAACAGACTGATACAAAGTTAACCGGTAACCAAGTTGGGTATTGATCCCCGCCCGAAGATACGTCGGATCTGTACGGGATAATACATCATTCGCTTTATAGTTAAATTCCAGATCGATCGCATCAACTGGCTTAAACGCATTTTCGTTCAGTTTTTGCTGAAGCTCCTTCGGAAGCTTTTCAGCATGAAAACGGGCAAAGGCTTCGTTGCCCGTATTTAATCCGCAGTAATACAGGTAAGCACGCGTATCAGCATCATATGCGTCAAAAGTCAATGCTTTTTCGTAATGCATTTGAGACGCATAAAAATCTGATTTGACAAAATAGGCATACCCCATTCGCTGACGAAGTCGTTTGTAATCGATTTTTTGCCCGATTGCCTGATTCCCTGCTTCAATAAGCTTATCCCAATCACCTGCCATATAGTATTGATAGGTAAGACTATCGGCGGTTATAAAAGTAATGGGCTGCTGTGCTTTTGATGCCACCGAAACAAAAACCAATGCCGCAATTAAGAATTTATACATTTAGCCCTAATTTTAGTCTTGTTTGATTCATATGTGAATTCCTTAATACAATTATCACTCAAAATAATCTTGCTTTTACTTTCTTTTCTTGTTCTGCCAAAAACCGAATAAAAAATTTCAGATCTTAAGATAAACGTTTTAGTATCAAAATGGTTATTCGTAAAATCAGGTTTCATGGAATGCCAGACACGAATATAGGAAAAGAATGGAGCAACAAAATCGTGTAACCAGATGGTTATTTTCTTATTATGAATGACATTAAGAGGCATCGCATCATTCATTTCAGTATTCACCGGATCACCCAGAAACACTTTATACGCTGAAAGGTAAAAAAAGTATAGCAAAGATGATTTATCTCCATAAAAAGCTGTAAAATAGAACATCAGGCCATCGTTTGCATAATAGGCAGCCGATTCTGTTTCCTTGCAGTACAAGTACTTGTAGTTGAAAGCATCGGTAAACGATTCCCATTGTTCTGCCTTTTCTATACCCCTTTCGCTCACAAAATTGTATCTCAAGACATTATTAGGCATTATGTCGAAAGCTGTTTTTAGCAATGGATGAATGGTCACACCGGAAACCAACGCACCTTCGGGAGGTTTATTAAATTGATGTAATAGCTGTTTCGTTTCTTCTTTTTCGTAATAATATGCAAAGGGATAATCGATTGTTCTTGAACCCAATGTTGGCGCAGTTTGCACCTGAAAATGCAGGTGCGGCTCAGGCGACCGGCCAGAATTACCACACTGAGCCAATAAATCGCCACGCTTTACAGAATCACCTTTGGCAACTTTGAACGAACCTTTCTTTAAGTGAGACAACTGTGTGTAAAGTCCAGGCAAATGACGGATAACAATGGTATTTCCCCAGTTGTTGATGGTGTCAACTTTGCCAATTTCATTATCATCAACGGTGTCAATTACTTCTTCAACAATACCATCAGCAGGCGCCAGAACGGGTTTATTGTAACAATAGTAATTTTCGCAAAATAAACCTTTTGAAGTATAGGTTTTCGATTCATCATCAAGCAACATAAAGTCAAACGCTTGTCCCCAATCACCTTTGTGCGTGTGTATTCCATTGTGTCCTTGCGAAACTGTCCATTCGCCCCAGAAAGGTAAATAAAGCGGAAAATAAATAAAATTCGCGAGCCTGTTTTTGTTGTTATTGAAGGTATATAAATTAATCTCTGGCGAAAAATATTGAATTGGGGTCAATACCAATCTTGACGGGTTTATTCTCAGCGTTAGGAAATATACGAAAAGAATTACCACGAACGAGAAAGGAAGTGAGAAAACCGGCAAATGAATGAATCCCAATAGTTTACTCATAAATAGCAGCACCAGTGATGTGAGCGGGACTAAAAGGACTGTCCACAAATAGGAATGCTTCGATGGAATAACAAAGTAGCCACCTATTGCGATAGCAACCATCATGTAATTCGCCCCAATATTGTAATAGGTGATACTTGCAGCTGCCGAGCCGGTGAATTTTGCAAAGAAATAGGCTGAAACAAACCCAATGACAGACAGTGAAAATGCGATTCGGGAACAGATGAGCAAAGCTAAAGCAATCAACAAACCTGCAATCAGATTGTCCTGAAAGAAGATCGAACTCATAGACCGGAGGTAGATATCAACCATTTTATGTACAGGAAGCGTATCCATGGTCTGGAAGAAATTAAGCATCGAATTGCCGCCAATCGCATACACTTCGTTCATCCAATAGATGTTGCGCTGGGTTAATCCAAGGTTTTCGAATTGAGAAGAGGGTAATACAATGAACCAAAATGTAATGACGAATGGAATACTGAGAAATGGCAATCCATATTTATAAAGCCATCCTCCCAAAGTAACCGATAGGATCAGCGTCAACAAAGCAGCGAGCAATAGTAAAGTAAAAAAGACCAGGCCCGGATCAAAGAAGGTTCCCATCCCGATACCTGTCAAAAGTGCGTTAAAACTATAAACTCCATTTTTCAGTTGAATCTTGTCAAACCCCATCGAGCTGGCAATCAGAACGGTTACCAAAACAGCCACTAAACCACTCAGCCCTGCGAAGAAATTGAAAAAGGAGACAAGCAGAATAACCAAAGCTAATAGCTTGTTATTGAAAAAGAAAATAATGGAATAGCTATTCAGCGTGGCCGGCAGAACAATGTTGCGGAATAAGTTAATGGTTCGGTGAAAGGACATATTTTCAATGATTTGTAGAGCAACACTGCGTGCTTCTAATAATTAAAGAATGAAAAATAAACAGATGAACTTTACATTGAATTTCAAATCATAAATCACGCTAACAACATCTATTTTAATGTATTATGCTTTAAATGGTCCGGAACCTGCTCATTCAGTTCAAGGTATTCAAGTGTTTCAGCTTTTCGAATCACATGCGTATTATTCTCGTTATCAATCAATACAATATTCGGCCGCAACGTTATAAATTGCATCCACTGAGTCATATTGTAAGCACCCACCTTATGAACCACCAGATGGTTTCCTTTTTCGAGCAAAGGCATTGTGATACTTTCGCGCACAACATCGATGTTCATGCAAAGCGGACCATAAAGTACCATTTCTTCGGTTTGTTTACCAAACGTTTCAACAGGACTTACCTTGTGATCGTACCAAAATGAAGTGAATAAAGTATTTACGCCAAAATCGAGGATCGTGGCTCTTCGTCCATCCGAAAGTCGCTTTGTAGCAATTACGGTTCCAAGCAAATATCCGGCATCATCAATCAGCGCACGACCCGATTCAAGAATTAACAATGGAAGTTCATCTTGTTTAAAACCATATCCCAGAATTACATCGGTAATCGCATCTGCGAACTGATCAATGGAGGGAACGGTATCCGATCCGGGTAAATAAGCCCCTTTCAACGTATTCATCGACGGAAATCCACCACCAAGATCGAGGTATTGAAGAATTTTGTTGAATTTCTCTTTGATACTCCAGGCTAATTCGCACATTTTACTGGTAGCTGTCGTATATGCTGAAGGTGAAAGCATAAATGTTCCGATATGACAATGCAAACCAACCAATTCCAGATTTTCGGAGTTGACGATTCGCGTAATGGCATTCCACGCCTGACCGTTTTCGAAATTGAATCCAAATCGATCCCATTTGGGGTAAATTCCGGTATCCATATTTACACGAATAGCCACCCGGGGTTTCAGGTTATTTTCTTCACTTAATCTGATCAGCGAATAGAGTTCATCGTAGTGGTCGATGTGGATGAGTGAATTATTACGCGAAGCAGCAATAAGTTGTTCGTCTGTTTTGTCGGGTCCGTTAAAGATGATTTTATTTCCTGGAACCCCGTTGCCCAGTGCCTTTTCATATTCAAATCCCGATACAACCTCTGCCCATGAGCCTTCCTGGTGAAATACCTGGCAAACGGCATTCATATAATTGGTTTTATACGACCATGCAAACTGCACTTTGGGATAGCGGGTTTTAAAGATTCGTGTTGCATTTTGATAGTTACGCCTGATCTGTTTTTCCGAAATCACAAAAAGCGGGGAACCATATTGATTGATAAGACTTTTCACTGAGACACCTTCGATATTGGTAACAGGTTCAGATTCGGTCCGGGTACCAAATTTATTCATAAAACCTGTATTCATTTTTTGAATAACCGGCCTTTCATATCTTAATTTTCCCATGACTTGTAAGTTTTAATTTGGTCTTGATAACAATGCTGGATGAACGAAGTCCGAAACCGAAGACTTAATTCGGGTGTCATTTCAAAAAAGCAGTTCATTATTCCTATCAAATTTGTTTCTGACATCAATATAAATGCACATCATGAATATCAATATCAACTTTGGTATTTCAACCAATTGGCCATTGGTGCTAAAAAAAGCAACCTTCAAACCTGTATCTTTAGATTTATAACTCATCGTCTAAAATTTATTTAAAGTTCTCCTGTTCCCGAAATCTTTTGAAATTCACGAATGTCAGTAATCAGATCCCAGGCATACCGGATAAATATTTTTCCAACTTCATAATCGGTAAACGGCTCCACCTTTTCGCCAAGCGCCATTTTTACCAATGCTGCAGGTTGATTTTGTCCTGCCGAAGCAGTTAGGTAGATCCATGCAGGAAAACGGGGATTGACCTCCATTATATACGATTCGCCATCAGTTGTTTGCATAATCTCAAGTTCACATCCGCCCCGCCATTTTGTGATTTTGACAAATTTTCGGGCAAGTTCGATAAACGATGCATCATCGAGTGTTATGCCTGCCCAGGCTTTACCCTTATCGGTAATATAAAGTTTTCGCATTGGTATCACGCTGATAGCATTTCCTTCACCATCACCTAAAGCAGCAACATTTATTTCCGTTCCATTAATAAACTCCTGAACGATAATAGGTAACCCCCATTTAGCCTGAATTTTGTAAAAAGCTTTCTGCGCCTGCTCAAATGTATTAGAAACAATGGCATCGTAAAACTTTCCTTTCACAACAATCGGATATCCAAGTTGTTCGGCGGCATCAGCGAGTTCTTTAACCTGATGTATTATTTTGTCCTTCGGAATTATCAGTCCGTGTTTTTTGCCAAATTCATATAGCTTTATTTTGTCACGTGCCTCAAATTGAGCTAATTCAGGCAAAAAAGTACGAATACCAACTTCTTCGAGTTTGTCTCTTAATTTAATAAAGTTGAAAAGTTCTGCATCAAAATTGGGAATGATTAAATCAATATGTTCGATTTCGTGGATATGCAACAATCTCCCCAACAATGTATCTGTACCTGATGACGGATACGGAATCTGGTAGGTTTTATCCACAATATCATGCATATATAAGCCGGGTTCAAGCGACTCGTAGGACAGACCAATAATTCGCACCTCAAAATCGGGGCATTCGCGTATGGCACGTATCACGGCAACACCTGGTCCCGGACTATCGATCGCATTCAATGCAGTGACGGCAATTACAATTTTCTTGCTCCCTGATGAACCTGAATTTTTTATTTTATTATCCATCATGTTATTCTAAAATTGTATAATCCTTCATCTGAGACAAATAATCATCAAGATCCTTTTCGAATTGGTTTTGATCAACATCATATTTTGCGCAGATTGTCTCGATAATCTCTTCAAGCGGTTTCTCCTCCTTCAGCAATGAAATGATATCAGTTCCAATTTCGTTGGTTGAAAATGAATCTCCGGTGCCCGGGTTAAATATAAATCCTTCCTCGCTGGTGGCTATGTTCTTTTTAAGTCTCATCGTTGCAATTTTTCCAATTATTGTAGTTTTGGGATACTTACTGTTTAAATCTTCCTGAATTTTGGGTGAAGATAAATTGAGCCACTGTCAAATACTAATGAAATCAACCAAATGCCCTAACAGATAAGTAGAAAGGTAAAAATATTCAATGAAAATTTAAATCAGGAAGGTTTTATCAATAAATGTCTGAAAACTCTCTTTATATTGATCTCCGACAGGAATATAGATATTGCGATCGAAGATAATTCTGTTCCGCTCAATCACCTTCACCTTGTCGAGACTGACAATAAATGAGCGGTGAACGCGCATAAATTGATCCTTCGGAAGTTGTTCTTCAATAACCTTTAGCCGGATAAGTGTTGTAATTGGTTCGTCGTTAATAAGATGAATCTGAATATATTCATTCGAGCTTTCGATGTATTTAATCTCCGACAAGTTGATACGTATCAACTTGTATTCCGATTTAACGAAGATGCAATCCGCTGTGGTCTGGATAGTTTCGGCAGGTTTATGATTCATTTCAAACCATGTTTTTGCCTTGTTTGCCGCTTTCAGAAAAACAGCATAACTAATTGGTTTAAGGATATAATCGATCGCATCAACCTGAAAACCTTCCATCGCATATTCGCTATAAGCCGTCGTAAAAATGACCTGGGGCTTTTTTGTCAGCGACTTCACAAAATCCAATCCGTTTAGATCGGGCATGTTGATATCCACAAACAGAAGGTCGACTTCATTATCTGCAAGATATTTCAATGCTTCAAAAGCATTCTGACAGAGCGATACAGGTTCCAAAAATGGAGTTCTTTCAATGTATGCGCCAATTTGCTTCAATGCAAGGGGTTCATCATCAATGGACAAGCACTTTATTTTCATAGATAGGAATGGTTAATTGCACGTCATATTCTTTATCGCTCTCATGAATATTCAGAAGGTAATCATTTCCGAAAAGCAGTTTCAGGCTCTGTTTAATGTTGGTTAAACCTATACCGGAATAACTTTTATCAAGATTTTCCTTGTTATTGTGTTTGCTGTTTTTGATCGTACAACTCAATCGGTTAGCGGTTTGTTCTATTTTGAAGGAAACAAACGATTCAGTTTGATAACTCACCCCATGTTTAAATGCATTCTCGAGAAAGGAAAGGAAAAGCATCGGCGGAATCTGAATATCGAGTATATTTTTAGGAACATCCAATGTGACAGCTACTTTTTTGGGAAATCTTAGTTGCATCAGGGCAATGTAACTCTCAATAAAATTGATCTCTTTTTTCAATGTGGTTTGTCCTTGTGCAGTATCATAGAGTAAGTATCGCATCATTGTCGACAATTCAATGATCGTATTTTTCGCATCTTCGGCATTGATATCAATCAGTGCATGAATGTTATTGAGCGTATTCATAAAAAAATGTGGGCTTACCTGATGCCTTAAAAAAGCCAGTTCAGTTTTAAGTTGTTCTTTCTCCGCATCCTTACGTCTGTTTTCTTCGTTGAGCCATTGGGATACCATTTTAAATGAAGTTCCGGCTCCCACAACGAGCAACGATATAATCAGTTCGTCTGTCAAAATCATGAAAAATGATTTTTGTTCCGGCTGAGTGATTGGCCGGTAACCTAATGGAGCAGGCATTCCATTCCCTAATTCCATTGGTGGCATCCCCGGCCCTAAATCCATGGGTGGCATTGCCATAGGTTGAGCAGGAGTCAGCAACATTCCCAGCGAAATGCTTAACCCAATCATTATAAAAATAGTAAACAAGGTTAAGCCAATATATACACTGTACTTTTTTTGGAATAAAAATTTAGGAACTAAGACAAAGGTATTAATAACGAAGATGATTAAATATGAAAACATCTTGATCCATTCTTCGCTTACTTTTACCCAATTCACTACATTGTTGAGTCTCTGATTGAAAAAAGGGACAGAAAATATTGTCATCCAGATCACAACAAATACAATCAGCTCTATAATCCTAATATTAATCGTCTTACTTCCAATGTACTTCATGAGAAGGTTAAATGTTAGGGGATAAAAGTAGTCAATTGAGTTAAAAATAGAGACAGAGGAACATATTATCTTCCTCCATCTCTGTTTTTACTATTTATTTGTGTAAACATCCCATGCAATCCAGTCAATAATGCTTGTTGCAAAATAAACCTGACGCATTGAAGCGAACAATGAACTAATATCGGTAACAACGTTTCCAGCAAGTTCGGTGAACGTAGAAGTTGTGCCGTCATCGAAGGTAATTTTCATTTCCCGTTTCTTATTGGTGATACACCTATCGGTCGTATCCGTTGAATTATCAACAAGCTCGACCTTCGATTTTAATTGCAAGACTCCGTCTACATATACTTTTGCACTATCGAGACTTGATTGACCTTTGACTAAATTTCGTGTGATCAATACGTTACCAATGGTAAGAGAAAATGCTGTTTCTCTGTGTCTCATGTCGACACTACTTTTAATAGCAGTATATTTTTCTTCATAAAGGGTTTTTGTGCCGTTCGTGATCGAATAGACAGAAACAGCTGTATCGCCTGAAGTATATTTGCATTTCGTGATATAACCATTGGGAAATACAAATTCGGAGGCAAAATTGTAACCATTTGCTTTACTGCTCGATGACTGAATTTTCAGGACTCCCGCATCAACATCCTTAATTTTAATTGAAGATGCCATTTTGTATTTGTAGCTGACAAACCAATTAAAGTCGTACTGATATTCCGATAAGGTAACCACGTAATTATTGGTCAATAAAGTGTCGCTCGGCGTGTAATGCAATAACATTTTCGATGCTTTCACTTTTTCTTCCGGTAAACGAACAATCATCTGCGAATTTTCTGCCGTTTTGGAAAAGAAACGCAAAATCGAATTATGCCCTTTAGATATCATATTCGCTTTGTAGTCATACACTCCGGCGATGTCAGATAAAAGAAGACTGTGCGTAACCGTGTCTAACGGAGAAACCATTCCACTTTTTGTAGTCAAATCGGCTGGTCCTGCCAATACCTGATAACCAGCTGAGGCTGTGATTGCATTCATAGCGGTTGTCAATTCCTGGACACCATTATTGAGGGAGGTTTTTAATGAAACCGTATTCGAAGAGGTGTTCAAACCATCTTTGTTACTGCAGTTCCACTGCAGAAGTCCAACCAGCAACACTGCCAAATACAAACTTTTTGCTTTCATAACTTAATTTTTAAATAATTACTTATTCGATGAACTAACAATTCCATTTTTTCAGAGTCATGTACTTCTTAAAAGAAATAGATCTGTTTTCAAGTTACGAATATAATTGCTGATTCGACTCCTAACAAGCAAAATCAGTGAAACGGTTTGTTTGATCAGTGGAAAGTTGGTCTGCTCTCGTCAATACAAATAAAAAAAGGTGGAAGATCTCTCCCCCGCCTTTCTATTTTATGATGATTCGAAATTTAAATAAACTCAGTCATCGACTTTTGAATCAGTCCGATCGCTTCGCGCATTTGCGATTCCGTGATAATCAGCGGCGGTGTAAATCGGATTGTATGCTCATGGGTTGGTTTGGCCAAAATGCCGTTCTCTTTCATTAAAAGGCACAAATCCCAGGCTTTCTTTCCAGCATATGTCTTTATCTGAATAGCATTTAGCAAACCTTTTCCGCGAACTTCTTCAATAAGCGGCGACTTAAATGCCTTCATTTCGTCACGGAATATCTTGCCAATCTTTGTTGCATTTTCGGCCAGCTTTTCATCAAGCAGCACCTCGATGGCTGCAATCGAGACTTTCGCAGCAAGTGGGTTACCGCCGTAAGTAGAACCATGTTCACCTGGTTTTATCGTCAGCATGATTTCATCATCAGCCAGCACACACGATACAGGGAGCATTCCACCCGAAATAGCTTTCCCGAGCACAAGTATATCAGGACGAACATCTTCATGATCACAGGCAAACATTTTGCCTGTACGACAAAGACCTGTCTGTACCTCATCGGCCACAAAAAGGACATTGTATTTTTTGCATAAATCCGCTGCTTTTTTCAAATAGCCATCCCCCGGGACATAAACGCCAGCTTCTGCCTGAATCGGTTCAACCAAAAATCCTGCAGTATTAGGATGCTTCAATTCCCGCTCCAGCGCTTCGATATCATTATATGGAATATTGACAAAACCCGGTGTGAAAGGGCCGTAATCGCTGTATGATTCTGGATCTGACGACATCGAAACGATTGTAATCGTCCGGCCATGGAAATTTCCGTCGCAGACAACGATACGCGCTTCATTTTTAGGAATCAGTTTCACCTTGTAACCCCATTTTCGGATCAGTTTAAGAGCCGTTTCGTCGGCTTCGGCACCTGAATTCATTGGCAAAACCTTATCGTATCCAAATTGCTTTGTGATAAACTCTTCCCATTCTCCCAAGACATTGTTATAGAACGCCCGTGAGGTAAGTGCCAGCTTGGCAGCCTGGTCAGTCAATGCCTTTACAATCTTTGGGTGACAGTGCCCCTGATTTACAGCAGAGTAAGCTGCCAAAAAATCGAAGTAACGTTTTCCCTCAACATCCCAGACAAAAACACCTTCACCACGTTCCAACACGACAGGAAGTGGGTGGTAATTATGTGCACCATAGCGGTTTTCCTTCTCAATATAATCTTT
>Ga0123338_10003832_pt1 | contig 13376 bp, 11 predicted proteins | sample grotaG_FD_89793 | JGI IMG/M metagenome (GOLD analysis project Ga0123338, IMG submission 89793) | Glacier valley bacterial and archeal communities from Borup Fiord, Nunavut, Canada, to study Microbial Dark Matter (Phase II) -... | ecosystem: Environmental > Aquatic > Freshwater > Ice > Glacier ... | reverse complement strand
TGTCAGGTGCGAACCGGGGTGCATGACAACCTTGTTGATGCCGAGGCGGGCACAGGTTTCCAGTTCATCACGGAAGGCCGCCAGACTTTTATCGCGTGTATCGCCAGGCGGTGAGGCCAGGTTTATCAGGTAGATATCATGCGAGACCACATCACGCAGGCCGGAAGCGGCAAATTTGCTGCGAAAGAGAGCGGCATCGCTCTCGCTGACCGGCTTGCCCTTCCACTGGTTCGAATTGCGGGTGAATATCTGCAGCACACTGCAGCCGGCAGCGACGGCCCTGTCAACCGCCAGGTGCAACCCTCCGGAAATCGACATATGGGCACCAAGATAGTCGTTCATTTCATTACTCCAATTCAATATGATTGCCGTAAAAGTGTACATCCACCTCATCGCCGGCGGCACAACCGGTACTCTCGGCCGGCAGCAAGGCAACAGCCTGCGCATCGACCATGGTCTTGAGAATTGCGGTCTGCTGGTTTCCGGAAGAGGTCGCGTACCAGCTATCCCCCTCCCTCTCCAGACGCAAACGCACGATCTGCACCTTGCCGGATTTTTTCTTCAGCCCTTCACGCATAACGGCCTTGAATAACGGCCGCAGCACCTGTTGGCGCCCCTGCATCCTGAGCAGGGCCGGGCGAACGAACTCCTCGAAAGTGATCATGCTTGAAACCGGGTTGCCGGGCAGGGAAAAAACCGGTGTAGAGCCGTAGATTGCGAACGCAGTGGGACCACCCGGCTTTATACCCACCTTCCAGAACATCTGTTTTGCACCAAGTTCTTCCAGGATATCCCGCACAAGATCACAGTCACCGGCTGATACACCGGCTGATGTTACCAGAACATCGGCTTTCAGTCCTTCGCGGAGCTTCTCGAAGTGACTCTCCCGGTTATCGCGGGCAATACCGATGACACGCGGAATGCAGCCGGCCTCCGTAACTGCGGCAGCCAGTGAAATCGTGTTGCTGTTGACAATCTCTCCAACCTCCGGCGTACGCCCCAACTCCACCAGTTCATCACCGGTAGAAAGAATCGCCACCACCGGACGGCGGTACACCGGAACCAAAGCCATGCCGAATCCGGCCAGCATATTGATCTCCGGCGGACGAATTAGCGTTCCACTCCGGACAAAGACCACTCCGGAAGCCACATCTTCTGCACGAAAACGGATATGCTGCCTTTTTTTTACCGGCTCCAAAATGGTGACTTCCTGGCGGCCGTCATCGGTTTCCTCTACCGGGACAACGGCATCGCAGCCAACTGGAGTTGGCGCGCCGGTCATGATCCGCACTGCACAGCCCGCCTCGACCGAAATTCCGTCAGCTTTGGCCCCGGCAGGCAGATATCCGGTCACGCGCAATCTGCATGGCGTTGTCATGCAGTCGTCTGATCGCACAGCATAGCCGTCCATGGCCGAATTGTCCCACAACGGCAGATCCCATGGCGCAGCCACATCCTCGGCCAGCACCCTTCCGGTCGCATCCAGAAGAGATATCCGCTCAGTACCGACGGTCTGTACATTATCCAGTATTATGCTACGAGCCTCTTCGAACAAAACCATGTCGTTCCTCCACGAAAATTGTTGACACAGAATAGCTGGAAACATTCAGAAACACAATGTGATCAATTAACAACATGTATGTCCATCGGCTATTTTTAAAAATCAACCTTTAAAAAACAACGGCAGTCCCTGACGGTTTTTTTATGGCAAAACAAGCACTGTGGCAATTAGTGCTCTATTCCGTCACATTCAAGGAGACCAGATTACAATACGATTGCCAATGTCCATGAGTTCGGTATAATACTACCGTTTTTAAGATCAAAAAAAACAGAATGCGGGCAGCAAAGGAGACGGGAATGAATGTGCTTATGCGGCGGATACCTCTGGTTCTGTTCATGTGGCTCATGCTGGCGGGGATCTGCCTCGGCAAGCAAGTGTACCTGAAAGACGGCGGCATCATTAATGGCCAGTCCGCCTGGCAGCAGGACAACAAAGTGTTCGTCAAAATCAACCGCGATATCGTTGCCGATTTCAACCTGAACGAAGTCGACCTGCGCCGCACCTTCCCGAAAGCCGCTGCAGCGCCACGACAACAGCAGCATAAGACAACCGCACCGGCCGTTAAAACGGAACCGAAAGTTGCCGTTCCTGTGTCACAACCGGCAGCAGCAGTCATCCCCCCCGCCGAACCGGCATCACCTCCTGACAAGGCAGGGCCGCAAGACACGTCACAAGATGCCGCGAAAATGATAGCTGAAGCCGTGACAAAAAAAGATGCGGAATCACTGAAAAAGGCGATTGAACTGCAGAGCAGCGCCGTGACGCAGCAGGATGCCGCAGTTCGCCCCGGGTCCGGGTTTCCGGTTTTAATGCTGCTGCTTATCCTGGCAACAGCCGTCCTGATCATCGCCGGCCAGTGGATCGTTTTCCAAAAGGCGGGGCAAGCCGGGTGGAAGAGTCTTATACCGTTCTACAACATGTACATACTGATGCAGATCGCCGGTAAACCGGGGTGGTGGATGTTTCTTTTACTCATTCCGCTTGTCGGCCTGATAGTCTATCTGTTCGCCATGCTCTCCCTGGCAAAGAACTTCGGCAGAAACGAGTTTTTCGGGGTAGGCCTCCTCCTGCTGCCAATGATCTTTTTCCCGCTGCTCGCCTTTGGTGGGTCGCAGTATGAGGGTTAATCGAGAGTGGTTATGACCGAACTCGTCACCATCATCTGTCCCGAATGCGGCTTCCGCAAGAATGTCCCGAAAGGTGCCATTCCGGAGGGCGCCGCGCGCGCCAACTGTCCCCGGTGCAAACATTCATTTGTCCTGAACAGTGAAACGCTGGTAGCTTGTCCGACCCATGCCGCCGAACCCGCTGCTCCGCCGTCGCCACCACTACCGGTGGACCTTCCGCCGGAGTCCGCGGCGCCCCACCGGCTCAACTTCTGCTTCAGCGGTTCGGCCCGAGACTATTTCGGCATCTGGGTCGTCAACACCCTGCTAAAGCTTGCGACCCTCGGCATCTATTCAGCCTGGGCCAAGGTACGCAAACGCCGCTTCTTTTACGGCAGCACGACCCTGCACGATCAACCGTTCGAATACCTGGCAAATCCGCTGGCACTCTTCAAGGGCTGGCTGATTGCTGCCGTCGCCTTTATGCTCTACGCACTCGGCACACGGATCAGCCCGCTGCTCAGCATGGTGGTCGGTCTGGCAATCTTTGCCGTTTTCCCGTGGCTGCTGGTGCGATCACACATGTTCAACAGTGCCAACTCGTCACACCGCAACATCCGCTTCGCTTTCCGCCCCGACTACAGCCAGGCATACATGGTTTACGCCGCCCTACCGCTCATAACGATGATGACGCTGGGGTTGTTATCACCCTACACCCTTTACCGGCAGCGTAAGTTCATAATCGAAGGGAGCTCATACGGCACCACCCCCTTCATCTTCACGGCAACGGTCAAAGAGTTTTACGTGGTAGCCCTCAAAGTCGGACTCGCTTTTGTCGCGGCGATGGTCCCGCTCGGGATCATGTTCGCCCTGAGCGGCGGTGCCATGGCGGCTGTTGCCGGTTCCTCCGGGCGTTGGGTGCCAAGCGGCATGGCGCTTGTACCGCTGCTTGCCTTTCCGCTGCTATACTTCATTGTTATCGTCTACTTCCAGACAGTTCTGGCGAATCTCTGCTGGAACGCCACCTCTCTGGCCGGAAACCGCTTCCGGAGCACCCTGCGCACCCGCAACATGGCGCTGCTGTTCGTCACCAACGCAGTGGCGATTATGCTCAGCTTCGGACTGCTGATGCCGTGGGCCGCAGTACGCCTGACACGTTACCGTTTCGATAACCTGGCCATCCTTTCCGGCAAGGGACTGGACAACATCGTCGCCGCCGCCGGAAGTGCATCTGAAATCAGCGCCACCGGCGAGGAGATCGGCGATGTTTTCGGCATGTCGCTGGATATTTCACTGTGACCGGTGAGTCCCGGCAAATTGGAGTCAAAACCGACGGCGGCTATTTTGACGGCATTGCCGTGACCCGCCGCGAGGTGTGCCTGACCATCATGGCAACAACGCTGCACATTAAGGGTGGCGGCATCGAAAGCTCCTGTCCTCTGGACGGAGTGGCGGTAACGCCTGCGGTCGGCTCGATTCGCCGCACGATCCGCCTGCGGGATGGCAGCATGTGTGAGGTAGTAGATCAGGATTTCATCAGGAAACTGGAGAGCCGGCTGGGGACAGGCAGCCGCGCCGGAATGCTGCACCTCTGGGAAAAAAACCTGACACTGGTGGCAGCCACACTGGTGGCAACGGCGCTGGTGGTACTGCTCTTCATGCGTTTCGGCGTACCGGCCATGGCGCGTCAGGCGGCATTTGCCATGCCGCCGTCAGTCGAAAGCAGCATGGGGCGCGAGTCTCTGGCCGTGCTCGACCGTCTCTTTACCAAGCCGACAGAGTTAAGCCGCGAGCGGCGCGCCGAACTGACCGCCCTGTTTCGGCGGATAGCGCTTGCCAGTGGCACACTCCCCGGCTATCGTCTGGAATTTCGCAACGGCGGCACCATCGGCGCCAACGCCTTCGCGCTCCCTTCCGGGATCGTCATCATTACCGACCAGTTAATCGAACTGGCTAGGCATGATGACGAAATTGCAGCGGTCCTTGCACATGAACTGGGTCACGTCCGCCAGCGCCACGTGCTGCGGCATGCGCTGCAGAACTCGGCCACCGGCCTGATTATGGCCACCCTGACCGGAGACCTGGTGTCGATAACCTCTCTGGCAGCGACCCTCCCCACGGCACTGGTGGACGCCTCGTTCTCACGCAGCTTCGAGCGCGAAGCAGACGACGCGGCCATCGCCTGGATGAAGTCGGCGGGAATATCACCCCGCCGCTACGCCGAGATTCTGGGGAGACTGCAGGCACAGCTTGACGCGCGACACGGCGCTGTTGCGGCAGGCGACAACCCGGTGCGCAATTATCTTTCCACCCACCCCGACACCGGAGAGCGGATGCGCAGGATCATGAACGGCGGTGCGTAACCGGAGACCGAATCAGCGCATACAATCAAAGTATCTACGCAGTACACAATCGTATGCAATTGATGACGCAGGAACCGAACTGACGCCGCCTGGCCGGGCTGGATTAATGAGAGCAGCGCGTCAGGGGAATTGACAAACTAACAGGAAAAATCCATAAGAGAGTAATCTGAAGCCGACAACGGGCACAATCAAGAGACAGCGAAATAATATACGGAAACAAAAAGGAGACGACGTATGAACCCAAACTGGAAAATTGAAACCATTGCCGTACAGGGGGGCTACGAGCCCAAATCCGGCGAACCGCGTATCCTGCCCATCATCCAGAGCACCACTTTCAAATACGACAGTGCCGAGCATGTCACCAAACTGTTCGATCTGGAGGAGCCCGGCTTCTTCTACACCCGCCTTGCCAACCCGACTTCCGACGCTTTTGAAACGAAGATCACCCAGATGGAGGGTGGCGTCGGCGCCATGGCAACTTCTTCCGGTCAGGCCGCTACGACCCTGGCGATTCTGAACATCTGCCAGTCCGGCCAGCACGTCGTTACATCCAGCACGCTCTATGGCGGCACCTACAACCTGTTCGCCGTGACCCTGCCAAAAATGGGTATAGAGGTAACCTTTATCGATCCGGAAGCGTCCGCAGAGGAGATCAAAAAGGCGTTCCGCCCCACTACGCGCTGCCTATTTGCCGAGACCATCGGCAACCCCGGCCTCAATGTCCTCGATTTCGAGAAGTTTGCCGCCATCGCCAACGAGATGCATGCGCCGCTGATCATCGACAACACCTTCGGCACACCATTCCTCTGTCGCCCCTTTGAACATGGCGCCCACATCATAATCCACTCCGCCACCAAGTACATCGACGGGCACGCCACCAGTGTCGGCGGCGTGATCGTGGACGGCGGCACCTTCGACTGGAACTGCGGACTTTTCCCGGACATGGTCGAACCTGATATCAGCTACCACGGCATGGAATACGTCAAGACATTCGGCCCGATGGCCTACATCGTCAAGGCCCGCGTACAACTGATGCGCGACATCGGCGCGACCCCGGCCCCGCTCAACGCGTTCCTCTTCAACCTCGGGCTTGAGACCCTGCACCTGCGCATGCAGCGCCACAGTGATAACGCTCTGGCGGTGGCCACGTTCCTCGAGTCCCACCCGCTGGTCAGCTGGGCCTGTTATCCCGGCCTTGAAAGCCACCCAACCCACGACCGGGCGCTGAAGTATCTCCCCAAAGGGTGCAGCGGCGTGCTGACATTCGGGATCAAAGGCGGCGCCGAGGCGGGACGTAAATTCATGGAGGCGACCAAACTTGTGGCGCTGGTGGTCCATGTCGGTGACGCCCGCAGCTGCGTCCTTCATCCGGCCAGCACGACCCACCGTCAGCTCTCTGAAGAGCAGCTGAAATCCTGCGGCGTCTCCCCGGACCTGATCAGGCTGTCAGTCGGCATCGAGAATGCCGAAGACATCATCGCCGATATCGACCAGGCACTGTCCGCCAGCCAGAAATAGTTTTAAACCGGCACATATACTAACGAAGAAGAGGCTGATACAGTTATGGTATCAGCCTCTTTAGATTCACGATCAAGTCGCGCACTAATCTGTTGTTTCTAACGATCTTCTACGCCCCCCGCCGATAAACGTTCAGTCTTCAGGCACGGTCACGACCTCGCAAAAGCAGTTATCCTCACCACCTGCCCAACAGGGCCAGTCCTGCCGAATCCCCGGAAACAAGCGGCACAATTGAAAGATTACTTTTTCCCGTATTAACGTGAGTTGCCGTTACTATCCGGCCGCAAAGTTCACCGATGGCTGCGCCCAGGACTACGTCACTGGCCCAGTGTTTGTCCTGATAGATGCGTGAGAAGCCCACGAAGGTAGCGGCTGAATAATAGAGAGTTTTTGTTGCCATGCTATCCGAGGTAGAGGCCATGACCGACGCCATGGCGAACGAGCTGGATGTATGCATGGACGGCATGGAATCATAATCGCGGCTGAACTGACCCGGCCTGAAACTCCCCTTATCTCCTCTGACGAAGGGCCTGCCCCTGCCAACAGCCTCCTTCAGCACAAAGGTGGTTGCATCGGCCAGCAGGACCGCTTCACCAAGCATCTCGCCACTCTCTTTCCAACGGGGCGAGTCCCAGACAATTCCACCGCCGTAAACTGCGGCGGCAATGCCGAGGTGCAGAAACGGATCACCGATCAAACTCCCGACGTCGGTCGCCCTATCCATGCCCCTGCTTTTGGTCCGTTGCAGTTTATTGCGGATATTGTCGTCAAAGACATAGGTGAGCCCAACCGCTCCTGTCACCGCCAGAGTGCCGACAAAGCCGTAACCATCCGTATCCAGAGGAGTCTTTACGACCTCTAACGCCTCATCACCCAGGCGCATGGTCTGTTCTTTGAGTGCATTTGTGCTGTTGAAGATATTCTCGTCAGCCAGAGCAACGTTTGACAGCGCCAGTAATACAATACAGACCATCAGAAAACGCATTTAACTTCCTTTCATACGAACAAAATCAAGCCACTTATCTATTGATTACAGGTATTTTCCGACAAGCGGCGCCAGCTTCCGCTTGATCTCCTCGGAGATGAAGGAGCGGTCGGTTATAATGCCGTACTGCATGGCGCTGCCGCAGGAACAGGAGCGCTCAGCGCCGATTTCCGCCACCGCATGGCGGATGATGTTTTTGGCCATCGCCACATTCTGGTGGATGATCTGGATGATAGCTTCGACGGTGACATCCTCATGTGTTTCATGCCAGCAATCGTAGTCTGTTGACAGCGCAATGATGCCGTAGCAGATCTCGGCTTCGCGGGCCAGTTTGGCTTCGGTCAGGTTCGTCATACCGATGACGGAGGCTCCCAGCGCCAGATACGAAAATGACTCGGCGCGTGTGGAGAAGGCCGGTCCCTCCATGCAGATGTAGGTGCCGCCTTTGTGAGTTGTAGCTCCGGCTTTCCGGGCGGCATCGTAGAGCGTGGCGGAAAGATCACCGCAGACCGGATCGGCAAAACCGGCGTGGGCAACAATACCGTCACCAAAAAAAGTGTCCTTCCTGACACCTTTGGTGCGGTCGTAGAACTGGTCCGGAATGACGATATGCCCCGGCGCTATCGCATCTTTGAGGCTGCCCACGGCAGAGACGGAGATAATCCGCTCCACGCCGAGTGTCTTCATACCGTAGATATTGGCGCAGTAGTTTACTTCGGAGGGGAGCAGCCGGTGACCGCGACCATGGCGGGGGAGAAAGACCATCTTCACCCCGTTAAGTACCCCGGTGACATACTCGTCGGAAGGGTCGCCGAACGGGGTTTCAACCTTAAGCCGCTCAACATTTTCCAGCCCCTCCATATCATACAGTCCGCTGCCGCCGATAACGCCGATAGTTGCTTCACTCATGCTGTCTCTTCCTTTCGTATGATGTTTATTTCTTATAGCAGAGATGGATATCTTCGTGAAGCCTATTCAATTGACAAACCGGACCTCATAATCGTAAAGTTACGGGCAATCGAGGTTTACGTGATATCAACCGACAAGATCAAAAAGCAATTCAAAAGAATCCTCTCGCTGGACGCCCACCCAGGGCACATAGCCACCGGTTTTGCCGTGGGTGTTTTCATCAGCTTCACCCCCTTCTTCGGCCTGCACACCCCGCTGGCGGTTGCCCTGGCTTTCATCTTCCGCCTTAACAAGCTGACCTGCATAACCGGCGCCTGGGTCAATACCCCCCTGACCGTCTTTCCTGTTCTGGCTGGCAGCTACAAACTTGGCGAGACCATGCTTGGCAATAAGCCAGCGCTGTTTCGGGTGACCAGCCTGGAGTGGGGTTCTCTAAAAGAGTACGCTTCGGCAATTATTCTGGGGAGTTCCATAATCGGTTTTTTTGCCGCCCTGGCCAGCTATGCCCTCTGTTACTGGCTGGTGGTGGCGTTCCGCAAAAACGATCCGGCACTGAAACAGATCACGAATGAGATGGAAATAGTTGGTGAAGAGCTGGAATAGAACATCAGCCAAGCTGGCCATACTCCCGCGCTCTTGTATAGAGGGCGATGGCGAGCGCCAGCCCCGTTATCGGGAACAGAAAAGCCGTATGAAACGCCCCCGCCGAGATGTTACCCCCCATGTTGCCGAACGACCCCACGATGAGACCCATGACCTGCTGTGTCACCGCCGCCCCCATCAGTACATAGAAGTTAAGCGACGTCAGCGCCGTGCCGACGATCCCCACCGGAAACATGGAGCGGATAATCGGATAAATCATCACCCCGCTGGAAACTGCCAGCCCTACAAGAAAAAACACCCCCGCCAGCAACGGCTGGGGCAGTGCTTCCGCCCACCCCAGAAAGGCTGTCATGAGCAAGAGCAGCACCACCTGCCCCGCCATAAGGGTTTTTTTATAGGATCTGAAAAAGCGTCTGGCAACGGTATCAACAAACGAGCTGCCGACGATGAACCCGACCGAGGTGAACATCAGCATGCTGCCGGTAGCCTCACGGGAAAGGTGCAGCACCTCCATCAGGTACGGCCCTCCCCATAACGCCTGCAGTGCCAGATAATTGCCGTACCAGAAAAAGGAAAGTATCCCCAGCAGCCAGAAATCGCGGGTTCCGAAGATCTCACCCCAGGCCGCCATCATGGTGGTTTTCTGGATCGGTGCCGGTTCCTCATGAGCAGGACTTGCATCCGGCCTGTCCTGCACCTTGAGGAACACCAGCAGCGTTACCACAGCCTGTAAAGCGCCGATGACGAGAAAAGAATGGCGCCAGCCGAAAGCAGTGACAGCAAATGCCAGCGGCGCCGTGGCGCCAAGGTTGCCGAGGTTGCCAAGCGCCACCATAAAACCGGAAACCCTGCCGAACTCCTGCTTGCTGAACCAGTGACTGAAAAGTGTAAATGTTGCCATCAACACCGCAGCGGTGCCGACACCGATCAGTACCCGGGCGATCATGGCGACCGCCAGCGTATCTGCCTGAGAGAAGAGAACCCCGCCGAGCGTGGTCAACACCCCGCAGCCGCTGATAACCAGCCTGCTTCCCAGCCGGTCTATCATCGGCCCGAGCGGCAGCTGGGCGGCGGCATAGGCGTAGAAGAGCACCCCGGAAAGAGTGCCCAGCTGCTCCGGCGTCAGCTGGAGTTCGCGGGTAATATCGCCGGCCACGACCGCCAGAGAAACCCGGTAAAAATAGACCAGTATATACATCAAAGCCAGGGTGGCAAAGATGGACCAACGCTTGCGGTTGTTTTGGGTGGAGCTGTTCATGAGGTTCCTGTTGGCAGGGCCGAGCTTACCGGTAGATTCATCTACAGCTGTTCATGTACACGAAAGTTTGCAGGTTGGATAGAAAAAGTTTCCCCCGGAAAACGGCTGAGGCGGAACCTGTCGGTTCCGCCTCATAAAAGATCGCCGGAGCGTAATATCTGCAAACACGCCGCTTCTAGGTGATGGTGTGACGGATATCCTTCCCTTTGACCATAAAGATCACCATCTCGGCGATGTTGGTGGCATGATCGGCAATCCGCTCCAGTGATTTTGAGATATAGTTGAGTCTCATGGCGCGGGAGATCGTCGTCGGGTCTTCGATCATAAAGGTCAGAAGTTCACGCTGAATCTGGATGTTCAGGTCATCGACGAAACTGTCGTCCTTGCAGACCCTGATCGCCAGGTCGGCGTCGCCACGCACGAAGGCGTCCAGCGCCTCCTTGACCATCACCTCGGCGCGGTGCGCCATACGCGGAATGTCGATATACGGCTTCAGTGGCGGCTCTTCGTTCATCTCACGGGCACGCTTGGCGATATTGGCACACTGGTCGCCCATACGTTCCAGGTCGGTGACGATCTTGAGAGCAATAGTGATGAAACGGAGATCGCGGGCGGCCGGCTGGCGCAGCGCCAGCAGTTCCAGACAGCGCTTGTCGATCGACACCTCAGCCGTGTTGACCTCGTGGTCCAGCGCAATGGTGCGCTCCGCCAATGCTGTGTCCCGTTCCACCAGTGCCTTTACCGAGTTGGCGATCATCAACTCAACCTTGCCACCCATGACAAGAATGCTCTGCTTCAAATCATTCAACTCGATGTCGAATGCTGTACTGATATGCTCACGTTCCATTATTTCTCCTTATCCGGAAAAACCGGTTAAAAAACTTTTTTCACGCGGAGACGCGGAGAACGCAGAGAAAGTCAAAACAAAAGATTTATGGTTTAACCCAAAAGGCTTTACGTTTTTAATTTTGGTTCTCTCCGCGTCTCCGCGTGAGACAAGTCTTGTCTTACATTTTGTCATGCATAAAAAACTATTGAAATAGCGACTCTAGCCGAATCTTCCGGTGATGTAATCCTCTGTTTGCTTCTTCTCCGGGTTAGTAAAAATCTTGCGGGTTCCCCCCGCCTCAATCAGCTCGCCAAGATAGAAAAAGGCGGTGACATCCGAAACCCGTGCGGCCTGCTGCATGTTGTGGGTAACGATGACGATAGTATACTTGCTTTTCAGCTCTTCTATCAACTCCTCAATCTTGAGGGTCGAAATCGGGTCCAGCGCCGAGCAGGGTTCATCCATCAGGATTATCTCGGGATTGACCGCAATTGCACGGGCAATGCAGATTCGCTGGGCCTGGCCGCCGGAAAGCCCCAGCGCCGAATCATTCAGACGATCCTTGACCTCGTTCCAGATGGCCGCGCTTTTGAGGCTGCGCTCGACCGCCTCGTCCAGGGTCGCTTTGTCATTGACACCGGCGATGCGCAGACCATAGACGATGTTCTCATAGATCGACTTGGGGAACGGATTGGACTGCTGAAAGACCATGCCGATCCTGCGCCGCAGCGAGATTACATCGGTGGAGCGCTCGTTGACCTCATTACCGTTGAAGCTGATACTCCCCTCGACCCTGGCGCTCTCCACCAGATCATTCATCCGGTTGAAACAGCGCAGCAGGGTTGACTTGCCGCAGCCGGACGGTCCGATGAAGGCGGTCACCTGATGACGGGCCATGTCAAGATTGATGTTCTTGAGGGCGTGGGTGTCGCCATAGTGCAGGTTAAGGTCTGAGACCGAGAGAATTGGTGAATTTTCAGCCTGTTCTTGGTTTTGTGACATGTTCATTCCTTATTTAGTGAGTCAGAAGTTGTATCTGTATATATATTTTTGGTTCGTCACGTACTTATCCCGGTTTTCAGGCAGACAGGTTAAAACGTCGAAGTAGTGTATTTGCCGCGCATGCGGTTGCGCAGGTAAATAGCGGTACTGCTGGCCACGATGACGATGGCGAGCAGCAGCAGCGTGGTAACATAAACCATCGGCTTGGCCGCCTCGACGTTGGGGGATTGAAAGCCGACATCATAGATATGAAAACCCAGGTGCATGAATTTCCTCTCCATGTGAAAGAACGGGAAATTTGCATCGAACGGGAGTGTCGGCGCCAGCTTGACCACGCCGACGATCATCAGCGGCGCAACTTCTCCGGCGGCGCGCGCCATGGAGAGGATCAAGCCGGTCATGATGCCGGGGGTTGCCATCGGCAGCAGGTTTTTGGTCAGCGTCTGGAACTTGGTGGCACCAAGCGCCAGTGACCCCTCGCGGATCCCCTTTGGAATCGAGGCGAGCGACTCCTCGGTGGCGACGATCACGACCGGTACGGTCAGAAGCGCCAGTGTCAGGCTCGACCAGAGGATGCCGCCGGTGCCGAAGGTCGGGGTCGGCAAACGCTCCGGGAAGAACAGGGAGTCAATGCTGCCGCCGATGCCGTAGACGAAGAAACCGAGGCCGAAGACACCGTAGACGATGGAGGGAACACCGGCCAGATTATTGACCGCGATACGCACCATGCGGGTCATCAGGTTGTCTTTGGCGTATTCACGCAGATAGATGGCTGCGACTACACCGAAAGGCAGCGAGAAAACACTCATCAGCATTACCATCATGACCGTGCCGAAAATAGCCGGAAAGAGCCCCCCCTCGGTGTTTGATTCACGTGGATCATCAAGCAGCAGTTCACGCACCCGTTCAAGATATGCGCCGCACTTGGCAAAGAACGACATGCTGTTGGGACGCTGCATGGTTACAATATTCACCAGCGGGACATCTTTAGCGGAACCGGTAACATCGCTGAACTGTGCGGTATATGCGCGGATTCCGGCCTGGGCGTCAGAATATTTGTCATTCAGGTCGCTGAATTCGGCCATAACCTTTTCGCGTACGGCAGTTATCTCACTGATCTCGGCTGCGTTCTTTTCCTTGCCGGCATATTCGAGCTTCAACAGCTTCAAGCGCAGACTCTCTGCCGTATTGTTCAGGTCCGACATCTGACCCCTGATCTTGCTGGTCTGTTCAATCTTGCCC